>ENA-OQJC01000020-OQJC01000020.1-human-gut-metagenome-genome-assembly--contig:-NODE-20-length-39191-cov-3.245367_pt1 | contig 39191 bp, 42 predicted proteins | sample MGYA00242600_ERZ504766 | MGnify/ENA primary metagenome ERZ504766 (study PRJEB26092, sample SAMD00036364) | human gut metagenome | host: Homo sapiens | study: EMG produced TPA metagenomics assembly of...
CAGATTCCGCAGAATGAAATCTTTGACGGTCTGGTACGCCTGGATGAAAATGGATTTATTCTGGCATCTGAGGACTGTATGACATCTCATCCGGGAATCTTTGCAGCCGGGGACTGCCGGACAAAAGAAGTGCGTCAGCTGACAACTGCAGCGGCAGATGGAAGTGTGGCGGCATTGGCGGCTTGTAAGTATCTGTCAATGAATTTTTAAGATAATTAAGAAAATCAAAAAAATGAAATAGGAGGACAGCCTGTCTTGTGTACATATTGAGAAGAATGTGTATGCAGGGACAGGCTGTTTTGGTGAAAATATACTTGAAAAAGAAATTTAAGTAGTATAATGAAAACACATCAAATTCTCAGACGTTGTCTGTGTGACAATTCAAATGTCTGGAACATCGTTTCTAAACGGTTCAAATTCAAAGGCAGTTTCGCCGAATATTCAATTTTGATGAAAAAAGAAAAGAAGAAGGAGGAGTGCAGTATGGGAAAAGGAAATGCTGCAGTAAAGCAATGGCTTGGAAATCCCAGGCGGTTTGCAGATTTGTTTAACGGGATTGTATTTCAGGGAAAGCAAGTGATATTGCCGGAGGATTTGCATCCGGCAACGGGAGAGACCGATATTCTTGTATCTGATAAAAACGAAAAAGCAAAGGAGGTTCAACGATATCGGGATATCATTATGCGATGGGAGCAGGGGGCATATCTGGTACTGTTGGCGTGTGAAAATCAAGATAATGTACATTATGCCATGACTGTGAGAAATATGTTGTATGACAGCCTGTCTTATGTTGAGCAGATTCGACAGTCCTGGAAGTGTCTGGAAGCGGCAGAAAAAACAAAAAGTCGCGGAAGCTGAATTTTTTGTCGCGGTTTTCGGAAGGAAGACAGGTTGGTTCGGGTGATCACTCTGGTGTTTTATATCACCCGGACGTTTGGGATGGAAGTCAGGATCTTTATGGGATTTTAAGATGGAGTGAGGATGAGGATAAGAACGAGATTCTGAAAAAAATATATATCCAACTATCGGATCAATTTGATCGATGCGGGAAAATGTAAAGGAATTGGAGCGTTTTCATACGGATTTACAGGAGATTTTCGGAATGTTACAATGTAGGCAGGATAAGAAAAATTGCTGCATTACGTAAAAAGTAAAGAACAATACTTTCGGCATGTGGATGAAGAGACTTATCAGGTACTTCGAGAATTTCTGCATTCTGAAACAATATTAAAACAAGCATTTGAAAAAGAAAAGAGAGAGGAGCAGGTGGATATGTGTAAAGCATTAGAAGATTTGTATCAGGATGGAATTGAACAGGGAGCTGTGGAGGCATATCAGGAGGTAGGATTTTCGAAAGAAGAGATCATAGAACGGGTTCAGAAGAAATTTTCCTGTGCGGTGGAAAAGGCTGAGGAGATTGTAGAGAAATATTGGAAGGAATAAAACACGGCTGTTTTGTGAAGGGGTCAGGCAAAAACTGACCCCTCTATATCTTAGGCGAATTATGAAAAATGCAGAGCATCTTTTCATCCGGATCGATCAGGACACAGGTGATCGTCTGCTCAGAAGGGATCACAATTGCATAAAGTCCTTTGTAAAGGTGATAAATTTTTCGGTGCTGCTGTTCAGATATTTGCCTTTTTGCCATACGAGTCCGATTTCCTGTGTGATTGTCGGCGTGATAGGGATCCCCTTGATTCCGTGCATATTTTTGAGGAGCGAGGAGTAGAGGATAGCTCCGCCCAGATTTTTCTGGACAAAAGCCTGAATGGTGTAAAGCTGGCTGGCATTTAATATTACATAAGGTTTTACTTTGATCGAGTCAAAAATTGAGAGCAGAGTCTGATTTTGAACAGAATCTGTATTGTACATGATCAATGGTTCATCTTTTAACATTTCGACCGATACACTTTTTTCTTTACCAGTGGATGCTCCCTGGAAACACAGAACACAAGCTGGTCAGAAAGAAGCTGACAGGAATTCAGTTTGTTGGTTTCATAAAAGTTGAGATTGACAAGTGCCAGATCCAGAGTATCTTCGAGTACCAGATTTGCCGCACGGGACAGACCCGTATTCAAAAAGTTCGACTGGAGTATCAGGATATTTTTTGTAAAAGGCGGTACAGCATATCCGGGAAAAAGACAGTGCTCAAAAGCGGCGGAATACCGATGCGGATCGGTGCAACCTGCTTTCCGAGATCGTAAAGCTTTGAAGTTGTCTCATGAATATTGTCCAGAAGCACACTGGCTTTCTGATAAAATGCTTCCCCTTCTTTTGTCAGAACGATATGGTTCTTTGTCCGGCTGAACAGGCTGACGGAAAATTCTTTTTCCAGTTCTCTGATTGCGTTCGAAATCGCGGGCTGTGTGACATAGAGTTTCTGTGCAGCCTGTGTGATACTGTGGTAGCGACAGACGGCACAAAAGTATTCTAACTGAATGATCTTCATTGGCAGTTTCCCCATTTCTTTCTTGTCTTCTAAAATATCAAAGATTTTTCTTACTATGATTTTGTTCAAAATCATCAAAACAGCAGTCTTTGCTTCTCATAATTATACCATAATTTTTGTCGGAAATGCTTAAATATGCAGAGTATCATAATCTTTTTTTATAGTGGTATCATTTTAAGTAAATGTACAACTATCTATACAATTTCTATAATGAAACCATAGCAGACAGCGCTGTGATGTGAATAGAAAAATGGATTGGAGGAAAACAAATGAGTCCGTCAACAATAACACTTTTGTTTCTCCTGTTTGCGGTAGTTATGTTTGTTCTTGAAAAGATACCACTTGGGGTGACTTCAATGATCGTCTGTATTGGATTGACTGTTACAGGCGTGCTGGATGTGCAGACTGCATTTGCGGGATTTATTGACAGCAATGTGATTCTGTTTGTAGCAATGTTCATTGTAGGAGGAGCATTATTTGAAACCGGAATGGCAAACAAGATTGGAGGCATTGTAACCCGGTTTGCCAAAACAGAACGTATGCTGATCGTTGCGATCATGGTGATCGTAGGTTTGATGAGCGGGGTGCTTTCAAATACAGGCACAGCAGCAGTATTGATTCCGGTTGTTATCGGAATTGCAGCAAAATCAGGGTACAAAAGATCAAAATTACTGATGCCGCTTGTGTTTGCGGCAGCCATGGGAGGGAATCTTTCCCTGATCGGGGCACCAGGCAATATGATCGCACAGAGTGCTCTTGAAAAAATAAATTTGAAATTCGGTTTCTTCGAATATGCCATTGTAGGGATGCCGATCCTGATTGCAGGAATTTTATTTATGCAACCATAGGATATAAACTACTTCCGGAATGTGATCCGAAAGAAGAGGAGACATTCGATACAAAAAAAGATTTTGATCAAGTGCCAAAATGGAAACAGTGGATGTCACTGATCATTCTGGTGCTGACTTTGCTGGCCATGATTTTTGAAGAGCAGATAGGGATTGATTTGTGTATTTCCGGAGGAATCGGAGCATTGCTGCTGATTCTGAGCGGAGTGATCTCTGAAAGAGATGCGTTAAAATCCATTGATCTGAAAACAATTTTCCTGTTTGGGGGTACCTTATCTCTTGCAGCGGCACTTCAGAAGACCGGAGCGGGAGAGATGATCGCAGAAAAAGTAATTGGCGCGCTTGGCGCGGATCCATCACCATATCTTTTGACACTGGTTGTATTTTTGCTGTGCTGTGTAATGACTAATTTTATGTCAAATACGGCAACCACAGCGTTGCTGGTTCCAATCTGCTTATCTATTGCACAGAGAATCGGAGCAGATCCGAGAGCAGTATTGATGGCATGTGTGATCGGAGGTTCCTGTGCTTATGCAACCCCGATCGGAATGCCGGCAAATACCATGGTTGTGGGAGTCGGCGGTTATCGCTTTATGGATTTTGTAAAAGCAGGATTTCCATTGATTATCATAGCAACGGTTGTGAGTATGATCATCCTTCCGATTGCATTTCCATTCTTTCCATAAAAGGATGATGATAATTGTGAAAATAAACAGCATCTGATTATAGATGTAAAAAATCAAAGGAGGCAGAAACATGAGTAAGAAAGAACAAGTAGAGCAGCTTACGGATTATATGGCAAATTTTGTGTCATATATCGCAAAAGTGCTGCCGGATGATATTATTGCAAAGTTGGATGAACTGGCAGAAAAAGAGGACAGTCCGCTTTCAAAAGTCATCTATGAGACAATGAAGAAAAATCAGGTACTGGCAAAAGAATTGAACAGACCAAGCTGTCAGGATACGGGTGTATTACAGTTCTGGGTAAAATGTGGAACGAATTTTCCGTTGATTGGGGAATTGGAGACACTTTTAAAAGAAGCTGTTATAAAATCGACAGTGGAAGCACCGCTTCGCCATAACAGCGTGGAAACATTTGACGAGTACAATACAGGCAAAAATGTCGGAAAAGGAACACCGACAGTATTCTGGGATATTGTACCAGACAGTGATCGGTGCGAGATTTATACTTACATGGCAGGCGGCGGATGCACACTTCCGGGGAAAGCCATGGTGCTGATGCCGGGAGAGGGATACGAAGGAGTTACAAAATTTGTAATGGATGTCATGACCTCTTATGGCCTGAATGCATGTCCTCCGCTTCTGGTCGGTGTGGGTGTGGCAACATCTGTTGAGACAGCAGCACTGCTTTCCAAAAAGGCATTGATGAGACCGCTGGGAAGCCATAATGAGAATGAGCGCGCGGCAGAGATGGAAACGCTGCTTGAAGACGGGATCAATGCAATCGGACTCGGACCGCAGGGAATGGGCGGCAAGTATTCCGTAATGGGGGTACATATTGAAAACACAGCCAGACATCCATCTACAATCGGTGTCGCCGTGAATGTTGGCTGCTGGTCTCACAGACGTGGACACATTATTTTTGATAAGGATCTCAATTACACGATCACAACACATTCGGGGGTGACTTTATAATGTTGGAAATCAAAGATGGAAAGAAAATTTTAACAACACCGATATCTGCTGAGGATCTGGCAGATATCCATATCGGAGATATTATTTATCTGAACGGAAGTATGACAACCTGTCGTGATGTGGCACACAGACGGCTTGTTGAGGGTGGTAGAGAGCTTCCCGTAAATGTAAAAGACGCTGCAATCTTTCATGCAGGACCGATCATCCGGCCTCTTGCGGATGACAAGTTTGAAATGGTATCTGTTGGTCCCACAACCAGTATGCGTATGGAGAAATTCGAAAAAGAATTTGTGGAACAGACCGGTGTGAAAGTGATCATCGGAAAAGGAGGCATGGGTCCAAACACAGAGTATGCATGTAAAAACTATAAGGCGATCCACTGTGTGTTCCCTGCCGGAAATGCAGTGGTAGCTGCCGCGGAAGTGGAAGAAATTGTAGATGCACAGTGGAGAGATCTGGGAATGCCGGAAACCTTATGGCATTGCCGCGTAAAAGAATTTGGACCTCTGATCGTATCGATCGATACAGACGGACGAAATTTGTTTGAAGAAAATAAAGTTGTTTTCAATGAAAGAAAAGAGAAAGCAATTCAGGAAATCTGCAAACATGTAAGCTATATCAAATAGCACGAAAATCAAAATAAAACCAAAATATTGCCAAAATGATCATGTAGAGAACAGGTTCCCACTTTCTTTGTATGGTCATTTTTTTGTATCTTTTTCGCAAACTCACAATTTCTTGCATTTTAAAAGATATTATTATAAAATAACTATATGTGTTTCCGTGGATGAGCAGGAAATGGAGTATTCTTAAATTTTATATCCAACGGAGCAGGATGATATCGGGGGAAAGAAACTATGAGTGAGAATTATAAACAGCGTTCGATCCTGGAGATTATGAATGACGTGCTCGGTACGATACGCGATTACTACGATTCAGAATATGTGTATTATATCGAGAGAGATGAAGAAGAGATTCTTACAATCTATGAGTGGTGTGCTGAATTTGTACCGTGGCAGCGAGATAAGATCAAGATGCTTGATAAAGAGCAGTGGCCGCGGTGGATCCGACAGGATATCACGGATACGACAGAAGCAGACTACAGTGTTTCTCAGCCATTGGAAGACGGAATTACGGCAGTTCTTGCAGCGGTAGGGGTACACAGAGGCGGATGTGAGATTTCTTTTATGAGGTCTCTCCTTCCATATATTTCACAGTCTATTCTTTTGCAGAAGATGCAGAAGCAGCAGGAATATCTGAGTTATCATGATGATCTGACTGGTTTGATGAACAGAAACAGCTTTGTCAGATATATGTCGGACGTACAGAAAAAAGAGCACAAGTCACTGGGAGCAGTATCTGTGGACATCAATGGATTGAAGAACTTTAACCGGGAATTTGGACATGAATATGGGGATGAGGTTGTAATCCGTGTGGGTGAAGTGCTGGAGGAGCATTTCCGCAGCTCTCTGGTGTTCCGAATGACCGGAGATGAGTATCTGGTAGCGGTAGAGGATGCGACATATGATACATTTATCAAAAGTGTGAACGACGCTCATCATAAACTTGATAATATCAGTCTTGGACTGGTCTCTGTCGGTTATGCCTGGGAGAAAGTGGATATTGATGCAGAAAAGCTGATCGGCCGCGCAGAAGGTATGATGCGTGAAGAGAAGCAGAAGTATTATAAGAATTTGAAAAAAGGGCATCATGAGCCTATCATCAAACAGGATCTGCTCAGCGATATAGAGAATGGCAATTTTATTGTCTGTCTGGTTCCGAAAGTGGATGTCGATACTGAGGAAGTAGTCGGAGCAGAAGCAGTGGTACGCTATCACCACAAAGATCTGGGTATTATGAATCCGGGAAAATATCTGACACTTCTGGAAGAGACCAAGCTGTCTCATTATCTGGATCTGTATGTGTTTGAAGAAGTATGTAAGACGCTGCGCAGATGGGAGACGGAAGATTTGCCGATGATCCCGATCGCTGTAAATTTTGCGGGAGCAACGCTCAGACAGATAGATGTAGCAGAAAAAATGACAGCTCTGATCGAGAAGTATCATGTGTCCTGTGAGTATCTGGAAGTAGAAGTTTCAGAGTCTTACAGTGATATGAATCAGGAGATGCTTGCAGAGACGAGTAATAAGATTCGAAAGAGCAATGTGCGGGTGATTTTGGACCACTTCGGAGCAAAAGAATCCACAGTAGCGATTCTGACGATCATGGAATTTGACGGATTGAAGATAGATAAAAGTATCGTGACCAATATTGTAGGCAACGGCCGAAGCCAGAGTGTGGCAAAAGCAGTAACAGATGCCTGCTGTCAGCTGGGAGTACCGGTTTCAGCAAGTGGTGTGGAGACAAGAGACCAGCTGAATGTATTGAAAGAACTTGGCTGCAGCTGTGTACAGGGAAGCCTGTTTAACAAGCCGATCACGATTGATACATTTGAAGTCCGTTACCTGAAAGGATAAGAGTATGATACGTACCTGGCTTGCAGATATCAGAGCACTGTATGATGAGGAATGTTATCAGAAATATTTTGCAGCACTTCCTGCGTTTCGACAAGAGAAAGCAAGGAAGCTGTTGTTTCAGAAAGACAGGGCTCAGAGTGCAGGGGCATGGCTTTTATTGGAGGAGATCAGAAAGCGGTACAAAATTTCCGACCGGGCAGTTTACAATCTTTCGCATTCCGGGGATTATGTGCTGTGCTCGATCGACACTGATGCAAGAGAGGGCGTACAGCTTGGATGTGATATTGAGAAAGTCCAAAAGGCCAGAATGGAGTTAGCAAAACGTTTTTTTTGCCGCAGTGAATATGAAGATATTTTCAGATGTGATTCAAAAGAGGCAAGAGCGGAAAAGTTCTGCAGATACTGGGTACTAAAAGAAAGTTTCATGAAAGCGACCAGAAAGGGAATGGCACTGAAGATGTCATCGTTTGAGATCCTGCTTTCGAATCCACCCAGGCTGATAAAAAAGCCGGAGGAGTTTGAAGAGACATATTATTATTGTGAGTACCCTCTGGAAGGATTTCCTTATCGAATCGCAGTCTGTTCGAACGATTCAGAGTTAGATTCTAGAATACAAATGGAGTTAAAAGAAATATGGCAAGAGTAAATCGAAAAGCGAAAAAAATACTGATCACAGGGATGATCCTTGGAGCGGCAGCAGGGATTTTGCTCACATTTCTGGCAGCAAACAGCAAGATGCATGACAAAAATGATGAGATCAAAACTGTCAAGGCAAAGTATGAAAAAGAAGCGAAATCTTTGAAGAAGCAGCTGAAGGAAGCAAAGAATGAGCAAAAAGAAGTAAACCTGCAGTCAAATGAATGGAATCTGCTCCTGGTGAACAGTTCTTATCCGCTTGCAGCAGACTATTCACCGGAATTGACGGCTGTAGATGATGAAGATCATAAAGTAGACTCCCGGATTGTAGAGTCTGTAAATAAAATGCTTCAGGATGCGAAAACAGCGGGGATGAATCTGAAGATCATTTCAGCATACCGTTCGTATGATGATCAGAAGAATGTGTTCAATGATACCATGCAGTCATGGCTCAGTCAGGGATATTCGTATTTAGATTCTTACGATGAGACGAAAAAGTCTGTAGCAGTTCCGGGAACAAGTGAACATGCAACGGGGCTTGCACTGGATATCACATCTGAGTCGAACCAGACACTGGATGAGACACAGGCACAGACGCAAGAGCAGCAGTGGCTGATGAAGAACTGCCAGAATTATGGATTTATTCTGCGTTATCCGAAGGATAAGACAGATATAACCCAGTATATTTATGAGCCGTGGCATTACCGCTATGTGGGAGAAGAGGCTGCAAAGGCGATCATGAAAAAAGGAATTACGCTGGAAGAATATCTGGCACAGATACAAAAATAAACAGGAAGAGTTTTTATTTCGCAAGCCGGGATAGAAACTCTTTTCTTTCTATAGCGGAAAAACAGTCTTTGCGATTGACGCATAAAATGGGATTTGCTACAATGAGAGAAGTTGGGTGACGGGAAATAAAAATATTTCCTGTCTGATGTAAAAATCCGAGAAGGAGGAAGAGCATGGAAGATCTTACATTTGGAGAACAGGTCAAGGTAGTATTGAGCCGAAAAGGCATGACCATAAAGGAACTTGCGGAGATTATAGAAGAAAAGACCGGAATGAAAATGTCCAGACAGAATCTGACGCAGAGACTGGGAAGAGACAATTTTCAGGAGCAGGATATGCGGATGATCGCGTCGATCTTAGACTGTCCGTTTCAGCTGAGTATTTTAGGCGGAGAATCTGCTGAACTGACGCCTGCGGATCTGCGTACCGTAGAAGAGATGCGCAGAAAAGAAGGAAAATTAGAGGATGGAGAGCCGACACTTGAAGAGATGCAGATAGAGCTTCCGCTGGAAGAGTTAAAGCCACATGAGGAAGAAGAGAATCAGGAGCGTACCATCGAGGAGATCGCAAAGGATATTCCGATTTCTTCCGTGATGAAGCGGGCGGAAGAAGAGGATGCAAAACGAGAAGATCTGTCTGTGGGTGATATCAATCCATATACAGGTCATGAGTACCAGTCCAACAGTGTCAGAATGCATCCGAGCCGGATCGGATATGTTCAGGTATACGACAGAAGGACTCATAAGTGGAAAGATATGACAGAGTGGGCATTTCTTGGAGAGCAGGAGAGAAAGAAAGCGATGCTTGGAAGGGAGTATGTGCCGCCGGTTTATCTGGATTAAAAGGAGGCTGTCTATGGAGTGGAAGACCTTATTATCTGAAAAGCGGATGCGGGGATCCGGAAAGAAACAGCATGCGAAAAAATCGGATTTCCGCAGTGAGTTTGAAAAGGACTATCATCGGATCATAGGAAGTGCGTCATTTCGGAGACTGCAGGATAAGACGCAGGTATTTCCTCTGGATCAGAGTGATTTTGTACGGACAAGACTGACGCATTCTCTGGAAGTGTCTTCTCTTGCCAAGTCGCTGGGACAGAATATCGGTGAAGCAATCCTGGAGCGTGGAGCGGATCAAAAGTTTACCCGGAAGATGAAGGAGGATATTTCTCATATTCTGGAATGTGCCGGGCTGATCCATGATATCGGCAATCCGCCGTTCGGGCATTTCGGGGAGCTGGCGATCCGGGACTGGTTTTTGCGGAAGCTTCCCGAACTGCATTATAAGAGACAGACTCTGGATATGATATTGAGTCCGCAGATGAAAGAGGACTTCTATCATTTTGAGGGAAATGCACAGGCGCTCCGACTGGTAACGAGACTTCATTATCTGGTGGATGAGTACGGGATGAATCTGACCTATGCACTGCTCAATACGATTATAAAATATCCGGTTTCGTCCACACAGGTCCATCCGGATTCCGGGAATATCAGAGAAAAGAAGATGGGATATTTTCTGGCAGATGAGAAGATATTTGAGGAGATCACGCAGGAGACGAAGACAGGGAACTGCCGTCATCCTCTGACCTATATTCTTGAGGCTGCGGATGATCTGGCTTATAAGACGGCAGATATCGAAGATGCATTTGTAAAAGGATTTCTGTCGTATCATGCGTTTAAAGAAGAACTCGTATGTCTGAATGAGCAATATCCCGATTCCGGGTTTGACGGAGTTTTAAAGCTGAAAGAACTGTATCAGAGAGGTCAGGAAAAGGGTGTTCAAAATCCGGAGGCTTATGCCATCAAGAACTGGATCATTCGCGCGCAGGGATTTCTGATCGACTGTGCGACAAAAGGATTTATGGACCACTATGAAGAAATCATGGCAGGGACGTTTCAAAGAGATCTCTTTCGCGGTACCTTTGGAGAAAAACTGATGGAATGTCTCGGCAATATCGCATACCGGTATGTATTCTCCTCCAGAGAAATTTACCGGATGGAAGTCAAAGAAGCAGTGATTCTGGACTTTTTGATGGATCGTATGATTCAGGCTGTGTTGTACTATGATACCGACAGGGAGTTAAATGCCATTGACAGCCGGGTATTGTCATTTATTTCAGATAACTATAAAAAGGCTTACAGTTATCAGGCAGAAGGAAAGAGCGAGGCAGAGAAGCTGTATCTCCGCCTGCTTCTGGTGACAGACTATGTCTGTGGGATGACAGACAGCTATGCAAAGCGCCTGTATCAGGATATGAACGGGATTATTTAAGACAGCGGCACCAGTAGCCGAAGTCTTTATCCGTGCTGCATTCGTCTTCGGAGAGCGCCAGTTTTTGATGGTATTCTCTCGTAAACTGAGGAAATCCGAATAACTCGGCAGCATGTGCTTCACGGGGAGAATAAATACCGGGAACACCAAGCCACTGATGTCCGTCTTCTTCCAGTAAAAGAAGATGATGGTAGTTGTGGTATCCATGCAGCAGAAAGCTGTTGTTGGCAAGCCGCCAGAATGGTTTTTGCAGGGAGGAGAGATCTTCATAACTGAGTTTGCGTATGCGGGAAGTCGGTTCGCAAGGTTGTGCGGTTTCTTCTGGCGGTTCGCACATTTTTTCTTCTGCAAGGACAGATGGGGGTTCGAGGTTCTGGAGCCGGTATAGATTCTGGTTCCGGGTCCGGCTCCGGGCAGGGGCGGGTTCCATCCAGTCAGTCAGAAGGTTTACAGAAAATGGCCGGTTGCCTGTAGAAGCGGCGAAATATCTGCCGTCTGCGGTTTGCAGAAGAAAACCATGGAGCTTCGCTAATGTCAGATTCGGTGGAAAGTCAGCTTCTGAAAGTGTGACACGACAGGATACACACTGATTTTGTGTGGGAAGTTCTGCCACAGTTTTTTTCCGGGGATTGTCTTTCTCGAAAAAGAACATGGACAGAGGAAGTTTTTCCTGTGATGCAGCAGGAATCTGCCGGATGGAGATCTGGAGATGACAGGACTGAAAAGTCTGCGTCAGTTTTAAAAAGCCTACATTTCGGATTTTTTTCTCCGCTTGATATTCATAGAAATAATAGATGCCGGGTGTCATATAATACCTCAGGTCTTGTCTTTCTTCTAATGTATTCAATGTGTGGGAAAAAAGAACCGGATCAGGGCAGAGAGAAATTGGAAAGAGGAAACATTATGAATCAGGATGAAAAATATATGCGGGAAGCGATCCGTCAGGCAAAAAAAGCATACGCTCTGGAGGAGGTTCCCATTGGCTGTGTGATCGTGTATCAGGATAAGATCATTGGACGCGGATATAACAGAAGGACAGTGGATAAGAACACACTGGCTCACGCGGAGCTGCAGGCGATCCGCAAAGCAAGCAAAAAAATGGATGACTGGCGATTGGAAGACTGCACCATGTATGTGACACTGGAGCCGTGCCAGATGTGTTCCGGAGCGATCGTGCAGGCGCGGATCAAACGGGTGGTAGTCGGGTGTATGAATCCCAAGGCGGGCTGCGCGGGTTCGATCCTGAATCTTCTGCATATGAAAGAGTTCAATCATCAGGTGGAACTGACAACGGGAGTTCTGGAAGAAGAGTGCAGTGGGATGATGAAACAGTTTTTAAGGAACTGCGTCAGAAACAAAAGATAAAAAAAGAAGTCTGAATAACTCAAACTTCCTGTTTTGCGGAAAATCATTCGTGCATTACGCTTCGAATGCATCACCTCATACGTTACCTCGGCAGTTAACTCAACCCAGGCACCCCTACGGCACCCGAGAGGTTCTGCTTAGTGCTGCTTCGTTCCCGACCTGACACGGTTCACAGATTCCCGTCGCGTAGGACCCAAATCTCAACGCCACTTTCCGAGGGCAGCTATGCAATGCTGCACCCTCTGCGTAATATCACCCCTGCTATAGCGGATTGCAGGTACAAGGTACCGCTAACACCCCGGCTGCACGGTTCATAATTTTACTATGGTTTTTATTTAAAAATGTCAACGGATATGGAGGTTTTTATGAAAGTTTTACTGACAGCGATCAATGCAAAATATATACATTCCAATTTGGCGGTATACAGTCTGCGTGCTTATGCGGGAAAGTATGCACAGCAGACAGAGATCGCAGAATATACGATCAATCAGCCAATGGATGATATTTTATCGGATATCTATAGAAAAGGCCGGATGTTTTATGTCTGTCCTGCTATTTATGGAATATTTTATATGTGGAGCAGCTGATCACCGAGATCTCCAAAGTGCTGCCCGGGACGCAGATCTGGCTTGGCGGGCCGGAAGTGTCTTACAATGCAGTTTCTGTGATGGAGCAATATCCACAGGTGACAGGTGTCATGTGTGGGGAAGGAGAAGAGACCTTTCTGGAACTGATGGAATATTGGAATCAGGAGAGGGAAAGTCTGGATACGATCAAGGGTATCGTATACCGGGAGAATGGAACCTGCCGGCAGAACCCGCCGCGCCCGGTCATGGATCTGAGTAAAGTGCCGTTTGTGTATGATCACATTGAGGATTTTCAGAATAAGATCATTTATTATGAATCCAGTCGCGGATGTCCGTTTTCCTGCAGCTATTGTCTCTCCTCGATTGATAAATGTCTCCGTTTTCGGAATCTGGAACTGGTCAAAAAGGAGCTTCAGTTTTTCATTGATCACGAAGTGCCGCAAGTGAAGTTTGTAGACCGCACCTTCAATTGTAAGCACAGTCATTCCATGGCAATCTGGACATACTTAAAAGAGCATGACAGAGGAAAGACGAATTTCCATTTTGAGGTGGCAGCAGATCTGTTAAATGAAGAGGAGATGGAGCTGATCGCGTCCATGCGTCCGGGGCTGATCCAGCTGGAGATCGGAATCCAGTCCACCAATCTGGAGACGATCACGGAAATACCGCAGAAAGAATGAACTTTGAAGAAGTAAAGCGGATTGTAAAAAGAAGTGCAGGAAAAAGGAAACGTACATCAGCATCTCGACCTGATCGCCGGGTTGCCGTATGAAGATTATGAGCGTTTTGCACAGTCCTTCCGTGATGTCTATGCATTGCATCCGGAGCAGCTCCAGCTTGGATTCCTGAAGGTGTTAAAAGGTTACCTATATGCATGAAAAGACGGAAGATTATCAGCTTTTATATCAGGATCGGCCGCCGTTTGAAGTGCTTTCTACAAAGTGGCTCTCCTATGATGACGTGATCCGTCTCAAAGGTGTGGAAGAGATGGTGGAGGTCTATTACAACAGCGGACAGTTTGTCAATACACTGCGATTATTAGAGGAAGAGTTTACAGATACGTTTGCTTTGTATGAAAGTCTGAGCCGTTATTATGAAGAAAACGGACTGCATATGATAAATCACTCCCGAATTACAAGATATGAAGTATTATTTGCATTTATCAAAGCATGTGTAGAAAAGAATGTGGAAAACTATCGGCAGATGTTGATACTGGATCTCTATTTACGGGAAAATGTAGAAAAAAAGACCGGAGTTTGCAGGTGAAGTCAGCGTTGATAAGCAAAAAGCTTCTGCATTTTATGAAAAAGAGGCAGAAGAGCGCCGGTATTTGAAGGGCTATGAAGGATATGATAAGAGACAGCTTCGGAAAATGACGCATCTGGAGCAGATCAATGGAAATCTCTACGTGTTTGATTACCGGAACCGGAATGTTCTGACGAATCAGGCAAGCGTATTTTGGGTAGAAGGAGGAGACGAGGCATACCCATCCGGGCATCCAACACATGCCTGCGGCGGGCAGACTTCGTCTGATCATGTATGAAAAAACGGACAAAAGAAATTTTAGCGATTCTGGATGAGCAGTATGGACGGGAGTACGTCTGTTATCTGAATTATGAGACACCGTGGCAGCTTCTGATCGCAACCATGCTGAGTGCACAGTGTACGGATGCAAGAGTAAATATTGTGACGGCAGATCTGTTTCAGAAATATGATACACTGGAGAAGTTTGCCAATGCGGATTTAAAAGAGCTGGAACAGGATATCAAGCCGACTGGATTCTACCACAATAAGGCGAAAAATATCATTGCCTGTACGAAAGATCTGCTGTATAAATTTGGAGGCGAGGTGCCGAGGAGTCTGGAAGATCTGACCTCTCTTGCGGGTGTTGGGAGAAAGACTGCCAATGTGATCCGGGGAAACATCTATCATGATCCGAGTGTGGTGGTAGATACACATGTAAAACGGATATCCAGACGCCTTGGCCTGACAAAAACGAAGATCCGGAAAAGATTGAAACGGATCTGATGAAAGAACTGCCAAAAGATCACTGGATCTTATATAATATTCAGATCATTACTTTCGGACGGTCGATTTGTACGGCAAGAAGTCCAAAATGTGAGCAGTGCTTCTTGCAAAAATACTGCAAAGAGTTTAAAATGTAACCTAAAATACCCATTGGGTATGAGAATTTAAAGAGGTGAAAACAGTGGATTTTAATGATAAAAGAGTCAAAAGAGTGATTGCGATCGGAGCGCTGGTACTGGTCGTTGCGATGATCGCGACGATGATCCTGCCATATCTGGTATAGAAAAGTGGCTGTTGCGAACAGGAACATAGAGGGTTAAGGGAGACGGAAACGATGAAAGTTGGAAATGTATCACAGACAGTTTTAAAACGTTCTGTACTGAAACAACTGCATACAAAAAGAAAAGAGATTCTGACAGACCTTTCGGTGGAAGAGATGTGTACTGCGGTACAGATCAGGGACACAGAAGATGTGGTCTTTGCTTCGGCTGTAGTTTCTGGAAATTCCAAAAATATCGGGGTATATGCGATCATGCGTGCCGTGTTGGATCTGGAGACAAGGGGGGCTTCGGCAATTGGTGTTTCGGTACAGGTGATTCTGCCAACATATGCTTATGAGTCGCGGTTAAAAGAGATGTTCCGCTGTATGGAAGAGCGGTGTGCATCCTGGGGGATTGCAATAACATGTGCAAAGGCAGAGACCAGTCCTGCAGTGAGCCAGTCCGTGGTATCGGTGACTGCGGCAGGAAGTGTGGAAAAAGGACAGCTGCGTACGCTTGCTCAGGCGGAGCCGAATCAGGAAATCGTACTTTGTGGTTCGATCGCAGCAGAAGGCGTACTGCGTATTTTCGATGAGAAGAGAGAAGAGCTTTCAAAGCGGTTTGTTCCGGCATTTATGCGTCAGATCCAGGGGATAGAATCAGAACTGGAGGTTTTCCATGCGCTTCGCAGTGTGAAGCAGGAAAATACACCAAAAGGGGAACCACTGGTGACTGCAATGCAGCAGATTGGAAGCGGTGGAATCCTGGCGTCTCTCTGGGAACTGACAGAGGCGGCAAATGTGGGAATGCAGATTGAAATGTCCCGGATTTCAATTCGGCAGGAATGTGTGGAAGTCTGTGAATATTATCACCTGAATCCGTATCAGATGACTTCCGCAGGAACGGTTCTGATGGTTACCAGAGACGGCAATGCTCTTGTGCGGTGTCTGGAAGAGAGTGGGGCACGAGCCAGTGTGCTTGGGGTTACAACGGCAGATCATGCAAAGTAATCACAAGCGGAGACGAAGTGCGTTATCTGGACAGACCTGCTCCGGATGAATTGATGCGCTGGTGGGAAGAGCAGGCACAAAAAGAGGTAAGATCAGAATAAGGAGAATAAAAACGATGGAAAAGCGAGAATTGATCCGAAAAGAAATTTTATACTATATAGAGAAAAACAGCAGAGCCAATCTTGGAGAACTGGCAGTACTGCTTGGAACAGATGAGGTGACAGTTGCCAATGAGATTGCAGAGATGGAGAAAGACAAAGTAATCTGTGGATATCACACGCTGATCGACTGGGACAAAGCAGGAGTAGAACTGGTGACAGCGTTGATCGAAGTGCGTATGACACCGCAGAGAAGTCAGGGATTTGACAAGATTGCAGAGCGCATCTGCAACTATCCGGAGGTACATGCAGTGTATCTGATCTCCGGCGGCTATGATCTTCTGGTTTCTCTGGAAGGAAAGACTTTAAAAGAAGTGTCGCAGTTTGTTTCAGAAAAACTTTCTACTCTGGATTCAGTGATCAGTACAGCGACTCATTTTATTTTGAAGAAATATAAAGACCACGGAACGATCCTTTCTTCAAAAAGTGAGTCAGAAAGGATGCTGGTGACACCGTAATGAGAAATCCATTATCAAAAAAGATCGTAGAGATCCAGCCGTCCGGCATCCGTAAATTTTTTGACGTGGCAAATGAGATGAAGGATGCGATTTCTCTGGGTGTTGGAGAACCGGATTTTGATACGCCGTGGAGAATTCGTGAGGAAGGCATTTTCTCTCTGGAAAAGGGACGTACATTTTATACATCCAATGCAGGACTTAAAGAACTAAGAGAAGAGATCTGCAGCTATCTGGAGCGGAAAATCGGAGTATCTTATGATCCGATGCAAGAGACCATGGTGACAGTCGGCGGAAGTGAGGCCATTGATGTGGCACTTCGCTGTATGCTGGATCCGGGAGATGAGGTTCTGATTCCGCAGCCGAGTTATGTATCGTATCTTCCATGTACGATTATGGCGGATGGTGTGCCGGTGATCATTCCGCTTCAGTATGAAAATGAATTTAAGCTGACAGTGGAGGATCTAGAAAAAAGCAGTGACGCCGAAGACAAAAGTCCTGGTGATGCCGTTTCCGAACAATCCAACCGGATCGATCATGACAAAAGCAGATCTGGAGCCGGTGGCAGAGTTTATCAAAGAGCATGACCTGTACGTGCTCTCCGATGAGATCTATTCGGAATTAAGTTATCAGGGAGATCACGTTTCAATTGCAGCTCTGCCAGGGATGAGGGAGAGAACGATCGTGATCAACGGATTTTCCAAAGGCTTTGCCATGACAGGATGGCGTCTGGGATATTGCTGCGGACCAAAGCTGATCATTGAGCAGATGGTAAAGCTGCATCAGTATGCCATTATGTGTGCGCCGACAAACAGTCAGTATGCAGCGATCGAGGGACTGCGCCACTGCGGAGATGAAGTAGAGGAAATGAGAAAATCCTACAATCAGAGAAGGCGTTTCCTGATGCATGAATTCAAAAGAATGGGACTGGAGTGTTTTGAGCCGTTCGGAGCTTTTTACGTGTTCCCGAATATCAGTGAATTCGGCATGACTTCGGAAGAATTTGCAACCCGCTTTTTGATGGAAGAAAAAGTTGCGGTGGTGCCGGGAACTGCATTTGGAGAGTGTGGAGAGGGATTCTTGCGTATTTCCTATGCATATTCTCTGGAAGATCTGAAGGTGGCGCTGGGAAGACTGGAGCGCTTTATTGAAAAACTGAGAAATGAGGATAAAGCATCATGTTAAATATCGTGTTACATGAGCCGGAGATCCCGGCAAATACAGGAAATATCGGAAGAACCTGTGTTGCTACGAATACCAGACTGCATCTGATCGAGCCGCTGGGATTTCGTCTCAATGAGAAAGCATTAAAGCGTGCGGGGATGGATTACTGGGCAGATCTGGATGTAAGAACGTATATCAATTTTGAGGATTTTCTGGAGAAGAATCCGGGAGCAAAAATCTACATGGCGACAACAAAGGCTCCGAAAGTCTATACGGAAGTACAGTATGAGCCGGACTGCTATATCATGTTTGGAAAAGAGAGCGCCGGCATTCCGGAAGAGATTCTTGTGAACCATAAAGAGGACTGCGTGCGGATTCCCATGGTGGGAGACATCCGGTCTTTAAATCTTGGAAATTCAGTTGCCATTATTTTGTATGAAGCACTTCGCCAGCAGAATTTTGCGCATATGAATCTGGAAGGACATCTGCATGAGCTGAGCTGGGAACAGCAATAGAATGAAATAGAGAAAATCAGGAAAAATGGTCTTATATGCAATGATGCAGTAAGATCATTTTTTTCAATGTAAATCTGGACATCTCTTGCTTGTTGTAGTATAATTCAAATAAACAGTTCCACAATATAAAAACTAGTTCCACAATATAAAACTAAAATCGATAGGAAAGAATGTCAGGAGGAATCAAGATGGGAAACAACAGATTTGATTTATTATCATTAGGTGAGATTTTGTTGAGATTATCCCCGCCGGATAATGAAAGGATCGTCAGTGGGGAGACATTCCAGAAGCAGGTTGGCGGTGCAGAGCTCAATGTCGTGTCGGGAGTTTCGATTCTGGGGCTTCGCACAGGCGTTGTCTCCAAGCTGCCGGACAATGCACTCGGAATCTATGCAAAAGATAAGGTACGTTTCTGCGGAGTAAGCGATGATTTTCTGGTATATGATGACAGTCAGGATGCCCGTCTCGGGATTTACTACTATGAGAATGGTGCTTATCCGAGAAAGCCGGGAGTGGTGTATGACAGAAGACACACTTCTTTTGACAAGATCAGTCTGGAAGAACTGCCAAAGGAGATGTTCCAGAGCACCAGATGTTTCCACACAAGCGGGATCACACTGGCATTGAGTGAAAATATCCGCCGTACTGCCATCGAGATGATCAAACGATTTAAGGAAAACGGTACACTGATTTCGTTTGATGTGAATTTCCGTGGAAATCTCTGGACAGGACCGGAGGCGAAAGCATGTATTGAAGAGATTCTTCCGTATGTGGATATCTTTTTCTGCTCAGAAGAGACCGCAAGGCTGACATTCTTAAAAGAAGGCGATGCGAAGCGTATCATGAAGAGCTTCACACAGGAATATCCGATCTCTGTGGTGGCTTCTACACAGAGAATCGTACACAGTCCGAAAAAGCATACGTTCGGTTCAGTAATCTACAGTGCGAAAGAGGATTGCTATTACGAAGAGGAGCCATATCGCAACATTGAAGTCGTAGACCGGATTGGAAGCGGAGATGCGTATGTATCGGGGGCGTTATACGGACTTCTTGCGTATGATTTTGACTGTCAGAAAGCATTGGAGTATGGGAATGCGGCAGGAGCAGTGAAGAATACGATCAAAGGAGATCTTCCATCCTGCAGTAAAAGAGAGATGGATGCAATCATTCGAAATCACAAGCATGTAGGACCGGAACTGGAAATGGACAGATAAAAAACAGGACAGACATTCTTTTTATTTGGAGAATGCCTGTCCTGTTTTTTTGTGAATACTAATGTAGATGTGTGCAGTTTGCAGCACGAGAAGAAAACAGCATATTTTATGAAGATTTCGAAATTAACAGAAAAATAGAATGATGTGGATTTATATTTTGACATTATTACATTTTGCGGTATAATGACATTAAGTTCATGCGCAATGCATAGAATAGTTGCATTGTAATGGGGAAGTAAAGGAAGGTGGTGAAGAATCGATGGTGGAAGAAACAATCAAAGCAATCCGTGAAACCGAAGCAGCGGCAGATGTGATTGTAAAAGAAGCTAGGGGAAAAAAGCCAGAAGATTCTGGAAGATGCCAGACAAGAGGCAGAACGTATGATCAAATCCCAGGAAGAAACACACCGGATTTCTGCACAGGATGCGATGCAGGATGCCAGAGAAAAAGCCAGGGTATTTCAGGAAGAGGCCCGTGTGCAGACAGAGAAAGAAATCAAGGTGTTAAAGGAGTTTGCTGTCCAGAAAGAAGCGGAGGCAGTGAGTGCAGTGATTTCTCAGTTAGTGTTGTGAAAAGAATTAAAAAAGGAGGGAGTGCACTATGGCGGTACTGCAGATGCAAAAAATCAGTATCTGCGCCCTGAAAAAAGATCGAAAAGCAGTTCTGGAAAAGCTTCAGAGGATGAAGGTGATGGAGATCAGCCAGATTCTGGAGGAGGATCCTGATTTTACAACGATGGATACGAGACAGGAGCGAATGGAATTAGAAAAGAGCGCTTCACTTTCAGATCAGGCACTGGAAATTCTGGATCGGTATGCGCCGGAGAAGAAGTCGATGTTTTCTGCACTGGAAGGGAAAGCGCTGATCGAAGCAGATGATTATCAAAAAGTGGTGGATCAGAAGGAACAACTTTTATGTACAGTCAAGAGGATCCTTGCGCTGGATAAAGAAAAGGCAGAACAAAAAGCCGGTATCCTAAAGCTGGAGAACAGTATGGAAAGTCTGACTCCGTGGATGGATCTTCATGTACCGATGAATTATGGCGGTACGGCACATACAGTGATGCTGATCGGAACCATGCCGCTTGCCACGCTGGAAGAGATCTATCAGATGCTCGCACAGGATGCACCGGAAGTAGATGGTGTGGATGTGTCGGTTATCCATTCGGATAAGGATACCGTGTATCTGGCGGTTGTTTGTCTTACACAGGATGCAGAAAAGCTGGAAGAAGTATTGAGAAGCCGTGGATTTGCAAGACCGTCCCAGATATGGGACAAAGAGCCTGCGGCAGTGAAGGCGGAGCTGGAACAAACATGTCGGGAGTGCAAAGAGCGCATTCTGGAAATTGAAAAAGAGGTACGGTCATTTGCCGGTGAGCGTAAAAATATCCGGATTCTTGCAGATGATTACAGGGTGCGGGCAGAAAAATACGAAGTGCTCGGAAAGCTGCCGCAGTCAGAACGGGCATTTTTCATTACAGGATATGCTCCGGCAAAAGATACAGGACGCATTGAAGAGAGTCTGACGAAGGCGTTTACGTGCGTCATTGATATTGAAGAAATCAAAGAGGATGAAGAATCGCCAACGCTTTTAAGCAACAATTCATTTTCCGCAAGTATGGAAGGAATTGTGGAGTCCTATGGACTTCCGAAGAGAGGAGAATTTGACCCGACGACGATTATGTCATTCTTTTATGTATTTTTCTTCGGAATGATGCTTTCTGATGCGGCGTATGGCGCCATCATTGCAGTGGCGTGTTTCGTATTATTAAAAAAATTCCCGCGGATGAGCCGGGGAATGTATCAATCGATCAAGATGTTTATGTACTGCGGAATTTCCACACTGATCTGGGGAATTCTGTTTGGCGGATATTTTGGGAATATTGTAGATATTGTATCCCAGAAGTTTTTCGGAACAACGATAACGGTGCCGGCTCTTTGGTTCATTCCATTGAATGACCCGATGAAGCTTTTGATGTATTCGATGCTGTTTGGTATGATCCATTTGTTTGTGGGACTTGGCATCAAAGGATATATGTGCCTGAAAGAGAAGAAGATCCTGGATTTCTTCTGTGATGTGGTACTTTGGTTTATGCTTTTGATCGGGCTGATTCTGATGCTGCTTCCGAGTGAGATTTTTTCATCGATCTCGCAGATACAGATTGTATTTCCGGATGCAGTGAACCTGGTGGCAAAGGGACTGGCGATCGCGGGTGCGGTGGGAATTTTGCTGATGTCCGGCAGGGACAAGAAAAATCCGGCGCTGCGTCTTGCGCTTGGTGCTTATGATCTGTACAACATTACCGGATGGCTCAGTGATGTGCTGTCCTATTCCCGTCTGCTGGCGCTGGGACTGGCAACAGGAGTAATCGCATCGGTGATCAATCAGATGGGCAGCATGCTGCCAAACAATATTGCAGGCGTGATTTGTTTCTCGTTATTTTTGTAATCGGGCATACGCTGAATCTGGCAATCAATCTGCTGGGAGCATATGTACACACGAATCGTCTGCAGTTTGTGGAGTTTTTCGGAAAATTTTACGAGGGAGGCGGAAGAGCATTTCATCCGTTCGCCCCGGATACAAAATATGTAGATGTTAAGGAGGAATCTTAGTTATGAGCATTATGGAAAATTTAGGAATCGTGTATGCACTTTGTGGTGCGGCAATCGCAGTACTTCTCGCAGGTGCAGGCTCTGCGATCGGAGTTGGAATCGCAGGTCAGGCGGCAGCAGGTGTTGTAACGGAGGATCCAGGTAAATTCGCGAAAGTATTGATCTTACAGCTTCTTCCTGGTACACAGGGACTCTATGGTCTTCTGATTGGATTTATCACATTGTCTAAAATCGGAATTCTTGGCGGAGGACTTGCAGAGGTGGATGTGACAACCGGACTTCTGATTTTGGCAGCCTGCCTTCCGATCGGAATTGTAGGTCTGATTTCCGGAAGATCGCAGGGAAAGACAGCCGCAGCATCGATCGGGATCATTGCAAAAAGACCGGAGCAGTTTGGTAAAGCAATGCTGTTTCCGGCGATGGTAGAGACTTATGCAATCCTTGCACTTCTGATCTCTTTCCTGGCTGTCAGCGGAATTCAGGTGTAAATGAGTGAGCCAAAGTGAACGAAAAAGGAGAGCATGAAGGATGAGTGGATTAGAGAATATGAAACGTCAGATTCTGGACGAAGCGAATCACTCAGCGGAAGAACAGATCTCGAAAGCCAGGACAAAGGCGGAAGAGATTTTAAGAGAAGCAAGAGAGCAGATGGAGGAACAGAGCGCAGTCATGGCTAAAAAGTCGGAAGACGAGACAAAAGACTATGCACAGCGCATTGCATCTTCCAGTGAAATGCAGAGAAAGCAGGCTCTTCTGCAGGCAAAACAGGAAGTGATACAGGAGGTTCTTAACAAGGCATATCAGCAGGTACTGCATTTGGAACCGGAATCATACTTTGAGATGCTTCAGAAGCTGCTGGAAACATATGCACTTCCGCAGGAGGGAACAATCTATTTTTCTGCTGCGGATCTTGCGCGTATGCCGCAGAAATTTGAGGACGTGATTGAACAGACGGCACAGAAAAAAGGCGGTCATCTTGTGGTTTCGAAAGAACCGAAGGATATGGACGGCGGATTTGTGCTGGTTTATGGCGGGATTGAAGAAAATTGTACGATCAGGGCAATGTTCCACACAAAGCAGGATGAATTGTCGGATGTTGTACAGAAAATATTATTTGTATAGAGCGCAGCCGTTTTTTGCAGGCAGCAAAAGAAAGCAAGAAGGAGGGATTCGTCTTGAATGAATTGGAATATACCTACGCGGTTGCGCGCATACGGGCACTGGAGGGTTCTCTGTTGACACAAAGTGTCATTGAACAGCTGATGGCGTGTCAGAACGAAACACAGTGCCTTCAGCTTTTGAGCGAGAAGGGATGGGGAGATCCGGCGGATGCACACGATCCGGTGAAGATGCTGCAGCGGGAAGAGGAGAAAATCTGGGAAGTGATCTCGGATATCGCTCCGGATTTGTCTGTTTTTGATGTGATGTCCTACACAAAAGTGTTTCACAATGTAAAAGCAGCAATCAAAGTAGTATGTACAGGGACAGAGGATCGGAATGTTTTTACAATGATTGTTCCATTCCCGGGGCGCAGATGCTGGAGATTGTAAAGAATAAAGAATTCTGGCGTCTTCCGCCGGCAATGTCAGAGGCAGCTCAGGAAGCGTATGACGTGTTGCTTCATACCGGTGACGGACAGTTGTGTGATGTGATTGTGGATCGGGCAGCGCTGAAAGCGATTTCTGAGGCCGGAAGAAACGCAGCGGATGCGATCATCCGTGATTATGCAGAGTCTGCGGTAGCAATCGCAGATATCAAGATTGCAGTCCGTTCTCAGAAAACAGGAAAAAGCCAGGAGTTTTTAAAGCGTGCTCTGGCACCCTGCGATACAGTTCAGGTGGAGCTTTTGGCAAAAGCAGCTGCAAACGGCATGGATGCGATCCGGGATTATCTGCTCACAACTGCCTATGCAGGTGGGGCAGAAGCATTGGCAGAGTCACCGTCCGCATTTGAGCGGTGGTGTGACAACCGGATGATCGAAACCATGAGACCGCAGAAATATCAGGCATTTTCTGTGGGACCGCTGGTGGCATATATTGTGGCGCGGGAAAATGAGATCAAGACCGTTCGAATCATTCTGACCGGAAAACAGAATCAATTTCCGGAGGAGGCAATTCGGGAAAGGATCAGGGAGATGTATGGATAAGATAGCAGTAATCGGAGATTATGACAGCATTTACGGCTTCCAGACACTGGGTCTTTCGATCTGCCCTGTCAGAGATGCCGAAGAAGGGAAAGAAAAACTGCGCCAGCTGGCTCTGGAGTGCGGGATTATCTACATTACAGAGGCTCTGGCGGCAGAACTGCCGGAAGAGATCGAGCGATATAAAGAACAGGTCATGCCTGCCATCATTCAGATACCGGGTGTATCCGGCAATACAGGAGCAGGTGTAGAAGGCGTGAAAAAAACCGTGGAGCAGGCAGTCGGTTCGGATATCCTGTTCTCACAGGAATAATGGGAGGTAGATTCGGCAATGAGTAAAGGCGTATTAAAAAAGTAGCAGGACCGCTGGTCATTGCCTCTGGAATGCGCGATGCGAATATGTTTGATGTCGTGCGTGTAAGTAAGCAGAGACTGATCGGCGAAATTATAGAGATGCACGGAGACGAGGCGTCTATTCAGGTATATGAGGAGACATCCGGACTCGGACCGGGAGAGCCGGTGGAATCCATGGAAGTGCCAATGTCCGTAGAACTCGGACCGGGGCTGATTACCAGCATTTACGATGGAATCCAGAGACCGCTGGATGATATCATGAAAATTTCAGGCAACAGTCTGAAGCGTGGTGTGGAAGTTCCGTCTCTGAAACGAAATCTGAAATGGGAGTTTGTTCCGACTGTTAAAGTCGGAGATGAAGTCGAAGCAGGAGATGTGATCGGTACGGTCCAGGAGACGCCTGTGGTACAGCAGAAGATCATGGTTCCTTATGGAGTAAAAGGGACGGTCAAAGAGATCAAAGCAGGAGAATTTACGGTTGAGGAAGTGGTTGCCGTTGTTGCCACTGATACGGAGGACAGAGAGCTTACCCTGATGCAGAAATGGCCGGTCCGTAAAGGGCGTCCGTATCAGAGAAAGCTTCCGCCGAAGATGCCGCTTGTAACCGGGCAGCGTGTGATCGATACGTTCTTCCCGATTGCAAAGGGTGGTGTGGCAGCCGTGCCGGGACCGTTCGGAAGCGGTAAAACTGTCATTCAGCATCAGCTTGCAAAATGGGCAGAGGCAGATATTGTGGTGTATATCGGATGTGGAGAGCGTGGAAATGAGATGACGGATGTTCTGAATGAATTTCCGGAGCTGAAGGATCCAAAGACAGGCCAGTCTCTGATGCAGCGAACGGTTCTGATCGCAAATACATCGGATATGCCGGTGGCAGCCCGTGAGGCTTCGATTTACACCGGGATTACGATCGCAGAATATTTCCGTGATATGGGATACTCGGTGGCATTGATGGCAGATTCTACATCCCGCTGGGCAGAGGCCCTTCGTGAGATGTCCGGACGTCTGGAGGAGATGCCGGGTGAAGAAGGGTATCCGGCATATTTGGGAAGCCGGCTGGCGCAGTTCTATGAGAGAGCCGGACATGTGATCTCACTTGGAAAAGATGGAAGAGAAGGTGCGCTTTCTGTAATCGGTGCGGTATCCCCTCCGGGTGGAGATATTTCCGAGCCGGTTTCTCAGGCAACGCTTCGTATCGTGAAAGTATTCTGGGGACTGGATTCCGCACTGGCTTACAAACGGCATTTCCCGGCAATTAACTGGCTGAACAGCTATTCTTTGTATCTGGATGATATGGAGACATGGTTCAATGCCAATGTGGCATCTGACTGGATGGAAGGCCGTCAGAAGATGATGACACTTCTGCAGGAAGAGGCAGAGCTGGAGGAGATCGTAAAAATGGTAGGTATGGATGCTCTTTCACCGGGTGACCGGCTGAAAATGGAGGCGGCCAGATCCATCCGTGAAGATTTCCTGCATCAGAACTCTTTCCATGAGATCGATACGTATACTTCGCTAGAAAAAACAGCATATGATGATGAAGCTGGTCATGGCATTTTATGAGAAGGCAGTGGAGGCACTTTCAGGCGGTGCATCTTTGCAGGATCTGATCAATATGCCGGTCAGAGAGCAGATCGGACGTTTTAAATATGTGCACGAGGACGATCTGGATACAGAATACGAGAAAGTAAATCAGGAACTGGATGCGGAAATTTCTGCTGCACAGGGGAAGGAGGGCTTCTAAATGCCAAAAGAGTACAGAACCATACAGGAAGTAGCCGGACCTTTGATGCTGGTGCGCGGTGTAGAAAATGTAACTTATGATGAACTGGGAGAAATTGAGCTTGCAAGTGGGGAGACAAGGCGCTGTAAAGTGCTGGAGATCAATGGAAACGATGCATTGGTGCAGTTGTTTGAAAGCTCCACAGGAATCAACCTGTCCAACAGTAAGGTCAGATTCTTAGGACGAAGCATGGAGCTTGGTGTATCTGAGGATATGTTGGGCCGTGTATTTGACGGACTGGGCCGCCCCATCGACAATGGACCACAGATTCTGCCGCAGGCACGGATGGATATCAACGGACTTCCGATGAATCCAGCTGCGAGAAGCTATCCGGAGGAATTTATCCAGACCGGAGTCTCTGCGATTGATGGATTAAATACACTGGTACGTGGACAGAAACTGCCGATCTTTTCAGCATCCGGACTGCCCCATGCAAAACTGGCTGCCCAGATTGCAAGACAGGCAAAAGTACTGGGAACGGATGAAAAATTTGCGGTTGTATTTGCTGCGATGGGAATTACTTTCGAAGAGTCCAACTTCTTTGTGGAGAGCTTTAAGGAGACCGGAGCCATTGACAGAACGGTTTTGTTTGTAAACCTGGCAAATGACCCGGCCATTGAGCGAATCGCAACGCCGAAAATGGCGCTGACGGCTGCGGAATATCTGGCATTTGAAAAAGATATGCATGTTCTGGTCATCCTGACAGATATCACCAACTATGCGGATGCGCTGCGTGAAGTGTCTGCGGCACGAAAAGAAGTGCCGGGACGACGCGGATATCCGGGATATATGTACACAGACCTTGCCACGATGTATGAGCGTGCGGGGCGTCAGAACGGCAAAAAGGGAAGTATCACGATGATCCCGATCCTGACCATGCCGGAGGATGACAAGACCCATCCAATCCCTGACCTGACCGGATATATTACAGAAGGACAGATTATTTTGAGCAGGGAGCTGTACCGAAAAGGTGTGACACCTCCAATCGATGTACTGCCGTCCCTTTCCCGTCTGAAAGACAAAGGAATCGGAGAGGGCAAGACCAGAGCTGATCATTCCAATACCATGAATCAGTTGTTTGCAGCTTATGCACGAGGAAAAGATGCAAAAGAGCTGATGGTGATTCTGGGAGAGGCGGCGCTGACTGAGATTGACCTGATGTATGCAAAATTTGCAGATGCATTTGAAAAAGAATATGTTTCTCAGGGATACAATACGGATCGAAGCATTGAAGAGACGTTGAATATCGGATGGAAACTCCTTTCCATGCTGCCAAGAACCGAGTTGAAGCGTATCGACGACAAGTTTTTGGATCAGTATTATCAGGCATAAATGTTATGCCCGGAAAGAGAGGTGAGAAACGATGGCATCAAAACAGGTAAATCCTACCCGTATGGAATTGACCCGTCTGAAAAAAAAGCGGATCACGGCAATCCGCGGACATAAGCTTTTAAAAGACAAGCGGGATGAGCTGATGCGTCAGTATCTGGATCTGGTGCGGGAAAACATGGAAGTGCGTAAAAAAGTGGAAGCCGGGATTCTCGCAGCAAATAAAAATTTTGTCATTGCCAAAGCGGGGATGTCTGAGGCGGCACTGAATACTGCATTGATGGCACCAAAGCAGGGAATCACACTGACACCCGGGGAAAAGAATATCATGAGTGTCAACATTCCGACATTTGCATATCAAACGAGAACTGCGGATGAAAATGACATTTATTCATATGGATTTGCATTTACATCCAGTGATCTGGACGGAGCAGTAAAGTCTCTGGCAGATATCCTGCCGGACATGATCCGGCTGGCAGAATGTGAAAAGGCATGCCAGTTGATGGCAGCAGAGATTGAAAAGACAAGGCGACGTGTCAACGCGCTGGAACATGTGATTATTCCGGAGGCAGAAGAGAACATTAAATATATTACCATGAAGTTAGATGAGAATGAACGAAGCACTCAGATCCGTCTGATGAAGGTGAAAGATATGATGCTGGAGGATGCGCATCATTATAAAGAGAAGATGCAGGAATAGAATCCGTAAGAAAGCAAGAGGGGCGGTTCAGGTGACCAGCCCCCCTTTTTGTATTAGTGCGTTTTTTTATATTTTTGAATGATGGCATTCATGGTATCCCATTTTGCTTCCATGTCAGATACCAGCTTAAACTGTGTCCGGCATCTGTCCAGGTTGTGATTCTCACGGTGAATCTTAAAGTAAGTATCTCCCTGCAGATAATCTGTTAAAAATCTCATGCCACACTCAAAGGTCATTACTTTGGCTCCAAGAGGCAGCAATTCAATTTCTTTTGTTGTTAATTTTCCGGCACAGCCTTCAATAAATCCTTTTGCGTAAATATCAAATAAGTTCATATCACACTGGATTTTATCCAGGTCAGTTTCATCCTCTGCACCTGTGCTTGCACCAAAACGGATTGAATCACCAAAGTCATTCATGGCAAGACCGGGCATAACGGTATCCAGATCGATGACACAGATTCCTTTGTGGGTTTCGTTATCGATCATAATGTTATTTAATTTTGTATCATTATGCGTTACACGAAGTGGCAATTCTTTGTTTTCAAGCATATCTCCAAATGCATTTGCGAGATCTTCATGAGCAAGAACAAACTGAATTTCATCCTGAACAGAATGTGCACGTCCGCAAACATCTTCTTTCACAGCTTTTTTAAATGTTTCAAAGCGGGCTTTTGTATCATGGAATCCTTTGATCGTTTCATGAAGGGTTTCTGCCGGATAATCGGCCAGTAATCTTTGGAAATTACCAAAAGAGACTGCGCTTTGATAAAAGTCTTCCTCACTTTCTACCTGGTCGTAACTTGTAGCACCTTCAATAAAATTATAACATCTCCAGTATTCACCCTCGGAATCCACAAAATATGAGTTTCCGTCTTTGGTCGGAATCACGTTTAATGTTTCTCGTTCAGGATCACCTCCGTTTTCAATGTATTTTTTACGGAGAAATGATGTCACTCCTAAAATATTTTCCATTAACTCTTCCGGGTTTTTAAAAATATTTTTATTCATGCGCTGTAAGATTACACGGCCTTCGGTTCCCTCTTCTCTTTTTAATGTGACCAAAAAGGTATCGTTGATATGTCCGCTTCCGTAACGTACTGCCTTCATTACCATTGCGTTTAACTGGAAATTGAGCAATGCTTCCGTTTCCCCGCACCAGACTTTTTCCGGATAGATACCGTCGTCTTTCATAGTCTGAATTGCATTTACGACAACCTGTTTATCATCCTTGTATGTCACACCGTACCATTTATCTTTTGAGGTAAGCACAGACACGGTTGCCCGATTTTCTTTTAATAAATTACTTACTACGGTTGGGAGGAAATATTCACATTTTAATGGATTATGTTCTAAACCTTCTTTCAGAAATGCAGCAAATCCTGCTTTGATTTCCTGAAGAAATCCTTCCGAGAATCCCCACATATTCATAGAAACGACAGCATCCATTGGAAGCTCTGTCCAGGAGGCTCCATCATCCTCTGTAAAAGCGGCCCGCTCTCCCTTTTTTTCAATATGAGTGCGTTCGGTAACTTCTACTAAATATCCATTTTCATCCACAGTACAAACGCCCCGTGCGACATGACCGTTTTCTGTCAATGTATTTTTTAAATGATATCCTACCATTGTAAAACGGTATTTATCATCATCTTTCTGTGTTGACAGGAAATGATAAATTTTCTGGAATGCATCTCTTCCATAGTAATCATCCGCATTGATCACAGCAAAAGGACCATCTACAACATCAATACAGCTGAGAACGGCATGTGCGGTTCCCCATGGTTTTATTCTTCCGTCTGGAACTTCAAACCCTTCCGGAAGATTCGTCAAGTCCTGGAATACGTATTCTACGTCCATGACGTCTGCCATACGATTTCCGATTACTTCTTTAAAATCTTTCTCATTTTCTTTTTTGATAATAAAAACGACTTTTTCAAATCCTGCTCTTTTGGCATCAAAAATGGAAAAATCCATGATGATATGTCCCTGATCATCGATTGGGTCAATTTGTTTTAATCCTCCATAACGGCTTCCCATTCCTGCGGCCATAATGACTAATACTGGTTTTTTCATAATATATTCCTCCATATAATTATCATTGATTTGATAGATTTGTGAAAATTAACGCAGATTCTCTACAAAAGTGTCGAAATCTACAACGGTCCCGTTTGCTCTTGATTCCTCGGCTGCAAACACGATCAGGTGATTATTTACGGATGTTCGGATGTCAGAAACAGAGAAGCCTTGATATTCCCCAGTCAGATACTCATAAAGAGAGTACACAATGCCATCATCGCCGCCGCCATGCCCATTCGTAATGCCATCTTTGGCAACAATCGGAATTTCTGTAGTCTGCTTTGTTTCGAATTCATATATTGTAATAGGAGTTCCGAGCCCGTCCATTGCTGCGTGCAATTCCCCTTTTGTTCCCATAATATGTATAAATCTGCCGCCTTTGTTGAAGGCATTCATAGTAAAGGTAACAGTGATATCATCTTCAAAAATCATATTGACAGTCTGATGGTCTACAACATCGTTATCACATTTGAATACACACTTTCCATATTGTGTTGTACGAAGTGCTGTTTCCACCATTTCATCAGTGGGATTTGCTTCTCTGGTTGAGGTTGTTCGAAACCAGTCATTTTCCTTATCGTCCAGATAAAGTCTGACAGCATTATATGGGCAGGTGTCTGCTTTCGGACATCCCTGAATACAATAGTCCGGTGCATCTTTTGGAGCATTTTCCTCTTTAAAATAGGATAAGGTGCCAAAAGATTGTACTTTTTTACACTTCTTTCCAATTAACCATTGCAGAATATCCATATCATGGCAGGATTTTTGCAACAGCATACAGGAAGATCTTTTAGAGTTCCCCCAATTTCCTCTGACAAAACTGTGGCTTTGATGTACATTTCCAACACATTCTTCATGATTAACAGAAATAATATCTCCCAGTCTTCCGTCATTGATCAGTTCTTTGATTGTAATAAAAAATGGTGTATATCGAAGTACGTGACAAACAATGACTTTACTTCCCATTTGTTCCGCATAATCTGCAATTTTATTGCATTCCTCCGGGTCCGGGGATACTGGTTTTTCCAATAAAATGTCATATTGCAAAGAAATTGCTTTCAGTGTCGGTTCCAGATGTTGTTTGTCCATCGTTGAAATAACAGCAACATCCGCGATCTTTCCAAGATCAAGTAATGGCTTCCAATCTTCAAAGCACAGATTATCGGCTATTTGATGTTTTTTCTGGATATTATTTCTACGGCTCTCGATGGGTTCTGCAACTGCAATAACTTTGAATTTGTCACTCATCTGAGCCATAATATCGGTATATGTTTCGCCCCTGTTTCCTGCACCGATCAAAATTACTTTTAAAACTTTGTCCATGTTCATTCTCCTTCTTATTTACAGGACTCTTTGTTAGTGTTATTATACACATATAAAAAGAGCAAATCTATGCAATAAAAGTCCAAAAATATGTAATTTTAGATCATAAGGTTACTGTTCACACCAGATGTTAAATATAGGTTCTGAACCGTCATGCCTGCATGTAAGGAAAAGAATCTATATTTAACATCTGGTGGAACCAGTCACCGCCCATACATAAGCAATCTAGCACGAAGTGCGGTACTGGAGTGCGCAAGCACGACGATTGCGCGTGGATAGGTGGGGATTGGTGTGAACAGTAACATCATAAATGGGGGAGGAGCTGTATGTTGATCAAAAATGAATTTCCGGCAATTCCGATTATCGAACAAATTCATATAACCAGTATGCATTCTTTGTTTAAAATTCATTATGAGTGTGGTTTTGAATTTCCAGGTGAGACGCACGATTTCTGGGAATGCTTGTATATTTTAGACGGGGAGCTCTGCGTTTCTGCTGACGAACGTATCTATAATATGTCGCAGGGTGAACTTATTTTTCACAAACCATTAGAGTTTCATAAATTTATCGTGAACAATCCGAAAGGAGCTACCGTGCTTACTTTTTCTTTTTCGGCAGGTGGTCCATTAACTTTTTGGCTTCGCAATAAAGTGTTTAAACTTTCTCAGGAGCAGACACAAATTATAGATTCTTTACTTGTATATATGCAGAATAAAGTTGATTTAATTAATATAGAAACAGAAAAATAGAGTATTATTATTTACATCCTTTTTCCAGATTTCCATATTATTCTCAAATTATTGTAAGTTACCTTTGCCAATTATTTTTGAGTCTCGCGGAGCAGGGAACATTATCCTCTGTTTCTTCTGTTCCGGATGCGATCACGTTTCGTAATGCGATCAATTTTTTAAATACGAATCTCGACTGCCAGCCAACGGTAAGTGAAATTGCAGAATACTGTAATATCAGTGACGCCAGTTTGAAAAGAATATTTGATAAATATGCAGGGATAAGCGTGCACAAATATTTGTTAAAGTTAAAAATTAATGTAGCAAAAAAATTATTGCAGGATGGTGGGCAGGTATCTGTTGTTGCAGAGAATCTTGGATTTGCCAGTCAAAGTTATTTTTCAAAAGCATTTAAGAGAGAAACTGGTTTTACTCCATCTGATTTTGCTAAAAATTCCCAGACATAGTTGACTCTCGTATGTCTGGGAGTTTCATAGTCAGAATTAGTTACAGTCCGAATTCTTTAAATAAATTCTGCTGATAGTCATGGTCTTTGGCCGCCTTTATGATATCCTCCATTCGGTCAGACTTGGACAGTGCAATAATCAGAGCGTTGATGCGTTTTTCTGTTGCTTTGGTGCTTTCTTTTTTTGTAATTTCTACGGCTGATTCTACCTCTGCATTGATTTTTTCTTGACCTGTGCATCTACTTCCGCATCAATTTTTTCCTGTACCTTCTTGTTCACTTCCGCATCAATTCTTTCCTGTACCTGTCTTTTTACTTCCGCATCAATCTCATCTTTCATCAATTCTCGCAGTGCATCACACATTCCTTTTACCTCCTCAAACTTCTGTTTGTTGGCCCGCACGATCAATTCCATGACGGAGCGATACAGTGCATTTGCCTGATTTTTTGAATATTCTTCCAATAATTTTTCTGCGGTCTCATTCTGTTCCAGTTCATTGGTCAGACTTTTCAGCCACAGATTTTCAGCTTCTGTCAGTTCTTTTGTTACAATAATCTGAATCGGAATTTTATCTCCCGTTACATAATAAATCCCGCTTTCCGCTTTTTTTACTTGATATCTCAGTGTTGTTTTCAAGTGGTGCATCAATTTTCGTGGATATTTTCCTGTTACCAGAGTAATCGTAAGTTCTTCTATCGGAATGCTGTCCATCTGACTGGTATCGGATTTGTAAAAACAGGTATACCCATACACCTTATAAAAATCATCGATACTCAGATAATCCAGGGGACTTTTATATTCCACGATATTATGTTGTCGGAAAATCCGCCCGATATTCTTTCGGATTACCCGACCCTTGTCCTTTTTGATGATCAGAACATCGATTTCTTTTGGTTTGGTTCCCAGCTGATGCTCATTCTCAAAAATCAGATGTTCGGCATCTTCCTGCAGTTCGATCTGTATCTCTGCGAAAAATGCAGGATGCCACTGAAGCATTTTGGCTTCTTCTTTTTGCATTTCCATACAAAACCTCCTTCTTTTTTCTTTCAGGAGATTTCGCCTTCCGAAAACTCCTGCCTGCTTGATTTGAAAAGCATGAATTTTCTGAAAGGACAGGCGTTTGCCTGTTTTTGAAATGAATAAGATATTCCACATTACACAATGTGGAAATCAAAATGAATGTTAGAAAAATATGCTTTTATCCATTTTACCACATTTTTCTCAAAAGCACACTTCCTTTCTCATAAGATCCATAGATGAATTTTCTCCTGTTCTGTGCTATGATAAACAGAGTTTCAAATACGCTTCAGAAAGGATTTTACTTATGAATTATAAACACATTATCTTTGATTTCGGAAATGTCCTTGCTACCTTTCAATCAGATGACTTATTGCGCTCCTACTGCAATCGCGAAGATCTTCCCATTCTGAAAAATGCCATCTACCACAACTGGCAGGCACTGGATGAAGGAAGTATTCCCTATGAAGAATACCAGGAGGAAACACTTCACCTGCTGCCGGACTGCCTTCATGACACTGCCCGCAAATGCTTTGCCACCTGGTATCAACACATGATCCCGATTCAGCCGGTGTGGGATATGATCCACAGATTAAAAGAACAGCACACAGGGCTTTACATTCTTTCCAACGCTCCGATTTTCTTTGAAGAACATGCAGATTTTTTCGAGATTACCCGCTTATTTGACGGTGCAGTCTATTCCGGATCCATCAAAAAATTCAAACCAAATCCGGATATTTACCAGCATCTGTTTGATACCTTTTCACTGAATCCGTCCGACTGCTTTTTTATGGATGACAAACCCGAAAACATCAAAGCTGCTCAGAAGCTCGGGATGAATGGAATGGTCTTTACTGGAGAGAATCTCTCAGAAATCAAACATGCCATCGGACTGGAAGAATAACTTCCGCCCGATGGCATATTTCTTACAGATTTCTGATTTTAAATTCTCTCTGCGCTTCTCTTTTCTGGTCTTTTTTCGCGATATCATCCCGCTTATCGTACAATTTCTTACCTTTCGCAAGTCCAACTTCCACTTTTACAAGACTTCCGTTGAAGTACACCTGGAGGGGAACCACTGTATTTCCCTTTTCCTTCATCTTGCCGAAAATCTTGTCAATTTCCTTTTTATGGAGCAGAAGCTTTCTCGGTCTCAGCGGATCTTTATTAAAGATATTTCCCTTTTCATAAGGAGAAACATGCATTCCATAAATAAACATCTCCCCGTTTTCGATCCGGATAAACGCTTCCTTGATACTGCACTGTCCCATGCGGAGGGATTTGACCTCTGTTCCATGCAGTACGATTCCCGCCTCATATTTTTCCAGAATAAAATAATCGTGATATGCTTTTTTATTGTTGGCGATCAATTTGCCTTCTTTTTTTGCCATCGCACTTTCCTCTCTTCTTCCCGTTAAACTCTACTCGTTTTCTTCGCAAAACTCAAAATCAATCGTTCTCTGCAGCCGGTCTGCACCAAGGACACGCACACGGACTCTCTGTCCCAGTTTATAGACATTACGGAAATGCTCTCCCACCAGTTCATACTGCTCTTCCCGGTACTCATAGTGGTCGTCCTTCATATTCACCACATGTACAAGACCTTCGATCGTATTCGGCAGTTCCACATATGCTCCCCATTTTGTAATACCGGAGATTACACCTTCGAATTCCTCTCCGATTCGCTCCTGCATATATTCTACTTTCTTTAATTTTACGGTCTCACGTTCAGCCTCTTCTGCTCTGCGCTCCATCTCACTGGACTGTGTTGCCACCTCCGGCAGAATCTTTTCATAATGTGCCATCCTGTCATCACTTAGTCTGCCGCGCAGATTCTCCTTAATGATCCTGTGGATCTGAAGATCCGGATACCGCCGGATCGGAGACGTAAAATGTGTATAATACTGCGCCGCCAGACCGAAGTGCCCTGCATTTTCCGGTGTATAGCGCGCCTGCTTCATGGAACGCAGCGCCAGTCTGCTGATCAGAGCCTCCTGTGGAGTTCCCTCCACTTTTTCCAGCAGCTTCTGGATTTCTTTCGGGCGGATTTCATTTCCCATATGGATGTGATATCCGAAATTATTGATAAACGTACTCAGTTTTTTTACCTTATCTTCTTCCGGCGCCTCATGAGTACGATATAAAAACGGAATCTCTCTCCAGAAATACTCTTCTGCCACTGTTTCATTTGCCGCGAGCATAAAGTCCTCGATCATCTTCGTTGCCACATTTCGCTCATATGGTTTCAATTCCACTGGTCTTCCCTGTTCATCCAGAATCATCTTCGTCTCAGGAAAATCAAAGTCGATTGCACCTCTCTTTTTCCTGCGTTCCCGAAGCAGCCCTGAAACTTCTGCCATCTGTTCAAACATCGGAACCAGCTTTTCGTATTTTTGTCTCTCCTGCTCATCCTGCGCTTCCAGAATTTTTGCAACACTCGTATAAGACATTCTCTGGTCCACCCGGATCACCGTCTCTGCGATCACATGATCCACAATCTCACCTTTTTTGTCAACAGTCATGATACAGCTTAGCGCAAGCCTGTTCTCTCCTGCGTTTAAAGAACAGATTCCATTCGAAAGCTTATGAGGCAGCATCGGAATCACCCGATCTGCCAGATACACGCTGGTCCCGCGTTTCAGCGCCTCCCGATCCAGTGCACTTTTTTCCTGCACATAGTTAGTCACATCTGCAATATGCACCCCCAGCTTCCATCCGTTCTCCACTTCTGTCAGAGAAACAGCGTCATCCAGATCCTTTGCATCCTCTCCGTCAATGGTCACCATCTGCCAGTCTCTTAAATCCATGCGCCCTGCCATATCCGCTTCACTGACATCTTTTCCGACACGTTCCGCCTGATTTAGCACTTTCTCCGGAAATTCCACCGGCATATCATAGCCTTTCACAATGGACATGATATCTGTTCCCGGATCATTGATGTGCCCGATGATCTCCACGACTTTTCCCTCCGGCTTCATATTTTCCCCGCCGTAGGACGTCAGTTCTACCACTACCTTGTGTCCGGTCATCGCTCCTTTTTCTTTGCCTGCCGGAATATAAATATCCTTCAAAAATCTCTGATTATCCGGTCGTACAAATCCAAAACTTTTGCTCTTCTCATACAAACCGATCACTTTTGTCGTTCCATGAGATACCACACGCACAATCTTTCCTTCTTTTCGTCTTCCCTCCGGTGACTTGGTGATCAGAAATTCCACTTCATCTCCCTGAAATGCACCGTTGATATTCTCTTCCGGAATAAAAACATCCTCTTCATCTTCCCTGAGCACAAATCCGAAGCCGCGAAGATTCGCCTGAAATATTCCTTTTAAATACTGAGGCTGTCCTTTTACATATTTTCCTTTCTTGGAAACATAAATCTTACCGTCAGCCTCAAGCGCCTCCAATACCTCTTTCAATTCGTGTCTCTGCTCTCTTGGAATCTGCAGAAGCATGGCAATCTCCTTCAGCTTCATCGGTACATAAAGATCGTCACAGATCAGATCATAGATCACCTTTTTGCGTTTCTCAAATGTATGTTCCATTCGTTCACCTTCTTTCATACTTAGTAGTTCCTTTTTTTATATCCTCTATTCGACTTCCGTCAATTTTTCATAAAAGAAAAACACCCTATTTTTGCATAGAGTGTTTTATCGCTTTCTCTTAGTTAAATACTTTCAGATTCAGCACTGCTGCAAGTACTAAAAATAAAATAGCAAGAAACTTGGTAGACTTCACAAGAGCGCCTTCCATAGAACGACCTTTATTCTGTCCCCAATAAGAATCTGCCGCACCACTGATCGTTCCAAGTCCTGCGGATTTTCCTTCCTGAAGAAGAATAATTGCTGACAACGCAATACAATCTATTACAAAAATAATCATTAACACAATTTTTAAAATATCCATACGTTCACACCTCCTGTGGATAACCTTTTATAGTCTAACACAAAACCTGCAATTCTGCAATAGATTTACGTGATAAAAATGGCGGATGAAACCAATTATTTCATCCACCATCTCATTTTTTCAGGCTTTTACAATCCTGTTTATTTTTTCTTTCTTCTGATAATCACTACTGCGCCGACAGCTGCTACTGCTGCCACCAGAAGTACTGCCCACATGATCACATTGGCATTGTCTCCTGTCTGCACACTCTGAGAGTGGGAACCGGATGTACTTCCATTGTTATGACTTCCGCTGTTGCTGCCTCCACTATTGTTTCCTGTATTGTTGTTTCCGCTGTTATTGCTTCCGCCATTGTTATTGTTTCCACTGTTGTTGTCGTTTCCACCATTGTTATCATTTCCGTTGTGATCGTCGTCCGGACCCGGGTCTGGATTCGGATTTGGATCTGGATTTGGATTTGGATCGGCTTTTTCTCCTCTGACCAAAACCTTCACATCAGCTTTGGCTGTTGCTCCGTTTGTATCCGTTACCTGAATGGTCACAATCACATCCGTATCGTTTTCCGGTGTTGTTACCTTTCCATCCAGTCCGATGATTCCTTCCGGATTCACTGCCACGATCTCGATCTTGCTTCCTTCCGGAACTTCCGGCAGAACCAACATTTCTGTTCCTGCTTTCACTTCTGATGGAATCTTATGGTTTGCCAGAATGTCATTTAAAATTTCCTGTGCACTCGGAACGTGTGGTACTTCCACTGCTTTGAATTCTCCGATCAGTTCGGTGTTCTTTGTCACCGTAAACTGATATTCTGCATCCTTCGATACATATTCGGTCTGTCCTTTTTCTTTCCAGCCCACGAATTCAAATCCTTCTTT
>ENA-OQJC01000022-OQJC01000022.1-human-gut-metagenome-genome-assembly--contig:-NODE-22-length-38259-cov-3.119139_pt1 | contig 38259 bp, 45 predicted proteins | sample MGYA00242600_ERZ504766 | MGnify/ENA primary metagenome ERZ504766 (study PRJEB26092, sample SAMD00036364) | human gut metagenome | host: Homo sapiens | study: EMG produced TPA metagenomics assembly of...
CTTTGCTATTCTCTCCGTCGCCCTCGCTGCTCTGATTTCAGCATTTGAATGCTGTTTGTCAGGGGCAGCGAATCGTTGACGGATTTTTTCATTTTTGGGCTTGACTTTTAATAGTTAGTCTCCAATCAAATCAGCCATCATCAAAATAATATCGTTGTTTGCGGCTTCCAGCGCGTCCACGCGCTCCGGCAGCTTCTTCCGTGCTTCGGCCTTTTTGCGTGCTTCTTCCTGCGCGGCCAACTCTTCGTCCGTATAACGGATGTATCTCTGCACCGGCACCTGTTCGGTCCATGCGGCCTGCGCAGGCACGCCCGGCACATCCACCACCCGCTGCACGTCCTTGCCGCCGTTGGGGTACTCCGCCACCGTCTCGTAGTGGCTCACTTCCTCCACGCCTTCCACGGCGGGATGCTCCACTGGCTCGGTGTCGTCCACCAGATACCCAAGCGTCAGGTCAGGGTTTTCAATGGCTGCACCGTTCTCGTCAATGATCTTCATGGTTCAAAACCTCCTTTCTCAGGCCACGCGCCGCCAGATGTGCACATAGTAGGCGGCAGGCTGCACGGTGGCGCTGCGGCCGTAGATGGCATTAGACTTGGACGCATCCAGACTGAACTTATATACATCAGAAAAGTTACTGTATTCGCCCGTAGATGCGATCGCGCTGCCGGCAGTGAATGCGCCAGATACCTTATGTTCACCCTTTTTTACATCCGCGACAAAAGAGCCTGTGATGTTCGGCAGTCCGGCCTCCACGGTGGTGCCCGCTGCGTGGCCGCTGCCAGCACCCATCAGTACCCGGTTCTGCGCAATCTCCTGCCATGTACCGCCGAACAGTGCGGCAGGGCTTGTACGTGCGGTGCTCTGGTAGATGCTGCCCACGGGGTAAGGTCCGGGGCAGTACCGCCCGCCAGATGCAGCGTGCCGTCTGCATCTGCCGTGAAGTCGTCACTCAGCTTGACACCGCCCAGCGTGGTGGTGGTGGCGGCGGGGAGGGTGTAGTGCACGGTGTCGCCGCTGCCAAAGGTCAGCACCAGTTCTCCGTTTTGCAGCTCTGCACTCTTCAGGTAGTCACCGCTTCCCTTTTCCACCGCACCCACGTCGTCCGCAGTCAACGGGGTATTCTTTCCGGTGCCGCCATGTGCTGCGGGCAGGATGCCGGTCATGTTTTCCAGTGCCGTGGTGTCCTTGGTCTGCATGGTCTTCGTGCTTCCGTCGCCGAAGGTCAGTGTCAGGGTGCGGTCTGTCAGCGAAATGCTCTTCACGTAGCCCGCGCTGTTCGCTCCCACCGCACCAAGATCCTCCGCCGTCAGAGTCACAACGCCGCCCCTGCCGTTCACGCTTACCACCGCGCCATCTTCGGGCGGCGCAAAATTCTCGGCACGATCTGCAGCCCGCTGCGCCCGCTCCGCATCGCCTTGGGCGCTGCCTGCCGCTTCCTGTGCCATTTTTGCCGCCCTTGCCGCGTTCGCTCCGGCTGTCGCTGCAGTGTCTGCGTCCTGCTTTGCTGCTGCGGCCGCGTTCCGCGCTTCCTTTGCGCTTTCCTGTGCCCCGGTCGCATATCCCAGCACCCGCGCCACAAAAAGCTCGTACTGCGTCGGGCTGATCTCTGCATCGCCGTCTGTGTTCAGTGTTTCATAGCAGTCATACCGGGCCGGTCGGGTCAACGCCCGGTATCCGTCCTCACCCAGAGCCAGCAGCATCCAGCTGCCGCAGGGGCTGGCGGTAAATTCTTTGCCCACTGCTGCGCTGTGCTCCTCGTCCAGCAGGATCGGTGTCGGCAGTGTGCCGTCCTGCCGCTGGATGTGCAGCGTCACGGCACATCCGGCCCACTCCTGCGGCAGCTCAAACTTCAGCCTTTCCACATTGGCGCTGCTCTGCCCGCCCAGATGCAGCACCCGCATCTCCGGGCCAAACTCCACACCGCCAAAGTTTTTCCGAATAATTTTCACCCGCATCCCGCTGCCTCCTTCCGTCCTTCTCAGCCTATCACACAAACGTCCGTAATAACACTGCGGACTTTTTTCAAACTTTTCCATTTCAAAAGAACCACATATACAAATCCCACGGCGTGAAATTCATCGCGCCGGGGGATTTTTCTTTTCTTACCTCACTGCCGCATACGGGTCCGGTTCCGGTCCTTCCTCTGCTTTCTTTTCTGCCTCCTTCACCCACTGGGCAAAGTTTTTCTCCGTGTACAGCTCTTTGCCGTCCGCGTCCTTGAGCGCCAACAGCATTTCTTCCATCTGCTGCCGGTCTGCATCACTGCCCGCAAGGTATTCCGGCTTTGCCGTCTCGGTGATCTTGCTTTTAAGTGTCGTCGCGCTCTTGCCCGCCTTCGCCAGCCTGTCATATTCTTCCTGCACAGCACCTGCGTCCCAACTGTCCACAGCTTCCACAAGGTCATCTGTCGCGCTGGCGTTGTCGCCCTTCAGCTGCGTTTCGGCCAGCTGGTTCACCGCGCCGGTCACGCAGTCCACCACATCCCCGCGCTTTCCCTTCGGCAGGCCCAGCACTTCGCTCAGCTGTTCGATCATCTCGTTTTCCAGCTCGTACCGCTTCTGGTCGTTTCCTGCATTCTGCTCTTCAGCAGCCTGCCGCACCCGCACGTCGTACTTTACAAGGCGGCTCTTCAGCTGGCTGTACATTTTGTTTTCCGCAATGGTTCCCGCTTCCACCATAGCGTTCAGCTTCTCCACTGCGGCCTTTGCTTCGTCGCTGTCGCCGCCGGCATAGGCGTTGTACAGCCGGTCATACTGGCCGGTGGCGCTTTGCGGCACAGAATTAAAGCTGAACTGTCCTCCGTGCGCAAGATTTTCAAGGTCACCATAGTAGCCCTTTACCGCTTCTACAATCTTCCGTCCATTGCCGTAGGGTACACCCGCCACTTCAAAGCTGTCCTCCAGCAGCGTCATGCTGCGCTGCATCAGCTTATTGTGGTGCTTTTGCAGCTGTTCTTCGTCCATTTCACTGGTGTCTTTCCGGAACTCCGCAAAAAACTTCTGCACATCTCCGGCCAGATCATTCACCACGCTGATGCTTGCTGCACTCAGCACGTCGTAATCCTTACCGTTCACAGCATTGTCGATCAGACTGTATAACTCACTTCCGTACAAAAAGTTTCCCGCAAAACTTTCTGTGTACAGGCTTGCAAACCGTTTCCACATGCTCTTCACGGTCACATCGCCGTTTTCGTCCTGCTCCCGGTCCCACCGGTGCAAAGGAAATCTGCGCCAATCTTCATGATCGCAAACACCGCCGTCTGTGCCGCCTGGCTCACAACAGCCCGGTTTCGCTGTGTTTTTGCCCGCTGCAATTCCGCTTTGTTTTCATCGCTCTGGTTCTGCCGGTAGCGTTCCGCCTGTGCCCTGTAATCGCCAATGGCATCCGCCAGAATGCCGTAGTTCTGGAAACGTTGGGTGGTGAACATGGTCAGCTGCTTCAGCAGTTCGTAGGGTTGCGCTGAATGCCCGCCCGCTGCATCACGGTGTAGTTGGGCTGTGTCTGCTCGATCACCTTCTGATAGGTGCGGTTCACCGCTTCCCAATAGGCCGGGCTGCCTGTCACCTCCGCGCCTTCAAACTCGGCCGTGTGGTTCTGCACGTATCGCTTGCTGCCTTCCCACAGGGCTGCTACCGTCACTTCGTCCATCCCGTTGATCCAGCCGGTCAGCCAGTTCGGCAGCTTGTCCATGCCCTTTTCCGCCAATGTTTCCTGCTTGCCTAATGCTGGCAAGCTCGCCGTTCTGGCTGCCGCGCTTTGCGCCAGTCCAGCAGCACGTCTCCGTGCTCTTTGATCTCCGTTTCCAGCGCTGTCCGCGCCTTGGGCGAAAGGTTCTTCACAAAGGGTCCACTGCCGCCATGGTGTCGCCGGCCAGTACGGCCGCTGCTGTGGGCAGGCTTGCCGCCTGCGCAATGGCAACGCCCGGGTTCAGCGTCAGCACTGCGCCTGCATAGTTCCCGCGCAGGTTTCCCAGTACTTTGTTAAAGGTGCTGGGCCGCTTGCGCTGGGTAGTCTGCAGGTCGGTCAGCAGGTCATCGATGTAGCTCACCGCATCCTTGCCCCACTGTTCCTTGATGATGCCGTTCTTCAGGTTTGCAAGCCTTTCCCGCGTCTCCACGCCGCTGTTCAGGATCTTCTGCACGTCCCGGATGGGCGCGGCCAGGCCCGCATACGCCGCCGTGTCCCGCAGGCTGCGCTGCACCACATTTGCGCATTCTTCCAGCAAAACGGGCTGTCCGCTCTTCACGCGGTTCTTCAGGAAACCGCGTCCCTCAATGGTCGCGTCCAGATTCAGGCCGTCGATCTGGGTCGCCAGCACCGATTTATCCACCGCAATGGGATAGTAGTTTTTCACGGTTGCCCGCTGGTAGCCCACCAGCTGCAGGCTCGTCTCGTTGATGAGCTTCGTGGTGTAGTTGTCGAAGAACTCTTTCATGTCCGCGCACCATGCCCGGTCATAGTCAGTCATGGCCGCTTCCACCGTCTGCAGGATGCTATCCGCTGTCGGGGTCCCGTCCGCATCCGTCAGCATTCCCAGATGTACGGTCTGTCCCTTCTGGTAAGCCTGCTCAATGTCACCTTTGTTGTACAGCTTTGCATCCGGAATCACAAGTCCGCCGTTCATCAGGTGGTTCAGGCTGTCGGTGTTGTGCAGGTGCATGTACAAACTGCACAGCTGTGCATGGGTCAGTTCGGCTTTCTTTCCCTTCACATCGGTCAGGCCCACGTCCACAAGGTCTGCGCCCGGGCCTGCAAAGTTCTGCATTTCCTTCACGTGTTCTTTTCCGGTCACGTTGGCAAACAGCTTTTCGCCTTCCACGGTGATCTTCGTCTGCCGGTACTGGCCGTCGTTCAGCATTTGGGCCATCTTTTCCATCTGGCCGTTCTTCGCGTAGCCGCCCAGCATACGGAACACCCGCTCCGCGCCCAGCATATCCAACTGATACTTTGTCAGCAGATTGTGCACGCCGTCCAGCTTTCCGCCGGGGTGGTTGCCCTTGCTGGCATTCACCTCGCTGGCTGCGCCTTCTGCGATTGCGCTCACTTCTTCAGCCTTTGCAAGACTCACCGTCTTGTTTGCATTGCGGATCACATGCAGCGTCGAGCTGGTAATAGCCTTCAGCATCCGCATCTGATCCACCGTCATGGGCAGATAGGTGCGGTTCTCCGTCTCCTTGATGCGTTTGCGCAGCCGTTCCTGCAGTGCCCATGCTTTCTCGCTGTCCGGTAAAACTTCTGCCTCGGCCAGCTGCTCGTGCAGTTTGGTCAGCTTTGTGTCCTTTGTCGTCTGCAGGTCGTCCCGCAGCGTCTGGATCAGGGTATCCACGCCGGTCTGCTTCCATTCTTCGGTCATGGCGTTGGGGCTGTTCTCGCTGCCCGCACTCTGCCGGATCCGGTCCTGCAGCCTCGTCAGCTGGTTCACGGCCCGTTCGTTCAGAATGGTCATGTCCGCCAGCTTTGCCACCTGTGCTGCCGCATCGATCAGCCCCGGCTGTACATACTTGTCCTTGCTGGGCCGCAGCAGCATCTGGTTCAGCTGTGCCGCGTTCTGACGGATGCTGCGTTTCAGTTCATCCATCTTCCGTGCATCCCGCGCCCGCTGCACTCGCTTTTCCGCTACTGCCTTCGCAACGGCAATATCTTCGTCCCGCTGCTGTCGGGCTGTTTCAATGGCAAGGGCATTCCGCTGCGCCTGTTTCTGCTCCCATGCGGCCCGCTTACGTTCGTTATCCGCCTCCCATTCCATGATCTCATTTTCCTGCACGATCAGGCTGTATTCTGCCTTGTCCGCGCGCCGCTGCTCTTCCCGTAGCCGCATACTCAGATCTGCATTTTCCTCCCGCAGTTCTCCCATGCGTTCCCGATACCACAGTTTTGCTTCATCCAGCATTTCCTGCCGCTCGGCCTTCAGGCGTTTCACTTCCTGCTTCATTTCCCGCTCATAGCTTTCCCGCAGCACTGTCAGCTTTTCGTTCAGGTTGCCCACATTGGAAACATCCACACCAAAGGTTTCAAGGTTCTGGTCCAGCAGCTTTTCCGCTCTTGCGTTCTGCCGTTGCAGTTCGGTCATCTGCTGTACTTCGGCGTTCTGGTTTGCAGTGCGCCGGTTTTCCTGCATTCTGCGGCCAAACTCCCGCTGCTGTGCTTTCTGTACGCCGCGCAGTTCCTTTGCCACCTCTGCAGCACGTTCTTTGCTGCCTGCTGCGGCTCTTGCCACATCCATATTGTGTCGCTGGATGCCCTCAAAGATAGCCTGCGCGTCAGTCATCTCCGGTGTCGCCATAATGTCACCGATGATCCTGCCCGCCAGTTCGATCTTTGCATCCTCATACTCTGCATCGTCTGCAAACCGGCTCATAGTCGCAGGCTTGATGGCATCGTGCAGGTTCATCAGCACATTCAGCCACTCGGTGCTTTCCATGCTCATTGCACCATCCACACCCGCCTGCTGCGCTGCAGCTTTCCACAATGCCTTTGCACCGTCGCTGGTGCCGTCCACAGCGCGGTTGTCGTTGATCACGCTTTCGTACTGCTGTGCCGGGTTGCCGTCCCGCACGCTTTCGGCCTGCCGCAAGGTCACGCCGTGCCTGCGCGCTTCGGCCACTGCTTCGCTCCAGCTGCCGTATGCTTTCACCAGTTCTGCCTTTGCCTGTCCGCTTCTGTTCACGGTATATTCCAGCTTGTGCAGTTCCGGGTATTCGTCCCACAGCTCACTGTTGCGGTAAACTGCCCCGTCCAGAATTTCTCCCGCCAGCGTTTCGGCCAGCGCATTGGCTTTTTCCATGTCCGCACCGTCGGCTTTCAGGTAGTCCACCAGTACCTCGGTCTCCCTCGCAAGCTTGGCCCGGTCCGCCTTACTGCCGTTCGCCTTTGCCCAGCGGCTGGCCAGTCCTTCAATGGCCGTCCGGCTCACCTTCACACCCCGTGTCAGCCCAAAGAACTGGCTCAAGGTGTCCAGTGCTGCAGCCTTGTCCGCAATGGTGCGGCTTGCCATCTGCTGGTCGTTCCGTTTTGCATCCCGGTCGGCCTGCTCTGCCAGCTGATAGCGGAACTTTGCAAGGTCGCTTTCTTGTGCCAGTTCACCGGTCTGGTAATATTCCCGGATCTCCCGCACTATGCGGTCAGCATCCACACGTCCGCTGTATTCCTTGCCGGCTGCCACCCGACCATCTGCTGTGGAGATGTCCAGTGTGAACTGCCGTTTCTCGCCGCCCAGCTCCTGCACCATTCGCCAGATCTGTTCCAGCTGCTGCGTGGTGGGTGCTGTGTCTGCCGAGAGATCCACTCCCGGTGCTTCAGCCATCACGCGCACATTGCCGTCCAGCAGAAATTCGTTCAGCGCTTCTGTTCCATTTTTCACCTCTGCCGAACCGAACACGCTCATGATCTCCCGGTGATCGGTATCTCGGGTTCGGTCATTCTGGGCAAAGTCCAGCATCTGGCCGTCCGGCAGAATGTATCCGGCTCGTCTGAAGTCCTCTGTCGTGCCAAACCGTTCTTTTGCCAGTACGCGGCGGTATTCCGCCTTTCCGCCGTGGGCTTCGGCCTTGGCATCATATACCGCCTGTTCTGCTTTGCCTTTTTTTGCGTTCTGCTGCTGCATCCGGGCACCGGCCTCTTTGATCCGGCCGTTCAGCACAGCGCTCTGGTCTTCCAGCTGCGCCATACGGGCATTGTAGTCTTTGCGCTTTGCAAGATAATTCTGGTATTCTTCGCTGTCCCGGTAGGCTTTTGCTTCTGCAGAAAAAATCCCCAGTGCCTTCTTCTTCGCCTCGATCTCTTTCACGGCGTCGCTTCCCAGCCAGGCACTGCGTTCTTCCTTCAGCTCCCGCCGCTGCTCGTCCAGCCGCTGCTGTTCGTCGCGCAGCTTCGTCAGCTCGTCTGCCTCGCTCAACTGATATCGTACATTTTTCTTCAGCGTCCCGTCATTTCCCTTGTTTTCAGCGGCTTCCTGTGCTATACTCTGGTTAGAGATCTTCGACCCGCTGCTCCCCGAATCTTCGGATTCCATGTGGGCTTTGCCGAAGGTCTCCGTAAAGCTCTCCGGCAATCTACTCCTTGAATCTTCGGATTCTACGTGGGTACCACCGGAGGGCTTTATTTTGTTTCTTTGATGTTAACAATATCATAAAAAATCTCCCGTGTATCCGGTTTGATGGCTGTCAGCACATCTGCCTCATACGCGTTTTCGCCCACGCGGATTTTAATTCTTCCGCGGTTGAAGGCTTCCGCATTTTTGTGATTTGCGGGCTCGCGGTACACCTCATCCGCAGTTGCAATGATTTCATCAAGATTGGCAGCCATGCGCATCTTGTCCGCATACGCTGTGGCATTTTCCCACTGTAATGCCTTTGAATACTTCGACCAGACAAACTCATTGCGTCCATCTTTGCTGTTCAGAATTGTCCAGCCGTTTCTTACAAAGCCATCCGGGAAACGTTCTCTGATTGCCTGCTTGACTACCGATTTCCAGTTTTCCTGCGGGATTCCTTTCAGAATATCCTCGTCGATCTGAATGTAAGTTTCTCCCTCGGCATCTTTCTTGATTTCAAACCTTGTCCCTTCCGCCGCGCCCTTGTTCTCAAGGGCTGCGGCGTTTCTTTTGCGGCGCGCAGGCTGTCCATAGCCCTCTCCGCATGGGCAAAGTATTCGTCCTGCAGCACCCGCTTTTCTGCCACCGCAAGGCGCTGTGCTTTCAGAGCGGCCTTGTTCTCCGGGTCTCTTGCCAGCACTTCCTTTGCGCGGCTCACGATGTCGCTCAAAAGCTCCTTCACCTTGGTCATCACCTTGTGGATGCTGCCTGCCTTGCCTGCGTTCTTTTCAGCCTGCCCGCGCTGGAACTCCACCCAGCGCTTAAAGCTCGCTTCATCGCTGAAGATGCCGCGCCATGCGTCCGCCACAAGTTCTTCTGCGGCTTCCTCGTAGCTCAGCCCCTGCTGTGCATAGTCGGAAAGCTTCCCCCCGGATCATCTCGTCAATGCCTTCAAAGCCCTCGCTCTTTGCCAGAAATTCCAGTGCATGCTGCTGCAGTGCCTGCGCACCCTCTGCATCAAGTGAGTTGTACCAGTGGTAGTCCTCGTGCAAGATTGTGCCAAACACATCCTCTGCCCGGTCGCTGAAGAAAATGCGCGCCGTCTCGGTGTCCACATAAGCCCTCACCCGGTCGCTGCCCTGCAGTACCGTTTTCAGCACCGCATCGGTGTTCGTGGCCTTCGCATTCAGTTCGATCAGCTGCGTGCCCACCTCGTTTGCCGTGCGCATCGTTCCCTTATACAGCACCCGGCCGCTGCCGCTGGTGCTTTCCGCCGTCAGCCTTCCGCCAAGGCTTGCGCGCTGCATCTTTCCGGCTTCCAGTTCTCCGTGTCCCTGCAGCCATGCCAGCTGCAGCGCTTCCCGTCCACCGTCCTGTGCCAGCACGTAATCGGTGTTCACAGCAAGGCCGCTCATGCCTTGCGCCAGCTCCATAGCCTTGTCAAAGGTGTGCACATCTTCCATCTGTCCCAGCCGGTACAGGCTACTGGCTGCAGCTGCATACCGCCCGGCATCTCCAATTTCTGTCGGCATGTTCCTGCTGATGGTCGCACTTGCCCCATCCGATACCTGCCATCGGGTCAGCTCATGCTGCACCTCCCGCTGCTTTGTGGTCAGGCTCTGCTGTTCAAGGCCGTAAGTTTCCCGCATCCCGCCAGACTGTTCCGCCGGGCTGCTTTCCACCCTTTCCCCGGTGTTCTCCACGGCAGCTCCGCTCCGGCCCAGCTCACTTTCCGTCTGTGCCTGCCGCGCAGATCTGTCAGCTTCCATTTTTTCTACAATTGCGGCCGTATTTTGTGCTTCAACTGTCGCATTTTCGGTAGCTGTGGCCGGAGCCTGTGCTGCCCGCTGCTGTGTTGTCATTTCCCGCAATACCTGCCGGGTCTTTGCTTCCGTTTCCGGCAGCTCAACACCGTATTCTTCCGCAAAGGCAGCGCGGTTCGCTTCATTGGCCGCATTCGGTGTAAATAGGTTGATGGTCTTGCTCGTAAGCTGCCCATCCTGCACAGCTGCGGCAAGCTGCTGCACAGCCGGGTTTTCGCTCTGTACCATCGGCGCAGTATCCTGCATGGTCGCAAATCCGCTTGTCGTCCCCGTCACTTCCGGCTGCACCGTTTCCTGTGTAGCAGCCGCAGGTTGTCGGGTGCCTGCCGCAGCTTCTTCCGGTGTCTGCTGCATCGCCGTTCCCGGCTCCTGTGCCCGCACTTCGTCCTGCAATGCCTGCCGTGCCCGTTCCATCTGTCCTTCGTAGTATGCCCGCTTCACATTACCCACAATGCTGGCATCGCCGCCGTTCGCCTTTGCAAGCCCTGTGCCCACAGCACCGCCCAAGGCACCGGATGCGCCGCCCGTCAGGCCGCTTTCCAGTGCGGTCAGAAAAGTGTCGCTTTTAAACAGGTCTGCCGCCGCTTCGCTGTCGCCCAGCGTCGCATCAATAGCCTTGTCTGCATAGGTCTCCACAAAGGCCTGCATGGCATTGTCCACGCCGCCGGAGATGGCATTTGCCACCGCCGGGTACCGCTGTGCCAGCGTGCCGTCCGCCGCCACGCTGCGCACCATGTCAGCCAGTTTGCCCGCCAGCGTATTCTTTGCGTAGTCACTGCCCATGGTCTTTGCAAGGTCTGCTGCGCCCACACTGTTAATGGCCCAACCCGCGCCAAATTTTGCAAGGCCCCCGGCCAGCGTCTTGCCTGCACTTTCGCCCTTTTCAACGCTCTGGCCCATAGCTTCCGCACCGCCCTGCGCACTCAGCACCGGCAGCACCCATGCCGGGTCAATAGCCGCCACCGCAAGGTTCTCGCCAGCACTGCTCACGATGCCCAGCGCCTGCTTTGCAATGGGGCTAAGGCCCGCCTGTGCAGCTGCGGTCAGATCCTGTCCTCGCTTGTACAGCTGATAGCCAAAGCTCTTCTCCGGGTCTACGCTGTCATGCACTTCCGTTCCGGCAATGCACGCCCGCATGTTGTCGATCTCCTGCTGCGTGTAACCTTTTTCAATCAGCTCTGCATCCGTGTAGGCATCGCTCTGCGTTGTTTGTGCCGCCGGGGCACTGGCCATTGCACCGCTGCTCTGTGCCAGCTGCAGCGTGTTGTCCCGTGCTGCATCCGTGTCTTTCCGCCGGTCATCAGGCGCAGCAGCTCCTGCTGCCGGTCGTCGCTCTGTACATCCTGCTGCAGCTGCTTCCAGTTGCTGCTGGTCGCTGCTGCATTCTTTGCGCTCTGTACGCCGGTCTCACCCGCCAGAAAAACCGAGGATGCCACCGTGTCTCCAATACCGCCAATGGTATTGGCCGCGCGCCGCGCTGCACGCTGTCCTGCAGGCAGCGCATCAAAGTCGGCAATGTACTGCCGCGCTTCGCTGATCTCCTTGCGGCTGTATCCCTTTGCCAGCAGTTCCGCATCGGTGTAGTCCCGTCTGCCCGCACTCTTTTCCGGCACTGCTGCGCTGGCTGCAGCACCGCTCACGCTCTGGGGCTGCATGGCGTTGTTTTTCTCGGCATAGCTCTGTCCGCCGGTGCCAATGCGCATCAGCGTCACAAGTTCCCGGTGCTTCGGGTCAGCGTCCATCCACTGGTTCAGCCGGTCAAAATCGCTGAAGTCGTCTGTCGCTTTCAGATCTTCCGTGTACTGCTTCACCTTCTGCGCAGTCTGTGCATACCAGCCTTCATCTCCGCTGGCAATGCCTGCAATGCGCTGGCGCTCAGTGGGCTGCACCGTTCCCGTCACCTTTGCCGCCGGAGCTGCAGTGCTCTTCGCGTTCAGCCATTCCGGCTGCGCAGTGCTGCTGCGTGTACCTGTACCGCTGTCGGTCACAATGCCGCTTTTGCCCGGATATGCCTGTGTTCTGCCTGTTTCCTGCGGCACTGCCAGCTGCAGCTTGTGGCCGCTGTCCGCGCCCGTCATCTGCGCCAGCACCCGTGCACCAAGGCCCGTGCCGGTGTTCTGCCTTGCAGCCGCAGCCGGGCTGGCAGCATTCTGTCCGCTGCTTTTCGCTTCCCAGCTTTCCCGCGCTTTTGCAATGCGTTCCGGTGTCCACTTGTCCGTAGTGTTTGCTGTTCCCGCAGCTGTACCGGTGCTTGCCGTCCGGTTTGTGGTGCGGCTGTTGTTTTTCGCTTCCCAACTTTCTCTGTCTTTTTTCAGTCTTTCCGGTGTCCATTTGCTCATAACTGCCGGTCTCCTTTATCGTTCCGCTTCCAGAATTTTCATAATGGACGACAGCGTGTTGTCCGTAATGCCGTCTGCAGAAAGTCTGCCCGCAATATCGTCCAGACTGTAACCCCTCGCCTGCATGCCGCGCGCCGTTGCAAGTCCGCTGCGCAGCGGACTGCTGCGGGTGTTTGCCTGCCCACTGGTGCCGTTGCTTCCCGCCGTGCTGTTTTTCAGCCACCCCGCGTCCGTCAGGGTCTGCTGGTAGAAGTCATACAGTGGGTCTGTCTTCTTCATCCCGGAGAATTTTGTTGCCATCGTCTGCAGCTGGCTGTTGGTAAAGCCGGTCGTTCCCGTCTTGCCGCTGCCAGAGCTTGTGTTTCCGCTCTTCGTTCTGCTCGTTCTGCTGCTCCCGCTGCCGGTCGTCCTATAACGGTTATTCAGTGCCAGCTGGTTTGCTGTGTAATTCAGCTGCCGCTGGTTCAGTGTGGGCGAATAGTCAATGCTGCCGGTATCTACGCCCGCCATCTGCAGGTAGTTTTTGGCTGCAGTGTCATTGCCACTTCCTGCCAGACTTGCACCCTGCAGCAGTGCCGCCATCTGATCCTGCTGTACACTGCTCATGCCCTGCCATGTATCCAGCATCGTCTCGTCCAAACCATATTTCGTCAGCACTGCTTTCGCTGCATCATCAAAGCCTGCCTGTTTGTATGCGGTGGCCTGCTGCAGCGCCGCCACCTGATCGCTCAGCTGAGTGCGTGCCAGACTGTCATTGTACTGTTTTTCCTTGAACTCGTTTTCCCACTTCTGCTGGCTGTACCCCTTGTACGCATCGTATCCTTCCATCACCGTGCTGCCAATGCCCTTCACGGCGTTCCACACATTGTTCCAGAAGTCGCTGTTCTCCTGCCGTGCCTGCTGGGTGCGGTCATAAAGGTAATTGCGCCAGTTTGCTGCATTGCTCACGCTGCTGTCATACTCGCCGCGTTCCAGTGCGCGCTGTCCCAGCAGGGTGTCCAGCTGGTCGCCCGCACCGGCAAGCTCCTGCTGCCACTGGGCCAGTGCGTCCGCCCGTGCTGCAGCAAGGGTGCTGCCGGTGTTTGCCGTCTGCGCCGCTGCTGCCTGATCTGCCGCGCTTTTTGCATAGTCCGCGCCATACCCGCCGGAAAGCGCATCTGCGGTCGCTGCTGCCGCATCTGCACCGGCATTCGCATTGCCCACCATCCGTGTCAGTGCGTCCTTGTAGCCGCTGTCTGCCGTGGTAAAGTCAAATCCCGCGCCGCTGGCCGTGCCCATCTTGTCCAGCGTGTCGGCAATGCCCTGCGCATACTGGTCATCGTAGGCCCCCGGCATGGCGTTTTCCGCGTCCTGCAGGCGCTGCTGCGCGTCGTTCAATCTCTTGATGGTTCCCATTCTTTTCTCCTTTCCTTAAATAAAGAACAGCGGCAGGATCTTCGCTGCAATGCCTGCCACCTGCAGCGCCCCGTTCATAAAATTCTGCCACCCGTTCTGCTTTGCGCTGTAAGCGTTGTCGTACTCGTTCTTTTTGTACTGTAGGCCTTCGGTCCAGTTGGCAAGGTCGTTCTGGTACTGGCTGTAGTCCTGCTTTTCCGCGCTCTGCAGCCCGCTCAGCTGCTGCTGCAGGCCGCTCTTCTCCGTGTTGTACTGGGCCTTGCTCTGGCTGTATAGGCTGTCCAGCACATTGTCCAAGCTGTTCATCGTGCTGGCATAGGCGTTCTGTCCCGCCTGCGTACCGTAGCTGGAGCCGTAGCCGCCGGTCATGGCGGCGGCATTCGCCTGCGCATTCTGGTTTGCCAGCTTTGCCTGCCGGGTGTACTGGTTCTTGTACTGCTGGTAGGCTGCATCTGCATCCGGGTCGTAATCAAAATCGCCCATGTTTTCCAGCTTGTCCATCACATCCTTGATCTGGCCCTGATACTTGCTCTGGTAGTCTGCAGGCTTCGTTTTCTCATACTGTTCCAGGTTGTACCGTGCCGTGTTCAGGCGGTCATTGTTTCCAAACAGTCCCATTTTTTATGCTCCTTCCCCGTTCATCCGTTCTAAAAATTCTTCCGAGCAGTTCTCCCGGTCAATGTTCGTCAGCACATAGTTCAGCTGTTCCGTCAGCTGGTACAGGTAATTCCGCAGCGCACGGGCATCTTCTGCCGGCATCTCACTGCTGAAGGAAGGCAGCGCAATGCCTTCCAGTCCCGCCAAACTTGCCATTTCTACGCTCCTTCTCTCATTTCCTCGGCTGTGCCGCGCTCACGCGCCCACCGGTCGCCGCCGCCAGCGTAAAGGCCACACTGCGCAGCACCATCTGCCCGGTGCCATAGATCTTCAGCTGCAGCGTATCTGCCCGCCGGGGCACAAAGGGCAGGTTGATGCGCTGGTGGTCCTTCCCTGCTGCGCAGGTGCCCAAAGTTTCAAAGGCTCCGCCGTCATAGCTTGCAGCCACCGTTACCACCGTGTGGGCCAGCGCATCCAGCCGCACCGTCACCCGGCTGATGTACTTGTCGTCCGGTACGCTCAGGCCAATGTCTCCGCTCACCGCTTCAAACTGCAGCGCCGTTTCCTGCCCTGCTTCCTCCGTGCCGCTTTCCCGGTCAGGATCTGCGGCCCACCAGTACGCTGCCGTCCCACAGGTACAGCTGCTGCCCGGTGGATACCATCTCGGTGCCTGCAGCGCTTTCCTCGTGCCACAGGCCTTTTTCCGTGTCGTATACCAAAAGCCGTCCGGCCTGCGGGCCGCCTGCTTTCTGGTGCAGGTACAGGTAATACCGCATGTCCATGCTTCCCGCCATGGCCCAGTCCACCGCAGTCAGCCCGCTGGTGTCCAGCGCAGCGGATACCTTTGTCGGCAGGCTTCCGTCCATGCCATCACCCCGTCCGGCGAAAGATAATACAGCGTCTCTGCGATCACGCACAGGCTGTTCGCTGCGTTTGCCGCCACGCCCCGGCAGCGCACGCTGCTCATCTGGTAATCGCTGGGCTTTGTGCCGTACAGTTTGTGGATGCAGTTTTCCTTGAAGAATAGCAGGTATCCCAGACAGCTTGCAGCGCCGGTAAATGCGCCGTCACTGCCTACGCTCACGGCATAGCTGTCCGCTGCAATGCCCTGATAGCTGTACCAGTTGGTCGGGTCGCCCAGAGCACAGGCGTAAATGGTGTTTTCCTTCCGGCTGCATCCCCACACCCGGTTTCCCTGTTCCGTCACAAAGTCCAGTTCCGGCACCCGCCGCTCCACCTTCACCGGTGCGGCCGCTGCGTCGTTCTCGGTCACGGTGCCGTCAGCGCTCTTCCATGTCACACTGGTCTCCGTCATAGTCCAGCTTCCGTAATACCGGTTGCTGTCCTGGCCCGTGTCAGCACTGCCACCATCTCGTCGCCGTCCATGGTCTGGATCATCACCTCACCGTTCAGTCCTTTTGCCACTGCATTGCACACTGTGTCCGGCATCCCGCTTATGGTCACAGTGTCCCCTCCCGGATCACTCCGCCGATCCCCGGACACCGGATCTTCACCGCGCTCAGCAGCACTTCCACCCACTTTTGTTTTTTGCACTGTAGCGTAGCAGCACCGCATTGCTGTCATAGGCTTCGTTGCTGTCACTTTTCAAAACAGCTGTCCGTCCTCCGGCTCTTTCGGTTCGGTCTTGCCTGCGCCCGCCGGGGTGTATGTCCGGCCTTCGGCATCGCAGGGGGTCACGGTCACGCTTTTCCCGCCCATCTCCCACTGTGCGCCAAGGCGCGTCAGTTCGCCGGTGCCCGTGTCAAAAGCCACCTTGTCAGGCCAGATCAGCACTTTCGTGCCCATGCCCGCCATGGCCTTGCGGTCATCGGTCAGCACGTTCTCCAGCACCACCGCACCGGTACGTACTTCTTCGTCCGGGGTGTATTCCAGCGTCTTTCCGCGGCAGATCAGCAGCCCATTCAGGTGGTACATTCCGTTCACACCCTGTACCGTCCGCACATTCCTGCGCATTTTCCGCGTCTGCAGCGCCGGGTATCCCCGGCTGGAAAAATTCATTTCCCCGCTGAACTCTGCCTCGCTGCAGCCGTATCCTTCGTTCAGCCCGCCAAAGGCCCGCAGCATCTGGCGGCTCGTCTGCAGCACGTTCAGGTTCGTTCCATCCATCATCCCTCAGTACCTCCACTGCGCACCAGCGGCCGGTGCGTACCGCTTCCGCATCCATACGGCAAATTCCTGCAGGTAGTCGCTGTACACCTGCAGCTCATTCATGGCCCGTGCTGTCTCGCCCAGCGCCAGATCCATCTGCGCACACAGCCAGTGCACATACAAAGGGCAAAAGGCTTCCGGTGCCAGCAGCACCGTTTCGTATTCCAATCCTTCGTTCCAGTTCACATCCGCACCCACAGCATCAAAGTCCGCCGTCCGGCTGCGCTGCACAATGCTCGTGCGCATCCGGGCATCGCACTGGTGCAGCCAGCTCTGTTTCAGGCTGTCCGTAAACTGGTTGTTCGGCCGCAGTTCATCGGCCTGTTCTATCGCCTGTCCGGCTGTCATCTTATCAAGTCTCCTTTCCGGTCAGCTCCTGCTGCGCAGGTCACGGCTCCCTGCGTTCTTCCTGCCGCAGCCAGCAGTCGCCTCTGCTGCAAAAACACCCGGCACAGCCATGTGCCGCTGTACCGGGTGTCTGTTTTCATTTTGCAAAATGCTCTTTTCTTTGCAAGAGCTGTGCTCTTCGGCCTTACACGCGCTGCGCCTGCTGCACAGCAGCGCTTTCCGCCGCCACGATCTTTGCCATTGCCTCGCCGTCCATCTCTTCGCTGTGGCGCAGCACCTCAGCAACCGCCTTCGGTACCTCCACGTCCACACCGCGCTGGATCAGGTAGGTCTCACCGTTCACGCCCACGAACACCGGCGTTTTGAGCGCTGGTTGTCCTTGAACAGCCGGATCACCTCCGTGTCCTTTTCCGGTGCTGCCTGCACAGCGGCTTCGGTTTCCTGCTTCTTTACTGCCATGTTGGTTCCTCCTTAGTTTGCCAGCGCCTTTGTGCTGTAGCGTGCCGAGCAGCTCTCAATGCGCACCATGTACTGCTCGCTCAGCCGTTCCGCCGTCTTGGTGGCCTTCCAGCCCACAGAAGCACGCTGGTTCAGCGGGTCGTCGCCGTAGCCCAGCTGCTTCACAATGTGCTGCATACCGCCGCCTTCCAGTTCGGTGGTCGCGTAGGCGTGGGCACCCAGTACCAGCGTGCTGTACACAGCCAGCCCCGCCGGGCAGCCATCGCCCTTCCACACCTTTGCCTCGCTGGAAACCACGAACCGCACGTTGTTGATCTTGCCGATCTCGCCGTTGAAGATCTCCTCCGGTGCCGCATACTTGTGCGCCTCGATCCAGTTCGGGTCCTTGCGGATATCGTAGCTGGTGTGCGGGTGCACAATGGCCACAAAGCTGTCGCCAATGGTGTCTGCGTTCTGGGTCTGCAGCAGCGCCACTGCCTGGTCGATCAGATCCACCGTCAGCTGTGCAGTGGCATCCAGATCCGCACGGCTGGTCACGGCGGTCTCCGCGCCGCCCGTTCCGATCTTCGGTGCATAGATCACGTTGGTGCCGCCGTTCAGGATATCGCGCACAATGGTGTCCATGGTACGGCCGCCCTGGCTTGCCAGCACATTGGTGGCCTGCACGATGTTGTTGTCAATGGCCGTCAGATCCAGCATGTCGGTCAGGGGCACCCAGCCGCCGTACTGGTGCACCTCGGCGGTCACGGTGGTCACGTTCAGCGCCTGACCTGCCGGGGTCACGCCCTCGGTCAGCGGCGTGGTGGCCTTGGGCAGCGCATCATACTTGCGGAACTCAATGGTCTTGCCGTTGTTCGCCGGAATCGGGTAACTGTCGCCGAACTGGTCATGCACCAGTGCAGGCTCTGCCAGATCCAGCAGGGTCTTTTCGTAGTAGGTCTTCATCTCAGCCGTCATACCGGCTGCGCCCGTGGTGTTCTGCAGCTGTGCGCTTGCATCCGCAAACATCTGCAGATCCAGTCTCTTCTTGCTCATTTGTTTATCCTCCTTCAAAAGGGTTTATCTTTCTCGCATTCTTCGCGCGGGAAATCTCTCACAGCACAATGCGTTCTCCGCGCTGTGCCCTGCGTGCCAGCTCTTTCCGCTGCTGCCGTGTCATGTGGGCCACATCCACCTTCATCTCGGCCGCGCCGCCGGGGTGTGTCCCGTTCTCAGCCGGGCGCTGGCTGCGCTGCTGGATGCGCGTCGCCACGCCCTGCTCCACCTGTTTTGCCGTGCGGGCCGTCTGGTTTTCCATCAGGCGGTCAAAGTAGGCTGCACGGTATGCCGCTTCCAGCCCCACGCCCCGCCGGATCATATCCGCCACGGCAGGGTTGTTCAGCACTTCGTCCAGCTCAAAGTCCGGGTAGCTGTTTTTCAGCTTTGCCGCTTCTGCTTCCCACCGGGCACGCACTGCCGCTGCACGCTGCTGGTGCTCCGCGGCCAGCCGCAGCTGTTCGGCCTGCTGCTTTTCAGCATTGGCGCGCTGCAGCTGGCCCTCCATGCGGTCCATCTCCCGCGCGGTTTTCACGCTGATGCCCCGCTGCGCCGCCAGCGTTTCATAATATTCATCGTTCTTCACCCGGCCGTTTTTCACGGCATCGATCAGCCCGTCCATGTTGCTCATGTCAATGCCGTAGGCTTCGGCCAGCACCTTGCCCAGCTCGTTCAGCTGCGGGTTTTCCCGGATGCTCTGCACCGCCATCCGCGCAGCATGCTGCATGGCCTCTTCAAACTCTTCCGGGTACTGCTGCATCGCCTTCGCAAAGGCATTCCGGCGCTGTTCCGGTGTCAGCTGCACGTTTTCTTCGGTTTCGCTGCCCTGCTCCTGCTCGTTGCCCTTGTCCGGTTCAGCTTCCTCCTGCGCCAGCCGTTCGGCATCGACTTTGGCTCCCTCATTGAGGGAGCTGCCGCCCGCAGGCGGCTGAAGGTTTTTTTCTGTCGTCACTTTTGCTGCTTTGCCCGGCCTGCTGCGCTTCGCAAGCCGCTCCTGTGCGGGCCGCAGGGCAGGCGGTGCCACCGGGCTGCTTTCGCCCTCTGAAGCTTGCGCACCGTCACCGGAACTGCCAGCTGCTGCACCGTCACCAAATAACTGCAGATCCATGTTGTCTGCATCGTTTGCATGCAGGTTCATGAGCTGCACATTCTCAGGGTACTGCTGGGCCAGCAGGTACAGCCCATCTATCACCAGCTCAAACTTCGCCAGAGTGTCAAGGCTCCGGTTCGCCTGTACACGCAGGATGTTGTCCCCGCCCGGGTCGCAGGTCACAGTGCCGCTATCCACGCTGTAAGCCAGGCTCTGCATCAGTGTGCTCACCGCCGCGCACACAATGTCCTGTCCTTTCGGCGCATAGCCCGCGTGTCCCGATGCCTGCAGGCTCATGTCCTTCCCTTTTTCGTCGTAAATAATGGTGATCATTTTATTCTCCTTCCCCGGTCACTTGTTCAGATCGATCTGCTCGATCGCCGCCCGGATCTCCATCGTTTCCAGATACATTCCCATGCGTTTCTGCTGCTCCCGCAGCAGTTCAAGCGGGCAATCATGCCTCGGCTCTTCCCTTCCGGTCCTTTCCGCCGCCTCGATCCGGTTGCAAAACCCTTTCAGTCTTTCGTACCGTTCCTTCGTCTGCCGGTACTCCGCTTTAAAGCGTTCCCGGTAGTCGTTACTGATCATGCCATCGATGGTGTCTTTCAGCTCCATGCCGTTCCTCCTTCACTTGTTCGGGTTGTTCACGTCCATGGCCCGCTTTGCGGCCTGGGTCGCCATGCTGTTGCTCCCGCTTTCGCCCACCACATCTCCCAGACTGTTGGTGGTGCTCTTCGCGTCCGCGGTCCCGCCGCCCCCTGTTCCGGCAGCACCGGCAGCCTGTCCGGCCGCGCTGGCTGCTGCGCTCACGTTGGTGCCGTTCTGCTGGTCAATGATGGCGGCCATCTTCTGCATCTGCTGCAGCTGCTGGTACAGCGTGCCGTTCTGGCTCACCCTCTCCCGCACCTTCTCAATGCCTTCAAAGTCCATCATTTCCAGCGCAGCAAGGGCAGCATCGGCGTTGGCCGGTGCAAAGAATCCCAGCTGGTAGCACTCCTTTGCCGTCTCGTTCTGAGAAAGGCGGCTGAAAGTGCTTTTCTTTGCCGCGCTTACCGTAATGTCGAACACCGGCTCATGGTCGCCCAGCTGCACACCGCCCACATTGCCGCCGGGCACGGCCTGCAGCATCGCATTGCTGAACGGCACATACTCCACGCCGCCGCTCTCGCCGGTAATGCGGTATACCCGCTCTTCGTCGTAGAACTGCCGCATCAGCTCGATCACAAGGTAGCATTCTTTTGCAAACGTCCGGTACGCGCTTTTCAGCATATCGCGGCTAAGTTTGCTGCCCGCCTCCTGCAAAGCCGCAATGGCGCTTGCCGCTGTCAGGCCGCTGGTGGTTCCGCCCTGGCTCACATCCCGGTTGCCGCTGATTTCCTTCAGCTCGCTCACCCGTGCATCCCGGTAGCTGATGCAGTTGCCGCTCAGTACATTGGTCTGCAAAGGCCGGAAACTGTCGTCCGTCAGCCTGCCCACCACGTGCACGATGTCCTTGCCAAAGTCGGCCAGCTCTTCTTCGTTCACACCCGCTGTGTCGCTCAACACATAACGGGCCTTTGCAGCCAGTTTCACGTTTTCGTCCATGGCGTGGTTCATCTCGTCAATGGCGGTCTGGGTGTCCTTCATCACATCAATGTATCCAAAGCCCGCCGGGCTGTCCTCTTCCCGGAACAGCGGGTCAAACACAAAGGGGTATTTTCCGTGGTCATAAAAGCCACGCTGGGCATACTGCGGGTCGTTCTCGCTGGCATACAGCACCACGCCGTTGCAGTATTTGCAGTAATGCAGCACCGTCTGCCCGCTCTCAAGGGCCTTTTTGTAATACCAGTCCACCACAACGCTTTTGTCGCTGGTGTCAATGCTGTCGTCGTGGATGTACTTTGCCACATCCATGCTGCTGCCCGTGTGCCCGGCCATCTGCGGGTATCGCCCTTCCAGTTGGTCATTGTCCATAAGGCTCAGGCTGAACAGGTGCGGCGTGTCCTGAATATCTTCCACACCCGGCTCCCAGTACAGCATCAGCAGGTTCACGCTCCGGATGCAGATCTCGCCAAGCCCGCCGCGCGCCTCCGGGTCCCAGAACACGCCCTTCACGCCGGTGCCGGTCTTCAGCTTGCGCCACCATGTGTCGCTGTACACGGTCTCGTAGTCGCACTGCTCCAGCACCGTGGGCAGGATCTTGGAAAGCGCTTTTGCTGTTTTCTCGTCGTCCTCTGCCCGCGGCAGCACGTTCGGTTCCGGGTAGTTGTCCATGGCATCGGCGTGCTTGTTGGCAATGCTGTTGAACAGCCATCCGCTGGAAGGCTTGGGCTTGCCCTGCATTTCCTTGTTTTCGTAATTTTTCCAGTGCCCCATGCGAAACCACAATTCGTTATCCACAATGCGCTTGTCAAGGGCTGCTTTTCCGGCCTTGTATTTCTGCAAAATGTCGTTTGCCTTGCGGATGTCCTCTTCCCCGATCACCTGCTGTGCGGGCAGTTCCGGCTCTGTCGTCAAGCCGTTTTCCCCCACCAATGGTGCTTCATCGAAGTGGTTGATAAACTGTTCAAATTTTCCTCCGTCCACGTTCCCGCTCCTTTTTCCTGATGCCGTTTATCGCTAGGGTCTCTTCTCGTGAAAATGCATTCGGAGCGGCCCACAGGCCGCGACAAATGCGAAAAATAAAAATCAAATTCCGCTGCATATGCCCAGAGCGCACGCGGTGGGCATTCAAATCGTTTCACACCCTCATCACCCGCGTCCGGTTCTTGCGTCTGTCCATGTCCAGCGGGTCATCTTTCATCGGCTGCACCGGTTCGGTCTTTCTGGGGCTGATGGGGTTTTCCATCAGCACATACCGGCACTCGTCGTAAATGTGGTCTTCCTGGGTGGTGTCAATGTCTTCCACCCGGCTCTCGTCGTACACAAGGTTCGGAATAGTGCGGATAAAATGCCTGCAGGTATCAAATACCTGAAACATCGGCCTGCCCTCGCCGTCAAATGCCAGCCGGTAGTGCAGCTGCATCTTGCCTGCAAGTCGCGTGTGGTCGCCCGGTGTCCAGAAGATGTAATTCGGGTGCTTTTCCTGCATGGCCGCAATGCTCTCGCCCTGACTCTCGTTGAAGATAGCCGGGTCTGCCACGCCGGTAATTTGCCGCCCGCGCAGCATTGGGTCGTTTTCCTCCGCTTCCTTGATGCGCCGCGCCTGCTCTACCGGGTCTATCTTCAAGCCTTCGTTGGGCACGCCGGTGCAGCCGTACAGCTCCTTGATGCGGTAAAGCCGTCCTTCCTCGTCCGCTGCGTACCAGCCAACGGAGAAAGGCTTTGCATAGCCAAAATCGTACCCGCGCCAGATGCGCCAGTGTGCTGGAATGCGGAACGGCTTGATCACATGCGTCCACCGCTGATCCTCGTAGTGGGCCGGGTCGTTGCGCCATTCGGTAAATACCTGCCCGTTAAAACTGTCCCAGTCGCCGTAGAGCAGTGCCTGCTTTTCCGCTTCCGGTAAGCTTGCCAGCGTGCCCAGATATCCCGGGTCGTTTTCCAGCAGCTTTTTGTTGTCAAACACCGTGGACGGGATAAACACCCTTGTCCGCCGCAGCTTTTCTACACTGCCGTCCGGTTTTTTCACATCCACCAGCTGCACCATCCTCGTGCCCGGTGGTGCCGGTGTAATGAACCGTGCCTTCACCCATCCGTGGCCAATGCCGCCGGGGTTTGCCGTGGCCCGCATGTACACTGCCGTGCCCGGCCCGGTAGGTCGGTTGCGGCTCATCAGGTAGCTGTATTCCTCCCAGGTAAAGTGGGTCAGCTCGTCCACGCCGATAAAATCAAAGGCTTTGCCCTGATAGTTGTATTTGTCCTGCGTGCGGAACATGCTAGCCAAAATAGATCTTCGCCCCGCTCGGAAAGGTCCATACGTGGCTGGAGGCGTTGTACCGCGCTTTCGGGAATACCGGCTTGTAGTACTGCATCGTCTTGTCGATCAGCTCCGAAAGCTGCGGGTAGGTTTTCCGCACGATCAGCCCGCGGTAGTGCGGAATGTCCACCTGCCGCAGCGCTTCGATCACCAGTGCATCGCTCTTTCCTCCGCCTGCTGCCCCGCCGTACAGCGCTTCGTCCTCGCTGCGGCGCATAAAGGCTGCCTGCTTGGGCTGCGGCCGCCAGATGACCAGCCGGTTTTTATACAGTTCCGCTGCCATCCAGCACCACCTCCTGCTGCTCGCCCTCGTCCTGCCGCTCCATCAGCACCGCCGGGGCCGCGCTCTGGCCGCTGCCTTCGTCCTTCGGCACCAGTGCCGCAGCCTTTTCTGCTGCTGTCAGCAATACCGCTGTCACCTTGGCCGCGTCTTTGTCGCTCATGGCAAGGCTCTCGTATCGCTCCAGCTGCTTTTCCAGCTCGGTGCGCTCTTCGTCCGTCAGCTGCCGGTCGTAGGTCCCCGGTGCGCTGCGTATCACAAGGCCTGTCTCGGCAGCGTCCTGCAGGTTTTCTTCCTCGCTCTTCAGCAGCACGCCCAGCTCATAGTTTCTGGCCCGTGCATCCTCATCCAGACGCTGCTGCAGCTTTGTCCGTATCTCGGCGGCGCGCTGGTTCTCTGCTGCGCGCTGCTGCAGGTAGCTCACCTGTGCCTTTGCGCCCAGCGCCGCTCTGGCTGCGATCTCCCGCGCCGCTTCGGCCCGTGCTTTTGCAAATTCTCCGTCCGGCTTCTTTGCTTCCTCTGCCACCCAGCTGCGGATGGTGCTCTCCGGCACGCCGATTTTCTCGCCACCGCACAGATGGAGTTTGTGCCGATCATGGCCATCACCACCTCGGCCCGCACCTTTGCCGGGTACTTTTTGCCCCGGCCCTGCCTGCCCGGCACGGTGTTTTTGCAGTATCTGCGCTCAGCCATGCCCGGCCCTCCTTCCTGTGCTGTTGCTTTCAGCCTACCACCAAACAGCCTGCAAAAACACTGCGGACATTTTGCGGTCGTCGCAGCGAGTACGGGTTGTGGCTCCCAGCGTCTGCTTCGGCCCTTGGGGCGGGCCTTGCATCCTGCTGGCCACGGCCCCAACAACTCCTCCCTGTTTCTGCCACTGGCGGCGGTCGTCGTTGTTGCATCACAAAACCACCGGATGCATCCGCACCCAGTGTTTCAGATCAGCCCTGCTTTTGCAGCAAACACCGCTGCCGTGCTCAGCGTTTCCAGCTCCTTGTGGTAGTAGGTCGTCCGCCCAATGTGTAGCTTTTCGATCGTTTCCGCCTCCGGCCACTCTTCCAGATACCGCAGCCTGAGCAGAGCCGCACAGGTCCCGTCCGCCTCGGCATAGTAGTCCAGCACCTGCCGGATCACCCGTCCCCATGGGTCCGGCCCTGCGGCCGCACAGCCTGCCGCGTCCGCTGCTTTCTGCTTGCGCCCGTACTGCCGCAGCGCCTTTCTCACAGCCTTCTTCTGCTGTCTGGTCACTCATCCACCGCCTTTCACGGCTCTATCTGCTTTCCAAAATTTCCCTTCATTCGCAGTTTCGGCCCGTTTCCGTCACTGTCCGCGCATTTTTACGCTGATTTTGTGTATTTCTCCGCGTTTTCGCGCAATTATTACACGCAAAATAAATAATTTTATCTGTCAGGTGCGAACTTTCGCAAACCCTCTCCGCCGCAGGATCAGATACGCCTGCGCTTCGGTAGCCTCCCATCCGTCTGGCCGCGGCCTGTCCGCTTCGTACAGCTGTCCGGGGTCATAGATCATCACCTGTACCACCTCAAAACCCGGATAGTGCTGCTCCCACCAGTAGGCATTTTCTGCGCATTCGGTGCAGCCCTTGCGCAGCTGGCGTCGGCTCCACTTCGTGTCGCTGGGTGCCAGTTCTTCCGGCTGGCTCAGATTGCGTGTTTCAATGCAGGCCCGCTCTTTGTGGCCGTATATGTAGCCTATGGTCCCGTTCTTGCCCTGTCCGTCCACGCCCAGCAGCTTCTTCATGTCCATGCGGTCGGCGTTCATGGTGCCCAATGGCTCGTACTCGCCTGTTCCCGGCACGCGCCGCCGCCACAGATCTTCCAGCATTTCGCGCCATTCCCGCCGGTCGGCAGCTCCCATCCCCACACATTCGGCAAAGCCGTGCATGTGCAGCCGTCCAGCTTCGCCTTTGCGCACAGCCCATAGCATCAGCCGTATTTTGTCCCGGCTCACACCAAAACGCTTTACCGTGGCACCGATCACCCGCCGCTTGTAGTTCTCCACATCCCGCCTGCAGGCTGCAAAGTCCTCCGGCAGATAGGACTCTTCGTATGTTCCGGTCAGGAAAAAGCCGTCCCGGCCAAAGTTCGCAATGGCCTTGCGCTGCTTGCGGCGTAAGCTGGCGTGCTTGTTCCGCTCTTTCTGGCCCCGGTCGCTCTCCTTGTGCTTCTTGCCGCGCCTGCGGTGCTCCTGATCTGTCACTGCATAAACGCCAACGGCCATGTACTCGCTGCCGCACCGGTATTTCTTTTCCCGAATGTAGCTCTTCTTCATCTGGCCGTCCTCCTGCATCGGTATGCTGCCGGTATTTGTTTTCTCTTCTGTGCCCATCACCGTCACAGAAATAACGGGTATACTAGCTCCCCAAAGCGCCCACCCCGGACGCTGTAAAAAGCGGTTCATCCTGCTATAAAATAAATGGTATAAAGGCTCCCGCCTGCCGCCGGTACGCTCCGGCAGCACCCGGCAGACTTTATCCTGCTGCGCTGTCGCCAAAGCCCCCGGCATCCTTTTGCCAGGGGCTTCCTCTGTTATCTTTTTCGTCTGCGCTGTCCTTTGTGCGCCATCCAGCCTTCCTTTACGTAGTCGCTCCGGTTCACTCTGTCCCGGGATACCATGTCCTTTGTGTAGGCTTTTTCTGCTTTCACCGCAGCCGCCCATGCCTTGTACTTTTTGCACGTCCCATGGCACGCCGGGTTCCTTCCCGGACAGTCTGGTTTGCAGCACCATGTGATCATGCCGGTGCCTCCGGTTTCCCGGCTGCAGCCCAGTAGCCATAGCTCAGCTCTTTTTTGCCTGCTTTCCGGACCGCAGCGTTGTAAAGGCACAGCTCATGCACAGCACGCTGCAGCTCGTCCGGCTTCTCAATTCCCGTGATCGGTGGCCTGCTCTTTTTCGGCACGCTGCTTCTGGCTCCCGGCGCATTGCACAGCACGCCCCGCCGTATCCTCTTCCGTGTCAGGCCGTAAATGCCCTGCGGCCTGCAGTGCCCGGCATAAAAAACATTCGTCACGGTCTGTGTGTTCTTAAACAGACCCTTTTCTACCAGCTCTGCGGCCGTACCTTCGTGCAGCAGGTTTCCGTCCGCGTCAAACATGCTGTAAAACCATACCTCCCGCATCTGGGTGCCGGTCCTGTGGTCCGGTTCTGCTTTCGGCTTTGGCTGCTTTTCTTCCCGTTCTAGCCGCCACTTTTTCGGCTTTGCCTTTTTCTTCTTCTGGTGGGCATAGCCTGTGCATACGCTTTCAGCGCGGTTGTAGTATCCCTGTTCCATCAGCTCCTGCGGTGTACCTTTTGCACGCAGTGCTCCGGTCTTTGCATCGTACAAACTGTAAACGTATTGCTTGCTCACACTCTTCCTCCATACAGTTCAAACTCCGCACCGTCTTCGGTGATCAGCACCCCGCCGTCCAGCGCTTTTGCCAGCTGCTGCAGCCTCTGGGCGCTCAGCTTTTCCAGCCCGCCGGGCTTGCACCATCGCCGCACATCAAGCGGCCTTGTGGCCAGCATCAATGCCAGCGTGCTTTCATTTTCGCCACGGTAGATCATGGCTTCCTTCAACGTCATCTTAAACGTCTCCTCTCCCAGCTTTCCGGCGCAGCTGCCTGCTGCAGAACTGCCTCGATCTTCTTTTTGATCTCACCCGGTGCCAGCACTGCCGTGCCTGCAGGCGCAGCGCAGCGGCCCATGGCTCCGGCCATGTTCCGCCGGAAGAAAGCATCTTTCTGTTCTTCATAGTCCCGGTCTGCCTGTTTTGCCCGCTCTTCGTCCGGGATGTCTTCCACAATAATGTCGTCGGTCTGCAAAGCGTCGCAGGCACATCTGCGCAGGTGTTCCATGGCAACATCCAGCCCGTCCGCACGGCCCTCTTCATTCACCTGCCGGTAATTGGCAAGAGTCTCCTGCTTCAATCGGTTCAGCCGCCCGGCGCCATATCCCAACAGCTCCATGCAGGCCTTTGCGTATAAGGTCCATACCATGCTGGCGGCCACATCGCCCGCCATGCGCAGCTGCTGCTCCCGTCGGGTACGCGGTGCACGCAGCACCGGCACCCGGAACTCCGGCTCCACGCCCTCCGGCATCCAGTTGTCCCGCATCGCCCTGCTCTGGTCGGTGCTGGGCATTCCTTTGCCGTTCGCCTGCATGGCAATGTTCAGACTTTCCAAGCCCAGCTCTTCGGCACGCAGCTCGATCCGGTTCAGTCGGTCCTTGCCCACACCAAAGCACTGGTGCAGCGCAATGATGATGCACCAGCGTGTCATTTCCGCAGTGCCGTCCCGCGTCAGATCCAGCTCCTGCCGCAGGTTCATTTTCTGCTTCACTGCCGTTTCACTCCTTCCCGGTATTGCTCAAACAGTGCGATCCAGTCCTGTGTGCTCAGCTGTTTGTCCCGGCTCGCTTCGCTCAAAAGCCGGTATGCACTGCTTTCCTTGTCGGCCGGGTGCTGCCAGTCCAGCTTTTTCAGCTCTTCGGCCATCCGGGCACGGTATTCTTCTAAGATCATCTTCGTTTCCCCTTCACGGCTCCCCGCGGTCGTTCATCCAGCTGGCAGCCAGTGCTCTGGCATCCGCCAGCTTGTCGCACAGCATGTTCACAGCGGATTCCTTCATCCACTCCGGCAGCCGGTCGGCCTGCAGCAGAGCGGCACCCATGTCCCGCACAAGCTCTTCGCCGTGCTGCTCCATCCGCTGCCAGATCTCCTTTTCATCCGGTGTCATGTTCATCGGTGGCCGCATCTCAGCCCGCCTTTCTCCGGCTTTTCGGCTTCACCGTGTCCGCCGGGGCTTTGTGTGCCTTGTTGCCTTTCCTGCTTTCCTTGTCCGCGCAGCAGCCAAGGCCCAGCATGGCCAGCGCTGCCGCCAGCAGCACCAGCGCCGCAGCGGCCCAGCCCAGCATTTCCCAGCCGTTCGCGCTGTGCTCAATGCCGCTGGATACCAGCAGCGCGCCAATGGCCGTCACCATAGCTGCCATGTACCACAGGCTTGCCCGGATGGTTGCTTTCAGTTTCACTTGTGTTTCCTCCTGTTTCGTGTTAAACTTCAGGTGATAGTGGCTCAAAACTATCACCCTGTAAGCTCGTCGGTGTTCGCTGCACCGGCGGGCTTTTTGTTTGTTCGGTCCAGCGCTCCCTGTTCCAGTGCCCGGTTCTTGTCAATGCGCCACAGCCGCGGCCCCACCTTTTCGGCAGGCAGTCGCCCGGTACGGCACATTTTCTGTACGGTCTTCAGGTTCACACCCATCAGCGCAGCATACTGCGCCGTGCTCAGGTATGCCGGCAGCTGCCGCGCATCATAGATCCGCGCTTTTCTCATATTACGTCTGCCTCCTCAATCCGGGCTGAAGGTCTGAAACCGGCATTCTTCGCCCGTTTTCGCTTTTATGTACCCGGCATTCTCTGCATCCGCCAGGCTGTAAAAGTCAAATTTTCTTCCAGGCACGCCAGCACTTCCGCTGCATCGGCTCCGGCACGCCCGCCTGCCGCATCGCCATCAGGCAGTATCCCATGCAGGCTGCATTGCTCCACGGTTCACTCAGCCCTGCCAGTGCCTGCATGCGTATCTTTTTCCATCATTGCTTTTCTCCTTTCGTGCACTTCTCCTCCTTGACAAAGGCTCCCTCCCCGAGGGAGCTGTCGGCGCAGCCGACTGAAGGAGTCTCATGCGCTCTTGCCACTTCTCCCTTTCCTGTGCTACAATCATCTCAAAATAGGAAAGGAGGTATTTTTCATGGCATCACAGTTTCAAATCCGTACCAAAGATATCCCATTGCTCGTTCGTGCGCTGCAATCGCTCGAAACTGTACCAGATACATGGTTCGGATCTGTAGACGACCCTTCTTTGATCTCTGAAATGAAGAATGCTGCCCGCGCCCTTCCGGTCAAACTGCGGCTCAAGACTCTTCAGCTGTCAAGCCTCGATGTTCTGGCTCTGCAGCAGGCTTGCTGCTATCAGTGTTTAGAGTGCAAGCTTTCAAGGCAGGACTACAAACTGCTGGAAGACTATTCAAATCAGTTCGCAGCACTTCTGGCTTCTGGTAATCTTGGTATGTTACAGTAAACATCTTTCCTTGCGCGCCATTCATAAGCGCTGCTCTCTGTGCCCGCCTCAGGCGGGCTTTTTTCTTTGTTTTCGTCCACATTCTCTCTCCTTTCATCTCTCGATCCACAGGTCCAGCCCGGCCGCTGCCAGCAACACACCGGCAAACACCATGGGCGGGTAGCTGATCCACCATCCCACATTGAACATCACCGATCCGATCAGCCCGATCAGCAGTGACCACTTCCGGCGGCTCATGCGCTCTTCTCCGGGGTAGCCGGGTGGGCAGTATCTTTTAAAGATACTGCCGTGGCAAAAAATATCTCGTTTACCTCTTCCGCACTCAAACTATAATGTTCCTGTATCGCGGCAATCTCGTTCTGTCTGAACTGTGCCCCACGATACTCGTTAATTTTTGCATTGAGCCGAGAAAGACTAAGCTGTAGATATCGTGCCAGATCTTGTTGGGATTCCCCATGCAGCTGCATGATTGCATTCAGCTTTCGTTTGTTCAATCGTTCATCACCTCCATATTTATCCTACTTAGATATCCAAGTATCTTTCTAGGATACTTAGATATTAGCATTTTGTATGAATCTTGTCAAGATATTTTTTCTTGCATTTTAGATTTTATATGCTATTATTAAGATACCCTATAGAAAGAAGGTGGTGACTCATGACCACAGGCGAACGAATCCGCCAGCTTCGTATCCAGCATCAGATGACACAGGAAGAGCTTGGCGCGAAAGTTGGTGTGCAGAAGGCCGCTATCTATAAATACGAAAACGGTCTTATTGTTAATCTCAAACGTTCAACCCTTGAAAAGTTGGCTATCGTGTTGGAAACAACTCCAACCTATCTTATGGGCTTGGAAGATGACGAGAACGATTCCTCTATTCTGTCCGAGCCTTACCCCCCAGCAGTCCGCGCTGCTGTCGTCCTTCGATCAGCTCAATGAGGAAGGCCAGCAGAAAGCCGTGGACTATGTAGACGATCTGGTGCTCACAGGCCGTTATAAAAAATGTGCTGCGCTTGGCCTGGGCACAAAAGAAGCATAAATAAAAAAATTCCGTTTCGCTACTTGCCGAAACGGTTCGTTTGTACTGGAGTGATTTTCATGTTTTCTACTGGTATTTCTTACAATGAAGCCGAATCTGCCATTCAGAAACTTGACCCTTCCATGCGTGCAGACTATGAAAAAAGTCTCTCCGACCTCCGAAAAGCCGAGACCGTCTATGCGGAAGAAGAAGGACGGCAAGCCATCAGTTACATGGGTTTGGCGCTCAACTTGGAGAATGCCATGCAGGAACTCGCCGCCACAAAGTCTCTCCTAGATCAGGAACGCGAAAAGTGTCAATTCCTCGACCGTAGTATTTTTCCAATGCTTCTTCTGCTCTGCGGTTTTTTGAGTGCTTTCATCATACCGTTGCTTGCACATTCTTTGTCTTTTTCACCCTTATTGGCCATTGCTGGCTCTATCGCTTTTTCTGTCATTCTATCACTTATCGGCATCGTCTATACCTACGGAATTTCGGAGCACCTTGGCAAGGATCCTGATTTCTATTTGCTCTATAAATCCTCTCAAAAGTAAAACTTGCCTTTTTTGTACTTCTGCCCTTGATGGTTGAGACCATCTATGGAATTATTGAATATTTCCGCCGCTAATCATAAAAAAAAATCCCCGGCACAAATGTGCCGAGGAAGAAAGGATTATTATGGTTTCTTTTTGTGGGCGTAAGCCTCCCGAAGAGCCTTATTCTCCACCTGAGGTCGTACCTGGCGATATCAACAGCTACATCAAGAACCGCCTGGATGATCAGATCACCTGGTACGATAAAAAGGCTCAACAGGCCCAGCGCACCTATAAACGGATGCAGCTTACTGAGTTGATCGTTGCTACAGCCATTCCGCTGCTTGCCAATTATACAGCCAGCTGCCCTGCCATCGCTTTTGTTGTCGGTCTGCTTGGCGGTATCATTACCGTTATTGAAGGCACAGAGCGCCTTGGCCGCTATCATGAGAACTGGGTCGAATACCGCTCTGCCTGCGAAATGCTGAAGCATGAGAAGAATCTCTATCTCATGGACGCATATCCGTATGGCACCGACGAAACCAAAGAGCAGCTCTTCGTCCATAACATTGAAAATCTGCTTTCCTCTGAAGGTAACAAATGGAAAGCCTCCAATATCAAGGCCGCTTCTCCCAAAGAGAAAACTCACTCTGAGACCGGTTCATAAGTTTTTTCAAAGATATCCGGCTTACAGGGATATTTTTCCCCGTTCACGCCGGTGATGATCCAGTCTCCCGGCGAAGCATGCATAACGCCTTCCAGCGTTTCAATGTACATGTCCTTGTCCGTCTGATATGCGTCAACGATCACTCTTTTTTTCTGGAATTTCATACTGTCCTCCAATAGTTCAGAAAGGATGTTTAAAATGCCCGCTTTATATGATTATCGTATTTTTATCAGTCACGCATGGAAGTATGGCGAAGACTATGATCGACTGGTTTCCATGCTGGATCATTCTCCGTGGTTTTCATTTTATAACTACTCAGCTCCACAGGAAAAACCGCTTGCATTATCTTCCAGCAACGCCACCGATGCCGAAATCGAGCAAGCCATCACAGCCAAAATCAAAAACGCACAGGTCGTTCTTGTAATCGGCGGCATGTATGAGCTCTACCATAAATGGATGAAATACGAAGTAGACGAAGCTATGCGCATGGGCAAGCCCATCATTGCTATTATGCCCTGGGGCCAGTCATATATGCCGGTTGAGCTGCAAGCAAAAGCAACTCAGATCGTTGGCTGGAACTCCACATCCATCGTGAAAGCTATCCGCGATTTAGCCTGACTTATTTTATCATTTTTATCCAGCCTATGCAAGCTGCTCCATTCAAACGATTTAACGTAAATTTCATTTTTGTTATGTTGATATCATGCGTGAATTGCAATACAATAGACGCAAGGAAGACGATCTCATGGCAAATAGAGTTTCCCACCTGACGCGGATGAAGCGCCAGAAGAATAACCGGAGGTGTTTTTATGAGTGACCGAGAAAAAATCGTTCAGCTGCTGGATGAAGTTCCTGCCTATAAGCTTGGTTACATTCTGGCATACGTGCAAGGCCTGACCGCTGATGAAGATGCCGATGATGCTTATTGTGAGCAGCTTTACCAGAACTATCTGAAAGACCCGGATCGCGGCCAGACCCTCACGGAGGACGAAGTCTGTAAACAGCTCGGTATTGCTTTATGAGCTATACCATCCTGTACGAGAAGCCTGCTCTCAAGTTCATCCAGAAGCAGCCAAAAGAACAGCAGCGGCGTATCCTGGAAGCAGTTCATGCCCTGCCCGATTCCGGCGACATCAAGCAGTTGAAGGGTCACACCGGGCTGCTGCGGCTGCGTGTTGGTTCCTACCGCATCATCTACACGGTCGATAATGGCAGATTGATCGTTCGTATCATAGATGCTGGCAACCGCGGGCAGATCTATAACCGCTATTGACCTTCAGGAGCGCCCACCCGGCGCTCCTTTTTTACAAACGCAAAGAACCCCTCAGCTGTTTCCAGCCAAGGGGTTCTCTGCTCTGCTGTCTGTCCAAAAGAAAAGTAGGAGTTTCTATCATGGAATGCCTTGCAAATCCCGTCGCGTCTCCGCTTTTCTATTGTAAATCCAATATGATCCTTCTGCAACCCAGAATTTTTTCAGAGGAGGTGTGTACACATGGCAAACAAAAAGGTTCCGATGGCCGTTACCGCTACCGTGTCTGCATCGGCAAAGATGAAACCGGTAAGCCCAAATACAAAAGCTTTTATGGTTCCACCGCAAAGGCAGCGCGTGCTGCTGCCGAAGCTTACCGCACAGCACTGGGCAAGGGAATGGATCCCGCCCAATCCAAAGCCACCCTTGCTACTCTGTACGATAACCTGATTGCTGCCAAAACAGCCAAAGGCATCGGGCAAAAGAGTCTCGACCGCTATGAAGACAATAAAAACCATTGGGGTCCGCTTCTGGATCAGCCTGCAGCAGACCTTCGCACTGCCGACTTTCAGCGGGTTCTTAACTCTCTGGCCCAGTGGCACAATGGCAAACCACCACTGTCCCACTTCACGCTGTCCAATCTGCGCAGCAGCGCCAAGGCTGCCTATGAACTCGCTATCCCAGAAGTGGTACAATACAATCCCATAGTTAAAACCACCTGCCCTGCCGGTGCTGATCCTGAGCACCGTGAGCCTATCACAGAGGAACAGCAGCAGTGGATCCGCGAAACGCCTCACCGCGCCCAGCGTGCTGCCATGCTACTGCTTTACTCAGGCCTCCGCCGCGGCGAAGCTACCGCCCTCACTTGGGCCGATGTCGATTTGAAAGAAGCCACGATCACCGTTCACAGCGGTTATAATTTCAAGGATAAAAAAATCAAGGATCCCAAAACAGAAGCCGGTGTCCGGGTCGTTAATATTCCAAAGATCCTTGTGGACTATCTCAAAACTCAGCAGGACGATTGCTTGTATGTACTGCATACTGTAAAGGGCCACCGCATGACAGAGCAGGCATGGAAAACTCTGTGGAGCAGCTACATGGCCGATCTGAATGCAAAGTACGGCTATCACGGCGAAGAAAGCAAAAAGCGCCCAGGCGGCCTGCCCATGCGCATTGAACCCTTTACACCTCACCAGCTGCGGCACACCTTTTGTACCCTGATGTACTTTGCCGGAGTCGATGTTCTCACCGCCCGCGATCAAATGGGTCATAAGGATATCAGCGTCACCCTCGGCATCTACACTTCTCTTGACAAAAAATTCAAGAAGAAGAAGATCAATCGTCTGGACTCCTATCTCAAGAAACAGACCGGCTAATTTGTAGTGGCGCAAAAGTGGCGCGCGTTGTTTGTATTTTTATCGTATTTATGTGTTTTATTCTAAATTCCATGCTCGCTCGTAATGAGCAGGTCGCCTGTTCGAATCAGGTCAGTAGCTCCAAAAATCCTACGAATTTACGTTTAGAATCGTAATTTCGTAGGATTTTTTATTTAGTCTCGCAAGTTTTCGCAAAACCGCAACATAAACCGCAACATCGCCCACAAAACAAGACAAAATAAAACGCCCCGTGACACCATTTCATAGGGCGTTATACGCATTTTTATGCTTTCTTTTGGACAGGCTCCTTGAGTTCACAATGTAGGTTTGTCAATGATGTGTTTCTGTGATGTTTGGTGTAGCAATTTAACTGTATCACAGAACGGCTCATTCGTCTTTTTTCATTTTGTGACACATCTATTGTAATCCTACACAGCTTTTATGTTCAATATATGAAATTTTATTGAAAATTTTTCATGGTAGTGGTAAAATATTTTATGTCTCTGTCATTCTGTGCCCCTTCGCGGTAGAGGGAGAGCGCAAAACAGAAAAGACGCAAAAATTGCGGCATCCTTTCCGTGGGTGGGTTTTACAGCGCACACTCTTGCGGGCGGTGATGTATGATCAGTAAGCCAAAGCAGCCAACCGCAAAACGATGGCTGCCCAAGAAGTGTGAGGAGAAGGATCGGATAGAAAACAAAAACATTGCGCCGCCTATTTTCCATGCTTGCGGCACTGGTGATGGGGCTATCCCTGCTCACCGGATGCAGACGAAAAAAATGCGGAACGAACACAGGAGCAGGAAGACGCTCAGACTATTCAGGTGTATCTGTGGAGCACCAGCCTGTACGAAAACTATGCCCCCTATGTCCAGTCCCAGCTGCCGGACGTGAACATTGAATTCATCGTAGGCAACAACGATCTGGATTTTTACAAGTTTTTTGCAGCAAAACGGCGGTCTGCCGGATATCATCACCTGCTGCCGCTTCTCGTTGCACGATGCGGCACCGTTGAAGGACAGCCTGATGAACCTTGCCATGACCAATGAGGCGGGCGCTGTGTACAACACCTACCTCAACAGCTTCAAAAACGAGGATGGCAGTGTGAACTGGCTGCCGGTGTGCGCGGATGCCCACGGCTTTGTGGTCAACCGCAGCCTTTTTGAGCAGTACGATATTCCCCTGCCCACCGATTACGCAAGCTTTGTAGCGGCCTGTCAGGCTTTTGAAAAGGTAGGCATCCGCGGCTTTACCTCCGATTATACCTACGACTACACCTGCATGGAAACCCTGCAGGGGCTTTCCGCTGCCGAGCTTACCACCACCGCGGGGCGCAAGTGGCGCACTACCTACAGCGACCCCGCCAGCACCGCGCGGGTGGGTCTGGACGACACCGTATGGCCGGGGGCGTTTGAGCGGATGGAACAGTTCATTCAGGATACCCACCTTACAGCAGATGATCTTGCGTTGAATTACGACGATGTGACCGGGATGTTCCGGAACGGAGAAGTTGCCATGTACTTTGGCAGCTCTGCCGGCGTGAAGATGTTTCAGGATGAGGGCATCGACACGATCTTTCTGCCCTTCTTCAGCCAGAACGGCGAACCGTGGATCATGACCACCCCCTATTTCCAAGTTGCCCTGAACCGGGATCTGGAGCAGGACACCGCGCGCCGCGAAAAAGCCATGAAGGTGCTGAACGTCATGCTCTCCGAACAGGCGCAGAACCGCATCGTCTCGGAGGGGCAGGACATACTGAGCTACAGCCAGAACGTTCCCCTGCGCCTGACCGAGTATCTGAAGGACGTCCGCAGCGTGGTGGAAGAAAACCACATGTATATCCGCATCGCCTCCAACGATTTCTTTGCCGTTTCCAAGGATGTGGTCTCCAAAATGATCGCAGGCGAGCTTACCGCTGAGCAGGCGTATCAGGCCTTCAATGCCCAGCTCCTTGCCGATGAGGAGCCTGCCGACAACGAGACCGTGCTGACCTCCGGGAAGGCCTATTCCAACGTATTCCACGCAAACGGCGGCAGCGCTGCCTTCTCCGTTGATGGCAAACACGCTGCGCGGCGTGTATGGCACCGATGTGCTGCTTGCCACCGCAAACAGCTTTACCGGCAGTGTGCTGCAGGCGGATTATAACCAGAAAATGGCAGCTTCCATGATCATGCCGAACGGTCTGATGTCCCGCCAGCGCACCATGACCGGTGCGGAGCTGAAAGAGACCGTCCACGCCTTTGTGGAAGGCTGCGAGGGAGGTTTTGTGCCCTTCAACCGTGGTTCTCTGCCAGTGGTCAGCGGCATTGCTGTGGAGGTAAAAGAGAATAACGGCAGCTATACCCTGACCGGCATCACCCGGAACGGGCAGCCGCTGGGAGATAACGACACCGTTACCGTGACCTGCCTTGCAACGGAAAAGCAGATGGAAGCGCTGCTTGCGAGCGACAGCGGCACGTCTGCGGGCGAAGATACGTGGGTAAGAAACACATGGCGCGATTATATCTCCGGCGGCGCAGCGCTTGCAGAGCCGGAAAACTACATGACACTGAGGTGAGCGGAATGGCAGACGAAAAGCACGAATCCAAACGCAGCTGCTATTTCCGGCACAAGTGGCTGCCTGCCGCCGCTGCCATCCTTCTTTTGGTCTTTCTGGCAGCCGGTTTCAGCTTCCGGTACATCTCGTTTATGTCGCAGACCATCTATCAGGAAAGCACCTCGCATCTGGAAGAGGTACTGTATAAATCCAATAGTATGCTGAAAGAGATGGTGCGCAAAAACCTGACCTATCTGCATCTGTGCAACGGCTTTCTGAAAAACACCTCGAATGAGGATGAAATTCAGGCCTATATCGAGGAAGCACAGCAGGTAACCGGATTTGTTAACTTCTACTTTCTTTCCTATGACGGCAACTACACGACCGTGACCGGGGAAACCGGCTACCTTGGCCTGCAGACCAATCTGGACGAAAAGCTCTCCGATGGCGAGGATATCGTCGTAAATACGGCGCTGCCCGGCAAAGCCCCAATGCTTGCGTTCATCTGCCCCGAAACGCAGGGCAGCTACCGGGGCTTTGCCTACGATGCCGTTGCCATCACCTATTATAATGATGCTGTGCTGAGATTGCTGGACAGCTCTGCTTTTCAGGGCAATGCCAGCAACTATGTGATCTACCCGGATGGGCGGGTGGTGATTGACAATTCCGTAAACCGCAAGGAAATCATTTACAACTTCATTGCGATGCTGCGCGACCATTCCGACCTTTCCGAGGAACAGATTCTTGCCCTTTCGGATGATTTTGCGCAGGGCCGCAGCGGAAACCTGCGGGTCAAACTGGGCGACACCAGTTATTATCTGGTCTACGAGGATACCGCGGTCCAGAACTGGACGATGGTGGGGCTTGTGCCGGTCAGCATCGTCAATGCCAGTCTGGATAAGCTGTGGTTCCACACGGTGCAGATCGTGGCGGGCATCGCCTTTGGCCTTGCTGTGCTGATCATCCTGCTGATCCTGCGCAGAAGCCATACGACCCTGCGCCGGAAGGACACTGAGATTCTGTACCGGGACGAGCTGTTCCAAAAGCTTTCGCTGAACGTGGACGACGTTTTCCTGATGCTGGACGCAAAGACCTCCAAGGTGGATTATGTCAGCCCCAACGTCGAACGGCTGCTGGGCATCCCGTGGAAAGAGTGCGGCAGGATGCCCGTGCTCTGGCAGCGCTGCACCCGAAAGATGACCCGGATCGCGACAAGAACTTTCTGGAAGGACTGCTCAGCGGGCAGCAACGCGAATGGGATTTCGAGTTTGAGCATCGGGAGACCAAGAGCGGCGCTGGTTCCATAACATCGCCATGGGCAGCGAGGTAGAGGGCAGGACC
>ENA-OQJC01000023-OQJC01000023.1-human-gut-metagenome-genome-assembly--contig:-NODE-23-length-38149-cov-5.591473_pt1 | contig 38149 bp, 25 predicted proteins | sample MGYA00242600_ERZ504766 | MGnify/ENA primary metagenome ERZ504766 (study PRJEB26092, sample SAMD00036364) | human gut metagenome | host: Homo sapiens | study: EMG produced TPA metagenomics assembly of...
CGATTCAAAATGACATGATGCTCTTCTACTTCCCCATGGCGCTCGCGGACCTGCGCATGATGGCGTCCTTCCCGGGCAAGGGGCTGAGCAAGGAGACCCTGGTGTACTACGAGGTGCTCGACTGGGCGTATCCGCGGGCAAACTACCTGGACGTTCGCCTCATGGGCATTTTGGAACCGTGGGACTTTGCCAAGGTTGGGCCGTTTGACCCGGCCATGCAGGAAGGTGACTTCCGTGTTGTCTCCGTCGATGCGTCCACCAAGGACCAGGTGGTCATTGATAAGCTGGCGCTCGACGTTGCCGGCAACGATGCCGAGGCGGTGCTGGGGCTCAATAAAAAGAGCATCCGCACCTGGGCGCGCAAGGCCCGCAAGCATAAGGACGGCCTGGTGATGGTGCCGGTCTACTTTGTCGATCGCCCGGCGACGGACAGCCGCGATGGCGAGCAGGTGCGCATTGCCGTCAACGGCCAGACGGGTCGTGCGGCCGCGGTGGTGTTTAGCGACAAGCGTGAGACGCATGTGGTGGTGCCGCTCAATCCCAACGTGATGCTGTCGAGCGAAAGTACCGTGCACGCCACGCCCATCGAGGTCAAATACGTTAAATCGCCGTTCCTATACCAGATCGTGCGCCGTGGAGGCGGAGAGCAGCCGCGTCAGGTGGCGGCGGCGGCCGAGGGTTCCTACCGAGAGAAGAAGCCCAAACGAAAAGGCTTGTTCGCCGCGATCTTTGGGAAGTAGGGGAGTAGTGCCGGTCGGCGCTGCGATCCGATAGCTAGAGGAACGGGGCAGCTCGCAGGAGTGCGGACTGTCGTCTGATTGTTTGAGGGTGCCAGATGTAAATAATCGGTGGAACGGCTGTAAAAGAGCCTTTCCACTGGGTAGAATCAGGTTGTGCCGCGGAACCCGCTCCTCAGCGCGTAAACTTCGGAGACGCGGGCAACGCAGGTATTATCGTCTAGGGCCGGCTGCAACCGGCCCTTTTCATGACTCCCTTCGCTATCCGTTACTGCTTATATTCCCGCCAGATCGAGTAGAGGTTCCGGGCAATGCCGGTCACATACATCGAGAGGCGCAGGATTTCAAGAAACAAGTTCATAGGCTTCACCCCAATCGGAGATCGGAGCGTTGCCCGCAGGCGGATTCCGCGGCGGTCAAGATTTTACTCTATACGCCGCAGCGGGGGATATCTGACCCCAGTGTTAGAGTGGTGTCCATTTGCATGGATGACCGGGCATAATCGCGACATATCCTGGAGTTGAAATGCCACTGGGGATATGAGGGGGAGCCGGGGGTCGGATGTTGGGGCTCAACGAAGCAAGTGGCGCTTCTGTCTTCTTGGGATCGGGGGTGCGAATCAGCCTGCGGCAATGAGCCCAGCTCTATTCGGGGCGCAGTGAGTCCCGAATCGAGCGTTCCTGGCTGTCATGCATGTCAAGTGGTGAAAGCCCACAGCGGCATCGCCTTACACGGCAACGGGGGCCTCTTTGGGGCGTCCTGCCTTTGGAGCGTCGGCGAGTCGTGCCTCGATGGAGGCTTTGGACACCATGCGCTTGGTGCCATCCTTCCATGAATCCAACAGTCCTGCATTTATCAGTTGCGATACCCGTGCTGAGCTAACACCGAGCATACGCGCGGCATCCGCTGCGGTGACGGCGGGGATGTCGCCGAGTTCGCGACTGACGGCCACGGCGATAATCTTGCCACCGTGCTGCGGCTCGTGGCCAAAGTCCGGCGCAGGCAGGTCGACGCCGCCCATTAGGTGGTCATCGACCATGCATGCGAGAAAATCAGCGGCGCTTTCGACAGCGTCGTTTAGGTCGGATCCGAACGTTCCACCTCCGCCCAGCGAGCCACATGGCACAGCGTCGACAACGCCGTCCGAATCAAAGAACTCGAATTCCCATACGTAAACCATGTAAGACCTCCTCTAAAACTCGATGCGAAATGTGATGAGGATGAGCTATCGAAGTCCTGCCTGCCTTAGGATTCTTTTGGCAATTTGATCCTCAATCTCTCGGTGGCGTTTCACGAGCACGAGTTTATCTCCTTTGACGAACTTCTCGTGATTAGTGCCTCCTTTCGAGATGAAGCCGGCTTCTTCGAGGATGCGGATCAATTCGCGTCTCTGCATCTTAGCCTCTTTCAATAACTATATATTAGCACTTCCTAAGGGTTTTAGACTCAAATCTTAGCTATTGCTAACCCTTTGTCTTACTTCGCAGTCCTTGGATAGCGGCTTATATTCCTTATCGTATTAGTCTATTTGCTCGTGCGGACACGATTTTGGTGCTCTGAGCGCGATCGCGAAAAGGGTTTGCGGCGACTAGAAAGTGATGGAGAAGGCAGTTTTAACGAACCTCATTGGGGGTGGCGTATGTGGACAACAACACCTTGCTGTTTCAGGACAAGGGTTCGGGTGGGTTTAAAGACGTCAAGATCTACCCTAACCGCATTGAGGTACTCAAGAAGGGCACTTTCGGCGGCAAACACACCGAGATTGTCTACCTTAAGGACATCACGGGGGTCAGCAGGATCAAGGGCCGCGACGTTTTTCTGCGCAACAGGCTGTTGACTGCCTGTGTCTTTAGCCTGAGCAGCCGCTCCCAGGCTCAGGAATTTGTGAACGTGCTGAACATGGTGATGTAGCCTATGGCGGCGTTCGGGCCAAGGTAAAAATCGGGGGCACAGAACGGTGTCTTGCGCCCCCGATTGAGTCGATGTGTCTAAAAGGCGGGCTTGCCTATTCGCTGTCGTCCCCAGCGTTTTCGCGGTCACTGGCAAGCATTGCTGCGCCGGCGACCGTCGTCGCTACGGCGGCAGCGGCGAGCCCGGCGGCGATGCCAGAGCCGTCGCCCGTGCCGGCGAGCTTCTCGCCCGAGCCCTTGCTCTTGTTGCCCTTGCCGTTCTTGTCGGCGCTGCCTGCGTTGGAACCCGTGCCACCGTCCGTGCCGCCTGCACTGCCCGAGGCCGCTACGGTAAAGATTACGGCTCCATCGCTGGCGAGTATGTAGTTTCGTGCCGCGTCGCCCAAAAGGCGTTTCGCGCGCACCCAGTACGTCCCTGCGGCAAATGTTTCGCCCTCGGCCATTGCCGTGCCCGGAGCGCCGTCCGCGTCGTGCACAAACTCGAGCTGGGCCGTGCAGGCATCGGTTTCGAGCTTGCCCTCGAGTGATGCCGCAATCTTGGCGCGCACGTCTTCGCCGGCCTTAAGGCCTTCGAGTCCCTCAAAATGGGGCGTCAGCGCGCGTCGATCGATATCGATGGGCACAGAGCCCTGCAGCCCCGTAACGGTCTCGTTGCCCAGGGCGTCGACATCCACGTATTCGATGGCAAACGCGCTGCCAGAAGCGGCCACGTTGAGTACGTTGCTGCTGTCGACAAGGCGGAAATGGCCCTCGCCAACGGTCTTGCCATCTTGGAGCGAGGCATCGCTCAGCGAGTCTCCATACGTCATGTGCATGCGGTCCGGGAGGCAGCATGAAACTGTTGGCTTGTGCTTCGCGTCGTAATTGCGTTGGTAGATGCTCCGGGCCAGTGCCGAATCGACAAAGTCGGACGCGATAATGCCAACGTGCTTGAGGCAATCTGACTTTGTTTTATCGCTGCCGCTGGGATTGATGTACTGGCTCTTGTACAGATGCTCGTTGACCACTCGCGCCGCGGTAAAAGGATTGCTTCCTTGTTTGTAATTCGTGCAACTGGTGTAGTTGATAGACCAGCAGCGTTCCAGGACTTGCACCTTGGCGCCATCATTGTCCTCGACGTCCACCTTGTTGCGCGTGAGATTGGTCGTCTCTCGCAGCGCCATATCGACCCAGCTAATCTTGTCGGTTCCGGTGCATTCAAAATGGTCCTGGGCGTATACCTTGGTGCAATAGGGCTCTTTGTCGCCCGCATTGCCCGTAGTCTCAAAGCCTCGCGCGTCTTGGACGAGGCACATCGACTGCCCGGAATGCGCCTTGATTTTGTCGTCCCATTGGGTGAGATCGAGGCCCCACGTGTGGCTGCTTACGCTGTTGCCGGCGAGTACAAATCGACGCAGCAGGACGATCTTTCCGCGCACCTCGTTCAGTGTGGGGATTCGGCTCGACGTGTAGAACAGATCGGGATTATCGTGCATAACCTTGGCGAAAGCCGTCGTAACGCTTTCGTCGGTAGCCTCGTCGTTGCCTCGTGACACAAGCATGATGAGCGCTTCTGACGGGTGTTCGTTCAAAAATGTTTTGAAGTAACCGATGACATCGGAGAGATGTATAAAGCCCCCGTCTTTTTTGAGCAGGTAGCATATTCCATGGTCGATGCCGGGGTCGCCGTTCTCGTTGTTCTTTCCAAGTCGGATATCAAAATAGCGAATGCCTTCGAGCAGCTGCGTGGGGATGTAATCCTGCTGGCACTTTGCAAGCGAGGTTTGGGGCTCGGTGTCGTTGTCGACGCTGCAGGTGCTTGAATCATGCGTGCCCGGGATGCTCAGCTCGTCGAGGTATTTGTTGCCGTCGACGTATTTCATCCAGCATGGTCCGTCGACGTAGCTGCTATACGTGATCCAGTCGATACTTCTAACCGTGGTATTGATCTCGCCCTTGTCGTAACCGACAAGTTCGAGCTCCCACGGAATGCTCTTCCTCTTGTGGCAGATCTTGTTGTTGTCTTGGTCTTTGCCGTCCTTTTCTATGGCCAGGTAATTAATGTCTTTTTTCTCGTTTGTGCGGTCTCGGATGATGTAGGTTCCGTTTGACTGGCGGTCGAACGCAAAAGAGCGGCTGGCCTTGCCGTCATGCTCGCCGCTCCATACGTGGATGACCTTTCCATCTTTGTCCGAGTCGCCATCGACCGACCAAATGCTGTAGCCCGTCTTCTTGTGCTCTTCGAAATTGAGCAGGGTGCGGATGGCATACCAATTTGTATTATCTGTATCGGTCTCTACGTGCTCAAGGATGAGCTTGCTGGACGTGCCGTCATTAAACAGGTGGCAGACGTTGCCGATGACGTTGCCGTCTTCGTTGACGCTCGCGGTGCGAAAATAGCCCGCGGGGCGAAGGCGAATGACGAACTTGTCGAGGGTGGCCGCCGATGTGGGTGCGTCTTCTGCAAATGCCGCGCATGGGAAGGCCCAATCCCGCGGTTTCGGGCAGGCTTACAAATGGCGACAATGCTGCGAGTCCTAGGCCCAACGTGAATGCTCGACGGCTGATGGCGTGGTGTTCGGTCATAACTTCTCCATTCGCAGAGTGCGGTTATGCGATAGTTTTGGTCACTATACTGCCCAGATGTTTAAAGATGCTGGTTTAATTGTCTGCGCGGCGCAATAAATCGGTGGGCGGACGTGTTGGGGTGTTTGTCGTTTTCGTACTGTTGCCACATTTGGGGCGGTTCCGGCGTCCGGCATCCTCGCGTTCGTCGGCTACCGGCATAAGAGAGGGAGGGTCGGTTTACCGGCCCTCCCTGGGTACGAAGCGCTGGGGTACCGTCGCTTGTTTGCACTGCGACCGTGTTTCCCGTTGCGCTCGCCAGTCGTTTAGCGCTTGATCTCGATATCCTCGAGCTTGACGTCCATGGCCTCGGTCTTTGCCTCGGCGATGTCGTCGGCAAATTCCAGGGACTTCATCATGGTTTCGACGGCATCCTTGTGCTCCTCGACGTTGTCGATGCGCACGTAGACGCTGCCGCCGCCTGCTTCGGTGAAGTACTCAGTCGTCACGCCGCCCGAGTGTGTATAGGAAGCGTTGCGCCAAGTCTTGCCGTTGTACTTGACGGGGTCATTCTCGGTCCACTCAAAGCTGGCATTCCACTTTGCCTCGTAGTCGAACAGCTCGTCGGCGTTCTTGTCAGGATCGAAGACGGGGATGAAGCGATCGCTGGCGTGCTCGCTCTCGGTGAACTTAAACTGGGCCCTGTCGGCGGTATCGCCTGCGACGTCGGTGACCTCGACGCCCTCGGGGACCTCGACCTTAAACCAAATGAAGTCGGTCCTCATATCCACGGCTGGCTTTTCTGCTCCGCCGCCACCGCCACTGCCGGTAGCGCCGCCGCTTCCGCCACAGCCCACCAGGGCAACCGCGGCAAAGAGACTGATGCAGAGGGTGAGAATCGCAAAGGCCTTCTTTTTCATGGTCGTGTCCTCCTCGATCTGTAACCGCCCATGGATTACCTGCCTTTACTGTACGCGTGGACGGCTCGCTAGGGTGGGCCATGTGTCCCATTCTGAGGGCCGGATTTGCGCCGTTAAGTGGCAATATGCGCGGGCGCAAAAGAGGGGAGGGCCGGTGCCGCCGGCTCTCCCCGGGGTGAGGTGTCCGTTGTTTTAATGGGGCGCGTGTACGCGAGCGTTGTCCCAACAGGTGCCTTATTTCTAGATATGCCCCAGTTTGTGCCGTTCGGGAGTCTCGAAAGGTGGGCCATGTGTCCCATGTTTGCGGCGCCGACGCCTATCGTTCGTCATAGAAATCCGTGATGGCCAGGTGTGCTGACGCTCATGTGCTTATGGGCTAGACTTAGCATCATTACGTGTTTGATGCGGTTGGTCGGCAGTTGCCGCCCGACCGATCTATATGACTTGAAGGTGCATACGTATGAGCCAAGAGATGATGGACAAGACTTGCCGTGGGTTTGCCGAGGCGCTGGCCGCGCGCGAGCCGGTTCCCGGCGGCGGTAGCGCGAGCGCCTTTGTGGGCGCGCTGGGCGCCTCGCTTTGCGGGATGGTCGCTCGCTACGGGGCGACCAATCCCGCGCTTAGCGATCGGGCGGACGATCTGACGCGTGCATTTGCCCAGGCAGACGAGTTGGCGCAGGAACTAGTGGGTCTGGTTGCCGAGGATGTTCGTGCATACGGCCAGGTGTCCGCGTCGTACGGCATTCCGCGCGAGGACCCGGCTCGACCCGCGGCGATTCAGGACGCGTTGCGCGTGGCGGCCATGCCGCCGTACCGGATCATGGATGCCTGCGGGCGCGCGCTGGCGCTGCTCGAGGACATGGCCGACAAGGGTTCGCGCCAGTTGCTGTCCGACGTGGCATGCGGCGCCGTGTTCTGCCGCGCCGCCATGCAAGGCGCGAGCCTGACGCTCTTTGCCAACACCACATCTATGAAAGACCGGGCGCGCGCCGAGGAACTCGAGGCGGCGTGCGATGAACTACTAGATACGTGGCTGCCGCGCGCCGATGCACTGGCGCGCCGTGCTGCTGACGCCGCAAGGAAGAGGGGATAGCCATGGCCGAACTGCTCAAGGGTGCTCCCGTTGCCCGCGCTTTGACCGAGGAACTTGCCGCTCGTTGCGCCGCCCTGCGCGAACAGGGCATCGTGCCGACACTGGCCATCGTTCGTGTGGGCGAGCGCGAGGACGACCTGTCCTACGAGCGCGGCGCCCTCAAGCGCTGCGAGAAGGTTGGCATTGAGGCTCGCCGCGTCTTGCTTCCCGCCGATGTTTCGCAGGATGAGTTGCTGGCGGCTATCGAGGGCATTAATACCGATTCGGCTGTTCACGGCTGCCTGATGTTTCGTCCGCTGCCCGCCGGCCTTGACGAGGATACAGTTGCCGCGGCACTCGATCCCGCCAAGGATGTTGACTCCATGACGCCGGCCTCGCTGCTTACCACGCTTTCGGGGCGAGGCGAGGGCTTTGCTCCTTGCACGGCCGAGGCCGTGTTGGCGTTGCTGGACCATTACGGCGTTGAACTGGATGGGGCCAAGGTCGCGGTTGTTGGTCGGTCGCTGGTAATTGGTCGTCCCGTTGCCGCCATGCTTATGGCTCGCAATGCCACGGTGACGACGTGCCATACGCATACGCGCGACTTGGCTGCCGAGTGCCGTGTAGCTGATATTGTGGTTGCGGCCGTTGGACGCGCGCGCACGATTGGCGCGGATGCGGTTCGTGGGGGCCAGACGATCATCGATGTGGGCATTAACTGGGACGAGACCGCTGGCAAGCTGGTCGGCGATGTCGATTTTGATGCTGCGGAACCGATTGTTGGCGCAATTACTCCGGTGCCGGGCGGCGTGGGGGCTGTGACCACCGCGATTCTCGCCAAACACGTGATCGAGGCGGCGGAGCGCGCATCGAAATAGGCATTTTTTGCACACAGGGGCTGCCGAGACCGTGGTTTCGCCCTTTTTGCGCCGAAGCGATACACTGTTGCCGTTTGATTTCTTCGCTCAAGGAGGATGCGCATGCCGTGCACAACGATTTTGGTTGGTAAGAACGCGAGCTACGACGGGTCGACGCTTGTCGCCCGCAACGAGGACTCGTCCAACGGGGTGTTTGAGCCAAAGCGCATGCGCGTGGTACACCCCGACGAGCAGCCGCGTGTCTACACGAGCGTTCTGAGCCACCTGACTGTTGAGCTGCCCGATAATCCCATGCGTTACACAAGCGTCCCCGACGTTGTCCCGGGTCATGGCATTTGGGCCGAGGCCGGCTTCAACGAGCTCAATGTTGGCATGTCCGCAACCGAGACGCTTACCACCAACGAGCGCGTCCGCGGCGCCGATCCGCTCGTGGACTACGTGCCCGCCAAGGGCAACGAGGGCGAGGACGGCTATGTTCCGGCGCAGCCCGGCGGTCTGGGCGAGGAGGACATGGTGACCCTGGTGCTGCCGTACGCCAAGTCCGCCCGCGACGGCGTGCGCATCCTGGGCGACCTGCTCGAGCGCTATGGTACATACGAGAACAACGGTATTGCCTTTAGTGACGTTGACGAGATCTGGTGGCTAGAGACCATCGGCGGTCACCACTGGATCGCCAAGCGCGTGCCCGATGACGCCTATGTGACCATGCCCAACCAGCTGGGTATCGACAGCTTTGACCTGGACGATGCCGAGGGCGCTCAGATCGACCACATGTGCTCCGCCGACTTGCGCTCCTGGATGGCCGAGTGGCATTTGGACCTGACGTTGGGTGTTAAGGGCGACGGTCCGGCCGCGGTCTTTAACCCGCGCGAGGCCTTTGGCTCGCACAGCGACAGCGACCACGTCTACAACACGCCGCGCGCCTGGTACATGCAGCGCTGCCTCAACCCCAGCGATGTGTGGGACGGTCCCGACGCCGACTACACGCCCGAGAGCGACGACATCCCCTGGAGCCGCGTGCCCGAGCGCAAGGTGACCATCGAGGACATCAAGTACGTGCTTTCGAGCCACTATCAGGGCACGGAGTACGACTGCTACGGCAGCAAGGGCACGCCCGCCACGCGCGGCGCCTATCGTCCCATCGGTATCAACCGCAACAGTCAGCTCGCCGTGCTGCAGCTGCGCCCCTATGCGCAGCCGGCGTATCGCGCCGTGCAGTGGATGGCGTTTGGCTCCAACTCGTTTAACGCACTCGTGCCGCTGTACGCCAATGTCGAGACCATGCCCGAGTACTATGCCGACACGCAGGCTCGCGTGACGTCCGAGAATTTCTATTGGGCAAATCGCCTGATCGGCGCCTTGGCCGATGTTCGCTTCCATGAGTGCGGTCGCGCAGTCGAGGATTATCAGGAGAAGGTCGGCGGCATGGGCCACAAGCAGATTCACGACGTTGACGCTGTCGTAGCCGCCCTGCCCGAGGCCGAGGTACCTGCCGAGCTCGCCCGCGCCAACGAGGCCTTTGCCGAGCTCGTACGCGTTGAGACCGATGCTCTGTTGGGCAAGGTGCTCTACACCACGAGCTGTGCCATGAAGAACTCCTTCGCGATGAACGACAACGTAAGGTAAAAGCCGCATTGCAGCGAACGAGCGGGACAAACGCCGTCAAAGGCTTTGCCCCGCTCGATTTCTATTCCGACGACAAACGATTTTGTGTCGTTCGCTCAATCTTGGGTACAAGAAGGCCAATGCAGTTGTTCACGATTGGAGCCAACCATGGTTATGAAATTCGATCAGCTTGTTAACGGTGCCATCAACGTGGGCTTCGGCGCCGCTGCCGTCGCCGTCGAGGGCGGCAAGAAGGTTCTCGACGACCTCAATACCAAGGGCGAGCAGGTGCGCAAGGACGCCGGCACCCCCGATATCGCCCGCAGCGTGTCCGACATGTTCGAGCAGGCCGGCGGCACCATCTCCGACCTGACCGAGCGCCTGGGCATGCAGGGCGAGACTGCGGCACAGCGCGTGCTCGACGAGCTCATCCTGGCCCGCGTCCGCGTTATGACCGCCCCCGAGCGCACGGCCTTCCTGGCCCATGTACGCGACATCGTCGATTCGGTCGAGGACAACGTGACCTCGGTGCCCGTCGAGTCCGTTGAGCCCGACGATGCAGAGGACACCGAAGAGGCCGAGTAGCAGCGCAGATGGCAGATTCCACCACCGATTACAACAATCTAGATCCCTTGGCTGACGAGACGGCGGTTGTCGATGAGGTTGAGGCCGCCGTCTCGGGCGCTCGCAAGAAGCCGCGCGCTGTCGATATGGTCCCCGAGGAGCCCGACGCGATGGCGCCGGACGAGGAGTATCAGCTCACGCCGGCAGGTCGCCGCGAACGCATCGGTCAGATCGTTCGCCTGATCAAAAAGTACCGCGTGTGGGATAACCTTACGCCGGTACGCCTGCGCCGCCTGCTCGAAGAGCTCGGCCCCATGTTCGTCAAGATGGGGCAGATCCTGGCCAACCGCTCCGAGATTTTGCCGCAGCGGTTTTGCGACGAGCTGCGTCGCCTGCGCTCCGACGTAGAGCCGGTGCCGTATGGGGTAGTGCTCCGCTGTCTGGAAGAGGAATACGGCCAGCGCCTGGGGCAGATGTTCGACGCGATCGACCCCAACCCGCTCGGTAGTGCATCGCTCGCGCAGGTACACCGTGCCCGCCTGGTGACGGGCGAGGACGTGGCCGTTAAGGTACAGCGCCCCGGCGCGCAGCAGATTATGGCGCAGGACATCGACATCATTCGCTCGGTGGTGCGCATCGTCTCAAAGTTCGTCAACACCGATCAGTTTGTTGACCTGCACGGTGTGGTCGAAGAGCTGTGGACCTCGTTTCGCGAGGAGACCAACTTTTTGGCCGAGGCCAAAAACCTCAACGATTTCTATGACTTCCACAAAAGCGTGCACGGCGTGTCGTGTCCCAAATCCTACCTGGACCTTTGCACCGAGCATGTTGTGGTCATGGACTACATTGACGGTATCTCGATTGCCGATCCCAAACGACTGGCAGCCGAGGGTTATGACTTGGAAAAGATTGGCGCCGCGATCGTCGAGGACTACTCGACGCAGGTGCTCGACGACGGCTTTTTCCATGCCGACCCGCATGCGGGAAACATCATCCTCAAGGACGGCATTGTCTACTTTATCGACCTAGGCATGGTTGGGCGCATGTCGAGTCACGACCGCGGTATCGTCAAGGACATGATTTTCGCCGTGGCCGAGGGCGACGTGCCCAAGCTCAAGGATTCGCTCATGCGCTTTGCCGTGACGCGCGGCGATTCGGCCGAGCTCGACCATTCGGCCTTTTTGTCCGACTTGGACTTTATCGTCGCCGACTTTGCGGGTCTTGACCTTAAGGATCTTGATATCGGCGAGTTTTTGACCTCGCTGCTCAATCTGGCGCGCAAGAACGACGTTGAGCTGCCGAGTGTGGTGACGATGTTCGCCCGCGGCATGGTGACGCTCGAGGGCCTGCTGACCGAGTACATGCCCAACGTCAACATGATCCAGATCATCCAGGCGCACATCAAAAACGAGAAGAGCGCCTATGCGCGCGTCCGCGAAATGGGGCGCGATCTTGCCGCGAGCAGCTATCGCGCGGCAAAAGGCTCGCTCGAGGCGGCCGAGTATCTGGGCTTGGCGTCGCGCATGCTCACGCGCGGCCAGCTTAAGGTAAACACGCAGATCATGAGCAGCGACAAGGCGCTGCGACAGCTGGGTGGAATTATCGACCGCATGTCGATGGCAATTGTGATCGCCGGCCTGTTTATCGGTTCGTCGGTGGTGTACTACGCGCGCATCGAGCCGGTTGTGTTCGGTATCCCGGTCATTGGCTTTATGGGCTACGTGAGCGCGCTGGTGTTGGCGCTGATGCTGGGCCGCGAGATCTGGCGCAACAGCCACGGCGGCAAGCGGTAATGACCCCTGGGGGACGGAGGAAAACGGATCATTTTGCTCAGCGATCCATCCACGCCCTAATCTATCGCAAACCATAGCTTTTACCTTGGGCTTCGCCTGTGTGCGGGGCCCTTTTGCGTGCTACCATACTGACAGTAATAATCGATGGCCTAGATGGTGGTGCGGAGACGCACGAATGCGCGGTTTTCCTGCGCGTTTGGGAGAATCGGGGTGCAAATCCCCGGCTGTACCAGTAACCGTAATTCCTCTTGGCCCGGGATGGTCGCGTCGCAGATCGGACGGCGTGCTCGGGTCGGTAAGGTTAAGTCGGATCGCCTCCCATCTTGCACGCGGCCGCGGCGCATGCCGCCGGTACGCGTTGGGCTCTGGAGGGAAGGAGGACCCCGATGGGGGTACTCGAGCGCAATGTGCGCGATGACGTGGGGCAGCCGCTGGGCAATGCTCCAAGTTCAGACAATAGGAGACAAATGGATATGTTTGAGGACGAGTGCCAGCGCGCCTCGTGGCGTCGCCATGGAGCGATTGCCCGTGGCGTAGCCAAGCGCGGTCTGGTGGCGTTCCTGGCTTTTGCCATGGCTTTTGGCACCACGCCGGCGCAACTTTGGGCCGAGGGCGCCGAGGGCATTGCCGAGGCCGTGGCCCAGGCTGCGACGGGCGGCGAGGGCACGGCGGCCGACGAGGGCAATGCTGCCGGCGCCGACGCGAACAGTGCGGCGGCGAGCGCTGCTGACGACCGCGTCGACGATGACCGCGGCGCAACCGCGAGTGTCGCGAATGGTGCTGACACCGCCGCAGACAACGCGACTGAGTCCGAGAACCCTGCGGCGGCGCCCGTTGCTTCGGAGCGGAAGAACGCCGTTGCCGCTGCGTCCGCTACAACGCTTTCGAGCGAGGCTAAGGTCTATATCCAGGACGCCAAGGATAAGGACAACTCGTATTCGACGAAGTCCGGCGCGCTCAATGTGGGTGATACGCTCTGGGCCAATATGTACGATGAGGTCGAGACCGAGGACTACTGGGGCGACCCTACGACCGAGACCAAATCGGTCGCTAACCCCGGCGCCTGGACCTATACCTGGCTCGCCGGCACGGTCAAGGCCAGCAGCGACGCCGCCGATTACACCGAGGTCGTAGGCCACGAGCAGTCGCTCACCATCACTGACGCGATGGAGGGCAAATACTTCATCTGCAAGGTGACGGCAGATGGCAAGGACTACTACGGCCCCTCTGTTTCGTACGGCTCGGGCATTAATCCTAACAGCATCCCCGGTCCCGTGCTGGGCGCCGGCCAAATGGAGCTTTACAGTGTCAAGCTAAGTAGCGACGCGCCGAGTATAGGCGATACTCTGATGGCGACGCCGTACAAGGATTGGTCGAGCCCCGCGGGCTCCGACGCCAAGGTCACCTACACCTGGTCCGCATCTACCTCGCAGTACTCGGGCTTTACCAAGATCGAGGGCGAGACGGGCGCTTCCCTCACGGTGACCGATGACCTCGAGGGCAAGTACATCAGAGTCGAGGCTACTGCTGGCGTAAATACGGTGAGCAAGACCACCTCCAACAAGGTCAAACAGGCCGGTGCGGTGGACGTCTTCGCGGTTTCGCTCATCAATCCCAAGACCAACAACTCCGTGTTCGCGGTTGGCGATACCGCCCAGGCTCGCGCCAAGGAGAAGGGCGCCTCGACGTTTATCGACGCGAACAAGCTCAACTATCAGTGGCAGTGCTCTGACACCAAGAGTGGCACGTATACCGACATTGCGGGTGCCACGGGTGAGACCCTCGAGCTTACCGACGCTTTGGGTGGCAAGTACCTCAAGTGCAAGGTGTCCTCGAAGATTGGCTCTTCGAGCTTGACCAACTCGACGGGCGCTCTCGTTGCGCCCGCCGGTTCAATTAATATCACCAAAGTGTCCATGAGCCCCTCCTCGGGCAAAGTCGAGGTCGGCTCTACGATTACGGCGACCGCAAAGGCGGGTTCCACCGACGTTACCACTGACTCGCATGTCACGTGGCAGTGGTACAAGGGCACGTCGAACACCGCAAGCTCGTGCAACACGCCTATCGAGGGTGAGACCGGTAACACCCTGACGGTGACCGCTGCCCTCAAGGGCTACTACGTCGTGGCCAAGGCCAACGGCGGTTACGGCGAGCAGAAGCCTTACTATGCGGCGGGTCCTGTTTCCGTTGCGGGCCAAGTGGAGCTCTATGACGTGCAGTTCGAGGGCTCTCCTGCCACCAACGGCGTGCACGTGGGCGATACGCTCAAGACCAAAGTGCGCAAAAAGGACGGCTCCAACTATCACTATATCGACCGCACCGATAATGTGACCTACCAGTGGCAGTATGCAAACAGCAGCTCGAGCTACGACTCCGCTTACACCGATATCCCCGGTGCCACCGAAGCGACCTATGTCGTTGACGCCGCGTATACTGGCAAGTACCTGCGCGTGAAGGTTACGAGCGAAAATACCGTTTCCAGCACGCAGAAGAAGAGCTCCTACGGCGGCACGCAGTCCGTTGCCCCGCTCGGCCCCGTGACGCTCAAGGGCCAGTACAAGCTGGCGGGCATCGAGCTTGCCGATAAGAACGTTACGCTGAGCGTGGGTTCAAAGATCACGCCGAGCGTGCAGGTTCCGGGCAGCTGGTCGGGCTCGACCAAGGACGTGCCCGACGATGCCGAGCTCACTATGGCGTGGTATGCCAAGGGCGAGGGCGATGCCGACTGGACCGAGCTCACCGACGGCATCGATACGACCGATGGCAGCCTGACTATTTCGGACGCGCTTGTTGGCAAGCGCATCAAAGTTACGGCGAACGCCCTCGACAACACCGTTGAGTGGGTTTCGCCCGATAGCGTTACCGCGGCGGGGGAGTATAGCCTGCTGCGCGTGACCACTACGCCACAGATCAATAGTGATTCGACCCATCTCGTTTCGGGTGATAGCGTCAAGGCGACGGCGCAGGCTAAGCGCGCCGACGGTTCGACCACCAACGGCATTGACGTGACCACTCAGGCGACTGTTGCCTGGTATGCGGCGGACGATGCGAAGGCTCCGGAGGCCGACTGGACGCTGCTGTCCGATATGTCGGGCGCCACGGCAACGGTTTCGGCTTCTGCCGCGGGTAAGTATCTGAAGGCTGTCGCCACGAGCGGCAGCTCGACGGTCGAGCTCGTCTCCGCCAACAAGGTTATCGCCGCGGGCTCGCTCGAGGCTGCAGCCCAAAAGCTCACCGATGCTAACAAGCAGATTGTTGTTGACTACAGCGCAAAGGGCGGCAACGTTAACGACGCGCTGAAGGCGCAGCTTGCCGATTTGGGATTTACCGATATTGACGTCAAGGTCTCCGAGGGCGGCGTTGCCTTTAATGAAGAGGATGACAAGGCAACGGTCGGTATCTCCGACGCCCAGGGTAAGACCAACGGCGATGTGACGTTCTTCTACATCGACCCCAACAACTACACCGGTTACAACATCGACGGTCTGCGTAGCGCCGACGTCGTGTTTGAGCTGTCGCGCGATGGCAAGACCGAGTATTACCAGCCCAGTAAGTCGGTGCAGGTTGCTTGGGACGAGGCTCGTGTGCAGCAGATGCTCGACGATGCCGCCGAGCAGGTTGCCATCGGTTACGCTGCGGGCGATTCGACCGAGTCCGTTACGTCCAACCTCACGCTTCCGTACCGCGCAGGCTCCAAGAGCAAGTTCGAGGTTAGCTGGAAGAGCTCCGACGGCGATGTCATTTGGCCGTCCGGTTATGGCTGGGACGACTACACCGGCAAGGTGACGCGCGTTTCGAGCGATCGCACCGTAACGCTGACCGCGACCGTTTCGTTTGTGAGCGGTGGCCCGTCTGACGTTAAGGGCGCGCACGACTTCACGGTGACCGTCAAGGGCGATCCCGAGAAGGTCGCCGCCGACAAGAAGGCGCTGCAGGAGAAGGTCGATGCGGCCTTTACCTACGACAATATCAAGTACTTCGGCACTGACGCGGTCGCCAACAAGGATGGCCTGACCGCCGACCTGCAGATGCCGCGCACGAGCACGCTTAATATCGACGGCAAGTATTACGAGGTCAAGTACTCTGCCAGCACCGATGACATTACGTTCAACGGCTACAAGGGCACGGTCTACCAGCCGCTGCCCGGAGCCAAGGCGGCGAAGACCAAGATCACCCTCACGGTGACCGATAAGTCCAACGCCGAGGTCACGGCAAGCAAGACCCTCGACTTCGCGATTGCCCCGCAGAATAAGGACGAGCTCGATGCCGAGCTGTCCCTTATGGAAAAGGCGAAGGCCGGCTATGCTGCCGCCATTCTGAATGGCCAGGAAGCCAATGCCGTTTCGGCCGACATGCACGCGTTCCAGAAGGCTTATCTTGATGCCGACGGCAACCTTGCCTGGAGCTACAACAAGGCAACGACCGATTCGACGTCCCCCGGCATTGTTCCGGTTGACCTACCTGGCTATGATGCGATGTCCGGACAGGACTGGCGTCTGTTTAAGTCGAGCAACAGCTCTATTGTCTCCGCAGAGAACCTGAAGGTCACGCAGCCGCAGTACAACACGAAGGTTGTCGTTTCCTCGCGCCTGACGAGCGAGAAGTACGCTCGCTATGCCGAGCGCTATCCCGACAATGCCACGTATGCCAAGCTTGCCAACCAAGATGTTTCGGCAACGTTGACGGTCGTGGGCACGAGTGGTCAAAACAGCCCCGAGGTCACAGCGACGTGCTCGGTTATTGGCGTCGACGCTAAGGGCAAGCAGCAGACTGGGCTGCCGCTTCGCAGTACACGCTCAAGAACGGCTCGACTGCTGCCGATCTTTCCGAGGAGCTCTTTAAGCAGGCCGGCCTCAAGGCCGACTATGACCCCAACGGCTCTTGGGGTTGGGTGCTCAATTCCATTACGTCGCCTTTCGATGCCGATCGCACCCTTGCATACGACCATGCTACGGGCGCCTATTGGCAGCTGTTTATCAATGGTGTTGCGGCGTCGGTTGGCGCTGGCAGCTACCCCCTCGAGGCGGACGACTCTGTCGTCTGGTGCTACTCGAAGTACGGCGACGCTGCACCCACCGACCGGCTTTCGGTAAGCTGCACCGTTGTCGGTCAGGACGCTTCGGGTGCTCAGCAGACGTGGGCGCAGCCTACGACTGCACTGGTGGAAGAGGGCGCAACTGCCGCCGATCTTTCCGAGCAGGTCTTTAAGCAGGCCGGTATTGGCGCCGACGTCCAAACCGGTTCGTATGGTTGGTTCCTCAATTCGCTGACTTCCCCGTTCAATAAGAGCGTGAAACTATCGACCGTACAGGTAAACGAAAGCACCTGGAAGTCCTGGCAGTTCTTCGTTAACGGCAAGATGGCCAATGTCGGCGCCGGCAACTACACGCTCAAGGCCGGCGATGAGATTGCCTGGGTCTATGGTTCCGATGGCACCATGCCCGGTCAGGTTGCTGTCTCGATGGAGATCATCGGTAAGAAGGACGATAAGGCACAGCGCTGGACCGATCCTTCGACGCAGGTGTTTGTTGAGGGCACGACGATCAAGGACGCCACTGCCGCCTACTTTGATGCCTTGGGCATCAAGTCCGAGATGTACGATCAGCTGGGCTTCTGGGGCGTTCACAGCCTTGTCTCTCCGCTTGACGGCACTAAGTTGGCCGGCGCTTGGTCGTACTTTGTTAACGGTGTTCCCGGTTCTCAGCTCGATAGTGACTACGTGCTCAAGTCGCATGACGAGATCGTCTGGGCTTATGCTGCCGGCGGTACGGTGCCTAATCCCGACGAGGTCGTAGTCAATCCGAGCGCCCCGCGTCCGACCGATTGGAAGTCCGATTGGGATGGCAAGTCCAATGCGGCGGTCGAGAACGTTTCGACGCCTACGGGTGCGCTAGCGAGCTCTTGGACGTTCGATTGGAAGGCGTATTCTGGTTCGGCGTATCCCAACGCGAGTGAACCTATCGTCGTGAACGGCTACGTATACCTCGCCGTCAACAAGCGTTTGCTAAAGATTGACGCCAAGTCGGGCGAGGTCCGTGCCGAGTCGAATCTTAAGAAAGCGGTCGGTTACACCTCGCGCCCGATTTATGCGAGCGGTTTGGTTATCGTTCCGCTTGACGGCGGTGCGGTCCAGGCCCTGACGGCTGACGCGCTCACAACGGTTTGGGTCACTGACTCCGTGAGCGGGATTGCCCAGTCGAATTCTCAGCTGACGGTTGATGGCAATTACCTCTATGTCGGCACCGTTGATGTCGACTATGGAAAGGGTACGTACAATAACGGTCATCTGACGCGTATTAACATCCTGACCGGCGCTGTTTCTTGGCAGCATGTCAATGCCGACGAGGGTTATTACTGGACGGGCGCGACGGTGGGCGATGACTTTGTCTTGGTTCCCACCAGTGCCGGTACCGTCGAGATGCTCAGCAAGTCTTCGGGCGATGTGCTCGGAAAGGTTTCGGTTGGTGCTGTTGTCAACTCCACCTGCGTGCTTTCGGCTGACGGCAGCCATGCCTATCTAATCTCGCGCGACGGCAAGCTGCACGTCTTGGCGATTTCTGATGGCGACTCACGCGATGCGGATGCCGCTTCGCGTATTACCGAGGAGCGTGTGGTCGACCTTGGCCTTACGGGATGTGCATGCGTGCCTACGACGACGTATGATGGCAAGCTGATTGTTGGCGGCGAGGTTGCTGGCGGCTCTGCGCTGGCGATTATTGATCCGGCCAACAATTTTGCCAAGACGCTGGTTTCGTCTGCTGATGGCACTGCGCTTCCTGCTGGCGGCATCAAGGGCGCTCCGCTCGTGAGTGTCCAGGGCGAAGACGCGTATGTCTACTTCACGGTTAACTACGGCGAGAGCCCTGATTTCGTTAACTACACCTCAGGCGGTGGCGTATATCGTTACAAGTTGGGTGACGCTGAGGCTTCTGGTGTGTTTAGCGCAACGGGCCACTACAACTTCTGTGACTCGCCAATCGCTTGTGATGCCCAGGGCAACTTGTACTACATCAACGACTCTGGCACGCTGTTCAAACTGAATGCTGGCGTTAAGGTTTCGTTTAGCGCCGGCGAGGGGTCCAAGGTCGATTTTCAGACTACGGCCGCCAACGGCTCTATCGCCAAGCCTGCCGATCCGACGCGCGAAGGCTACACCTTCGCGGGTTGGTATACCGACGAGGCTTGTACGGAGGCATATGACTTTAGCGTTGCGGTGACGGCTGATATGACGCTGTATGCCAAGTGGATCAAGAATGCTGTTAACCCTGGTGGTAACGGTGGCTCTGGCTCCGCTGGCGGCAACGGCGGTTCGGGTAATGCCGGTGCTGGTTCTGGCTCCGGTAACGGCACAAACGGCCAGCAGGCTGGCGGTGCTGTTGCTCCGGGTAAGAAGCCGGTGTCGTCTACCACGACTACGACCGAGACCAAGGACGATAAGGATTCCAAGAAGAAATCCGATAAGTCCGGCAAGAAGGACAAGAAGTCCAGCAAGAAGGATGACAAGTCCGGCAAGTCCGACACGGGCTCGTCTGCATCGACCACTGCCAAGAAGTCCGCTGCGGCTTCCTCGCAGGAGTCTGGCTTCAATCCGATCGCCATTGCTGGCGTGGCGGCCGGCGTGATCGGTCTCGCCGTCATCGGCGTGTTCGTGTTTACCAAGCGTCGGTAGGTGAGGGCTGTGTCCAATAAACCTCAGGACGCCGGCTCCAAGCAGCCCGATTCGTCGTTCATCCAGCTCGACGATGGAAAGCAAAAGGGCGCCGCTTCGGCGGCGTCTGCCCCTCGGCGCAAGGCGCTTGTTGGTGCCCTGACGGCCGGCTGCATCGTCTTGATCGTTGTGTCGCTGGGTTTTGTCTATCCCTCTGCCGGCAGTGCATGGTCCATCGATTGGATCGTTCAGGCTGTGACAGGGGAGAGCGTCGTTGCCAAGGACGCATCGGTTTCCGGCTCGACTACCGTTTCGGGCAAGGCTGCGCCCAAGGACTCCAACTCTTCGGACAATGCGAAGGACGGGTCGAAGGACTCCAAAAAGGATTCGAAGGAGAAGAAGTCCGAAGACAAGGGCGGCAAGACGTCCAACAACGCGTCTGCTGGACAGGGCTCTGAATCCGCCGGTGGATCGAGTTCTTCTGACGGCTCTTCTTCGGGCGGCGGCTCGGTGTCTGGCGGTGGGTCTGCATCCAACAGTGGCGGCGCCTCTGCGGGCAATCAGGGCGGCTCGCAGCAGTCTGGCTACGTCACGGTGACGGTTGCGGTCACATCGAGCGCCGTGGGCAATCCTGTGTCTTCTGGTGGCACCTTCACCTTTTAACGAGGGCGCAACTGCCTACGATGCCCTGTGCGCCTTGGGCCTTTCCGTGAATGCGCATGGCTCGTCGTACGGCACGTATGTCGCCGCTATCGGCGGTTTGGCCGAGAAGGAGCATGGTGGCACGAGCGGCTGGATGTACTCCGTTAACGGTGTGGCGCCCAACACGGCGTGCAGCAACTACGTCCTATCTAACGGCGACAGCGTAGTCTGGTATTACGTAACGGGCTAGATACCTCGACATAACGCGCCAAACGGGCGGTTCGGACAAACATCCGGGCCGCCCGTTTTTCATGCGAATGGAACTGGGCCGCCGGGTCTCTTGGCAAACAAAAAACCGGTTGGAACGAGAATTCCAACCGGTTATACCTTTAAGCAAATGTCGAACAAACTACGACTGCGCGCCCTCGAGGAAGAAGCGACGGCTAAAGTAGTTGTACCAGGTGACCAGGAACGTGGCGATGGCCTTCATGGCCTGGTAGCCGATGCTCAAAAACGTGACGCCCACAAACATGTACAGATCGTTGAGACCCAGGCCAATCACCGACAGGATGGTGAAGATCGTAAACTCGCGCTTGCGGCTCATGCCCTCGCGATGGTCGAACACGTACTTCATGCTGAGCCAGTAGTTGACCACGACGGACGTGATAAACGAGATCGTGGTGCTCATCAAAAAGTCGAGATGGAACAGCTCGACGAGTGCAATGAGCATACCCCAGTCGATGCCAAAGGAGATAAGACCCACGACAGCGAACTTGAGGAACTGCTTGGTATGAGGTTGTGCCAGTGCCTTGCGCACGTAATCACATCCAATGCGTTGACGAATCGAGCAGAGGATACTTTAGAGCTTTTGCAAGGGAAACGTAAGGGCTTTGCCAAGAACTATACGAACTCGCCAAATATTCAAGAGGTAATCCGCAAACGTTGCAAATCTTCCCGTAAACGAGCAAGGCCCACGAACAACGCAGTGCTCGACGTGCATCATCCGTGGGCCCCGTAACTGTGCGGGAAAGTCGAGCTACTTGGTCTCGTCGCCCTCCAGGAAGATCTTTCGGGTCACAAAGTTGTAGACCATAACAAGCGCGGTGGCGCAAATCTTGGCGATATTGGCCTCGAGCCCCAGGCCGGCGTTGAGCGCCAGCACGATACCGTCGTTGAGCGCCAAGCCGATTACGGACAGCACGACAAAGATAATGAACTCGCGGCGGCGGCTCATGCCCTCCTTGTGCGCAAACACGTACTTCATGCTCGCGACGTAGTTAAAGATGAGCGAGACGATAAAGCCGCTGGTATTGGCGATCAGGATATTGAGGCACAGACCGTAGTGGAGCAGATTCATGATGCCAAAGTCGATGACCGTGGCGACGACGCCGACGACGCCAAACTTCATGATCTGCGCAAGGAGCTTTTGCATGGTACCTGCCTTAGGGTGGCGCCGGAGCGCCGCGGGGATGACAAACTCAGCAAGTTTAGCCAATCCCCGCGGGTGGAGCTAGACGCGCTCTTCGATAGCACCGTTTCTATATGCATCGAGCAGCTGGCGTAGGTCCTGGATTTGGCTGCGAATCTTGGCGCCAGTGTCGGTATCGCTGACCATGCGGCGGCGGTCGGCCTCGTCAAAGCGGTTGGTCTCGCTTTCGATGTCCACGTTGCGGGTGAGCGCCTCGGCAACGGTGGTAAAGGCCCGGTGCGACTTAAGGCGGCATCCGCGTGAGCTCGAGATAAGCGTGTAGCCGGCGATGCCCGTCTTGGGATGGTAGGCGCGGCAGAAGCCGCCATCGATGACCAGCAGCTTGCCCTCGGCTCGGATAGGCTGCTCGCCCTTGGTCGTCTTGACGGGTGTGTGGCCGTTGATGATGTGGCCGGTCGGTGAACATGCCATGGGGGCAACGCTGAACTCGCGCATGATGTCGTCGCAGACCGAGGGCGACTTGGTAAGCGTGAAGTACGGGTCCATCGGCTCGGCCCAGGTGCTCTTATCGGCGATATAGGCGCGCTCAAAGGTACGCACCAGGCGTCCGCTGGCGGGTGAGTTAAAGCCGATCCACAGGTACCACATCCAGTCGAGGGCGTCGCGGTCGCCCACGCGCCAGGCGCGGCGGGCGATGCGGTCGCAAAAATCGAGATAATCACGGCCGGCGTGCCAGGTACCCAGGCAGTTCATGCTGCTAAAGGTGCCGTCTTCGTTGAGCGGCACGCAGCCATGGAACAGCAGGTTGCCGTTGGTGACCTTGTACATCGAGCCGTGGGTGTAGAGAAAATCGATATGGCGATGCAGGTGATCGGCGGTGACAAACTCGGACACGAGCTTGTCGATGATGTGTTGCTCCTGGGGCGTGAGCGTGTAGGGGTCCGCCGGATCGACGGTGGGGAAGTCGTTGGTCGTGAGCGGCCATACGCTGCCGTCGGCGAGGGTGACCGTGCCGGCGTCGTGATCGATCTTGTCGAGCAGCAGGCGGTCTGCCATGTCGAACTCGGGGTGGCGCTGGATAATCTGGCCCTCGAGTTTAAAGAGCAGCACGTTGATGGCTTTGATCAGCGGGCTGATGGTCTCGCCGGCGGTATAGGTGGCGTCGGCGAAGGCGACAAGCTCGCGCAGCGAGATGCCGTAATCGTTCTCGAGAATCTCGTAGTTGTCGTAGCGCAGGTTGTTGCGCAGTACCGTGGCGATGCAGGCGGGCTCGCCGGCAGCGGCGCCCATCCACAGCAGGTCGTGGTTGCCCCATTGAATGTCGAGCGAATGATAGGTGAGCAGGCGGTCCATAATCTTGGCCGCACCGCCGCCACGGTCGAAGATGTCGCCCACCAAGTGCAGGTGGTCGACGGCGAGGCGCTTGATGAGTGAGGCGAGCGACTCGATAAAGTCGTCGGCGCTGGCGGTCTCCAAGATGGATTCGATAATGCGCTCGTGATAACGCACACGGTAGTTGTTCTCATCCGGATGCGTGTGCAGCAACTCGTCGATGATGTAGGCGTAATCACGCGGGATGGCCTTACGCACCTTGGAGCGGGTGTAGCGACTCGAAAGCGAGCGGGCAACCACAATGAGCTGGTCGAGCATGGTCTTGTACCAGGTGGGCGAGTCCTCGCGCCGGCTGCGGACAAGATCGATCTTCTCGCGCGGATAGTAGATGAGCGTGCACAGCTCGCCCTTTTCGTCAAAGGAGAGCGTGTCGCCAAAGATCTCGTCGACATGCTCGCGCACGACGCCCGAGCAGTTGTTGAGGATGTGCATAAAGGCTTCGTATTCGCCATGCACATCGCTCATAAAATGCTCGGTGCCCTTGGGCAGGTTGAGGATGGCCGAGAGGTTGATGATTTCGGTAAATGCGGATTGCTCGGTGGGGAACTGTCTCGACAGCAGACGCAGATACTTGAAGTCTTGCGGATTGCGATCGAATGCGACCATGAAGCACCTTCCGATGTGGTTGGTAAAACTAGATAAACAGCGTCAAACGTTTATCAGTATGCGCCGCTTTGTTTCGATTGGGGATGGAGGTCGAATTGTTGGCCGAACGGTTTGGTAAATCGATTTAGTTGAGGTGGATATGGCGGTTGAATGGAGACGTAGGGCGTTTTTTGTCAGGCGCATACCTCCGGGATCGATAGAGATGATGACGGTAAAGATGTTCACTACCTTTGGTTCAATTTGGTAAATAGCGGACATTTGTACCGTATTCACACTTGCTGTGCGATAATTTGCGCAGCAATGAGTAAGGAGCCTCATATGAGTGATTTTGTCCTGACCTGTGAATCCGCCGCCGATCGAACCCGTGAGTTCTTTGCATCGCGCAATATCCCTGTCGTGTGTTTTCATTACGAGATTGACGATGTTGTCTATACGGACGATCTGTATCAGTCGATTACGCCGGACGAGTTTTTTGCCCAGATTGCCGCGGGCGCCATGCCCAAGACGTCTCAGGTGAGCGTGGGTGAGTACGAGGAGTTTTGGGAGCCGTTCGTTGCCGAGGGTAAAGACGTGCTGCATCTGACCTTGTCGTCGGGTATTTCGGGCACATATGGATCGGCCTGCGTTGCGGCGCAGATGCTCGCGGATCGCTATCCCCAGGGCGGTAAGGTGCGCGTCATCGATTCGTTGGCGGCGTCTTCGGGCTTTGGCCTGCTGGTGGAGTGTGCCGCCGACGTTCGCGATAGCGGCGCTTCGCTCGACGAGACGGCCGCTTGGATTGAGGAGCATAAACTCAACCTGCACCACTGGTTCTTCTCGACCGATCTGTCGAGCTACCTGCGCGGCGGTCGCATTTCGGCCGCGAGCGCGATCATCGGCACGGCGCTCAAGATTTGCCCGCTCATGACGGTCGATTGCGAAGGTGAGCTGGCGCCACGCGAGAAGATTCGCACCAAGAAGCGCGCGATTTCCGAGATGGCCAAGACCGTGATGGCGCATGTGCAGGACGGCGCGAACTATTCGGGCAAGTGCATCATGTCGCACTCGGCGTGCCGCGAGGACGCCGAGGCCGTTGCGGCACTGATAGAGGAACAGGTTCCGCAGCTCAAAGGCAAGATTGAGATCAATAGCATCGGTGCTCTGATTGGCTCGCATACCGGCCCCGGCACGGTGGCCGTCTTCTTTATGGGCGACAAGCGCGTGGACTAACGTTTGTGGGCTGGCTGACGGTTTTAACGGCTGCGCTTGTCCCTCCCGACATTCGATAACAGAAAAAGGCCCGTCCCGTTGTTTTGCGGAACGGGCCTTGCTGTTGCGGCTAGCGTTTCTTTCCGCGGAAGAAGAAGCCGTGCAGCGAGGGCTTGAGTCCGCGGTTGGCGCGACGTTCCTCGATATGATCGTGGATCGAAGCGACGCGTTCGATGACTTCGTCGGGGATCGGCACATCGGGATTCATGTTCTCGACCTGGCTGACCTCGGCGGCGGCGACCTGGTCGATAATGGGCACATCGTCGCGCGAAATGACGGGCGTGGCGTCTTCCTTCATCTTGCGATAGCGCTGCATCATGTCGGTCTGCAGCTGCTGGGCCGATGGCGGCGTCCAGATGATGGCGTTGGCGCCGGCGGCGATGGTCTCACGGATGCTCTCGGGCGTTTTGCCGCCCGGTGCGATGAGCGGCAGGTTGGGATAGTGCTCGCGCAGTTCACGCAGGACCTGCGGCGTGTTCTTGCCGGCCGCGATGTTGAGGATCTTGGCTCCGGCGCGCACCTTGGCGTGAGCATCATCGTCGCAACGTACGACCGTGGCGATGACGGGGATGTCGGCGATGTTGGTGATGTGCTCGACCATCTCGGCAGTGGCGGGGGAATTGACCACGCAGCCCGCCGCGCCCTGCATCTCGGAGACGGCCGCCATCTGCACGGAGCGCTTGCCGGTGGTGGTGCCGCCGCCAACGCCCACAAAGACCGGGCACTCGGCAACAGTCAGCAGCGCCTGCGTAATGGCGGGCTGCGGCGTGAAGGGGTAGACGGCAAACACGGCGTCGGCATTGGAGTTGCGGATGACCGCCACGTCGGTGGTGTAGATGAGCGATTTGATGCGGCGGCCAAAGAGCGTAAAGCCGCTGGCCTCTTCGATCTCATCGGGCATGCGGAGGGCCGCCTTGCGCAGGCGCCCGTCGATGGGCAGCGGCTCCATGGGCAAAAGGCCGTTGGGAGTTACGGTCACCTGGGGCTCGGTAAATTCGTCTGCAAGCTCTACCTCGGAGAAGTCGACCGAGGCGACGATGTCCTCGTGAACCTCGGCGGGAACATCGATGGGGGCTTGGTCGTTCGTCGCGGCAGGCGTCTCGAAGGAGCTGGTGCCGACAAAGGCGTCGACGCGCTCGTTCAAATCGTTGAGAGAATCCATGGCGGTCCGTTTCTATGTTTTGCGGTCGGCAGTGTACGACCGGCGTTGCGAGTGCTAAATCGTTTGACGAGTTGATTTTTCCCCGCTGCGCCATCCGTTAGACTGAAGGGCCCGCGAACGTGAAGGAGCTGTGGTGGCGGGAATCGAGGTGCTATCTTGAATGTCCCGTATACAAAAGAGAGGTGACGCGGTATGGAATTTTCGGCAATGTTAGGCTCGATTGGCCTATGCGTGGGCGCAATCGTTGCCGCCGCGGTCATCTACTTTGCGGTCACGGCCATTAAGGGCAAAAAGGCCGAGCGCAAGGAGCGTGAAGCGCTTGCGCGGCATAAGGACCAGCAGGACAGGCACGCACGGCGATAGCTTGTTGAGTTTTGGATCCGTGCGCTAGCTGCGTTTTCGGACCAGGGCGATATAGAAGCCCTCAAAGTCGCGACTGGGCGGAATGGTCAGCGTGCCTGGCATGCCGTTGGCAATGGCCGAGACGTGACCCGCGGCAATGGCTTCGGTAAGGGCGTTGCACTCGATATGCGGCTTGTCGCCGGTATCCTGTGTGCGACGCGCTTCGCTTTCGCTTGGCGTGCCGTCGAGGGGGATGAGCTCGCAGTCCATATGCTTGTCGAGGGCCTCTTGCAGGGCGTCCTCGTTTTCCTGCGGCAAGATTGAACAGGTCGAATAGACGAGCGTGCCGCCCGGTTTGAGGGCCCCCATGGCGCGGTCCAGAAGCGCGCGCTGCGAGCGGGCGCACTTGACGAGCAGCTGCTCGGTGAGGCCGCGCAGACTTTTCTCGTTGCCGCTGATGACGGTGCCCGTACCGGTACAGGGGGCGTCGAGCAGGATACGGTCAAAGCGGAAGAACTCGTCAAGCTCGCGCGCGTCAATGCGCATGACGGGTACGTTTTTGGCGCCCTGGCGGTGGAGGTTGGCTTCGAGCTTTTCTGCGCGGGGAATGCTCATCTCGCAGGCCGTGAGGTGTGCCTGGCCCTGGGTGAGGGCGGCGATCTGCGTCGTCTTGCCACCGGGGGCAGCGCACATATCCAGGATATCCTCCCCGGCCTGCGCGCCCAGCACCAAAGGCGGCATCATGGACGACAGACTCTGCAGGTAGACCTTGCCGTCACGGTAGATGTCGAGGTCCCACAGGTCGGAAACCTGGGCCTCGGGCAGGATGAAAGCATCCGGGTACCAGGCAACGGTTTGGTAGGCGATCCCGGCGGCGTCGAGTGCCGCGGCGATGTCCTCGGCGGTCGCCTTGAGCGTGTTGGCGCGTAGCGTGACCGGGCGTGTGGCAGCGGCGCCGAAGCCCTCAATCACGAGTTGGGCATCGGCGGGTGCATAGGCGCCGGCGACCGTGTCGACCATAAAGCGCGGCAGGTCGACGGCGCAGGGAAGGGCGGCAAGCTGGTCGGAAAGCTCGGTAGCGGCAAACTGCCTGAGCTTGAGCTCGGGCTTAACCTGCTTTTTCTGCCTACGACGACGCGGCTTGGACATTCGTCTTTCCTTCCACCGAAATGATTATTCTGGGACGGGGATTAAAAAATCATTTAATGCTCCCCGTCCCAAAAAGACTGTACTGTGGCGCCCGGGAATGATTTTTTAATCCCCGTCCCAGAATAATCATTCCCGGGCGCGTTGCTGTTAGCGTGTTTTAGTACTGGCTCTCGTGCTTGCTAAAGAAATCGAAGCGCGGGGGCAGCGGCTTCACGCGGTGCTCGCCGGGCTTCTCGCCCAGACTCTCCACAAACTCGTCCGTGGAGGCAAAGATGTTGTCCCAGCTAAAGAAGGCGACCGGGTCGACGTCGAAGTACTCGCAGATGAGCTCGCAGCCGGCCGGGACGATGCCGTGCATGAGCACGGTCGCCACGCGCAGCTCGGTGAAGGCGTCGACCAGGGCCTGCGTCATGGCGGCGTTGGCCGGCTCACCCTCGAGCTTGTTGGCGGCCTTGGAGGCATCGCTCCAGCGCTTGTTGGCGGCGCGCAGGTAGTCGTCGCACACGGCGAGCGCGCGGTGCGTCTCGAACTTGTACATGGCCTGCTCAAAGGCAAGGGCTGCCTGCTCGGCGGCTTCGACCACGGTGGCGGAGGCGGCACCGGCGGGGATGCAGCCGTTGCGATAGGGGCTCTCGTCGCCCTCCTTGATGGCGACGCCATAGAAGCAACTGCGGGCCAGGCGGTTGAAGACGCCGGTCAAAAGGGCGCTCTCCTTAAGGGCCGGGTCGATAACGCGCTTGTCGTCGCAGGCGCGCACCTCGTTGCCGTCCTTGTCCTTGCCGGTCACGCGCGTGTCGTATGCCTTGGGGCTAAAGCTCACCGGCTTCTCGGACAGGCCGAGCGACAGCCAGTGCGCGCGCATCTGCTCGCAGGTGTAGTGGTTGAGCAGGTCGTCTGCCGGCGGGGGAGGCGTCTGCGAGGACGAGCTGGCCTTTTTGCCCATGTAGAGCAGGTGGTAACAGGCGCTGACGGTGCTCTGCGTGAGGTTCCAACCCAGGGCCTCCCACATGGCGGTCTGCGCGATGCAGTAGAAGTAGATGTTGTCCTGGCCGATGAACTGGTAGATCTGCGCGTCGTCCGAGCACCACCAGTCGCGCCAGTCGAGTGAGCTGTGCTGATAGGTGGGCGCGGGGACCTGCGTGGAATCGGCGGAGGGCTCGCCCATGAGGGCGGCATCCTGGGCGGCGACACCCTCAGTTACGCCGGCGGCCTTGGCATCGCGTGCGAGCACGGTGCGCGTATAGCTGATGGGCGCCCACAGGCTCTCGGGCCAGCACCAGCAGGTGACGTCGTTCACGCCGTCGACCTCGGGCACCGGAACGCCCCAGTCGATGTTGCCGGTGATGCGGAAGGGCACGAGCGACTTGCCGCTACGGAAGCGCACACCGCCGTTGGCGAGCACCGCGTGGGCGTCGTCGCGCTCCTTCCAGCTGGGGAAGGTGACGGTAAAGCTGCTCTTGTTGCCCTCGGGCTCCAGCACGGTGTGCTCGGGGAGCTGGTCCTCGACGGCGTCGAAGGCCTCGCGGAACTTGTTCTGGATGTAGAGCTGTGCCGGCAGCAGCCACTCTTCCATGGTCTTGGAGACCACGGAGCGAACCTGCGGGTTCTGGGCGAGCTTGGCGGTGTAAGTCTTCATAAAGTCGAGGTAGGCCGGCAGGTCGAAGTAGAGGTTGTCGACCGGGCGCAGCTCGGGCACCTCGCCGGTGAGCTGGCTCTTGGGCGCGATGAGCTCCTCGGGCTCAAACTGGTGACCCAGGTCGCACTCGTCGGCGTAGGCTTTCTCGGACTTGCAGCCCTGGATGGGGCAGCGACCGATCACCTGGCGGCCGTTGAGGAACGTACCGGCCTTGGCATCGTAGAACTGCAGCGTGGAGCGCTTGGAGATGGTGCCCTGCTCGTGCAGGCGCTCGATAATCTCGGCGGTCACCTCGTTGTGAATCTGCGCAGCCGGCTCAAGGCCCGAGCCGCCGTAGATATCGCAGCTGATGTTGTAGTTGTTGAGGGTCGCGGCCTGGCGGGAGTGATTGGACTCGACATACTCGCCGATGGACTTGTCGTAGCCTTCGTTCTCCTTGAGCTTGCGGTAGCTCTCCATGATGGGCGAGCCGTAGCAGTCGGTGCCCGAGGTGAAGATGACGTTCTCGCGGCCCAGACGGTCGCGCAGGAAGCGGGCGAAGAAGTCGGCCGGGACAAAGACGCCGCCAACGTGGCCAAAGTGAAGGCCCTTGTTGCCGTAGGGCTCGCCGGCGGTAACGATGGCGCGGCGAGGCCAGCTGGGACGGTCGTTCATGGAGTATTTGGATGCCATGGGACTCCTTCGCATATGGTGAGAGCGCGGCCGGGCGCAAGGCCTGGCGACGCGGTGGTCAATTCGTGCATATCGTTCGACATTATCGCACATGCGGGCGGGTACGTGGCAGGGGCGCTATCCTAAGATGTTATGAATGAGATTTCCAACATACATGCGTTTGAGGACGAGGATTTTCTGCACGCCTGCGTTGTGTGGGGGATGGCCGTGCTTGGCGCATTTGCCGTGTGCCTGGTGCCGGTGTTTATGCTGCTGGGCGGGCCCGCGGATCTGGATGCGGCTGACGCGGGCGGTTGGACGGCAGTCTTGGGCTGGATAGTCGGCTTGGCTGCGGTTTCGGCGGCGTCGTTTGCCGTGCACGAGCTGGTGCACGGTGTGTTTTTTAAGCTGCTGGCACCTGCGGGCGCGCAGGTGACCTTTGGGGCGAATCGCGAGACGGCGATGATCTATGCCTGCGCCGAGGGCGTTGTGTATTCGCGCCGGCGGTACGTGGCGGTTTGCCTGGCACCGACGGTTGTTGTGACGACAGCGTTTGCCCTGGGGTTTGCGTTCTCGGGCTATCCGCTGCTGTGCTACCTGGCGGCCGGCTTGCATTTGTCGGGTTGTGTGGGCGACTGGTATTACGTGCGGACCATTTTTCGCGACCGCCGCATTGTCGCCTGCGAGGACACGTCCTTTGGCGTGCGCTTTTTCGCAAGGTAGTCTTTTTGGGATGATTTTTCTGGGACGGGGATTAAAAAATCATTAGGTACGCAATGATTTTTTAATCCCCGTCCCAGAAAAATCATTGCGGGGGAGGAGATGTTGATGAGGCCGTTGTTGTTGCACGCTTGCTGTGCGCCGTGCTCGCTTGAGCCGGTTCGTCTGCTGCGCGAGGAAGGGTTTGAGCCCACAATCTGCTGGACCAACCCTAATATTCAGCCTCACGATGAATGGCAGCGGCGCTTGGACGAGCTGCGCCGGTGGTGTGCCGATGGCGACATCGAGCTTATCGAGGCGGGGGAGGACCGCGAGCGCTGGGAGGCCGGCGTGGCCCCGCTGGGCGCCGATCGGCCCCGTCGCTGTCGAGCGTGCTATGCCCTGCGCCTGGCCGAGGCATGCCGCGTGGCCCAGGAGCGCGGGTTTGAGTTTGTGGGCACGACGCTCGCCGTCTCGCCGTATCAGCTGTTCGAGACCTGCAATGATGTGTTGGAGCGCTTGGCAGCGGCACATGGGCTCGTCCCGGTCATTCGTGATTTTCGCCCGTATTACCCCGAGGCGACGCGCCGTTCGCGCGAGTTGGGCATGTATCGGCAGAATTATTGCGGCTGCCGATTCTCGGCCGTCGAGGCGGCCATGGACCGCGCCCGCATCCGCGACGAGCGCAAAGCGTCCAAAAAGTAGTTCTTTTAAGCTGGCAGCCTGCTAGGATGTAGAGCGGACTTTAGCTATATAAGGAGTATCCGACGTGTCTATGCGTACCGATGATTTTGACTACAACCTTCCTGAGGAACTGATCGCCCAGGCTCCTGCCGAGCCGCGCGACTCCTGCCGCCTGCTGGTGGTGGATCGCAAGGGCTCCCAGACGGGAAGGCCGCTGGAGCACGGTGGTACCGTTGAGCACCGCATCTTCCGCGACATCATCGACTATATCGAGCCAGGCGATGTGCTCGTCATCAACAAGACGCGCGTGATGCCGGCCCGCCTGATCGGTCGCAAAGCCGGCTCGGGTGGCGTGGTCGAGACGCTGCTGCTCAAGCGCCGCGAAGATGTTGACCCGCTGGGTCACGTTTGGGAGTGCCTGGTCAAGCCGGGCAAGCGCCTGAAACCCGGTGCTCAGATTGAGTATCGCGCCGGTGGCGCCCATGCGCCCGAGGGGGCTCCCGTGGTGCTGACAGCCGAGGTCGTCGACTTTGTCACTGATAGCCGCGGTGGCCGCCTGGTGCGTTTTGAGCCGGCCGGATGCAATGCCGCCGGCGACCCGCGCACGCTCGACGAGGCCATCCATGCTGCCGGCCACGTACCGCTGCCGCCCTACATTACCGATTACGAGGGAGATCCCGAGAAGTACCAGACCGTCTACGCCATGAAGGAGGAGCACTCGGCTGCCGCTCCCACGGCGGGTCTGCACTTTACCCCCGAGCTCATGGCCGCTATCGAGGCCAAGGGCGCGAAGTTTGCCGCCGTCGAGCTCGAGGTGGGCATCGATACCTTCCGTCTGGTGGAGGAGGACGACCCTACGCAGCACGTCATGCACACCGAGCGCTACCACGTGTCGCAGGAGGTTGTCGACGCCGTGCATAAGGCGAAGGCCGAGGGGCATCGCGTAATCGCCGTCGGCACCACCGCAGTGCGTTCGCTCGAGAGTGCGTTCGATGCGGAGGCGCCGGTGTCCGATCCGGCTGTGACGGCGCGCTATTTTGAGGGCCGCGAGGACGGCGCCGACACGCTCGGCCGCGGTGACATCGTGGTACGCGAGAACGCGACGACGCAGCTCTACCTCATGCCCGGCTCGACTTATCACGTGGTCGACGCGCTGATCACGAACTTCCATGTGCCGCGCTCCACGCTCATGATGCTCGTCAGCGCGCTTGCCTCCCGCGACCAGATCATGGATGCCTACGCCGCCGCTATCGAAGAGCGTTACCGCTTCTTCAGCTTTGGCGACGCCATGCTCATTTGTTAGTTACGCGGTTCTACGAACCGCGTAACTGCTCGACGCTGCAAACCCGCCAGAGCGGCAATCTGCCTTTCAACTTCGGCGGCATGACCAGAAGGTCAATGCCGCCTCGTTTCAAGGCACCTTGCTCGCTCTGGCGGGTTTTCGCTGTCATTGCCAAAACATCGGCGTTGCCTTGGCTGTCAATGTGGCACTTGGGGACGTTCCTTTTGTGCCGGCACCTGGGGACACTCCTTATGTCAAGAGATCGGTGCAAGAGGGATAGGTTGCCTTGCGCCGATCTAAATAAGTTGCGGTGAGATAGTTCTTGAATTGGCCTTTTTGATGGCTAAACAGGAACTATCTCACCGCAACTGCGTTGGGGTGTTTTTGGTAACTGACTTACTTGCTTGCGAACAGCCAGATCAGGATGATCGCCAGAATCACGGCGACAATGCAGACGATGGCGCCGGTGAATTTGATGCGTGAGTCGCGGGTGCGCTCGCGCACGTCGTCCTCGGCGGCTTCGAGTTGAGCCACTTCGCGCTCGGTTTCGGCGTGCTCGACTTTATCGCGGACCAGAGAGTCTGCGAGCGATTCGGTAATCTCGGGATGATCATGCACCTCGGTCGCCTGCTCGATGATCGACTGTGCGTGCGCGATGTCCGCCTGGGCATTGGCGATGGCCTGCTCCTGCTCTCGACGCGCCTTGTCCTCGGCGGCGATCTTCTCGCGCAGTTCGCGCTGGCGCGTTGCGGCGGCAGCTTTTGCGGTCTTCAGCTCGTCGCGCGCGGCATCGGCCTCGGCCGTCACGGCCTGATGGGCACGCTTGGCGTCGGCGATGGGGGCTTGTGCCTGCTCGACGGCGTGCTCGGCGGCCGCGAGCGAGTGCTCAAGATCGGCGGTGATGTTCGGGACATCTTCCTCGGCTTTGCGCAGGGCATCGGCCGTGTCGGAGATCTGCATCGAAAGCTCGCTGGTGCGCACCGTGTAATTGGCGGGATTTGCCGAAGGATTGCGCTGCAGCTCGGCATACTCGTGGCGCAGCGTTTCGAGTTGAGCGCGCGTGGCGTCGACGGTTTGCTGTGCTGCGGCAACGCCGGCGTCGCGCTCGGCCTGCACCTTGTCGCGGATGCGCTTGGAATCCTCGAGGCGTCGAACGAGGCGGTTACCGGTCTCGCGCGAGCTGGCTTCGCGCGCCTCCACCGCGTCGAGTGCGGCTTTGAGACGCCGCTCGGTGGCGTCGTCCTCTTCTTTTATTTGCTCGAGCTGCGCCTTGAGCTCTGTTGCCTTGGCGGCATGTTTATCGCGGCCGATTTCTGCCGCCGCGGCGGCCTTTTGTGCCGTGTCGATAGCCTGGCGCTGCTCGGCGACGATTTGGTCGTAGCGGCCTGCGATATCCTGACGCGTCTCGAGTTCCTCGCTTTGATCGGCGATGCGCTGCTCAAGTTCGGCCAGGTGATCGCGTGCATCGGCGAGTGCCTTTTTCGCGGCGTTCATCTCGCGCATGGCCGAGGCCCCCTGCGCGATAAAGGCGCCCACGGCGTTCGCAGTGTTCGAGACGGCAGTTCCCAGATCGCGGCTCGCGGCGGGGGCGTGCGGGGCGATTGGGCGACCGGTGTCGGCAGCGTCCACATCGGTAGTTTGCGGCGCGGCGATATTGCCGGTACCGCCTTCGATTACGGAAAAGCCCGCTGCGTGCGGGTCGACGGCGTCCGCGCCAATCGTGGGATGCTCGAGCTGCAGGAACGAGGGCATGGTGCTGCCTTGGTCGGCAACGGGGGTCTCGCCGGGCACGAAGGTCGAGGCGGCCTCGGCGGCCTCCTCTTCTTCGGCGTCGATATCAGCGTCGGACACGGCATCTTTCATCGCTTTGACGGCATTCATCATGGAGTCCATGACGGCATCGAGCTCTTCTTCCGAAGACACCTCGATGGGTCCTTCTGCTTGCGGGGCGGCGTCCTTTTCGGGGGCGTCGTCCTGAGCGGCCGAATCGTCGTTTTGCTCGCCGGCATCTTCGGCCGCAGGGATTTCCGTCGCAGCGCCGTTATCCAGAGTGGCGTCGTCGACGTCGGTATCATTGCAGGTCGCAGCGTCAGTATCTGCGGCGACGTCTGCTGAATCATCAATATGCTGTTGAGTCTGGGGGTCCAGCTCGTCTGTCATAGGCATGTGCTCCTCATCGTTGTTTGTCACCCTATGATAAAGTCTCGCGCCGACATCCCGCGCCCCGCAGCAAAGTTTCAAAACGTGTTCGATGACTCGCTTGGATAGCAAAAATTCGTCCTCTAAATTCAGTTTGTGCTTGACATTCCCTTCGCCGAATGACGTTGTGCCGTTCACCTGCTGCAGCCTTTATTTTTCACTTGAACCCGCTAAAGTTGCATTTCAGCTTTTGGCGCGTGAAGTTGGATGCGCGCAGTCGGCGGGTGGGCCCGTCGCGATTCGAAAGGACTTCGTATGGGACTTTTCACTGGTAAGACCGTAATCGTCACCGGCGGCGGCAAGGCCACGCTTAAGGACGGCTCCGCTGGCTCCATCGGCTACGGCATCGATATCGCTTTTGCCAAGGAAGGCGCAAACCTCGTCATTACCGGCCGCAACGTTGCCAAGCTCGAGGCTGCCAAGGAGTCCCTCGAGGCCGAGTACGGCATCAAGGTTCTGCCTGTTCAGGCCGATGTTTCGGCTGGTCAGGACAACGAGGCCGTCGTCCAGAACGTCATCGACAAGGCCATCGAGGAGTTCGGCCGCATCGACGCCGTCGTCAACAATGCCCAGGCCAGCGCCTCGGGCGTGACCATCGCCGACCACACCATGGATCAGTTTAACCTGGCCATTTATTCCGGCCTGTATGCTACCTATCTGTACATGCAGAAGGCCTATCCGCACCTGAAGGAGACCAAGGGCTCCGTGGTCAACTTTGCTTCGGGCGCCGGCCTGTTTGGCAACTACGGCCAGTGCAGCTATGCCGCCGCCAAGGAAGGCATCCGCGGCTTGACTCGCGTTGCCGCCAACGAGTGGGGCAAGGACGGCATCAACGTCAATATCGTGTGCCCGCTTGCTTGGACCGCTGCACTCGAGAACTTCCAGGATGCCTATCCCGAGGCGTTCAAGGCCAACGTCCACATGCCGCCGGCGGGCCATTACGGCGATGTCGAGAAGGAAATCGGCCGCGTGGTCGTTCAGCTCTGCGGCCCCGACTTTAAGTACATGAACGGCGAGACCGTCACCCTCGAGGGCGGCATGGGCCAGCGTCCTTAGGGGTTACGGCGTTTTACCAAACGCCGTAACGGGCCGACGCTGCGCGGTCACCAGAGCGACAACTTGTCATTCAAAGAGGGCGGCATGACCAGAAGGTCTATGCCGCCCTCTTTTCATGCCAATTTGTTCGCTCTGGCGACCGCTCGCTGGCGGTGCCAAAACATCGACGTTGCCGGCACTGGGGGACAGTCCCTAAGTGCCGGCTGGTCATAGTGTCTGACTTATGCTCAACCTGCGGCGCCATTTTGCTTGAAGGCACCTTGCTCGATCTGGCGGGTTTTCGCTGTCGGAAATGATCCGTTGGGGACGGAGGAAAACGGATCATTTTTATCCTGGTGCATTGGTGCAGGTTTCCTTTGCACCAGTTTCTGTCGAGTCGGTGCTTCTTGCGGGTTGCCCGTATAATGGTTTGCGTATGAACCGCAACCAAGGAGTTCCAGTTTATGGACCAGAACCTTTTTAAATTCGACCTGATCGCCGAGGATCCGACGACGCACGCACGTGCTGGCGTGCTGCATACCCCGCACGGCGACATCGAGACGCCAATCTTTATGCCCGTGGGCACCAAGGCAAACGTCAAGGGTATTCCTACCGAGACCGTCAAGCAGCTCGGTGCCCAGATCGTGCTTGCCAATACCTATCACCTGTCCATGCGTCCCGGCGAGGACACCATCGCCGAGCTGGGCGGCCTGCACAAGTTTATGAACTGGCACGGTCCCATTCTTACCGACTCGGGCGGCTTCCAGGTGTTCAGCCACAACGACGCCGTCAAGCTCACCGACGAGGGCGTGCGCTTTATCGTCAACGATTACGACGGTCGCCACGTGTTCTGGACGCCCGAGGACAACATGGAAATCGCCATGAAGCTCGGTTCCGACATCTGCATGCAGCTCGATCAGTGCCCCGGCTATCCTGCCACGCGCGCCTACGTCGAGCGCGCCGTGGAGCTGTCGAGCATGTGGGCCGAGCGCTGCTATAAGGCCCACACCCGCGATGACCAGGCGCTCTTTGGCATCGTTCAGGGCGGCATGCATCTGGACCTGCGCCTGCGATCGCTGCGCCACCTGGAGGAGTGCGGCGACTTCCCCGGCTACGGCATCGGCGGCTACTCGGTGGGCGAGGACCACGAGACCATGTTCGAGACGCTGGCGCCGCTGGTTTCCGAATACATGCCTAAGCACAAGCCGCGCTACCTCATGGGCGTCGGCAACCCTACCACGCTCGTGCGCGGCGTGGGCGTGGGTATCGACATGTTCGACTGCGTGCTGCCGACGCGCACCGGCCGCATGGGTACGGCGTTCTCCAGTGAAGGTCGCCTTAACTTCCGCAACGCGCGCTTTGCGCACGACGACGGCCCCATCGACCCCACCTGCACCTGCCCGGTGTGCACGGGCGGCTACAGCCGCGCGCTCATCCGTCACATGGTCACGCAGAAGGAGATGCTCGGCGGTATTCTGCTGTCGATGCACAACATCTACTACCTGCTCAACCTTATGCAGCGTGCCCGCCAGGCCATTATCGAGGGCCGTTACGGCGCGTTCGTGAGCGACTGGATGAACAGTCCTGCGGCGGTGGACTACTAAGAGCGGCGCGAGCGCTTGCAGAGCGCGGGCAACGGCAAGGGGCGAGCGCCGGCCGGTCATCACGTTCGCTAACACCGTCTGCGCGACCGATGACCGATAGCTTGCAAGCACTTGATGCATCGTGGGTACCATATCGAATAGTTGATGTTCGGGCGGGTGTTTGACGCATGGCGTCGACCCCGCCCGTTTTTCTTTTCTCGATAGGAGTACCCATGATTAAGAACGAGAATATCGAGGGCGAGCCTGCCTACGACGAGACGTACCGCCGCGGCCCCGTGGTCATGCGCGGCCCCATGATTCCTAAGGACAACACCTACGCCAACCTGCTGGCGCCCGAGGATTCAACCGACTGGCTGCATGCTGACCCCTGGCGCGTGCTGCGCATCCAGGCCGAGTTTGTCGATGGCTTTGGCGCGCTTGCCGAGCTTGGTCCTGCGGTGACCATCTTCGGTAGCGCCCGCACGCCCAAGACCGATCCGCTCTACAAGGCGGCGCGTACCGTCGGACGCAAGATCGCCCAGCGTGGCGTGGCGGTTATCACCGGCGGTGGCCCCGGTATCATGGAGGCGGCCAACAGGGGAGCGGCGAGTGCCAACGGCAAGTCGGTCGGCTTGGGCATCGAGCTTCCGCACGAGCACGGGCTCAACAAATACGTGAACCTCGGCATGGACTTCCGTTACTTCTTTGTGCGTAAAACCATGTTCGTCAAATACAGCTC
>ENA-OQJC01000024-OQJC01000024.1-human-gut-metagenome-genome-assembly--contig:-NODE-24-length-38067-cov-3.768213_pt1 | contig 38067 bp, 41 predicted proteins | sample MGYA00242600_ERZ504766 | MGnify/ENA primary metagenome ERZ504766 (study PRJEB26092, sample SAMD00036364) | human gut metagenome | host: Homo sapiens | study: EMG produced TPA metagenomics assembly of...
TTTTACCTGCATTAACAGTGTAATCTAATACGCCATATGAAAAGGTGTATTCCCTATCTTATTATTGATAACTGCCTTGACTGCTTTCTCCTGTTCTGGTCTTAATTTATATTTGCCTATCTTCGTAACAACTTTACTGACTTTAGGTAAAGGTTGACGCATATCTACAACTTTAGGTTTAATTCCCATCTCAATACACATATCGTATACCTTAGGAAGCAAACCTATTTTAAATTGCCCAGTCTTGGTGATGTAGTGAATCTTACCATCCCAATTCTGCATACCTCTTTGCCTTGTACGTAAGTAGAAAGCATTTGGATGTCGAATAGCGAACTCATTATAAAGTTTCTGTGCGAACTTAAGAGGTAAGTCGAGTTCGCACATATTCCCATTCTGTATGATTATCCTACTCATTTGATAATTACCGTTACACCCTTAGTAGATTTATCCATACCCATTGCTTCCTTGAGAAGTTTAATATGATGCTCCTCATCCGCAATCAATTTCTCAAGGAAATAATTCACGTCATCGTAATCTGGGCGTTCTTCGTATTGAGCAATTGCTCTTTGAATTTTCTTGTAGTGACCAATAGTTTCTATCTCGGAATTCAAAGCAATCTTTAAAGCTTGTTCCCAAGTAGAACCAATCTCAATCGTAGGATTAATATTCATGGTAGAGTAATCCTCATAGGGATCTGCCTTTTGTAAAAAGTCCGATATCTTATCAAGGTGTCTCATCTCTACCAAACCAATACCCAACATCAATTCTGATATTTCTTCAAATCTAGAAGACTGTTGGGTATACATAATGATGGCACTTAGTTCTGAGAACTTGGCATTCTTCCAAATCACATAGAACATATTAATTATCTCATCAGGCCATGGTTCGATATCCTTAAAATCTGGATAATCCACGGATTGGTCTGAATACTTGAGGACATCTATAAAAGCATTAGCTGCATCCTCTACTCTGTTTCCGAAAAATTGTAAACCTTTCATATCATTTTCTTATTTTATCCCAAAGGGAACCTTCAACTTCTGGTTCACCTTCAAGTAGTTGTTTATTCTTATATTTATATAAATACTTATTGTATCTTTCAATTGCTTTATCAGTATACATCTGTGCAATGTCTGGTAAACCATTACACCATGCAAGAGATTCAAACTGAGCATCGATGAAGGTCTTATAATCCCAACCTTCTTCTTTTAAGAAGTCACCAACCTTTGCAAAGTGTACATACTTCTCTGGTTGATTTTCATAAGATTCATATATACCAGTTGCCTTAGCAATCTTACCTATGAAATAATCATGTATCTCTTTGGTAGTTTTTAAAATCTGAATGTTGTAATTCTATCTCAGCATCTATCTGATTAGTAATGTTCTCCTGCATGGATAATAACCTTTGCATAACATTACGATAATCAGTCATCCTCTTTAACCCAGTCTCAATGTATTTAATAAAACCTTCCCGGGTATCAAATTTGAAATCTTCACAGAAGTTATTACATACTTCTGCAAGCTTTTTACAATTTGCCCATTCCCGAGAATTACTTTCATTTATTTTACGAACCCCTCTATGCTTTAACTTTATACGAGTTGCATATAAAATATCAGCAACAAGGGCAGCATCCCCCTTAGATGCTAGTAAAATGTTATTAACTCGCTTAGTATTCTTATTGTTAGAAACTAAGACTGCTCTATGATTTATTGCCTCCTTTCGAGCAATAACAAAAAAAAGCCTCAACTGGGAAATTATCTACCTCTAGGGTATTTAATATTTCCTCAAATTGAGACTTAGTTATATGGATAGATGGTTCACGCATAAATATATTATTTTATAATATAATAGGAACTCCCTATTTCAATGAGTTTCTGATTGATATCAATTCTTGATAACTTTGGTACCTGGTAGCATATACTAGCTTAAGTGTCTGACTTCTCCCTAAATCATTTACGTCTTTTCCGTCTGGTAAAAACACCACCTTGACTTTTTTATATGCAACAAGCTTGAGAGCCAAGTTGATGGCATATTCTTTTGCGTCTGGGTCCAACAATATAATAAATCTTTCGCATTGGGATTTAAGTAACTCATTGACTTGGAATGCAGATATAGCTTTGCCCATTGTGGCAATTGCTCTATCCCCAATTGTGAGAGCATTAAGTGCCCCTTCGCAAATGAATACCGACCGATACATCTCCAACGCATCATGATTAAAGATGATAAATTGTTTTCCCAAACCGGTGATGTCTTTGTCTGGGTTATTATATCTGGGTCCTTTGCCAATAACATTTCGAGCATTGTAATATCTAAGTTGGCCTTTGTAATAAAAGGGTATAATGAGGTACCCATACGTTGAGCCGCTTGTTCCATAGCCGATACCGTATCTTGAAAACTTCTCGAGGCTAAATCCGCGTTTCTTGATATATCCCCGAATGCTTTTTGCAAGTTGGCTATCCCCGAGCGAAATGTTTCTAAATCCCTCAGGGAGATATACTGGCTTACTTTCGGCAAGTTCGATTTTCTCTTCCTTAAACTGTAGTTCATCAAATTGGCCATTGTTCAAAAAATTAATTAGTTCATGGTATTCTGTAAATCCCTCTATATCCATTATCAGTTGAGCAGGAGAGGGATGGGCATTACATCTAAAACAATTGGTTCTATACATAGAAAGGTTAACTCCCAACTTATGTTCTCTCCCACAATAGGGGCAAGTTGGTATACGCATCCAGCCATGCCGGTAATCGTAACCTCCCAATCGTTTAATAAAGTATGTCCTTAGTCTAGATTTAAACTGATTGGTTATTTTCATACTCTCTTATAGCTTTCCTAATTACTTTTCGAAGTTTCTTTAAATCCTCTAAATCTAAATCATTGATACAAGTTGTTTGCCAACCATTATGAGATATTTCTAAAGCTACCCCATCAGACCATCTATCTTTTACTACCTCTACTTTCTTTGTTTTCATAACTGTTATTTAATATATTACGAATTACCCTATCACCAACTCCAAATCTCTTTCCTAGAACCCTTAATAAAGTTTTGTTTACTTTCCATTTAGTAAACCCTAATTGGATTAGTTCAGATAGTAATGTATTATAATAAGCTTTTACTTTAGGTATATCATTTAAGTTTAATTTACGATGTATATTATCCTTACCCATTACTGAAATCAGATTATTACCATCCCTGATAGATTGGTATACATTTTCTTTCTGGGTACCCCATTTTAGATTCTTATAATAATTATTATAAATATCGTTATCTAAGTGCATTACTACAGGTAAATTATTGGGGTTAGGTACATAAACAGTAGCTACTAATCTGTGAACAAAAATCTTTGTAGACTTACCATCCCTATAAAGGGATACACTATAGTATTTGGGACGTTTCTTTGGTATTAGTGGGGTAAACTCATTACTTAATTTACCCCTACTTCCTCGGACATATCTTGAATATACGCTCCCAGTTTTAGAAACGTAGTATCCCATAAATCCTGGTATATTATCTTTCATTATATATCTCCTTGCTTTTTGTTATATTTCTCTATATTAGCATCTGGGTTACTAGAACTTTTTAGAGAATTATCTAGTTGTTCTCCATATACCCTGTCATATTCTTTTCGTTGTTCTCTAGTAAATTCGGTACACCGTTGAGTTTCTGTAGAGCATTTAAAAAGAGCTCTACCTGATGGTAGACCATCCCTTTGAACCACTATCTCGGCCCTTAATATATCATCCCTTTCTTCTTGTTCTGTAGCATTTAACCCCATAATTACTTGAGCATTTCTTACTATGGCTATAGAACCAGATATATCATTTTCATCATATCTGGTTTTTCTATGTTTTTTACCCTCTCTAGTAATATGATGTGCAGTCCAGATTATATCAAGTTTCATTTCTTCGGCTAAGTTACTCAAGTCTATATATACATTAGATATTCTTTCGAAATCTTCCCTATCCCCCGCTATTGATGCAAGTTTACCAGCGTAGTCAACCATAAGAACTTTAATATCGATTCCTTGATTACGAAGTTGAATTATCTTTTCCCTTATATAAGTGGTATTAGTAATCATTGCTGGTACACGCTCAACCACTAATTCAACTCCAAACCTTGCAAGTTTCCTTAAATGCTTTGCCTCAAGTTTATCATATTCACCCGAGTATAATTCCTTCTTGGTTTTATTAATACTGGATTGAATAAAACGGTCCATGATTTGTTCTTGGCCATTTTCTGTATCAATATATAATACTGACTTCTTCATTCTGAGATAACCTCTTGCAAGGTTTACCATAAAGAAGGTTTTCTTTGCCTTGGGTTTATCTAGTATCACATTAACAGAATGCTCTGGATAACCTCCTGCATTAGTTAGTTCATTCAACTGCCTAAATGGGCAAGGTATAACTGAAGGTTCTGATTGTCTTCTAAACTGTCTCTCGGTAATATCCCGAATCATATATAAAGGTTCATCTTCTTTCTTAGGTTTACTTTTCTGAAGTACCTTTTCAATCTTCCTCGAATACTCTTCGTATTGTTCGAAGTTATCCAAATCGAAGGAATCATTTAAGTTCTTCATCTCAACATAAGTAGAGAACTGATATATCTTTTCTTTTATATAATCAGAATCCGATAGGGGTATATGATAGAGATTACTTATTAGTTTATTGATATTGGGTATATCATCTTTAGTTACCAAATCCACATAGGTTTTAGATTCTAGTAACTCTTTTAATACTTCCTTTAGAATATTCTCAGAGGGCATTCTGCCTTGCTTCTTAAAATATTTTGATATACCCTCGAAGATAAGGGAGTGTTCTATGAGAACCAGGTAATTGGATTTAATCCTTTTGAGTACTAATCCTCCTTCCTTATCTTTTAAAACAAACCTGAGTATCTCGAACTGAAACTCAGGAGAAAAACTGAACTTGATGTTGTCTTTAAATTTCTTCATATCTATATTGCAATATTATATAAACTAATAGATTTTGATAGTACCGAGATAGTTCTAAGTATGTTGACATCTATCTAGAAACTACTAATCCACTACCTTAAGCTCCCGAATATTTAATATTATTATTTTATATAAGAAAAAATACTTATATTTGCATAACGAATATTTAAAAACATGGGAAAAAGTAAAGGAAATAACGGTTCAGAGCTTCATCGATTAAAACCTATGCAAGAATATGATGAAGCTACTTTCAACAGACTTTATAAAGTTTGTAAGCCAGTAATTAGAAACCTTACCAGACAGATTGATTATAAACGGTTTAATCTTACACCGGATATTATCCAATCTTATTTCTGGGATAAGATGTTATTTGTTTTCAACAAATACTATGGTGAATGTACTGAAGAACATCTTAAAGCAAGAATCCTTGCATCACTTAGTACATTCAAAAACAAATTGCTTCGTTCTGCATACGGAGAACAAGCAGAGTATAATCAAAGCCTCTTTAAACTTGATGACTTATTCGACAATGACAAAGAATTAGAGGATGATACCGAAGAAGAAAAAGCTAAATCAGAAATGCTTGATATGATGTATACATATATGAAGGATAAGCTTTCTCCAGATGCCTATCTTTTATTTGAGGTATTAATTACTCCTCCCCCTTTTATCAAGGAAAGGCTTGAAAATAGTACTCGAATAACTAATATAATGCTTATCGAATTTTTCGAAATGCCTAAGACTAATGAATCTATGAGATATATATCAGAACTTAGACAAGATATACAATATTGGGAAGACCGAGCTAAAGAAGAACTTAAGTATTAACACAAAAGAAAAGGGGCGTTTCCCAACGTCCCTCTCCCAATTAATTTTTACTACGCAAAACACAGATTGTAAACAAATGTTTACTCTTAAACAATACAAATAATACACATGAGTTTTAATACTACTAAATAACTAATAACAACTAATTACGACTTATTTTTTGAATATATCTTAAAGTAATAGTCGGTGGTAACTTTTCGATAGTCAAGGTATCTACCGAAGTCTCTTGTAGGAAAGATTCCCCTATTAAATTCCAACTTACTACAATAGCACCATCTTGAATACCCTTGGTGGGAGTCCCTCTACCGAAGTCTCCATTTAAACCCGTTTCTCTATTAAAGAAAGATTGAGGTCTAACATTCTCCCACTTATTGGCATCATCCTGTTTACCTTTAGATACACCGAGAGCATGCCTATGCTTAGGAAGGTCATCACCTTTAATAGAGATTAAGAAATTACCCTTAGTTGGTGTATAGTAATCTCCAACATTCTGTAACATTACTTCATCCCCAATTTGAACACCTCCAGCTTGGTAACCAATAACTATTCTACCAGCTGCCTTAGTATATTCTGCCCAACCATCGGGTATTACATCGGCTTCCCAAAGAATAATAGAACCGATTGGTAAGTTAGCAGTACTCAGAGATTCAGAGAATTCTTTTCTGATAGCCTCAATTTGACTATCGATGTATTGCTTGATATTTAACTTAGTACCAGATTCATCTACTACTGGGAAGCCTGAATTTATCTGTTCTACTCTTTTCACTGATTCTTTCATCATACTCTGAGCAGCAGTAGTATAAGGGATTTCTTGGAACTTACCCTGATAGGGTACGATAGCAAAGTTCTCATTTCGTTTGGTCATTGCATCAGTACCCTTACCATATACTCCGATAAGAACAACGGAAGTTTTATTATTAGAGTAATAAGGGCAAGCAGTCTCTACCATCTCTAGAAGATTGCTATAGGTCATACCGTAATTAGAATATACATCATTATTAATGATATCCGGTGTACGATTCTCTTCGGCAATCGGATAATAAATATCCAGAGACTTTTTAAACAAGGTGTAGAAGCTTTCGGAGGATTCATTCCAATAAGCTACAAAGTCTACTGGATTATCTACTGGTTCAGAAATAGTAGTATGTACTGCAAAGAGTAATACTTCTTCTGTTGAACCTTGGATACCTTGGATGTTCTCAATAGTAATCGTTTGTTCATCAGAGATAAATACATACCCATCCCTTGAAATACACCCAAAGTTTACATCTGGCAATTCTCCATCTTCTGAAGCCTTTGCCATATACCTTGCCATAATCCTATCCTTGATTACATTGGCATACTTACTTCCAGCAACTCCCTGAGGAGATACCACTAACTTGTTACCATTTATGGTAGCTGAGCCAAATCCACAGAATGGTCCTAAACCAGAAGGAGCAGCAATTGCCTCTGCTGCTTCCTTTGATTTAATAATACCTTCATACTTAAAGTACGTCTTCATTGTCCTTAGTATTTTAAATTGATTCTTTGTTTTGACATATCTTTAAATGCTTCACCTACATCCTTGAACTTGAGGGTTAACAATTTAAAGAGTATTCTCCATATACTGTACCGTTTCTTAATACCATGTATTTCACAGATATGACCATAGATACTATCTACTTCAAAGCAATAGCATAATACCATTACTGTAATAGATACTACGATTGGGTCCATTCCGTATGGTTCGCCTATGGCCTTACCAAGTACAGCTCCCAATAAAACATAGCAGATATAATCTACTATCTTATTTAGAGTTCTTCTTCCAGCTCTAGACTTTCGAATTTCTATACCTTGGATTCTACTGGCAGATACTCCAAACCATAAATCTGATAGGATTAAGATTATTGCCAGTACTATCATCCATCTCAAATCATAAAGAATTTGAGTACACTCTCCCAATATGCCCACAGTAAATGTCTTGAATAAAGACTGAGTTGTGGTCTCAGTGATTCTATCGATTGTATTTATCATTGTTCTACTATTTGCCAAGATTGATTACTGTAGGTTGTAATGGTGAAGGTCTTTTCCGATAGGTCATCGAATTCCCATTCCAACTTTTGAGGATTAACACTTAATAGGTCTGCATCTACTACTGTGAACTTAGTTCTCTTAGAAGTATCTGCAACGGATTCAAAGATATATTCTCCTGCTTGAGCAGTAATGAATTCATAACCTTGTCCACCAGTATCATAGGTATTAACCTTGCCCACTTCCCTAATTCTACTATCGAAATCTGGTTTATTCGAAGTACACTTAATTAAGGTAGATACTTGTTTAACAGTACCCTTTAGTTCGGCATACTCTGGAGTACAAGATATCTCAATGATAGTTGGATAATCTTCCAGGATTACTTGGCATCTTAGAGAAGAACCATCATCAGCTACGAAAGTATAGGTACCTGCTTTGGTAAGAGTAATCTCTTCACCCAGATTATAGGTTTCTCCAGTCTCATCACAAGTAGCAGTACCATTTACATTTACTCCGTTCTTCATTTCTTCCAGTGAGAACTTACAAGCAGACTTCTCATCCACCAAAGCATATACTGCATAGGTATCATCGATTTGGTCTTCTGGTAAAGTCCAATCTGGTTCTTGCCAATGTTCATCGGTAGTATCTGAAGGAACTATCTTTAACTTATTCTGATATACTGTTGGAGAATTGCTTACGGTCCAGATAGTCTTTGCAGATGGGTAAGCTACAGATTGGAAAGTATAAGTACCTGACCTATTAGTATTATATACATAACCATTCTTAGCATCGAATACTTCCCCGGTTTCTACTACTCTTACTCTGTAGTCATCACCATTACCTGAGATACGTTGAATACTTACTGTGGTCTTGGCTGAACCATTAAACAAAGTAGAAGATGGTGGGTTAATACTAACTCTATAGATTGCGGTCTTACCAGAAGTTACTTCGAAGATACCTACACCTTCTTCGGTTTCCCTTTTATCAAGAGTACACCTAAACTTATAGGTACCATAACTGCTGGCAGTAAACTTATCTCCATTCTTAAATAACTTAGTGTCACCTACCAACCTGCAGTATAAGTCTCCAGTAAAGGATTCCGGGTAATTAGATTCGATGGTTAGAGTAGTAGTTGCATCCCTTATACTTTGTTTATCACCAACTCGAAACTCTGATGGAGTACATCTTACTTTATAAGTAATCTCTTGTCTGGTTACTACAAAGGAAGTTTGTTTTACTGGGAACTCTACAATCTCAAAGTAATAAGTACCGGGTTCTTTAAATTCCCAAGTTGCTCCTGATACTTTTACTTGGTCAGTTCCTGACAATCGAACATTACAAGTTTTGATTTGTCCCTTATAGGATACGTTAGCCCTTACTACCGTATACACACTTAGCTTTGATGGTGTTATCTCTGCAGTAACTGGGTCACAGGTAATTGAGTATACCCTGTTATAAGATTCTTGACCTACGGTGATTTGGGTTATCTTGGAATTATCCCCAACGCTTCGGAAATAATAAGTACCCACTCTTGGTATATTAAATACAAAACCACTGGGATGTTTTGTATATCCCCAATTTACCTTATCACTTGATATCTGAAACCTTAAATCAGCATTAGGCCAATCAGCAGTTACGGTTACCATAACAGGTACTTCATATACTTCTGAAGTTATCAGATTTGGTTGGTCAGGATTTACTAATTCTGCCTTGATTGCATACCCATCATTTACCGTAAACCCATATTGGATATTGAATGATACATGGTAAGGTATGAATCTTCGGAAGAAACTTTCTACAGCTTCCCTAAATCTTTTGAATGCCTCAGAGTTCGAAGTATACCCATGACCTGTAAGGCTAAATGTTACCGGTATACATTGAGAACAATCGAAAGTATTATCATAAGAATACTTGTCATCATACAAGAAGTATTGGTCAAAGTAAGGGTGACCTTTTATCCAACCGTCGTAAGAATCTGCCTTAGCTGGGTCTGAGACTGTACAGGTTAACCCATATAGCCTCATCATTATTTCGAAGAATTCAGCTGTACCTCGTATCTTGAATAGAGATACCGAATATCTTAGAATATTTCTTACTTGAGTACTGGTTAAAGTGAAAGGCCCCTCCTTTGGTATTATCCAAAGCTTTGATAATTCCTGGAGTTTACTGTCTGAGTAGAAACCATTAAAGTACTCTGACCACTTCTGGGCATCTATTGTGTTCCCATAAGCGAAGGGCATTTCTCCGAGGAATTGCCAAAGAAAGTTGAGATACATGTCTGGAGTTTTATCTATATCGATAATATCCAGAATGTTATCAATGTCTTTAGTAATATAATCTTCAAAATGCTCTCCACAAATTTCTAGAAACCTCTCCAGAATGCCCTTACCATTTACCTTATAAGTATCTTGGTCCTTATATTCGAATGGTAAAAAATCAATTAGGTTTTTGAGGTTTATCATACTATCTCATTTACGGTTAGTGTTAACTGTGAAGCATTTTCGAATACCGGTAAATTAAAACCGGGGTCTTCGTAATCATGATTAGGTTCTGATACGGTAATTGAATAACGGTACCCGGATTGGTAACTGTTGTTCTGTATATCCAGAGAGAAGTCAAACCCATTTGCCTTATCTACTACCTGGAGTGAACTACCAACAGAACCTGTAGCTACATAACCATTCGATACTGAACGTACTGTAAAAGTTGTAGAAGAATTGAAGGTTATGAAGTAGGTCATAGACCCAGTAGCCTTATTCAATTTGAACTGTCCCAATGCAAGTTCCTTGTTACCATAAATGGTAGTAGGCCAAGGCTTGATATAAAACTTGGTAAGGTGTAGGTAATCTATGGTAGACAGATTATCAATCAGAGCATAGATATCAGATACCCTTACGCTTCCTCCAATCTCTGCTTGTTCTGGAGAGTAGGCATTATATAATGCTGTAAGGATTTGTGTCTGTATCTCTGGAGTCTTATAAGACTTCTTACCAGTAACTTCCATCTCTAGAATAATCTGAACCTTGCCTGCAGATTTAACCTTGAGCCAGGTAGTCATAGGAGCCCTCTGAGATAGTAAGTTGTATACTCTACTAATTAACTCAGAAGAAGCTACTGCTCCACCATCTGGGCTAATATATACCGTAAGCTTTCTACCACATTCGTAATCTGCTTTTGCCTTGTTAACCCCATCAACTAACATTGCCAAGCTTTCGAAATCCTCTTTGGTAATTGCTACTCCCAGAGTCTTAACACTCAAAGGTATATGTTCCTTGAGCATAGTGAAGTTCTCATAATTAGAACCACCTCCTGCATCATAAGCATTACTTACTGTAGCATCAGTGATTGAAGAAGAAATTACTGAAGGTACAGAAGTAATAGTATTACTCTTTACATTACCCTGAGTACCATTAGTTAAGTAGAATACTACATTGGTTATTTTTGCACCTGCTGCAGGTTTCTTACCGAAGGTTCCATCCCCAAACATTATGTAAGGGTTAAGAGCTTCATCTACTGAAACCATAAAGTGTTTATCCGTTGGCTTTGATTTTGCAAAGGTATCTACCAATACCCAAGTTTCTCCACCTATCTGTAAAGACATAGAGCCTTGTTCATAGTACTTACCATTTGGCAAGGTACCGAGGTGAATTATTACCTTGTCTCCAGTAGGTATTAGCATATTATTAAGAGCACTTGCAGTATACTTCTCATGTTGAATTATAGGTACTTTACATGTTGTTACATTCGAATACCAAGTTACATCCCTAGCAGATAACCAAGAATTACCACTGGAATCTGTAAATAGAGTTCCTTGAGGTATGGTTAATTTAGCTCCAATAGAGTTACCAGTAATGCTTCGAGATAAGATTACATCTACTGTAGCAGCAATTGCTGCTCGAGCATGGTAATCTACCAAAGCCCCATGTTTAACTACCGAATCATACCTTCTTGCCGTAGATAGGAAGGTTTCCCTTGCCATATTATCTACATAATAGTGAAGTACTTCGGCAATTGCCGCAAACAATGAGAGGATGATAATTAAGATATTACCCTCCGAATAATCCGTTATGAGTTTCTGACCTTGAGGGTCTTTGAGTCCCATAAGGGATTCAACCAGCTTGGCCTTAATCTGTTGATAAGACCTCTGGTATGGGTTAAGCCATTTATTTGTGATTCCCATATTATTGTGTATTTAATGAATTATCCGAACTGTCATAGGTGATATCGAGGTACTGACTAGAATTTGTTCCATTTACTACATATGTTACTTCTAGGTGTATTTTTGCATCAACTCTAGTAACGGTGATATTTTGGAAGGTTATCCTTTGTTCCCAAGCACCTATGGCTTGTTTTAAAAACTCTTTAATTATAAAACTTAGGGCTTGTGAGTTTGGCTCCTCAATACATTGCCATAATTTACTACCAAAGTTTTCCTGTCGAAATCTCTGGCCTATCATGTAGTATAATATTGAACTTATATTATCTCTGATAAGTTTAAAATCCCCATTTACTGGGTACCAACCTCTTTCACCCTTTTCATTAGTTGTAAGTTGGATAGGATAAGTTACACCTATACCAACTAAGTCTGTAAAATAATTCTTTTCCATTAGTGTATGCAGGTTTTATCCTCATAATCGTCTACAACGAATTGTGAGAAAGGTTTAGTTGCTTGAGTTAGAGTTGGACCTGAAGAACCTGGTCCAGTAGTTACACCTGAGTGTACATGAGAATTGAACATACTGCGAAGTTGTTCTAGTTCTTGGATAGTTTGATTTAGTTTTTCGGTTAATTGAAAAATATTGATTACTCCACCATTTTCTCCAGTATTAAGTATCACTGAATCGCCAGAAGATACATTTATATCTCCCTCGGCATTTATTACTATCTCTTTCTCCGAACGAACATTTACAGGCCCATTGAAATGTAAATTGAGTTCTCCGTTATCATCATCTATGACTATTAGGTTTCCTTCAGGAGTAACTATCCCCATTTTATTAGGACCATCTAATGGTTGAGGTATTTGGCTCATTCCCCAACCATGGTATTCCCAGAGAGGTTTAGTTGGATCTCCAAATTCAAAAGTAACAAATACCGTATCTCCCACTTTAGGAGCTAAGAATTTAAAACCTGAACTAATTGAACCATGTTGTCCTTTAGGATATGCCCAAGCAAATACTCCCCCCATTACCTCTGGAACACATACCTTTACTCTATTCATATGTTTCTCTACATCGTCATTATCAATAACAATGCCTCGATAAACAGAGTAATACCGACCAAGACCCTCTAAGCCTTCGTCGGTTATTATCTTTGCTGTTTCGTAACTCATACCCTTATTTTTCTACATAGATTTGACTTGCTATTCGCTTATGCCTTTTAGCTATGTCTCGGTATACTCGATTAGCTATGGCCATATAATTAAACTTAACCCCATAATCTTCAGGCACTTGGATTTGTTTAACTGATACCTTGCCCGGGATTAACTTACCCTTAGAGGTAACTATATTACCTGTAGATAATACTATACCCTCTGCCAAGGCTTGAGGATTATCGGCATTTACTTCAGTATAATAAGCCTTCTTTCGAATAAACTCAGCTTGACCCTTGATATCAATTATGTCCCCCTTATCATTCAAGAAATGCTCATTGTAATATACCTTCTCATTATAAGTAAAGTTAAGATTAAGATTCTGAGAAGTACTTAGGGCTTTTTTATCTTGCCCCTTTTTAGTTTTAGCATTAGCTTTAGCATCATTAGCTACGATGTTTTGAGTAGATAAATCAGTTTTAGAAGTTACAGAGCCAGACTTGGAATTGTTCTTTACTAATTCCATATTAGTTATATACCCTTGACCGGCATCCATAGAATGAGTACACTGTTTTATATACCAAAGCCCTGACCAACGTTTCCCTACATTATCTATTCGGATTATTTGGGAAGTTGCTAGCATAGGTCTACCCACTACCTGAAGTTGACATACTAACCTTTTCTCAGTTTGCTTTAAACCACCATTGGCATTAGCATTAGCTGCCCAAGCATACTTATCGGCACCACCGTATCTACTAAATAAATTATGGTAAAGTTTATAAAGAGGTACCTTGAGATTTACCCTTTTCATATGTCTTACCTTAACCCTCTTACCATATTGACCTTGACCATAACCCTTAGTAGTATCAACTTCCATATCGGATAATACTTCAGTATAGGGGTCTTTCTTTAAAGCTTCGAAACCTCTCTCTGAAGCAGGTAATATTCCAGCTTGAAAATTGATACCAGAAGCTATACCCGCTCCTGCTTGTTTAGAGGTATAACCCTCTGGGTCATAATCTAAGGGGTCTACATACTCTTCTACCATAAATTCCATACCATCTTCATCTTCGAAAAGATACATTTCGCATTCTAATAGCTTCTTAAGATTAGCTTCTAACTCTTTACCATTTTTAGAATTTTTTAGTACTTGCTTAAGGGCATTCTTCTTATCATCAGGTAACTCGTTGGCTGCTTGATTAATGGTAGCTCGTACTTCTTCGGTAGACATTTCATCGAATTTTCTTTGCTTACCTGCTTCATAAGCACCTACTGGACCAACTGCTTCATATTCCTCTACTCTCTTTTTATATTCTGCAGTTTTTTCCATGTTATACTGAAGCTGAGTGTCCCAAGCATCCATTACCTCTGTAGGAGTAGTAGGATGACTTCTATAATCTTCAAACCCATTGCCAGTAATATTAGACACCATAAGGTTATCTACCTGAGCCACAGGAGGTCTTAAAGCTAATGGAGGTTTATCCTCTGGCTCATTTATATTAGTTGATAATACCGATAAATCTTTACTATCTGGGTCTAGAGATGGAGCTAATACTGCTTTAACTCTTTTAGTTATTTTCTGAGTAGCAAAAGATACTCTAAGTACTTCCCCATTCTCTCCTTGATATGTATAAGTACATACCGGTTCTTCATGGAATTTCCGATTATGTATATAGATAACACCATCCCTTGAATCCACATACCATGGCCCATTAGTATACCCTTTCATCTTCTGTTCTAATTGAACTAAGACGTTCTTGCCCACTAATCCAAAGTCACTATCAATTAAAGCTTTCAAGTCTTCTGGCATAGCTACTTCTGCTACTCCACTGTATTTGTTAGCATAGAGTACTTTACCAGTAGTAGTACGGGTATTCTCTGTGGGTACCTGTAGTGACTCGTATACTTTATTACTTATTATCTGTTGTTCCATTACTGAAATATTTCTATGATTACACCAGTAGCATTCCCACAGCCATTGTCTAAATAGGTAGATAATTTATAACCTTCCATGTCCGAATGAACATAAGCAGGCTGATATCTTAAATCCCCTGAAGAATCAATGCACTTAATAGTTACATGAGTACCTGTAGAATCGAATACGGCTTCGAACTCTCTTACCTTAATTATTTTTATGGGCCCAGATATAAATTGGCCATCAGGGTATATATATCCCCATTGAAGACAAATGTTTTGGTTCTCTTGAATCTCGGCAATATCTACAGTATCAGGATTACCCGTATCGAAAGTAATGGTAGCCAAGTTTTCTTTTTCTTCATCATATCTATAACTCCAGGTACTTATATACGCTCCAAGGGGTATACCTGTAATGGGATTCATTATAGGCATACCTCCAAAATTGAAAAGGGCCAAATAAGGTTGACCCATTCCATTATATAATATAGGTTTCTGTTTAGCTGCCATAAGTCGGTATTCTTATTAGAGTTCCCATTTCTAATTCCTTAAAAGGATTCAGTATCTTATTAGCTTCAGCTATAATGTACCACTTACCAGAATCACCATAGTACCTGAAAGCCATGTTCTGCAAGGTTTCCCCATCTTTAACGGTATGTTGAATATCGTTAGAGGATTCCGGTACTACTGGAGGTTTAGCTTCTAAGGAATAATCCCCATCGTTATACTTCAGAGCATAGGCATTATTATATGGGCTAGCCCCTTTAGATATTGGTTAACATCAATCATATTTAATACCTCCTGTCTTTTTAAGTGAATCAGAATTTATAAAATCTCCATAGGATAAGTTATATGCACTTACTCTCTTGAAAATTAATTCTTGAGTTGCTGCTGCAGGCAATAACCTACCATTACCAAAAGTAGCTGGCTTTCCAGGTACCCTTATTCGATAACCGTTCTGAAAGTTCTTCAGAGTATAAGTTGCTGAGGTAAGGATATAATTGTGGTTATCGAATATACCAGAATCCCCCCACTCAATCTTAACAATCGGAGGAGCAGCCTGGTAACCATTAGATTTAGACCATGCTTCTAATAACCTACATTTATTGATTACCTCTTCAGGATTTTCTGGGTCATTACAGTACCAAGACACATTGAATTGAATAATGTCTTCAGCACCAGTAAAGTGATACATTGGTACATTGCGGCCCATTGATTTAATGGTTGCCCATGTAGTTTCTCCCCTAAAGTCCAATTCTGGAGGTCTATTCTGTAGGGTAATATATTGAGTGGGGTTAACAGTCATATTATATATCCTTACCTCATTCTGATATATAACATCTGCTTTAGCCTCAAAGTTTCTGTAATTAGTGGTATTCTTATTCCCTTTTGCTGGGTCTACTCCTTCACCTTCTTCTAATCTCGGAAATTGTAATTCCATTCTCCATTTAGCTTGGAGCTGTTTATTTATAACTGGGTTCTTAGAGGATATCTGAGCTTCTCCCATTACCCCATTTGGAGTATAGAGTTTACCCTTTGGAGCATCATCTTTCGGGAGAGGTGAAGTAACTCGGTTAAGTAATATCCGAGCTCTCCATAGCTTATTTAAGGGACCAGTAAGAACACCTGCCGTATCTCTTGTAAGGTCATTGTATTTTTCAACAACCTTACCTGCTGCTTTATTTAATACTCTAGCCATAGTGTTTTAGTTTTATATTCCCATTACAAATGCAGCTCCAGTAAAATCTTGTTGAGAACCTGGAGCATAATCTCCAACTGCTTGACCATCTACTGAGATATTGATACGAGAATCTCTCATACCTTCTTTAATAGCTAACCTAACAGCATTAATAAATCTCTCTTCATTCTGGGCTCTAATGGTAGTTGGGTCTTCTTTCTCTTTATTCTGAGCTTCAGTATTCCTATCTACTGAATTACTAAGGTAACTAATACCCTCAATTAATAAAGGAAGACCTACAGTAATTGCTAATCCCCAGGGTCCACCGAGTAATCCCATAAGTCTACCACCTATAGAGGTTAAACCTTTTATAGCACCTTGCCTAGCCACTTGACTACCAACTTGGGCACCTGCTCCAGCTAAAGCCCCTCCAGCTAAATTACCCGCCATAGTAGTTGCTAATGGTACTCCAGGATTTGGTGTCTTAACATATCTTCCGGTTTTAGTGTTATAAAATCTACCAGCAGAATTCATACCAATACCGCTTGACATCATTTGGAGTTGAACCATGGTTCTCATAAGGTTAACCATCCTTACCATGTGTGCTTCCATAATGGCAAACTGAGTATTAGTTTTATTGCTGCAGCAGACATACCTTCAGTAGAAGCAGTAGCAATAGTCTGTAAATACCCAACAGACCTAATAATACCTCTTACAGTATTAAATCCTGCAACAATAGTACCTACTACTACTGCAGTAGCTCCTACCCTAAGACCAAAACCTCCAACCCAAGTTTCTGAAATAGAATTAATTACTTTGATTATAGAGTTACCCACATTTAGTACTGGGGTAAAGATTCTACCCAAAGCCGCTCCTGCAGTAACGGTAAGTTTCTAGACTTGATTCGAATTGGTCAATGACACCCGCATCGGTTTTAAGACGTTCTTCATTAAGTCTATTTACTGCCCCCATGTTTTGGTCATAGGTTGCAAGTATCTTACCCATCTTATCTCTACCAGAAGCAATATCCCTAAGTACGGGGAGCATACCACGATTACCACGAACTCCAAAGATATTGAAGAAAGTTGGTGTTTCAATTCGTGAAGGTAAATCTACTGCAGCCTTAGCAAACTTCTGATAGATAGTATAAAGGTCTATAAGATTACCCTGAGCATCGAAGAATTCATCTGGACTTAAGCCTAGATCTGCTAAAGCGTTATAGCCTTTCTTTTTTGGTTAACAAGAGAGAGTTGTAAGTAACGAATCATATTGGCCAGTGAGGTACCTGCCATAGAACCCTGTATACCCATATCACCCAATACACCAATAGCAGCAGCGGTTTGCCGAAGGTCTACTCCAGCAGTTGCCATATCTGCTCCTGCATAAGATATGGACTGGGCTAAGTCTGTTAAAGATATATTTGCATTAGTAACTGCAGTATATAAATCATCGGTTACTCTAGCGGCTTCCCCCATTGGGATTTGGTACATTGACATGATATTGGTCATCAAGTCAGCTACACCACCTTTCTGTCCCACTGGCATTGTAAAGATTGAAGCCAGCTTAGATGCCGGCCCAATCATCTCTTTAATAGCATCGAATTTATTACCCGCCATAGCCAGGTATCTTTGTCCTGATGCAACATCCGAAGCAGTAAGAGGAGTTATCTCATTGACATCCTTTGCCAATTGTAACATCTCCCTTTGTTCTGCAATGGTAGCACCAGCAATTTTCGAAGCAGTCCAAACTTCATTCTGAACACCCGCAGAGTATTTATAGGCCCTTGCCATTCCCCCTACGAGCTGCATTCCGAAGTCCATTGTATTGGAAGCTGACATCTGTATACCTCTATTCCAGGTATTCATATCATTCATCATTGTTCTGAATGACCCAGATATCTTGCCAGCCTCTTGAGAGAATCGGTCTTTTAAAACCATGGCAACACCGACCTCTACTATACTCCTACTGGTATTCATAATTTACTTTCTTTTCTTTAATTGTTTATAATATTGCTCGGCCATTTCCTTGAATATTTTCCTTATTCGGTACGGAAGACGTAAAAAGCCGAAATAGTCTAAGGCTATCTCGGCTCTGGTGATATAAACAAAATCACTCTCTAACATTACTCTTCCGTCAGGTAGAAAAAATTTGGTGCCCAAACTATAGGATAAGTTCTTTCTTCTCCGGTGGTTGGATTAGTGATATGGGATTCACCTTTGAAAATGGGGTCCATAGATAAGATATACTTTCTCATCTCAGCCATATCCTTTGCAGTAAATGGGGTAAAGTTTTCTACCTTTTCCCAACTACCATCAACCTCTAAGTAAAGGTTCCGACAAAGAAGAGGAGCATTCTTAGTTTGCTTATCCAATGGCAACTTCATGAAATCTTGTTCTCCCTTACCAGTCATACAATCGAATTTAATCTTCTTGCCAGAGGAGAGAACATATTCATGGTTTATCAATCTAACTCCCTCTGGATAATAAGGGATAGCATCGGGCTTTTGATTCAAATCATCCTCAGTTGGAGCAGTACCGTAATCGAAAAGGAACTCATGAAGGTCTTGGCCATAAGTAACTTTACCTCCATTCTCTTTGCCCCAATCATATTCAAATTCTACCTCATCCCCCAAAGAGAAGATACGAGAATTAAAGATAATAGCATAGCGGTCATTGACCGGTAAGTTAAGGGCATCATCTATGGTTAATTTCCCATTGGGTGTAGCCGTAGTTCTAATTACAATTGCTGCAATGAACTTGGTAAGGTTCATCAAAGTCTTCATGTCTGAAAGGTTACTGAGGATATCCTCATCAGCACCATTCTGTTCTCTGATTTCATATTCGTAACCAGAGGGTCCGGTAAATCTAAATGTTCTAAATTCCATAACTGTTATTTTTAATGTTTACATATGTTCATAGTACTCCTTGTAACAACAAGAAAGGGGTGAGCTCCTATCACAGGAATCCCACCCTCACCGAATCTTAGTGAAAATAGACTAAGGAATTAGTATTTATCTGCAGTACCAACTGAGAACTCTATGGACTCAATGGTATTCTCTGAAGCCATTCTGTCCAAGTCTAAGCCGGTAATCTTACATGGCCATACCTCTTCGAAGACATGGGTATTAAGAACTGAGACTCCATCTTCGGCAAGTTCGTTTACAATTGCCGTTTCCCAGTATTGGCTTGGTACTAAACCACCACCAACTATGTGGTCCTGGCAAGAGTATAGCCAATCATGAAGCCATGTATCGGAACCTGCAGTAGTCATAAGTTTCTCTACGATAAGATTACCTATAGTAACCCTACCTGCAGTTTTAACGTCTCTATTGACGTCCCCATGAGCAACCTGGTCAATCTCAATATCCGGCAAAGTACAACTTTGAAACAGATAAGTATTGATAGGGTGTTTGGGGAACATGATGCTCCACAAGAATTTCTTCCGTGGGTTTTTACTTTGCTCCCATCGTTATATGTTTATAGGTTATTACTTGTTTCTACGATTGATACAGATTTGGATGCCGCATCAATTACAATCTCCATAGTTACTTCTTGCATAGGAACTACATCCTTATACTTAAGAATAGCACGGTACTTACCTTGACGGGCATCTGCCTCGGTATTAATTGAAAGGTCATCCCAAGAAGTTGCATCTTGGTCACCCATCCAGGTATACTCGGTCATAGCATCTTCATCTACCAATGAATCCAGTGTAGGTTTAACCTCCAACCAGATTCTCTTCCAAGTACTCCAAACGTTTGGTTCTTCGATATATTTGTTGAGTACCGGGCGAAGGAACTTCTTCAGGTAAAGGTTCAGTCTTACGATTGAAAGGAATCTTTCAGAATCCTGTTTCACTTGAGAAGAGAAGCAATGCCATAGCATGGTTTGCTTACCTGAATCTGGAGTATCTTTGATTACCATCTCATTGATATAATTCTGAGCAAGAGTGTTCAGTTCATTATATCGAGAAGGAGAACCATAATTTGGGCATACTGGTCCAACGGCATCTCCAATAACCCCTCGGTTCATACCAGCAAAGGATTTCCAAGGACCATATTGAGTAGCAGAAGCATCTCCCAAACCTGCAATGGTACCCACTACATCGGAATCCTGAAGATTACCGTTTCGTTGTAGTACTTAAGTCCACCACCAAAATAAGCAATGTACTTAGAGTTACCTACAGTACCGAGGCAAGTCTGTACCCAAGTAACCTGAGCTTTGTAATCTCTGGGTTGTGTACCTTGAGTATAATGGGTTAAGTGTTTGGGAACTTCGATATACAGTACCCATTCCATCAGTTCTTTTGCCATATCGGCAGCAGCCTTGTATACTTTGAGTACCTCTGAATCTTGTTCCAAGTGTTGAGAGATATGTGAAATAAACAATTGGTAGAAGTCTGTGTAGTCTTTTACCAAGTCCAGTGAAGCAATCCATTCTTCGGCAGTTGGGGTGGAACCTGCACTACCGATAGTACCATTAAACAGTTTCTCTGTTTCGGAAGGTGCAGCATCTCCCACGGTAATAGTGATAGCATTCTTAGTACCATCAATATCATCGGTAAGCCACTTAATTAGGTTTTCAAAAGAGGAACCTGCAGTAATTACCGGCTTAATATATTCCGAGTTCTTAGCAAATGCACTAAGAGCAAGGTAATCTACCGAAGTGTTATTGTTATCATCGGCAGTTTTGTAGGTTATTACTGGTCCCTGTTCAAGTACTTGCCCATTAGCTGAATATATTTTATAATACAAGGTATTAGCTTGCTTATAAAAACCAACCTGGAAAGTATTTGCACTACCAATTGGATCTCCATATCCCTTGGTTACTAATCCAAAACTATAAGTAGTACTACCAGATTTTAAAGTAATCAAAGCAGAGGGTTTAGCTGGGTCAGTTACAGCAGAAGCAACTGAGATTTCATCTTCTGAATCTTTAGCTTTTCTTGCCGCAGCCGGAGAAGCAGTTACTGTACCTTGAGTAGCTCCTTTGCCAAGTACTCGAATAACACGAAGCTTAGAACCACCTTGCAAAGCCTTTTCGATATTTGATACAGAACCATCGGGTACAATTTCAGAACCATAGATTCTTTGGAACTGAGAGAATGTAGAGATGATTTCTGAAGGGTCATCGTATGGACCTTTAGTAGTTCTAGCCAATACACAAGAAACTCCTAACATGGGAGTAGTTTGAAGAACATTGTTGTTCTTAAACTTAAAATCAACATGAGGTGAAGTTGGCATAATTCTATTGTGATTAAAGTTAATTACTCGTTTAATTTATACCCTAGAGTATTGTACCTATACCTTAAGTACTTTTAACTCTAACATTTCATTTTCGTTTTGTTCTAACAATCCAATAAGAACCGATATATCCTTGATAGGTGTAAGAGTACCTTCTCCCAAAGCTTTTTCTGGAAGAATACCGTCCTTACATACATAGGTGTATACCTTCTCAAGTATACCATGCTCTACATCTGGATGGTCATAATAATTACCAATCTCAATGAATAGGTTTCCGGTGGGAGCAAGCCTGCCCTTTTCCCATTCCTCTAAATCATTGAAGTATGGTCTCACGTATCCTCTAGCAGGTAAGCCAGTATATAAGATTGTATGTAGCAATCTCATATCTGCTTGTGTTTGAGAAACCAGATGTACATCTATGGTAATATCCTTAGTTTCATAAGGAAACTCTGAAGCTTGGTAATTACCATCCTCAAGTTTATCACCAATGATGTATTTATTCACACCAATATCTCCAGCATAATAACCCTGTAGTTCTATGGTTATTCTTGGGAGAGTCTTTGGGCCTTTTACTTGATTATTCCCTATACCAAAAAGTGGTATAAACTTCTTCATACCTTTGATTGCCTCTTGAAATCTTTTTTCGTTTTCTTGAGACAAAGGTAAGAAGTCTTCTGGGTTTAAGGTAAGACCCATTTCCAACATTGTACTAAGTAGAGAGATATAAAAAGTTCTTTCTACTATTTCTTCTGAGTTTACCATTAAAGTCCTAATCTAATATTTAATTGAACACTTTGATTGCCATTGTCATTAATATACCCATTATAAGTTACCTGAATACCTCCAAAACCACTCATTAGGGTTTGTAAATGACCAACACAATTTAATTCACTAACCCATTGAGTAGCAATATTTGAAGGATAATCGGTAAGCCATACTTTAAAGGGTATTGGTTCAGAACCAATACCTCCAGGGAATTGACCCTCTATTGTCTTACTTATATCGGTTATCTTAAATTGTTTTATAAATTTAGCAACTTGAATACCGTTGATAAGGTAGTACTGATAACCCTTTACATTACTAATCTGAGCAGTACTAGTATTTTGACCAAGATTTGGGAATGGTATATTCGGGGTTGGTTCAAAGCCATACTTAGTAGTTCTAGTACCTGGAGATTGAGTTATATTTAAAACTATCTCAGTGTTAGGTTCTTGCTGTGAGATAATCTTAACTATAGCAGTTCTTTCCAAGGGGTCATAGTTACTGGGGTTATGTTCTTGATTAGTAGATTTAGTTTTGATAGTAAGCTTACCTGCGGCATTAGCTTCTCCAATTTCTTGGGTTACCTCTAACCAATCTGAGGAGCTTTCAACTTTCCAATCTACAGCACGATATTCATCTTGAGGCTTATTATCGATAAACTTCTGTTGGTAACTGTATACACCTATTTCTAGGGTCTCACCCCTTTTAGTACCATCGAAAGTATGGGAAGTAGTTTCTGGAGTGATACTAAAATAAGTTCCCCAGGTCTCTACTATTTTAGGAGCGGCCTTTTGTACCAGAGTTACTTCCCTTTCTACACCCTGAACTACTACCTTGAGAACCTGCTCTTTTATATTATTCATGTCTTCGTTTACTGCCTTAGGCTTTACCCTAATAGTTGCAGTACCAGTTCCGGATAAGGATGATATTTCGAAATCTGCTGCCATTATATAACCCTCCTTATTTCTTTTCTAATTTCATTACGTATTTCCTTTTGTAAGGCAGCTTTTCCACCAGCAGCCTTAAATGCAGGATTCCAAAGAGGACGAGGTGGTAAATTACCATTTCTACTACCATACTCTAACATGATAGCTATCTGATTCAAAGTCTTTCTTGAAGTCTTACCCGTATAGGTAATCTTCTTGATTCCAATTGGCAATCCGACGAAAGTTCTTTTCTTACCTTTTACCAAAGTAACTGAACGAGCATATTGCCCCGTAAGATTTAACATGGTATGGTCCCCATATTTCTTTAGGGTACCAGGAGCATGTGGTGGCCATGATACTCCTGAACCTCTTGGGGGAACACCCGTATTCAAACTTCGTCTTACTATACGAAGAAGTTGATTACCAAATTTTTCTGTACCCTTCGCATAACCTTTGGTTAAGATACTTGGAGTTTTGGCAATCAACCTTTCTGCACGAGCTTGTTCTCGTTTGTCTACGTATATTTCTAGAGAGCCAACTGGAGTCGATAGTGTAATATTAACCGACTTACTTGGCATAATTCTTACTGTTGTTTAGGTTTATCCAATCCCAGCTCCTGAGCAATTCTCTGTAACAGAGTCTCTTGAGTGGATATTCGTTGGTCCATGTATTGACGGAACTCCTCAAACTCCGGAGCAGGTCTACTTGGAGCAGATTGGGATTGATTAATTGAATTGAGAATATTATCACATTCAGAAACAACTGCCTCAAACTTTGGTCGATTGTTAAGTATATTTAAGGCATTTTGTTTTTGTATAGTAACCTCATTAATTATATTCACTATATCGGTAGTATAATATACCCCATTATAAATACCCTCATCAGATTGTGAAGGTAGGTATATTGTAAGCTGTGATACTGAATCTTGGATCACTAATTCGATACTGTTAACAAAGCCGTCTTTAGTACCAGATGCCATGGGTTTACTCTCGCCTGTCTTTACAATCTTTGCGGTATCGAAAATGGGATAACCAGACCTTCTGTCTTTCTCTAAGGTAAATATTACTTCACCCTTTTGCAACTTTTGGAAAATCAATGTTCTTTCGTCCATAATCATTTTCTATTTATTAAATTTAAACCAAATGAAACTGCACCCGGATTCTTTTGCATGAAGTCTACCAGGTTTAAGAATTGATAGTATCCAAATTGATCAATGAGTACCTGAGCTTTGTTTGCTACTTCTTGTGCAATCTCTATACTGGGAGCCGGTAGAGCTAACTGTATCTTAAATTCGGTGAGTTGTTCTTTTTCCATAATTCCTTAGTTCAAGTGGTTAAAACGAAAAAAGGAGTACATCTATCAGGGGTGTACTCCTTTCTAATCATCCTGGTGTTGTAAATTAAACCTATGATAGTTCGAATACGTATTCATAAGTAATCGTCGCAGCAGATTGATTAATGGAGAGTGTAATCTCCTCACCAGATTCATTTTGTGTAACTGTAACCGTAGCAGATCTTGAGGATTCTTCGACGTTCTCTGAAGCTTTACTAGTTACCGTATTACTACTAGCTGAAACGGAAGCCCAAGATGGAGCACCAGATAAGCTTACACCCACCTTATAGGTATCTGAAGTTTCAGACCCGTTAATTACTTTTTCTTATAGGAGGTAAAACCAGCAGATAGGGTATTACCTGCAGCAGCATGGTGAATGGATTCACTTGCACCAGCACCATTCCAATAAAAGTAGTAATTATAACTTACACTAGCACCACCCTGAGTAATATCTACATAATCAGAAGCCCCATCATAGTTAGCAAAGACTCTAATAGACCTACTACTTGTACTGGTATTCTCAGAAGCCCTAAGTGTAGTACCTGATAGACTAAATCCTGAGGTACCATTGGTACTTAAACTTGGAGTAGCACTATCAGAGCCATCCCTTGTATTTGAACCTGAGGTATAGTTAGCATACCTGGGTCTACTTGCACTGGGGTACAAAGTTACACTACCTCCAGTATTACCGATGGTATAAGAACTTGCCGTTAAGCTTACACTCCAAGAACCATAGGTATACCCAGTAAATTCGTTTGCTGCCTGGTATACTGGTACACTTACAGATTTGGTTTTACCATTTAGTGATAAGGTACCAGTAAGGGTTCCTACCCGGGTTCTAGATTTAACCGTAGTTCCCAAAGAACCTGCACTAACTGCAGTACCATAACTAATGCTAGCACCACTTGTAATCGTACCTCCTCCAGTTGTAGAACCATTCCATCCCCAAGTCTGAGAATATGAGGGCATAGTTGAGAATGAACTTCTACTTCCTCCACTTGCAGGTATATCGGATACACTTCCTCCACTTACAGTGATTTCACTATAGGTTCTATAACCTGCAGATTGAGAACAACTGATAGTTAGTTTCTTATTGGTTTCTGCCTGAGTTAATACTACACTACCCGACTTTGCCGAAGTAGAAGTATTATTTGCCATAGTTACTGAAGTACCAGTACCGGTAACTCCGGTATTAGCCCTGGTATAACTTAAGGGAATTTGATTACCATAGGTATGTCCATTTCGGTATTCCTGTTTATAAGAGGTTACAGTAAATGTTTTTGTTCCTCCAGTTGCCCCAAAAGACAGAGAAGTGGGATTCACTGAGAATGTTTGAGACCAACTTTGAGATGCTGCTGCCTGGGTAAATGTGAATTCCACGGTTTTACCAGATTCAGATTGAGTAGCCAACCCCTTACCAGACCTTGAGGTTAGGTCTAGATTCTCTGAAGCTTTCCAAGGCTTTCCATCTGCCGGCTTACTATAGTTAGTAATCCAACTTGGTTTACTGTTTATTACGTAATTAACACTAACAGCAGACCCATTAGCTACATTATCCCAATATTTCTGCTTCATACTGGTAAACTCAAAACCAAAATTAGAACTACTGGGGTTACCTAAAGCATCAAAACTTATACTGGAGTATCTCAAAGTGAATGTATACTTATAAGTTACCTTATGAATATCTTCGAGTTTAACAGCTTCGTTATTACCATAGGAACTAGCATTGGAGATTTCCAAGCCAACGTAACTTTCCCCCGTTCCTGTAGAGGCGAGTGCTAACAATTCAGCCTTGGTAGGGCAGTCATTACCTGTCTTACCAAGGCCTACTTTAGTTTTGACAGCACTCCATGTTGCTATCTCTCCCATATTAATCTACATCTTTAAGATTTCTGAGTTCTGAGATTTCAGCCTTCAAAGCCTTAATCTCTTCGTAAAGAAGTTTAATACCTTCGATTGCCAGAGTAGACATCTTATGGTACTTAACTTGTTTTACCAATACATATTCTTCACCGTCGATAACAACCGTTTCGAATTCCTCAGGATTAGGAACTGAATCCTTAGTTCTTGGGTCTTCTTCCACATAATGGTTAAACCCTGCTGCTTCCAAACCTTGTGCAATGGTACCTTCATCTTCCTTACCATCCATGATAAAGGATTCTGTAGGTATACTGCAAATCTGTTCCAAAGTATGGGTTAATGGTTTGATGTTAGATTTCAATCTTTCATCGGAAGACTCTTTCCAGAAACCGGAAGGAGCAGTAGTCTTAGCAAATACTACCTGGTCAGTAGTTGCCAATCCCAATTGAGCTCTAGTTACTGTATGAGGATTATCCTTTCTACCTGCATGACTATTGATAGAAGTCTGAGCAGTAGTACCTGCAGCCTTAGCATCAGCAATAGCAGTAGCTTGAGCAGTAGATACTGGCTTATCAGCATCAGAAGTATTATTAACATTACCCAATCCAACCTGAGTTTTAGTAACTGTATGAGGATTAGATTTATTGGCAATGTGATTATTTACCTTAGTTTCTAAGGCAGTTACATCTGAACCAGTATCGGCAATCAAATCGTCAACGTAAGTTTTCAATTCTGTACGAAGAGCATTGATAGCATTAGTTCTATTGGTAATCTCATTTGCCAACCCCTGTACCGTATTATCCAAGTTAGTCTTATCAGCTGCAGTCATTACACCTGCAGTAGTCTTAGTTGCTGCTGGTATGGTGACATTCACATCTGTACCTCTACTATATGAGCCCTCTTCGGTATTCTTTACCCATCTAAAATACTTTAATCCGAGATTATTCGTATTTTGGGTAACACCGTTTATTACCGTCATTATCTCCTGAGGTAAACTATTGATTAGTTTATCATGCTCATTATCTTTTGCAATACGAGCCTCTTGTTCATCCTCTATGGCTTTCGGTAGGGTTTGATTAAGTTTTATTACACTTTCTGCCTCCATCAAACCGGCTTCTTGAGTAGTGGCATTGGTTAGTGGAATAAGCATCCCCTCAGGCTGATCTATGTAATGACCCTGGTCATCTAAAGAAGAATAATTACACTGAATAATTATATTCCTCTTGTTTCTGTTAGCTATTGAAATATTACTGATTAAATTTCTAGGCATACTAGATACCACATCCTCAAGATGTTTACCTCTACTACCCTCGAAAGCAGTACCTGCAATTTCTCCAATAATAAGGGAAGAAGTGTTACTATCTACGAATTTAGTACCTGACCAACGGAATTGATAAGGAGGTTCCCCATTAGCAACATTAATGTATATCTTACCAGATTCTCCAGTTACCGGAGTTTGGTGAGTAGCATCAGTATACAACTGAACATTAGTAAGACCTCCAGTAGAGCTTACTTTATAAGTAGCGTATACCTCGATTACATCGTCTACATATGAAGGCAAATGGTTAGCTGGTACCAATCCATTACCATCCAATGGAGCAAACCCATCAGCTTGTCCCTTAGTTGCTACAAAGGCATCATGCTTGGCTTCTAGAGTATCAATGTTATTCTGCAGTTTAGTATCAAGGGCAGTATCAGCATCTTTTCTATCTTGAATCTCTTTTTCTAAAGCAGCAGTCTGAGAATCTCCCAGATTCTTGATAGCTGTATCGATTGCCTTTTGTCTATCCTCAATCTCCTTAGCAATATCATTGGGCAAAGTCTCATCAAGATTAATCTTATCTTGGGCAGTCATTACACCTGCAGTAGTCTTAGTTGCTGCTGGTATAGTACCCATTACATATCTACTACCCTTAACATAGACACCAGATTCTGAATCTAGTTTAGCTCCAGCATGAGTAATGGTGACCTCAGAATCTGAAATTTCTAGATTGCTCCCAGAAGCAAGTACAAAGGATTCTGGGAGAGAATCAAATAACTTCTTATCGGCAGCAGATTGTACACCGGCCTTCTCAGAAGTAGAAGCAGGCAAGGTAATAGGATTCTGTTCTACTGTACCATCTTCGATTACAGTTTTAGTAGCAGCAATGCCTATTGAAGTCTCATTTGGAGTTACATCCCCAAGAGCAAAGTTAACAGTAGTAATTCTATCTAACTCTACCTTATCCTTAGCAGTCATCGTACCGGCTTTAGTATCTGATGCCTGAGGCAAATCAAAGGTTTCTGTAGTATCAGCCTTCAGACCATTATCCTTAGTTACGGTTACGGTTACTTTACTTGCATCGGAATCAGCCGATATATCTGTAATGGCATTTTCATCCAACCCATCCAACTTAATCTTATCTGCTGCAGACATGACTCCTGCAAGAGATTGGGTTACCGGGAGAAGTTCTTTAATGGCCTCATTGGATTCTCCGTATTGGTTGTTAGAAACGTCCTTAGTAGAAGTATTTACCTTGAAAGTAAGTTTAGAGTCATCTCTACTTATTTCACTTACACCAGTAACCATGGTATTAGGTAAAGCATCAGAAGTTGCTTCCTCGGCTACCAACCTTTCTTCGTGATCATTGGTAATATTGGTAAATTTGTTATCCAAAGATGTATCTGCATCTATTCTATCTTGGATTTCTTTATCGATACGTTTACCAAGAGCGGTGTCTGCAGCAATACGAGCAGCTTCTTCTGCATCGATATTATCTTGAAGAACTTTATCAGCAGCCTTTCTCTCTTCGCTTTCTGTTTTGAGGTCAGAAGAGTTCTGATCAATCTTTGCTTCCAACCGAATATCTTCAGCTTTACGAGCAGCAATTTCGTTATTTAACAGATCCGTAATGGCCGTATAATTACCATTGATATTATCCTGAATACCCTGGATTAATTCCAGGTTACGTTGGATATTAGCAGTATTCTGAGTTACCAGAGCATTAGTAGCATTCAGGGAAGTTAACAACTCTGTACGAGTTTCACTTACAAAAGTTCTCAGCTCATTTACCGTAGTAGTAAGAGTATTACTCAGGTTAGTGAATGATTGTTGTAAAGTATTATCTCCCTGTTCTCGTAAGTTCTTTTCGGCTTCAAGCTTATTCTCCAACTCTGTAAGCTTAGCAGTCATAGTTGCTGCAAAGTTGGGATCATCACCGAGAGCCTTAGCAATCTCTGCCAAAGTGTCCAATACTTCAGGGGCTGAACCAATAATCTTTTGGATTGCAGCCTCTACTTGTTCTGCATTCTGAAAGTCAGAATCGTTTAATAACTGAGAAACCTTAGTGATATAGTTTGCATGTTCTTCAATGTCATCCAACTTGGCATACAGCAAGTCAGTGAAATCATTTGAAGAAAGTACCTTGCCATCTACTTTATCTACCTTCTTATTATCCAGTGCTTGGTCGGCAGCAATCCTATCTGCCTTCTCTTGAGCAAGAGCATTACTGATAAGTGTATCTTGATTAGCCCTATCAGTTGCTTCTTTATCAATATTGGTTTGAAGTAGAGTATCTCCAGCTAAGCGGTCATTCTTTTCGGTAAGGATATCCTTATTAATACCAGCCATATCATCCTTGTGATTCTGAAGGTTGGTATCAATCTTGGCCTCAAGAGAAGTCTCTTTGGCAATTGCTCGGTCTTTCTCTGCATTAATAGCAGTAGTGTTGGCATTTACCTTTGCTTTTAGTTCATTCATAGCATCGGTATTACCTGCCTCTAGAGAATCAATACGAACTCCCAAAGCATTATCACCAGCAATACGATTTTCCTTTTCTTGTTCAAGCTTAGTGTTAATATTACCTACTTCGGATTCCAAAGCTTGTTTGGTATTATCCAACTTAGCAGTAAACTCAGTACTCAAAGCTTTATCAGCTGCAGTACGGTCTGCTACTTCTTTATCTAAGTTAACCTGGAGAACTTGGTCGGCAGCCTTTCTTTCTACACTCTCAGTATTAAGGTCGATATTGAGAGTATCGATACGAGAACTCAAGGCACTATCAGCATTAGTACGATCAATGATTTCTTCGTTAATCATATCCTTAACTTCCTTGTAGTTATCACCTACAGTCTTAGTTAAGTTTGTGATTGCCTCTGAATTTCTTTCAATACTATGTTGGTTAGTGGCAATAGCAGTAGTATTTGCATTTACCTGCTCAGTAAGCTCATTACGCAATGTATTGATAGACTCTTGCATACTCAATGCCAAGTCTGAAATACGTTGGTTAACGTTAGCCAGACTTTGAGTATAGGCTTCATCTGCAGTCTTTCTTTCGGCAATCTCTTTATCCAAGCTAGATTGAATTGCGGCATCTGCATCTTTACGGTCTTGGATTTCCTTGTTAAGATTGTCTTTTACAACTCCAAGAGCAGCATCACCAATAGCAGACTTATTGTCTACATATTCTTTCAGTTTAGTTTCAAGAGCTGTATCAGCATCCTTACGAGCTTGAACTTCAGCAGCTACCTCAGCACTGTTTGCCTCATCACCCGCAATTCGGTCTTCGATTTCTTGGTTAACCTGTTCTGTGATTGCAGCCAATTTCTTGGTAATGGTAGCAGCAAAGTTGGGGTCATTTCCAAGGGCATCAGCAATTTCCTTAAGAGTATCAAGTACTTCTGGAGCAGAACCAATAACCTTTTGGATAGCTGCATTTACCTCTTCCTCAGTTTGGAAACCAGAATCGTTGATAAGCTGAGAAAGATGCGTAATATAATTTGCCTTTTCCTCAATTCCATCAAGTTTAGCTTTGAGTATATCGGTAAAGTCATTCTTAGTCAAAGAATAGCCTTCACGTTTATCTACTTTCTTAGTATCAAGATCTTTATCACCTTTTTCTCTAGCAGCAGCCTCGGCAGCAATAGCATTAAGCAATTGCTCCTTGTCTTCTACACCCTGCTCTTTTACATCTTCGATTTTGTGTTCAAGAACTAAATCCTGAGCAGCACGAGTAGTAGCCTCTGAATCGATATTGTTCTGTAATACTTGGTCTGCAACAGTACGGGCCTGAACTTCTTTATCAATATTACCTTGAAGAGCATTATCTGCATTGGTACGGTCTGTTACCTCTTTAGAGATTTCATTGTGAAGAACTTGGTCCTCAGAATGACGGTCTACCTTCTCTTGGTCAATTTTACCTTGAAGAGCTAAAGTATCTGCCTGGCGATTAGTGATTTCTTCGTTAATCTTAGAATCCAGTACAGTATCTGCGTTAGTACGATTTGCAGTTTCTTCTGCAATCTTTGACTCAAGGGATGCCTTATCATTGATATGGAGAGTTTTAAGGTCATTTACACTTTCCTTAATCTCATTATCGGCAGCAATACGTTCATCTTTTTCCTTTTGGATAAGATCCTTGAGTTCCTTCTCAAGTTCACCATTACCTTGATTTACCTTATCTTCAAGGTCTTTGATATCTTCAGCATTCTTATCTACCTTCTTCTCAACTCGGTCGATTTCAGCTTTTAAGTCTGCCTTAACGGTATCAATCTTCTTATTGATTTGGTCTAACCCATATTCTAGGTTATCCTGAACTGCAGCTACTGCAGCACCCAGAGCAGCTTCGGCTTCCTTAGCACGATTAACCTCTTCGGTTAAAGCAGTACGAAGGTCGGTTAATTTATTAGTGATAGTAGTTGCAAAGTTGGGGTCATTGCCCAATGCTTCTGCCAACTCTTTAAGAGTATCAAGGGCATCATCAGCACCATCAACCAAATCACTAATCATCTGTTTAACTTCTTCCTCAGTTTGATATTTCAAATCATTCTCAAGCTGAGAAACTTTAGTGATATAATTTGCATGTTCTTCGATGCCATCAAGTTTAGCCTTCAACTCATCGGTAAAATCATTTTTCGATAAGTCGTATCCTTCTTTCTTATCTACCTTATTCTTGATAGAAAGTACGAAGGCCCAGAACTCATTTATAGTTCCCCCAAAGCCAGCACGAACAAAGTCATCATAGTAACCCTGTAACAACCGCTGGTCAATCTCTTCGCAGGTGTAATATTTACTTACATACATATTTATAAAATTTAAGGATTAATTACTGAACGTTGACGACCCAGTAAGAATTCCGAATCTATATCCCTGAAGGGTTCTCCCTCTGAACCACAGAAGGCATTCATTGGTATATTCGGATTTTCTGGATCTACATCTCCACCGTCTTCTATATCCCCCCGAATACAAGCATAATCAGGAAGCTTATTTACACGGAATTTCATTACCTGGCCTATACCAGGATGAGGTATTATTTTATCCCAGATATCACCGAAGTAATCTTGAAAGCAGGTGACAAATTTGTTTCCGGTCATTGATTGAAATGCCGTTACATCATTGCCATTACCTTTCATTTCAATATGAACTCCAGATGTACCATTAAGGATAACCAGATTACTATCAAACCAGATTCCACTGGAAGTAGTAATTGGGGTCCACCTCAGTACTAACATCTTTGCCATACACTTAATGTTTTATTCTACAAATTCAATTTTGGTATCTCGGTCTCTCTTTAGGATAACCATGAAAACTAGGGCCTCATCCTTTGCCTGAGCAGTCTGAGTATCTCCAGAAGGCTTATACGTTATACCATTAATTACAAACCTATCTTGTTCCCAATTAAAATCCCAATAACCCTCCGGTGTAAGATAACCGATTTGTTCTATATAAGATTTAGAAATTAGTATTGATAAGTTTTCGTCATCCAATTCTCCTGAGACGGTTGCCTTGTTGATAGGCCAGTTTCTGAAAGCATTGTAGTAACACAATGCTTCGATTTGGATGTTATAATATTTAGGTATACTGTCTTCGGCATGACTGAGAAGCTGATTAACATGTTTGGCCCAAGTTATGGTTTGTCTACCAGCATCCCAATCTAAGAAGTCAGTGATAATTTTCTTGTATCTATCCCAAGAGCGGTTCTTTACCATTCTCCAGGGTTCTTTTGTCATAACTTAGTTAAGATTGATTTCTTACCACCTTTTACTGGAGCACTTGGGTTGGGTCCATCTAATACTCCAGGTTGCCTTCTGTTAACTACTTTAGGAACTACGGTTCTGAATACTTCATCACAGAATGGTAAGTAGATTTCCAATCGTGAAGCTAACATACAAAGGTTCTTTCTTAATTCATCTATTAATCCACCTGGTTGCATTGCTTGAGAAAGTGTTTTCCATAGGGAACTTGTAGCATCTGCCAAGGTATCATAATATTGCACTTCAGTAGGCCCAGTAGTGATTTGTTTAATCCTATCACCTCGGGCAAGTTCGGGTTTAGAAGTACCATCACCAGTTTGTTCTTTGGTAGAAGTTAATTGACTTAAGTATTCGGAAGTACTCGTTAATAGATTAAGTATCTTCACATTGAGAAAATCCCAGGCAGCCAATTCCATTATTAATTGGTTTTCTAGTGCTTCATACCATAATTCATCCGTATACTTATCTGGTGCAATTGTATGGTTTACTAGAGGTCCAATGTAATATTGCCACTTAGTGATGTAAATAGATTTCTCTTCCCTGGTCATCCCATCGGATATTTCTGAAGGGATATAATGGTCGATTAAGTTATATATTGTATCGGCTAATGCCGTATGCCCATAATCACAAACTACCAGAGTCTTATCTACGGTGATATCTAAACCGCTAGAGTTAGTTACATGTAATGTTACGGTATAGAAACCGGGAGTTTCATAAGAATAGGAAACATGTCTTCCACCATTGAAAACCTCTCCCTTATCATCGCCAAAGTCCCAGTCAAAAATAGATTTGGCCGGGACTTTGGATATGACTCTGAATGAAACTTCCAGACCTGACGTAACGTACAAAAAGTCCAGATTGTTATTCATATTAGTCTGTCTTATGTAATTTTCATAGATTACCCTTTAGAAGAGGATTCGAATTCTTCCAGCAAAGCCTGAAGAATTGTTTCTACTGTATCATCTTTCTCGGCAACGATTTCATGAAGACCTGCTACCAGTTTCAGTTCTTCCAGGGAATAGCCCTTTGCAAGTTTTTCAAGAGTCATGCCTTTCTTGAACTGAGCATTCAGTCTCTTATCCAACTTTTCGATGTCGGCCTCTGAATACTTTTCGATTTCTGATTTATCAGCAATGATAATCAGATGGCCAGAGGCAATTGCCTTCTGAATCTTTGGTGCACGGAATTGACGACGAGAGAGTTCCTTGTCTTCTCCTCTACAAACGGTAATACCAGTTGATTGGTCATGAAAACTGTAAGCTCTTGGTCCCACAGTTACTGTATATTTATCTTTAGCCATATTTCCTAAGATTTAAAAATGATTAAAGAGAGGATAGGTCTTTTTTTTTAGTTACCTACCCTCTCAGGGAATTTATATAGATGAAACCGGACGTCCCTTATTATTCTAGGTTAACCATCAAATATGGGTCTACGTTCATGAACTCGGGGAAGCCGAATTCTGAGAACTTCTTGTCAGCAGCCAGCAACAGAGTTGCATCCTGGTACATCTTAGAGAAGCCAGTAGTCAAGCTTGCATAGATTGCCTGAGTCTGGTTAGAAACGATTCTTTCAGATTCAAGCATCAACTGACGAGCAGTAAGCTTAATCAAGGCAGCAGATGTATCAATCAACAGCAACTGTTGGTCGGGTGTACCCGGGTGAATGTAGAAGTCAGCATTCTTGGGAACAGGAGACTTAACATTCAGGGTAGCTTCTGTAGTACCAGAGTGACGATCCTTGAATTCCGGCAAGTTCAGCATTTCGATTGCCTGGTCTTCACCACCAATCATAGTTTGGAAGTTACGTCCCATACGAGCAGCACGTACCCAAATATGCAGAAGGTCTTTGTAAGTGATACCATTAGTTGTTTCGTATACACCGATTACCGGGGCAGACTCAGAGCCATCAGGGTTGTTACCATTGATAGCAACGTCCATAGCCAGAGTATCCAGAGCATAACCCAACTGAACGCCAAAATCACGAAGGTAGATTCCCAAGACATCGAGCGAAACATAGTTACGAACTTCATCAGTAAGTTTGAAACCTTTTCCGATTTTGAAGAGGCTAACTGATTTCTGTCCGAAGCTAACATCACCCAATGGGATAGTTTCTGCCTCATTAACCTTTGCAGGGGCAGCATCCGACATGTTAACCATCGGCATGATTGCTTGTAAACCATTGATTGGTTGGTCAGATGCAATGATATTTGGATAGAACGGAGCCTGGCGCATACCCAATGTGATAGCAGCACGGATGATTTCCGGAACAATCCAACGAATATTCTGTTGGGGCATTGTAAAGATGTTCTGCATCGTGTCCACTTTTGGATTGATGCCCATCTTTTCAAAAAGTTCATCTTCTGAAATACCCCATTTACCGGTAACCAATTCTCCAAAAGTTACCTCTACAGGCTTCTTGTCCTGTGAACCGGAACGAACAGCTTCCAAGCTTCTTACCATTTCCGGCAGCTCATTCATAAAATCCTGAGCCTTCAACTTTGTAATATCTATTTTATTTTCCATAACTTCTTTTCTCTTATTTGATGAGTACTTGAATTACCTCATTTGCCTCTTCTGCTGGATTAAGGGCAATGAACTGGGTTGAAGTTGCTTGGTTAGCTTTTACGAATCTATCGTTAAGCAATTCTCCATCGGGAGTTACATAGCCAGCTTCGATATTTTCGTTTGATACCCAGTTACAAATCATGTAACCTTCATAGCTACTGTTACCTCTACCGGGAAATTTCTTTGAGGTTGATAAGCAGGGTTAACGTTATCCGTTACTGCTACACCCAAATAAACTTGAGTAGCTACATCAGTGCAAGGGTAAATCAAACCTTCTTCATTCAAAGCTACTGGCATACCCTGTACGATTTTCTCTCCAGCTTTAACATTGAAAGCCTGGTGCAATTTGTGTGACTCACTTTTGTAAATCACCGCTCTCGGGGTTCTTTCCCCAAAGAGAGTAAGTTGCTGAGGGTCGTTTACGATTTTAGTTTTTTCCATAACGCGGATTATTTATATTAGTTATTTGATTTTGTTTCGATACAAGTTATCGATTACATTCTTAGTACTCGGAGATTCTGAATTCCGTTGGGTATCAGTACCCTGGGTTCCAGTTTTACCCTCGGTATCATCCTCAGCAATTGAGGAAGCACGGTTGACGTCCTTAGAACCACATTTTGAGCAAGTGAGAGGGAACTTCTCTTCCAAGCGAGCTTGGTAATCCTTTGTCAAGGAAACAAGAGTAGTAATACCAGTAGTCTCGGCATTGAGCATCGTAACGATTGTCTCATCTACCTTATCACCCATCAACTTCTTGTAAGTTTCTACGGCATTTTCACGGAGAGAAGCAATGTGATTCTTTCCTACAGTTGCCATTTCCTTCAAGTTAGCTACTTCAGCATTCAAGTTGGTAATCTGTTCCGTAAGAGAAGTTTTCTCTGTAGTAAGATTATCTACCGAAGTTTGCAATTCGTTCTGGATGATACCAAAGTCTGAATGCAGGCAATTACATTTTCCTGATTCATCTCTTTACCTTCTTCCAGGGTAAGCATGTTATCCCCAAAAAGGCTTTCAAGAAATTTTTGTAATTCGTTCATGTTATCTTTATTTGAATGATTATCATTGGCATCATTATCATTAAAAGAACCCTGAGTATCGTTCTTTTCTTGATATGATGTTAAATCTGATTTATAATCAGTAAAGAAGTATTGCTTCGATTTATCATCTCTATACTCTTCATAGGATGCCCAAGTTCTTTTGGCAAAGGTTGGGTTAATGATTTTACCATCCGAGCCAATTTTCTGGGCAAATGAATCAGCACCATGTGAAACTAGTGAGGTCTCAAGGTAACGAACAATTTCAGTAACCATTCTACGTACCATAACTCCCTTAGAGTCATAAGTACCCAGTTTCTGATAAAATTCGTTATCTTCCATTTGGGGATGGGATTTATCCCACTTAAATTGTACAGTAACTGAATTACTATGAATTGAAGGTGGCTCCATAAGGATGCCTCTAGCAATTCTTGGGTTTGCCTTACCATCGATTTTCAGAATACCGTTGATACCAGCGGGTATAGTAAAGCTACCGTCTTTATAGGATTCCTGCCACATTACTTGTGATACAGCACCAATAGCATTACCAATGTTGGTTTCATGGTCACAGTTTACTGTTTGACCAAGCAACATCTTCATAGAAGCCTTTAGTACTCCGTTCTGTCCAAAGTCTGTCGGGTTCCAATT
>ENA-OQJC01000025-OQJC01000025.1-human-gut-metagenome-genome-assembly--contig:-NODE-25-length-37659-cov-3.304567_pt1 | contig 37659 bp, 36 predicted proteins | sample MGYA00242600_ERZ504766 | MGnify/ENA primary metagenome ERZ504766 (study PRJEB26092, sample SAMD00036364) | human gut metagenome | host: Homo sapiens | study: EMG produced TPA metagenomics assembly of...
AATTTCAATTTTTTTTGAAAAAAAGAGGAATTTGAAATTTTATGTAGAATATAATTAATAAGAGGTATTTTGTCAGCTTGTGGAGGTATCGCTTATGAATATCAGAGAAAGCATGGAACAGCGTGAACAAAAGATGCTCAGTCCTTATGCTGCTTTGAGTCTTTGTTCCAGAGGCAGAAAGCGGCAGGAGGAAGAATGCGATGTACGGACTGTCTATCAGAGAGACAGGGACAGGATCCTTCATAGTAAAGCTTTTCGCAGGATGAAGGATAAGACACAGGTTTTTGTGGCACCCCAGGGTGATCATTACAGGACCAGACTGACACATACTCTTGAGGTATCACAGATTGCCAGAACAATAGCGAAGGCACTGAGACTGAATGAAGATCTTGTAGAAGCGATCGCACTTGGACATGACCTGGGACATACTCCCTTTGGACATGCAGGTGAGAGGGCTCTTGATGCAGTGAATCCGGATGGCTTTGCCCACTATAAACAGAGCGTCAGGGTTGCACAGATACTGGAGAAGAACGGCGAAGGGTTGAATCTCACATGGGAGGTCCGGGATGGTATCCTGAATCACAGAACCAGTGGGAATCCGTCTACTCTCGAAGGACAGGTAGTAAGACTTTCGGACAAGATCGCCTATATTCATCATGATATGGATGATGCACAGCGGCGGGGATTATTTCTGAGGATGATATTCCGGTCACGCTTCGGATGCTGCTCGGTTATACAACCAGAGAGCGGCTCAATACATTTGTTCATGATGTGATAGAGAACAGTCTTGAGCAGGATACCATAAAGATGTCAGCAGAGATCTACGAGGCAATGATGGATCTGCGGGCTCTCATGTTTCAGAATGTATATGAGAATCCGGCAGCCCATAAGGAAGAGGAAAAGGTAGTGAAGATGCTGACGGAGTTATATGAATATTATGTCGAACACCCGGAAGCAATGTCAACAGAATACAGGGAGCTGATCGTGCGTGGAGAGAAGAAGGAACAGGCAGTATGTGACTATCTCTCAGGAATGACAGACCAGTATTCTATAAGGAAATTCCGGGAGATTTACATACCAAAAGCATGGGAAGTCTATTAATCGATCAAGAAGGAGGACGAAGCATGCGTTATTCAGACGATATCATTGAAGAAGTCAGGATGAAGAATGATATTGTAGATGTTGTATCCCAGTATGTGAAGCTGAACAAAAGAGGAAGTACCTATTTTGGACTTTGTCCGTTTCATAATGAGAAAACTCCCTCTTTTTCGGTAACACCGGCGAAGCAGATGTATTACTGCTTCGGATGCGGAGCAGGCGGGAATGTATTTAATTTTGTGATGGAATATGAGAATTATACCTTTGGGGAGGCACTGAAGCATCTGGCAGACAGGGCAGGGGTGCAGCTTCCGAAGATTGAATATTCCGGAGAAGCAAAGAAGAAAGCAGAACGTCGGGCTGCCCTTCTGGAGATCAATAAGCTTGCAGCAGGATATTTCTATTATCAGCTGCGTCGTGAGAGTGGCAGACAGGCACATGAATATCTGACAGGCAGAGGACTCAGTGAGGAGACGATCAGGAAGTTTGGCCTGGGATATTCGGATAAGTACAGTGACGATTTGTACAAATATCTGAAGTCAAAGAATTACAGTGACGAACTGCTGCGGGATTCCGGCCTGTTCAATGTGGATGAACGCAGGGGAATGTATGATAAGTTCTGGAACAGGGTTATTTTCCCGATCATGGATGTGAATAACCGCGTGATCGGATTTGGAGGCAGAGTGATGGGTGACGGAAAGCCGAAGTACCTGAACTCGCCGGAGACTACGATCTTTGATAAAAGCCGGAATTTGTACGGGCTGAAATGTTGCAAGAACCAACGAGAAAAAAATTATCTGATCCTGTGTGAAGGATATATGGATGTGATATCCATGCATCAGGCAGGGTTTACCAATGCGGTGGCATCGCTGGGAACGGCACTTACTTCCGGACATGCAAGTCTGCTGAAGCGTTACACTCAGGAGGTATTGCTTCTGTATGACAGTGATGATGCAGGCGTGAGGGCTGCCCTTCGTGCCATTCCGATCCTGAGGGAAGCAGGTGTTTCTTCGAGGGTGGTAAATCTTAAGCCGCATAAAGATCCGGATGAATTTATCAAGGCACTTGGAGCAGAAGAGTTTGAGAAACGTCTGGAGCAGGCTATGGACAGCTTTATGTTCCGCGTACATATGGCAGAGCGGGAATTTCCAATGGAGGAACCCCAGGGACAGAACCGTTTCTTTGAGCGGTGTGCGCAGATGCTTCTGGAGCTTTCCGATGAACTGGAGAGAAATCTTTATATAGAAGCAATCGTAAAGGATTACAGAAGCAGTGGGATCAGTGTGGAGAATCTGAAAAAGAGAGTCGGAGCTCTTGCAATGAAGGGAACTCCGGCAGAGCAGAGGATTCAGCCTAAACCTGTGGGAGCAGGTCAGCAAAAGAGAAGGAGAGTGCAGCAGAGAAAGCACAGAAGCTGATGCTTACCTGGCTGGTAACTTATCCGGGCATATTTGACACAGTGGAAAAATATATCCAGCCTTCAGATTTCGTGGTTCCTCTGTACAGGCAGGTGGCAGAGATGCTTTACCAGCAGCACAGGGATGGCGATGTGAATCCTGCAAGGCTGATGAATGCTTTCATTGACAGTGAAGAGCAGAGAGAGGTTTCATCCCTTTTTAATGCAACGATCCATCTGGAGACTCCGGAGGAACAGAACCGGGCTTTCTCGGATGCTGTGATCAGGATTAAGGATGAGAGTCTGAAAGAGAGAAACAGAACCTGGGATCCCACAGATATACAGGGACTGCAGGAACTTGTAAAAGCAAAGAAAGAACTGGAAGAGCTTGGAAGAAAGCGGCAGCAGCTGCATATTTCTTTCGAATAAGGATAAAATATAAACACTATATGGAGGTATAGAGCACATATGGAAATGAATATGGGTAAATTCAGTGAAAAACTGGTAGAACTTCTGGAGCTTGCCAAGAAGAAAAAGAATGTACTGGAATACCAGGAAATCAATGACTTCTTTAAGGATCAGCCACTGGGAGTTGAACAGATGGAGAAAGTATTTGACTTTCTGGAAGCCAGTGGAGTGGATGTGCTTAGGATTACAGACAGTAATGCAGATGATATGATCCTGGATGATGACGATGCAGACATTGATAAGCTGGATGAAGAAGAGATTGAGCTTGACAAGATCGATCTTTCTGTTCCTGAAGGTGTAAGCATCGAGGATCCGGTACGTATGTATCTGAAGGAAATTGGTAAGGTTCCGCTTCTTTCAGCAGAAGAGGAAATCGAACTTGCAAAGAGAATGGAGAATGGGGATGAGGCTGCCAAGAAACGTCTGGCAGAAGCAAACCTTCGTCTTGTTGTCAGCATTGCAAAGAGATATGTGGGACGTGGAATGCTTTTCCTTGACCTGATCCAGGAAGGTAACTTAGGTCTGATCAAAGCGGTTGAGAAATTTGATTACCGCAAGGGTTATAAATTCAGTACCTATGCTACATGGTGGATCCGTCAGGCGATCACCAGAGCAATCGCAGACCAGGCACGTACCATCCGTATTCCGGTGCATATGGTTGAGACTATTAACAAACTGATCCGCGTTTCCCGTCAGTTACTGCAGGAGCTTGGACGTGAACCTACGCCGGAAGAAATTGCAAAAGAGATGGATATGTCTGTAGAGCGTGTACGTGAGATCCTTAAGATATCCCAGGAGCCTGTATCTCTGGAGACACCTATCGGTGAGGAAGAGGACAGCCACCTTGGAGACTTTATTCAGGATGACAATGTACCTGTACCTGCAGATGCAGCAGCATTTACTTTGCTGAAAGAGCAGCTGGTAGAGGTTCTGAGCACATTGACAGACAGAGAGCAGAAAGTATTGCGCCTGCGTTTTGGCCTGGACGATGGACGTGCCAGAACTCTGGAGGAAGTTGGTAAGGAATTTAATGTAACAAGAGAACGTATCCGTCAGATTGAGGCAAAGGCGCTCCGCAAGCTTCGTCATCCGAGCCGCAGCCGTAAACTGAAGGATTATCTGGACTAAGGAGCCTGTTATGCAGCTTTCATTACGTTTGTCTGCAATAGCAGGCCTGGTGACCAGGGGAAACAGACTTGTGGATGTGGGATGCGATCATGGATACCTGCCGGTTTCGCTTTATCTGGATGGAAAGATTCCGGGTGCGATTGCCATGGATGTAAGAAAAGGCCCGTTGTCCAGAGCGCAGGAACATATTTCTCAGTATGGACTGGACGCATACATAGAAACCCGGCTTTCAGACGGACTTGAGGCTTTGAAACCGGGAGAGGGCGACACTCTTGTGATCGCAGGAATGGGCGGCCCTCTCATGGAGAGGATTCTTACTGACGGGGCAGAGGTCAGGGAGAGCTTTCGGGAAATGATCCTGCAGCCTCAGTCAGATATCCCCCATTTTCGCAGATTTGTCAGAAAAATCGGCTGGCAGATCACAGAGGAGGAGATGGTTCTGGAGGATGGCAAGTTTTATCCTATGATGAAGGTAATTCATGGAGAAAAGATGCATATTTCAGAAGATACTCCTTATACTTTAGATGAGTGGTTTGGAGGAATGCTTCTGGAAAGAAAGCATCCTGTTCTGCGGGAGTATCTGGAAAGAGAGCTTCGCATCCGCAATGAGATTCTTGACAGATTAAAGAATGCGCCCAATGCAGAGAAGCGTGCGGGCGAGATAGAGGAGGAAAAGCAGGCAGTTATTGCTGCTTTAGAGGAATATGAAGGCATATGAACTGACCTCCTGGCTGGAGAAGAAGTACCCGTCAGATGCAGCAGAGGACTGGGATAACGTAGGACTTCTCGCAGGAGATGATACAAATGAGATCAGCCACGTGTTTCTGGCTCTGGATCTGACAGAGGAAACACTGGCTGAGGCCATAGAGGATGGGGCAGATATGATCATTACCCATCATCCCATGATCTTTTCCGGAATTAAGAAGATCAATAATCACAGCTTTACAGGAAGAAAGATCCTTACGCTGATACAGAAAGGAATTGTTTATTATGCGATGCATACCAATTATGATGTGCTGGGTATGGCAGATCTGAGTGCAGACTATACGAAGATGCATGATACCACAGTCCTTTCCGTAACTGAAGAGAGAGAGGGAGAAGTACAGGGTTTTGGCAGAGTTGGGAAACTTCCCCGGGAAATGACGCTGAGAGAGTATGCACAGCTTGTCAAAGAGTCTCTGAAGTTAAATGATGTAAAGGTTTATGGGAATCTGGACAGCATGGTAAAATGTGCTGCTGTATGTACAGGATCAGGCAAGAGCATGATCAAGGATGTCATTAAGGCCGGTGCGGATGTGTATGTGACCGGTGATATCGACCACCATACAGGAATTGATACGGTTGCGCAGGGACTGGCGCTGATCGACGCCGGACACTATGGAACAGAATATATTTTTATGGATGCAATGAAAAAAGAACTGACACAGGCATTTCCGGAACTGAAAATCTCCTGTGCAGAGGTAAAGAGCCCGTACACGATTCTGTGATACGGGTTCTTACCATATAATAATGAAATTATAAATGAAAATTGGCTGATCTGCCTGTTGGCGGCGGAGCTGATAACTGTATTTACTTGTCGGTATAGCAGAAATGGAGGCAGGATTTATGGGACAGAAAATGTATAACGTTACGATACAGGGAATAACAAAACAATATCCTGAGAAGATTCCTTACAGTGAGATTGTAAAGGAATACGAAGGAAGTACGGATGCACCTGTAATGCTGGTGATCGTAAATGGCAGGCTGAGAGAACTGCATAAGCATCTCAAGGCAGACTGTGAGATTGAATTTGTGACATCCAAAGATCCGATCGGACACAAAACTTATTGCAGAAGTGCAAGTCTGATTCTTCTGAAAGCAATTTATGATGTGGCAGGGCAGGAAAATATAGACAGTGTAATGATCCATTATTCTGTAGGCAGCGGCTATTATTTTACAATGAAAGGACCTATGGCGCTGGATCAGGAATTTATTGATAAGGTAAAGGCGCAGATGCACAGGATCGTGGACGAGAATCTTCCCATTGTAAAGCGAAGCGTAAGCACTAGTGAGGCAGTTGCACTTTTTCATAAGCATCATATGTATGACAAAGAGAAGCTGTTTAATTACCGCAGAAGCTCTGCGGTGAATCTTTACAGTATTGGAAGTTTTTGAGGATTATTTCTACGGTTTTATGGCGAACCATACGGGATATATTAAGACGTTTGATCTGTTTTTGTATGAGGGTGGTTTCGTACTGCAGCTTCCGACTCAGAATGAACCGGACCGGATACCTGAATTTAAACCGAGGGAGAAGATTTTTCGTGTGCAGAAGGAATCTCAGGAATGGGGAGATAAACTGGATATTGCGACAGTTGGTGATCTGAATGAAAAGGTTACCAGAGGCGGTATCCAGGATATTTTGCTGATCCAGGAAGCTATGCAGGAGGCAAAGATTTCGGAAATCGCATCTGAGATTGCCGCAGCCGGAAACAAGAAGTTTGTTATGATCGCAGGTCCGTCTTCTTCCGGAAAGACTACGTTTTCACACAGGCTGTCTATTCAGCTGGCTGCCCATGGAATGAAACCGCATCCGATCGCAGTGGATAATTATTTCATTGACAGGCACCTGACTCCTGTAGATGAGTTTGGGGAAAAGAATTTTGAGTGTCTGGAAGCGATTGATGTGGAGCAGTTTAATAAAGATATGCTTGAGCTTTTGGAAGGAAAAAGGGTAGAGATGCCGGTTTTCAATTTCAAAACAGGAACCAGAGAATATAAAGGTGATTTTCTGCAGCTGGATAAAGACGATATTCTGGTGATCGAGGGAATTCATGGATTGAATGACAGGCTCAGCTATGCGCTGCCAAAGGAGAGCAAATTTAAGATTTATCTCAGCGCTCTGACTCAGCTGAATATTGATGAACATAACAGGATTCCTACTACGGATGGCCGTCTGATTCGCAGAATTGTAAGAGATGCCCGCACCAGAGGGACTTCCGCAAAAGAGACAATTGCAAGATGGCCGTCTGTGCGCAGAGGTGAAGAACAGAATATCTTTCCGTTCCAGGAGGATGCAGATGTAATGTTTAATTCTGCGCTGATCTATGAACTGGCATGTCTGAAAGTATATGCGGAACCGCTTTTGTTTGGGATTGCCAAGGACGAACCAGAGTATACAGAGGCGAAGAGGCTGCTGAAGTTCTTTGAATATTTTGTTCCGGTGCCAAGCGAGGCAGTACCGAATAATTCGATTTTAAGAGAATTTATCGGTGGAAGCTGCTTTAATGTGTAAAATACTAGTACAGCGTTTCGTAAATAACTATACCAATCGCGTAGGATGCGGATTCGAGTGTGCTGGTATAAAAACGCAGGCGTAGCGGGCTACGCTGAGGCTTTTAGACCTGTGCAATCGGATTCGCAGACAAGTGAGTGGTATAGTTATTTCGAAAACGATGTACTAGAATGAAAGTTACTGTTCACACGCCACTATCCCGCGAGGTGTTTTGGCATGAATATGCCAAAATCCCGAGACATACAAGCCTATAGCAATCCTCTAAAATAATGCATCTTAATCCAGCCCATCAGAGTGTGAAATCCTGCGTCAGATATCTTTGCCGTGCGTCAGCACGCCTGCAGATATCTTTCTTGTCTTTCGCACTCTGCTGAACTGTCTTAAATGCATTATTTACGAGGATTGCTATAAATTCCATTGCCGCAGGCAATTTGGAATGAATTTTGGCAACGTTACTGAGAACGGAGTGAACAGTAATGAATGAAATTTCTTTACAAGTGCTAAAAAACGTGCTAGAATAGCACTTGCGCAACCAGGCCAGGTAATCGCGGCTGAACAGACGAAAGGGTTCAGACGAGGAAAGTCCGGGCTTCGCAGGGCAGGATGCCGGATAACGTCCGGTGGAGGTGACTCCCAGACCAGTGCAACAGAAATAAACCGCCTCACTTGCTGAGGTAAGGGTGGAAAGGCAGTGTAAGAGACTACCGCCGTCCTGGTAACAGGCCGGGCACATGTAAACTCCATTTGAAGCAAGACCGAATAGAAAGCGATACGGCTGCCCGTCGTGCTTTCAGGTGGGTCGCTTGAGCCTTATGGCAACGTAAGGCCTAGACAGATGATTACCCAATGACATAACCCGGCTTATCGGTCTGATTGCGTAACAAAAAACAGAACGGTATTTCTTCCGTTCGTTTTTTTTGATATTTGTTTTATTATTTATTGCGTTTACCTGTGTATTTCTCTTCGCAGTATTTACATCTGTAAACTTCTTTCTCTTTATCTGCAAGAACAAAGATCTGGTCGAGTCCCTGTTCAATGGAAGTGATGCAGCGTGGATTCTTGCATTTGATCACGTTGACAACCTGATTCGGAAGTTTCAGTTCTTTTTTGGCAACGATCTTCTCGTCCTTGATTACGTTTACAGTAATGTTATGATCGATAAAGCCGAGAATGTCAAGATCGAGATTCTCAACCGGGCATTCAACCTTGATGATATCTTTCTTACCCATTTTGTTGCTGCGCGCGTTCTTGATGATGGCAACGGTGCAGTCAAGTTTATCAAGCTTCAGATCATGATAGATAGTCATGGCCTTGCCTGCTTTGATATGGTCTAATACATAACCTTCGCGAAGTGCTCCAACATTTAACATGGTAATTTTACCTCCAGTAATGTGAGAATCAGGGCCATACGTACATATACACCGTACTGTGCCTGTTTGAAATAAGCTGCTCTCGGGTCTGCATCCACCTCTGTTGAGATTTCATTTACACGTGGAAGCGGATGAAGAATGTACATGTCTTTTTTTGCAAGTTCCATTTTCTGTTTGTCCAGAATGTAGAAATCCTTCATGCGGACATAGTCTTCTTCGTTGAAGAAACGTTCTTTCTGTACACGTGTCATGTAGAGGATATCAAGATCCGGTAAGGCATCTTCCAGTCTCTCTACTTCCTGAAATTCGATATTGTTCTTTTTCAGAACATCCTCGCGGATATAGCTTGGGATGCGAAGCTCTTCCGGTGAGATCAGAATGAATTTTACATTTGTGTAACGTACAAGTGCTTCGATCAGGGAGTGAACTGTACGTCCGAATTTCAGGTCGCCGCACAGACCAATGGTCAGATTGTCCAGACGTCCTTTCAGGGAACGGATGGTAAGTAAGTCGGTTAATGTCTGGGTAGGATGTTGATGACCACCGTCGCCGGCGTTGATAACGGGAATAGAAGAAGCCATAGAAGCTACTAACGGAGCACCTTCTTTCGGGTGACGCATAGCACAGATGTCAGCGTAACAGGATACAACGCGGATTGTATCGGCAACACTTTCACCCTTTGAAGCGGAACTGGAATCAGCTGATGAAAAACCAAGAACTTTACCGCCAAGGTTCATCATAGCAGCTTCAAAGCTGAGACGGGTACGGGTGCTTGGCTCATAGAATAAAGTTGCAAGTCTCTTGTCGTCACAGACATGTGCGTATTTATCAGGGTGTTTCTCAATATCGCTGGCCAAGTCAAGAAGAGTATTTAACTCATCAACAGACAGATCCAGCGGACTCATTAAGTGTCTCATTTCATACCTCCATATTTTACTGGTTCAGGAATTTTTATTTAATCCTTCATAACATCATATAATAATCAAGTGCTTTTTTCAAGAGAGTTTTCCAAGTATTTTCTCAAAAAAAAGTCCGGCTCCGAACCAGAGGGGAGCGTAGTCTGGTCTTATCAGTCCCCGGTAATTCAGAGGAGTGTTGCTGTAGTCCCAGGGACACATATGAAAACAGCGCAAAAGAGCACCGCTGATAAATTCCACGAAGAAAAATCCGACAGTATAAATGCAGCCGCGGACAAAAAGCGGGACAGCAGAAAGTTTACCGGAGAGCGGGCGGATGATGGCACCGCATCCGTAAATGGGAAACATTAAAAGGGAAGTTTTTCCTGTCATGGTAAGTTCTCCTGAAAGGATGGAATGCAGTCCGGTCCAGAGGATTTCCATGCACCAGCCCGTCAGACCGCAGAGAATGAAAGCTTTTTTCATAGGTAACGCTCCTGTATAAATTTCTATGATTCTAGTATTGCCTGCCTTGAAAAAAACATACACGTAGGATATAATGAGAACACGTTATTACACTATAGCAATGAGGTGCCTTATGCGCAAAAGGAACGTGTGGAGGGGATCTCATGGAAATAAGAGGAGTTTATTATGAATTATCAGGAAAGCCGGGAGTACATAGACAAAATCACCCGGGAAATTCCCAGTGTCCTGGGACTGGATCATATGTGTGAGCTGATGAAACGTCTTGGAAATCCACAGGATGATCTGAAATATGTGCATATAGCCGGTACCAATGGCAAGGGTTCTGTCATTGCTTTTTTGTATTCTGTTTTATCAGGTGCGGGATATCGCATTGGAAGATATGTTTCGCCTACCCTGTATTCTTACAGAGGCAGGATGGAAGTTTCGGGAAGCAGGATCAGCAGAGAGGACTTTGCTGCTTATATTACACAGGTGTCTGATGTTATTGCTGCTATGACAAAGGATGGTTATCCCCATCCCACTGCATTTGAAATAGAGACTGCGGTGGCATTTTTGTTCTTTAAAAAAGAGAATTGTGATCTCGTTTTGCTGGAAGTGGGAATGGGCGGAAATCTGGACGCCACAAATATTATTAAAAATACGCTGCTGGCAGTGCTGGTATCGATCAGTATGGATCATATGTCTTTTCTTGGAAATACTCTGGCACAGATCGCAGAGAAGAAAGCCGGGATCATCAAAGACGGCTGCAGAGTGGTGACTGCCAGACAGAAGCCGGAAGCAATGCAGGTGATCGAGAGGATCAGCAGAGAACACGGTGCAAAATGTACCATAGCAGATGCTTCTGAGGCAGAGATGTTAAAGGAAAGCTGCTTTGGACAGACAATCCGGTACAGGGGTGAAGAGTATGAGATTCCGCTGGCAGGTGTTTATCAGAAGGAAAATGCAGTAGTTGCACTGAATGCTTTAAAAGTATTGAATGAGCTGGGCTTTTCCACCGCTGCGGAGCAGAAAAAAGAAGGGCTTCGCACAGTAAACTGGAACGGACGGTTTACAGTTATCTGTAAAAAACCGCTGTTTGTGGTAGACGGGGCTCATAATCCTGCTGCTGCGGATATGATGGCAGCTTCAATAGAGCATTATTTTAAGGGAAACGGATCATCTATATTATGGGAGTGTTTGCAGATAAGGATTACAGAAGTGTGATTCAGAAAACTGCGCACTTTGCAGACCGGATACTCACAATCCAGACTCCGGATAATGTAAGGGCACTGCCTGCCGGAGAACTGGCGAAGACTGTCAGTGAATATAATCCCAATGTACAGGCAATGGATACGATTAAAGATGCAGTGGAGGAGGCTTTTTCACTTGCCGGGGAACAGGATGTGATCATTGCCTTTGGCTCTCTTTCCTTTATCGGAGAGATGACTGATATTGTAGAGAATTTGTGAAAGTAAAAAGGTACAACATAAATGATAGATTTACAGGAATGCAGAAATGAAATAGATAAGATCGACAGCGATATCATACGTCTTTTTGAACAGAGAATGAAGGTGTGTGAGGATGTTGCAGAATATAAGATACGTACAGGAAAGAAGGTTCTGGATCCGGAAAGAGAGAGACAGAAGCTGGAGGTCCTGAGAGGTAAGGCACATGGAGAATTTAATCAGCTTGGTGCGCAGGAGCTTTTTCAGCAGATCATGGCGATCAGCCGTAAGAGACAGTATCAGCTTCTCACAGAGCATGGAATCGAGGATGATGAGAAACTGGAAATGGTAGATGCACTTCCGTTGAAAGATGTAAGAGTTGTCTTTCAGGGTGTGGAAGGTGCATACAGTTATGCTGCAATGAGGGAATATTTCCAGGACGATATTGAGAGCTTTCATGTAAAAACCTGGCGTGATGCAATGGAAGCAGTTGTGGAGGGAAGAGCAGACTATGCGGTACTTCCCATTGAGAATACAACTGCCGGTATTGTTGCTGATATTTATGATCTTCTTACAGAGTATGAGCTTAGCATTGTAGGAGAACAGATCATCCGTCCGGAGCATGTACTTCTGGGACTGCCGGATGCTGAACTGGAGGATATCAGACAGGTATGTTCTCATCCTCAGGCACTTTCCCAGTGTGGAAAATATCTGGAATCTCATCCGGACTGGAAGAAGAAAGAGATGGAAAATACTGCCGGTTCTGCCAAGAAGATAAAAGAAGACAATGACAAGACGCAGGCAGCTATTGCCAGCAGACAGGCAGGAGAGCTTTACGGACTGAAGATCCTGGCTGAGAATATCTGCTATAACGGACAGAATGCCACACGTTTTGTGATCGTGAGTAAGAAACCGATCTATGTGAAGGATGCACATAAGATCAGTATTTTCTTTGAACTGCATCATGAGAGCGGAACTCTTTACAATATGCTGTCTCACATTATTTATAATGGACTGAATATGACGAAGATAGAATCCCGCCCGATCACAGGGAAGAACTGGCAGTACCGTTTTTTTGTTGATTTCGAGGGAAATTTAAAGGACAGTGCAGTGAAGAATGCCCTGAGAGGAATTGAGGCAGAAGCTGACAGAATGAGAATTTTGGGAAATTATTAAAAATCATTTCCACAATCTGCACGTCCCACTTTGCGGCATATTTTGCGTAAAGCATTTTTCAAACACACTCTGGTACATTGTTTTCGAAATAATTATACCACTCACAGCAGAACAATAAGATAAAACAACAAGGTAAGAAGGAAGTAATAAAAAATGGCTAGATTAAATGAATGCATCTTATACCGTAACTTTGAACATGGAGAAATCCTTGATAAAATGGCAGAACTGATGAATGCCTGGGAACAGAAAGCACCTGATCTGAAAGAAAAGGAAGGGCTGTTCTTTGAGTGTGCCAACGGACTGGTGGAAACTGCCGGCGCTTATGGATTTTCCGGAAATTTATGGCACTGTTATCTGACATTTCTTCTGGTAAATAATGAAAATGCATTCAGTACAGCCTGTGAGATCAGAGGGGCTGTCAACGGAAGTATTAATGAACTGGCACTGAATGATTTCGGTGTGTTTAAAGAACTGTATGATTTTGACCTGACTGTACTGGATGAGGCATTTGGAATTTCCTGCTGTAAGGTTCTCGGTGATTATACCAACACCGGAAGTAACAGCAAGATGTTTAATTCCCGTATCAGAGACCGTATCTGTGATCTGAGCAAAACGCTGGCAGCAGCGGAGTCCACAGAGGAATTCATGAAGGATATGGTACAGTTTTATAAGGATTTTGGTGTGGGTAAGCTGGGATTACATAAGGCTTTTCGTGTAGGCCATGATGAGAATGATAATGTGGAGATCCAGCCGATCACAAGGATCGCTCATGTGAAACTGGAAGATCTGGTCGGATATGAAATCCCGAAGCAGAAACTGATCGAGAATACAGAAGCTTTCGTAAGAGGCAGAAAGGCAAACAACTGTCTGCTTTTTGGTGATGCGGGTACAGGTAAATCCTCAAGTATCAAGGGAATCCTGAACCGTTATTATGATGAGGGACTTCGTATTATCGAGGTGTATAAGCATCAGTTTCAGGATCTGAATGATGTGATCGCCCAGATCAAGAACAGAAACTATAAATTCATTATCTATATGGATGATCTGTCATTCGAGGAATTTGAAATCGAATATAAATATCTGAAGGCAGTGATCGAGGGTGGTCTGGAGAAGAAGCCGGACAATATCCTGATCTATGCAACAAGTAACAGAAGACATCTGGTAAGAGAGAAATCCAGTGACAAGCTGGAGATCATGGATGATGACGATCTGCATTCCTCCGATACAGTGCAGGAGAAGCTTTCACTGGTTTATCGTTTTGGTGTCCGTATTTATTATGGTGCACCGAGCAAAAAAGAATTCCAGACAATTGTGAAAACTCTCGCAGAGAGAAACGGAATTACCATGCCGGAGGACGAACTGCTTCTGGAAGCAAATAAGTGGGAGCTTTCCCATGGAGGACTTACAGGACGAACTGCACAGCAGTTTATCGACCATCTGCTGGGTGTGGAGAAGGAATAAAAAAGCAAATAGATGAATGGTAAAGGGGGAACGCATATGGCAGTCATGACATTTGCAGCCATTGATATCGGATCTTATGAAGTCAGCATGAAGATCTTTGAGATGTCAAAAAGAATTGGTTTTCGTGAACTGAATGATGTCAGATACAGTCTGGAAATCGGAAAGGGTGTCTATTCTGACGGAAAGATCGATTCAGAAATGCTGAATGTTTTATGTGAGGTGCTGAACGACTTTAAGAGGCTGATGCAGGACTTTGGGGTGGAAGAGTATCGTGCCTGCGGCACCAGTGCATTCAGAGAACTTGTGAATCCGCTGCTGATCATTGAACAGATCTATCAGCGTACAGGAATGAAAATTGAAATCCTAAGCAGTGCAGAACAGCATTTCCTTGGGTACAAATCAATTGCTGCCATAGAAAAGGGATTCAAAAAGATGATCCAGAAAGGCACCGCAATCCTGGATGTGGGCGGCGGAAGCCTTCAGGTTTCCCTCTTTGACAAGGATGCTCTGGTCACTACCCAGGGACTTAAAATGGGAAGTTTAAGAATCCGCCAGCGTCTGCAGGAACTGGAGAAAACAACCATTCATTATGACAAGCTGGTTGAGGAATTTATCCGAAATGACCTGATGAGCTTTCAGCGTCTGTATCTGAAGGATAAGGATATCAGGAATGTGATCCTGATGGGAGATTTTATTACAGATATGATTTTCCAGGAGGAAATGGAAGACAGGATCATTACAAGGGAAGAATTTATGAAACGCTATGAGGATACAGTTGGAAAATCTGTTGACCTGCTGGCACAGGAGATGGAAATTGATCCGGAATATGCATCCCTTGTTGTGCCGACCATGGTAGTGTGTAGAAATTTTATTGATATTTTCAATGCAGAGTCTCTCTGGGCACCAGGTGTTTCCCTGCTGGATGGAATTGCCTATGATTTTGCAGAGAAGAAAAAATTTCTCAAAAGTGTCCACAATTTTGAGAATGACATTCTGGTTACATCAAAGAACATTGCGAAACGCTATTCCAGCAGTAAGAGCCATATCCAGGGAACTATGAATCTTTGCCTGAATATCTTTGACAGTATGAAGAAGGTTCATGGTATGGGAGCAAGAGAGCGTCTGTTATTGCAGATCGCGGCACTGCTTCATGACTGTGGCAAATATATCAGTATGGAAAAGGTTTCCGAGTGTTCCTATCAGATCATTATGTCTACAGATATCATTGGGCTGTCCTCTCTGGAACGCCAGATGATCGCATGTGCGGTCAGATTCAATAATTCTGCGTTTGTTTATTATGATGAACTTTACAGTATGGGAATCGCTATTGACAGAGAGAGCTATATCAAGGTGGCAAAGATGACTGCAATCCTTCGCCTGGCGAATGCCATGGACAGAAGTCATTATCAGAAAGTAAAAGGGATCAAAGCAGTGCTCAAAGACAGAGAACTGCAGATGATCGTGGATTCTGCACAGGACATTTCCCTGGAACTGGGACTGCTGAAAGATAAAGAGGCATTTTTTGAAGAAGTATTTGGCATTCGTCTGGTTCTCAGACGCAAGGGCAGAGCGTAAAGGAGGATGAACTTATGGACTTTGAAAAATTTGAAAAGAAAGAATATTTCGTGAATCGCGAGCTGAGCTGGCTCAAATTTGATGAGCGTGTTTTGAGTGAAGCAAGAGATAAAAATCTTCCTTTGTTTGACAGACTGAAGTTCTTAAGCATTACCGCATCCAATCTGGATGAATTCTTTATGGTGCGTGTGGCGTCTCTTAAGGATCAGGTACATGCAGGATATCATAAAACAGACATTGCAGGAATGACAGCTAAAGAACAGTTGAAAGAAATCAGTGTCCGTACCCATGAACTGGTTCATGTACAGTATAATACACTGAACCGTTCTCTGGTCCCTGCGCTTGAGAAAGCCGGAATGCACCTGGTGGCAGCCCATGAGAATCTTACAGAAGCACAGAGTGTATTTGTAGACAGATACTTTGAGGATAATGTATATCCGGTACTTACACCGATGGCGATGGATTCTTCCAGACCGTTTCCACTGATCAGAAACAAGACATTAAATATCGGTGCTCTGATCTCCAAGAAGGAGAAGAGTGATAAACTCAGCAAAAAGGATAAAACAGGAGAACTTCTGTTTGCTACAGTGCAGGTTCCGTCTGTGCTTCCAAGGGTGGTGCAGATTCCGTCAAAGAAGGATGGAGATACCACAGTGATCCTGCTGGAAGAGATTATTGAAAGAAATATTGACAAACTTTTCCTGAGTTATGATGTGATATGTGCCCATCCTTACCGTATTATGCGTAATGCGGATCTTACCATCGATGAAGATGAGGCAGAGGATTTGCTGGTGGAGATTCAGCGTCAGTTAAAGAAACGCCAGTGGGGCGAAGTTATCCGTCTGGAAGTAGAGGATAAGATGGACGAACGCCTGCTGAAGATCCTGAAGACGGAATTTGACATCAAAGAGGCAGATATTTTTGAGATAAACGGACCTCTGGATCTTACCATGCTTATGAAAGTATATGGCGCGGATGGCTTTGATGCTTATAAGACACCGAGATATCAGCCGGCACCTGTACCGGAATTTCAGAATGAGAAGGATATTTTCCAGGTGATACGTGAGGGCGATGTATTCCTGCATCATCCTTATATGAGCTTCGATCCTGTTGTAAATTTCGTACGTCAGGCAGCAAAAGATCCGGATGTTCTGGCTATTAAACAGACTCTGTATCGTGTCAGCGGCAATTCACCGATCATTGCTGCCCTTGCGCAGGCAGCAGAAAACGGCAAACAGGTTTCCGTGCTGGTAGAGCTGAAAGCACGTTTTGATGAAGAAAATAATATTGTATGGGCGAAGAAGCTGGAGAAGGCAGGATGTCATGTAATTTATGGTCTGGTAGGCCTTAAGACACACAGCAAGATCACACTGGTTGTGCGCAGGGAAGAGACAGGAATCCGCCGTTATGTGCATCTGGCAACCGGAAACTACAATGATTCCACTGCCAAACTCTATACAGACTGCGGTATCTTTACCTGCGATGAACGTTTTGGTGAAGATGCAACAGCAGTATTTAACATGCTCTCTGGATATTCTGAACCGAAAAGCTGGAATAAGCTGATCGTAGCACCAATCTGGATGAAGGACAGGTTCTTAAGCCTGATTGAACGTGAGGCAGAGAATGCGAAGAAAGGACTTCCGGCGTTAATCCGCGCAAAGATGAATTCTCTCTGTGATCCGAAGATTATTGCTGGATTGTATTATGCATCTTCCTGCGGAGTTCAGGTGGAGCTTCTGGTAAGGGGTATCTGCTGTCTGAAAGTAGGAGTGCCGGGAATCAGTGAGAATATTCATGTCCGTTCTATTGTAGGGGAATTTCTGGAGCATAGTCGTATTTTCTATTTTGAAAACGGCGGAAACCCGGAAATCTATATGGGAAGTGCGGATTGGATGCCGCGTAACCTTGACCGCAGGGTAGAGATTGTTTTCCCTGTGGAAGATGAGAAGATTAAGAAAGAGCTGGAGCATGTACTTGATCTGGAGTTTAAGGATAATGTAAAAGCTCATATCCTGCAGCCGGATGGAACTTATGTGAAGCCGGATAAACGAGGCAAAGCCCAGATTAACTCTCAGATGGAATTCTGTATTGAGGCAACTGAGAAAGCAGCACTTCATAAACACGAAGAAAAGAATCCCGCGTATTCATTCCGGCAGAGCCTGCGGAGGATATAGAGGAATAAGAAACAGTCAGAAACAGAAATAAATAACTGGGAAATGCCATGGAAAGCGGTGGAGCTGCCATGGCATTTCTTCTCTGGGACAAAAAATAAAAATTTTTTTGTTGGCAAAACCGCATAAATACAGGGCTTTTTGAACGAAAAATTCGAGAAAATAAAAAAATTGAAATTTTTTTAAAAAGTTACTTGCATTTTAGAAAAGATGGTGTATATTAAATGAGTCGACAGCGAAGAGCAAACGACAGATAACAAATGGCCAGTTGGTCAAGGGGTTAAGACGTCGCCCTCTCACGGCGAAAACACGGGTTCGATTCCCGTACTGGCTGCTACAAAATAGTGAGAATTTAACCAGAGTTTAGGCTCTGGTTATTTTTTTGTCAGGGATTTCTCCTGACATGTTGTATGTCTTCGCAGACAAAAATGATTCACGAACCTGGAGCTTTCATCTGACAATAGAGGAGTAATACTTGGAAAGGAAGAACGATATGGTCACTGATGAAGAACTTTATGGGCAATATCTGCGCGGTGATGAGACAGGACTTGAACTGTTGATAAAAAAATACGGTGACCCGCTGACCTTATATATTGATGGTTATCTGCATGATGTCCACGAAGCGGAGGATTTAATGATGGAAACCTTTTCCTGGCTGTTTACGAAAAAGCCCCGCATCCGGGACGGATGTTTTAAGGCTTACCTCTATAAAGCAGCGCGGCACATGGCTTTGCGCCACAAAAGCAGACGGCGGATTATCTTCAGTCTTGACAACCTGACCAGAGAAGCGGAAGCACAAACGCTGGTGGAGGAGGTCGTCCGCACAAAAGAGCGAAACCAGATCCTGCATCTCTGCATGGACGAGTTAAATCCAGATTATCGGGAAGCTCTTTATCTGACCTATTTTGAGGGTATGAGCTATCAACAGGCAGCTGAGGTCATGGGAAAAAGTGTGAAGCAGATCACAAATATGGTGTACCGGGGAAAAGAGCGTTTACGTGGATTATTGCAACGGGAGGGTATTACAGATGTTGAAAAATGAGGAACGGATTGCTGAGGTAAAACGGCGTATTGGGGAAAAAGAACGACAGCAGAGACTGCGGCACAGACGGATTGTCTCCGCATTCTGCATAGCGGCATGCCTTGCAGTAATCGTTGGGGTTTCCTTTGTTATGCCAGGTATTGTCGGACAGATTGCGCCCGGTACTTCTTCTGGATTTGAAACGGCAGCAACAATTTTAGGCGGCGGTACTGCGTTGGGATATATGGTGATCGGACTGCTGGCTTTTATCTCGGCGTTTGCGTGACTATTCTGTGCTTCCGCATCCGCCAGCTGAACAAAGAGGAGCAGACGGAGGAACAAAAGGAGGACAATGAGGATGGAGCTGTTCAGTAACCTTTTTCAATTTGCTGTTACCCTGGTGGGCTTTTGTCTGAGTGGTATCTGGTATCTGAAAGATCGAAAACAGACCTGTTTCCTGCTGACCTGCTTTTACGGATGCTTTGCCCTCGGCTCTCTTTACTGGACGCTGTATCTGCTTCTGTTTTCTGAAACACCGCAGGTCTTTTATGTGTCAGAGTTCGGCTGGGTAGCCAGTGTGATTTTCCTTTATCTTCTGCAATACACCCTTTCTTCTGCCGGGGAAAGAAGATTTTTGACACGAAAAGCCCTGATTGCCCCTTTGATTGGCATTCCGCTTTGTGTGTTTTACTGCACCTTTGGGGATGTTCTCTCCAATCTGCTCTGGTGTGGCATGATGATCGTTGTTTCTTATCATTCCATTCGGGGTCTTGCTTATGCACAGATACAGACGGGAACAGCGTGTAAGATGCGGTATTTCCACATTGGGGTACTGTGCTATGTGGCGGTGGAATATGTCCTTTGGATCTCCGGATGTCTGTGGCCGGGCTATTCCATTTCCGCTCCCTATTGCTGGTTTGATCTTCTGCTTACAGGCTGCCTGTTTGCACTGCTGCCAGCCACAGGAAAGGCGGTGCAGGTATGACATATATTGAAAACGTATTTCTTTGCATGGCCTCACCCCTGCTGATCGCTGCTCTGTGCATGGGAAAGCGGCAGAGAAAATTCTTTCTGTTCTGCTTTGCCGGGATGGGTGCCTGTCTGCTTTCCGCTTACATCAACACCTTTTTCGTTGCACTTTATAAAGCGGACACCTTTGCAGCTACCACAGAGATTGCCCCGGTGGTGGAGGAAGTGATGAAACTTCTGCCACTGCTCTTTTATCTGCTGATATTTGAGCCGAAAGCGGAGCAGATCAAAAATGCAGCCGTGATCACAGCTCTTTCCTTTGCCACATTTGAAAACGTCTGCTATCTGATCCAAAACGGAGCCGGTCATTTTCTTTATTTTCTTCCGGGGTATTGGAACAGGAGCCATGCACGTGATCTGTGGGGCCATTGTCGGCGGTGGCCTTGCATATGTGTGGCAGAGAACATGGCTGAAGATTGCCGGAACCTGCGGTCTGCTGGGAGCAGCAATCACCTTTCACGCAATTTATAATCTTCTGATCGCCTATGGCAGTGTAGCACAGTATATTGCTTATCTGCTGCCTGTACTGATCCTGGCAGCGGGAAAACTGATCTTCCGCAGTTCGATACAATAATATAACCTGATTTTTCTCTTTTGGGAGCTGTTTCGGCAGCTCTCAAATTTTTTTGAAAAAATTTGATTTTCAGGTGAGAGTTTTTCACTTTTTTTGTACCTATATAAGTGAAAGACTTTTTAGGACTTTTTTGTGAAAGGAGGATGGAAGGCATGTATGATACCAAAAAGCGTATCGAATTGGTAAAAAAACGAATGCATGAATACCACCGCCGCCAGGAGCGGCGCACAGTCTGTCGGCTGTCTGTTCTGTGTACCCTGTTATTCCTGTCTCTTGTGGGAGCAATGGGGATAATGCAAAACAAGCCAATAAACGTTACGGGAATGTACGGCACAATCCTGCTTCATGAGGACGCAGGCGGTTATGTGTTGGTGGCTGTCATTTCCTTTACGGTGGCAGTCGTGATTACCGCATTATGTATCAAATTCAGAAAAAAAGGACAAAAGAGTCAGGATGCAGAAAATCATGTATAAAGAAAGGAAAAGGTGAAAAGTATGAGGAAAAAATTATTAGCCGGGATGCTGGCACTTGCACTGTGTTCTACAAATATGCCCCTTCAGACCATATTTGCGGAGGAATTTACTTCCGGAAATCCAGATGTAGTGTCTGAGGAAGAAACTCCGGAGATTTTTACCAATGAAGTGCAGGAAGCTGTAGGAGAGACAGATGAGGAACTGTCTGTATTCAGTTCAGAAGAGGTTCCTGAATTTAATGATGCCCCCGATGAGGCAATGGCTGCTGCGGAAAATGAACAAGCTGGAGAAATTGATTTAGCTGATAACGATAAGGTTATGAACGGAGTTTATACTATAAGTTCGGCAGGAGATTACAAATTCACATGTAGCCGGGAAACAGGAAATAGAATTGTGGTTGATGGAAAGAAAATTTCAGCGAAAGACAGCATCAACATTTATCTTAATAAGTAAATATCAATACATCTGCTGGTCCGGCACTGCGAATAAATCTTAATGTTGAAGCTACAGTCACTATCCATTTAACAGGCACAAATAGTCTTATAACAAAGAATAACTATTATGCCGGTTTACAGAAAGATAACAAAGCTCGGCTTATAATAAAAACCAATAATTCAGATGCTACTGCAGGAATCTTAAATGCTCGTAGTATCGATGGGGATAGCGCCGGAATTGGTGGCGGCTTTTACGGCTCCGTCTCTTGCAGTAATATTATTATTGATAGTTGTTCTGTAATTGCTAGTTCTAAGTATGGTGCTGGAATTGGTGGCAGCAAGCAACACGCTGGCAGTGATATTACCATTAATAGTAGTTCTGTAACTGCTAGTTCTACGGATGGTGCCGGAATTGGTGGCGGCGGTTACGGCGCTGGCAGTGGCAGTGATATTACCATTAATAGTAGTTCTGTAACTGCTAGTTCTACGAATGGTGACGGAATTGGTGGCGGCTATGAATATGGAGGTTCTTGCAAAAATATTACCATTAATGGCGGCTCGGTAAAAGCCTCTTCTGTATCCGGTTCCCCAACAAACGAAGGGAAAGAGGTTTACTGTTGTACTATTGAAAATCCCGAAAATGCGAACGTAACAATCAAAACTGGAACAGGTTCTAGGGTATGGGATTGGAAGCCTGTAAACCATTCCTCTCTCGACCCTGATGACACTAATCTGTATGTTTGGCTGCCCAAGCTCGAAGACAATTCTACAAAAAGCAATTATATGATTACACTTAACCCAGAAAATGGTTCAGAATCTCGAACACGGAATTATTCATTCGACACCGTTACCAACACATTTAAAGCTGCTCAAGCTGTTAATGATTTTATATTTAAGTCCCCTGTAAATCTTACTTACAATGGTCAGCCTAAAGAAGCCTCATTAGAGTTTAAATTTAAACCTACACCCGAAAATAACAGAACAATCTCATTGAATTATTATAAAGGTAAATACGAAAATATCAAAGATAACATTGATACAATCGAACCGCTCCAAGGTGCTCCTGTAAATGCAGGCACATATACCGTAAAGGCTGAGATAGGGGAAAGTAAATCCTATTTTGAACATAAAGGATTAGTAAGTTCAGAATGGACATTTACTATAAAAAAAGCTTCTGTAGCACCAGGAGCAGATTTTAATAAAACTTCTATATCCGTTCTATGGTCCTGTAAAAAGATCAGAGACATTACCAATCCTTTTTCGGCTGACTGGAAATGGGATAACGATGTTAATCCTGATCAGGAATTACAAGTTGGAAAACCCATTACAGCTACCGCAATTTACAATGGCGACGATAAGGGGAATTACGAAAAGAATCTATTACTTACACAATCACCAGAAGTCAATGCACGCACGAACACACCGCCGGACGTTATTACTCCTCTCCATCCTGTACTTCCAGCGGATATAGCGGAGATACCTACTGCACAGACTGTAATGAAACACTTTCCTATGGTTATACCATTTCCGCATACGGCCATGACTATGACAACGGCGTTATCACTACAGAACCAACTACAGAAACTGACGGAATCATAACTTACACCTGTAAACGATGCAAACATCAGGATACAAAAAATCTCGGAAAACTTGGTGACGGGGAACCTTACATTGAGGGAAGTTTCCAGAAGAAAAGCTGGGATACTGTTAATGATCTGATCAAGACATCCAAAGAAAAAGATACCATCTCCATTATCATGAATGGTGCCAGGACACTTCCTGCTTCCGTTTTATCCGGGATAAAAGGAAAAGATATTTCCCTGAATCTTGATATGGAGAATGGTTTCATCTGGAAGATTAACGGTACTTCCATTACAGCAGAAACACCTGCAGATACCGATCTTTCTGTTACAAACACAGCAGAATATATCCCGGCAGCATTATACAGCCTGATTTCCACAAACCAGAATGATTTCGGTTTCCATCTTGGAAGAAAACGGAGCTTTCGATTTCCCGGCTGTGCTTTCCGTAAAGGCAGATGCCTCCTGTGCAGGACTTATGGCAAATCTGTTCTGGTATGATGTTGAGAATGGGGTTCTGCAGTGTATCCAGACTGTAACTGTAGGCGGTGCATTTGAGGATAGCATTCCATATGCTGACTTTACCCTTTCCAAAGGACAGGATTATTTCATAGCATTTGGTACAGAATCTCTCAATGGCAGAGTTATTCACACAGACGGAAGTATCACAGATGAAAACGGTGCATACCTGCGACCTGCCAACACAGAGATTTCCAGCCACTCCATTGACAGAAACAAGCTTACTGTCAAACTTGCCAAAGGATGTGCCGGTGCTCAGGGTTATGACTTCGTGATCAGCAGGAAATCAGATATGCTTAAGACCGGTAAATTCAGCAAAACAGTTTCCTCAACCGGCAAGCCACAGGCATCTTTCAGATATCTGGCAAAAGGTACCTGGTATGTGGCAGCCCGAAGCTGGGTTCTGGATGCACAGGGCAATAAGGTCTATGGTTCCTGGACAAAGGTTAAGAAGATCAAGATCACTGTTGTCACACCGCAGCAGCCAAAGATCAGGAATATCACTGTAAAAGGAAACACTGTGACTGTTACTTACACAAAATGCAAAAATGCCACAGGTTATGAAATCCTGCTGGGAAACAAATACAAAACCTCCGCAGGTGAAAAATATCCGGTTAAGAAATATCTGAAACGTACAGAAGGCAAAAATACCGTAACTGTAACCTTTACAAACGTAAAGAAGGGTACCTGGTATGTGACCATACGGGCATGGAACCAAACATCCAAAGACAAATCCAGAGTTTACAGTCCATACTCCACAATGAAGAAATTTAAGACAAAGAAATAGCTTCTGTTTCTTACAGATATTTCTACTGTAAAGATAATGCCAAACAGCCTTGTAGGCAAATGAAACAGTTGACAGCTGAAAAAACCAATGATAAGATAAATGCACTCAAATTATAACAGAACAGGCTTACAGTCAGAAAAGGATCAGAATTTCGGTTCTGATTATTTTTTGTGTTTTATTCCGTTGACAAGGGAAAGTTCGCACTTGAAAAAGAATAAAAACTGGGTTATAATACGAACAAATGTTTGCAATGCAAAAAATCATTCCCGGATTTACAGTAAGCAATCCGGTTGATAGAAAGAAAGGAAATGTAACAGACATGGCAAAGAAAAACACCTATGATGCAGGGAGCATCTCTGTCCTGGAAGGTCTGGAGGCGGTTCGTAAGCGTCCGGGAATGTACATCGGAAGTGTTTCACGAAAAGGATTAAATCATCTCATTTATGAGATCGTAGATAACGCAGTAGATGAACATCTGGCAGGATACTGCAGTCTGATCCATGTGATTCTGGAGAAGGATGGTTCCTGTACGGTTACGGATAATGGAAGAGGGATTCCGGTAGATATGCATGAGAAAGGAGTGTCGGCAGAGAGACTGGTATTTACAACTCTTCATGCAGGCGGTAAATTTGATAATTCTGCCTATAAGACCAGCGGAGGACTTCATGGAGTAGGTTCTTCGGTTGTGAATGCCCTGTCTACATATCTGGACATTAAGATCAGTCGTGACGGATATGTGCATCATGATCACTATGAACGGGGAATTCCGACCATTGAACTTGAGGAAGGGCTGCTGCCGAAGCTGGGTAAGACCAGACAGACCGGAACAAGTATCAATTTCCTCCCTGACCCGGAGATTTTTGAAAAGACAAGATTTTCTGCAACAGAAGTAAAGAGCAGACTTCATGAGACTGCATATCTGAATCCGGAACTGACTATTCGCTTTGAGGATAAAAGAGGTGCAGAGGTCGAGGATATTACCTATCATGAGCCGGATGGTATCATTGGATTTATCAAAGATCTGAACCACAGCGCGGAAGTCCTGCATGATCCGGTTTACCTGAAAGGGGAAGCAGACGGCATTCAGGTAGAGGTGGCATTTCAGTTTACCAATGAATTTCGTGAGAATGTACTGGGCTTCTGTAATAACATTTACAATGCAGAGGGCGGTACTCATCTGACTGGATTTAAGACTACATTTACCACAGTCATGAATACTTATGCGAGAGAGATTGGCGTTCTTAAAGACAAGGATCCGAACTTCACAGGTGCAGATATCCGTAACGGAATGACAGCAGTTGTTTCCATCAAGCATCCGGAACCGCGTTTCGAGGGACAGACCAAGACAAAGCTGGATAATCAGGATGCATCACGCGCAACCGGAAAGGTTGTAGGAGAGCAGATGGTACTCTATTTTGACAGAAATCTGGAGACTCTTAAGACAATCCTTTCCTGCGCGGAGAAAGCTGCCAAAATCCGCAAGACAGAGGAGAGAGCCAAGACCAATCTTCTGACAAAGCAGAAATATTCCTTTGACTCTAACGGAAAACTGGCAAACTGTGAGAAAAAGGATCCGTCCCAGTGTGAGATCTTTATCGTAGAGGGAGATTCTGCGGGAGGTTCTGCAAAGACTGCCCGCAACCGTAATTACCAGGCAATCCTTCCTATCAGAGGTAAGATCCTGAATGTGGAGAAGGCTACTATTGACAAGGTGCTTGCCAATGCGGAAATCAAGACCATGATCAATGCATTCGGATGTGGATTCTCCGAAGGATACGGAAATGACTTTGATATTACGAAGCTTCGTTACGACAAGATTGTGATCATGGCTGATGCCGATGTGGATGGGGCGCATATTTCCACACTGCTCCTGACTTTATTCTACCGTTTTATGCCGGATCTGATCACTGAGGGACATGTGTATATTGCCATGCCGCCATTATATAAAGTCATGCCTAAGAAGGGGCAGGAGGAATACCTGTACGATGATAAGGCACTGGAGAGATACAGACGTGCCCATAAGCCGGGAAGCTTTACTCTTCAGAGATATAAAGGTCTGGGCGAGATGGATGCGGAGCAACTCTGGGAGACGACTCTGAATCCGGAAACTAGAATGATGAAGCGGTGGAGATTGAAGATGCGAGACTTGCATCAAGCGTGACAGAGATTCTGATGGGAAGCGATGTTCCGCCGAGAAAGAAATTTATCTATGAGCATGCACAGGATGCAGAGCTGGACATCTGATTTCGCCGGAGTGTTATGTGGAAATTAAGACAGATACATGGATATGTGTCTGAGATGGAGGAAAGAAATTAAATGGAAACAAAACAGGAGAATGTGATTCCCACCGACTATGCGGAGGTCATGCAGAAATCCTATATAGATTATGCCATGAGTGTTATTATCTCCAGAGCCCTGCCGGATGTGCGTGACGGATTGAAGCCTGTACAGAGAAGAACCCTGTATGATATGTATGAACTGGGTATCCGTTATGACAGACCATACAGAAAATGTGCCCGTATCGTAGGTGATACCATGGGTAAATATCACCCCCATGGTGACAGTTCGATCTACGAAGCACTTGTGGTAATGGCTCAGGATTTTAAGAAAGGCAAAACACTGGTCGACGGACATGGAAACTTCGGTTCCATCGAGGGCGACGGTGCAGCTGCCATGCGATATACAGAAGCCAGACTGGAGAAACTGACACAGGATGTCTTCCTCGAAGATCTGGATAAGAATGTAGTAGATTTTATGCCGAACTTTGACGAGACAGAGAAGGAACCTGTGGTACTTCCTGTCAGAATCCCGAATCTGCTTGTAAACGGAGCAGACGGCATTGCAGTCGGCATGGCAACCAGTATTCCGCCTCACAATCTGGGAGAGGTTGTAGATGCGGTAAAGGCATATATGAAGAATAACGACATCAGTGTCAAAGGGCTGATGCGCTATCTCAAGGGACCGGACTTTCCGACAGGCGGTCTGGTAGTAAATAAGGATGACCTGCTCAGGATTTATGAGACAGGAACAGGGAAGCTCCGTGTCAGAGGTAAGGTGGAGACAGTGAAGCTCAAAGGCGGCAGACAGCAGCTTGTGATCACGGAGATTCCTTACACAATGATCGGTGCAAATATCGGAAAATTCCTGAATGATATTGCGTCTCTTGTGGAAAACAAGAAGGCAACAGATATCGTGGATATTTCCAACCAGTCTTCCAAAGAGGGAATCCGTATTGTTCTTGACCTGAAGCGTGACGCAGATGTAGAGAATCTTACAAATATGCTCTATAAGAAGACAAAGCTGGAAGATACTTTTGGCGTGAATATGCTGGCAGTTGCGGATGGCAGACCGGAGACTCTGAGTCTGAAGCAGGTGATCGAGCATCACGTAGATTTCGTATTCGATGTCACGACCAGAAAGTACACCACACTTCTGAATAAAGAGCAGGAGAAGAAAGAAATCCAGGAAGGTCTGATCAAGGCATGTGATGTGATCGACCTGATCATCGAGATCCTGCGAGGAAGCAAGAACAGAGAACAGGTAAAGAAATGCCTGGTTGACGGTGTGACAGAAGGAATCAGGTTCAAGGGTAAATCAAGCGAGAAAGCTGCACAGAAACTGCACTTCTCAGAGAAACAGGCAGCTGCGATCCTGGATATGCGTCTGTACAAGCTGATCGGTCTGGAAATCGAGGCACTTCAGGCAGATTATGCAGAAACAATGAAGAACATTGCCATTTATGAAGATATCCTGAATAATTATGATTCCATGGCAGAAGTGATCATGAAAGAACTGGATCAGATCAAGAAAGAATACGGTACGAAACGCCGCACAGTGATCGAGAATGCAGAAGAAGTTGTCTATGAGGAAAAGAAGATGGAAGAAATGGAAGTCACATTCCTTATGGATCGCTTCGGATATATGCGGACCATTGATAAGTCTGCATATGAGAGAAATAAAGAAGCTGCCAATGCAGAGAACAAATATGTGTTTAACTGTATGAATACAGATAAGATCTGTATCTTTACAGATAATGGAAAGATGCACAGTATCAAGGTGGCAGATATTCCGCTGGTTCGTTTCAGGGATAAGGGGACACCGGCAGATAATCTGAGCAATTATGACAGTGCACAGGAACGTATGCTCTATGTAGCACCACTGGCATCTGTAAAAGAAAATACACTTCTGTTTGTCACTGCTGCATCCATGTGCAAGCTGGTGAGTGGTGCAGAGTTTGATGTGGCGAAGAGAACGATCGTGTCTACGAAACTTGCTGAAGAGGATTCTCTGATTTTTGTGGGTTCTGCGGATGAAATGGAACAGGTGGTATTCCAGAGTGAAGGCGGATATTTCTTAAGATTTCAGAAACAGGATATTTCTGCTATGAAGAAAACATCTATCGGGGTGCGTGGAATGAAACTGGCAGAAGGAGATAAGCTGGATCATGCATATCTTCTGGAAAGCCGCCAGGAATATACCATTACTTATCATGATAAACCCTATGTTCTCAACAGGATAAAACTGTCCAAACGGGACAGTAAAGGAACAAAACCACGTATATAAAACCAACAAATCCGCTAAAATCAAGGTTTTTGCAGGAAAAGCCTTGCAATTGCCGGAAATTGGTGTTACAATACATCTAAATTAGAACTTGTTGACAAAGGAGTGGGCGTGAGCCCACTCTTATTTGTTGCATGGAAAGGCAGGTGGGAAAATGAGCAGACGGGAAGAGTATGAAAAGCGCGCAGAGGAACTTCTGGCACCGATCGTAGAACTTAACGGCTTTGAACTGGTTGATGTAGAATATGTAAAGGAAGCAGGAAACTGGTATCTGAGAGGATACATTGACAAACCAGGCGGAATTACAGTAAATGACTGTGAGACAGTCAGCAGAGCTTTCAGTGACAAACTGGATGAGAATGATTTTATTGAAGACAGTTATATCATGGAGATCAGTTCACCGGGACTGGACAGACCGCTGAAGAAAGACAAAGACTTTGAGAGAAACATGGGAAAACTGGTGGAAATCCGTACCTATCGGCCAATCGAGAAGCAAAAAGAGTTCTGCGGGATTTTGACCGCATATGATAGTAACAGTGTGACAATCGATGAGGATGGAACCGAGCGTGTTTTTGATAAGAAAGACACAGCCCTGATACGCCTCGCAATAGAGTTTTAGTTAATTCGGGAGGATAAGAAAAAAATGAGCAGAGAGTTAAGGGAGGCACTGGATATCCTTGAAAAGGAAAAGAGTATCAGCAAAGATACTCTGCTTGAGGCAATTGAGCAGTCTCTGATCCAGGCCTGCAAGAACCATTTTGGAAAAGCTGACAATGTACATGTAACTATTGATCCGGAAACCTGCGATTTTTCAGTGTATGCAGACAGAAGTATCGTAGAATACGTAGAGGATCCTGCAATGGAGATTTCTCTGGCAGATGCTTTGAAGATCACATCAAGAGCTGAGATCGGAGGCATGATACAGGTTCCGATTCAGTCTAAGGAATTCGGACGTATTGCGACACAGAATGCAAAGAACGTTATCCTGCAGAAAATCCGTGAGGAAGAACGTAAAGTGCTGTATGATGAATACTATGGAAAAGAAAAAGAAGTAGTAACCGGTATTGTACAGCGTGTGATGGGCAAGAATGTAAGCATCAATCTTGGTAAGGCAGATGCAGTATTAAGTGAGAATGAACAGGTGAAAGGGGAAACCTTCCAGCCGACAGAGAGAATAAAGGTGTATATTCTTGAAGTCAAGGATACCCCGAAGGGACCTCGTATTCTGGTATCCAGAACTCATCCGGGACTTGTGAAACGTCTCTTTGAGTCAGAAGTTGCAGAAGTAAAAGACGGAACTGTTGAGATCAAGAGCATCGCACGTGAGGCCGGTTCCCGTACAAAGATCGCTGTATGGAGCAACGATCCGGATGTAGATGCAGTTGGTGCATGCGTAGGTATGAACGGCGCACGTGTCAATGCAGTAGTTGAGGAACTTCGCGGTGAGAAGATCGATATCATCAACTGGGATGAGAATCCTGCAATCCTGATCGAGAATGCATTGAGCCCTGCAAAGGTTATCGCAGTTATGGCAGATCCTGATGAGAAGACAGCTCTGGTAGTTGTTCCTGATTATCAGCTGTCCCTTGCAATCGGTAAAGAAGGTCAGAATGCACGTCTTGCTGCAAGACTTACAGGATTTAAGATTGACATCAAGAGTGAGACTCAGGCAAAAGAAGCCGGTGATTTCTATGATTATGATGATGACGAGACTGCAGAAGATGCAGCTGAGGCATCAGCAGAGGAAACTTCAGCAGAAGATTCCCTGACAGAAGAAACCGAAGCAGAAGAAGTTTCAGAGGAAGTTCCTGTAGAAGAAGAGCCACAGGCTCAGGAAGCAGGAGAGAATGAAGACGAAGAATAAGATTCCCATGCGCCAGTGTACCGGCTGCAGGGAAATGAAAAGCAAGAAAGAGATGCTCAGAGTTCTTAAGACTACAGAAGATGAAATCGTGCTTGATACTACTGGTAAGAAAAACGGCAGAGGCGCATATCTGTGTCTTTCCAGAGAATGTCTGGATAAAGCGATTAAAAATCATGGACTTGAGCGTTCACTGAAAACTGCGGTTCCGGATGAGGTATACGAACGACTTAAGAAGGAGCTGGAAGATATTGAAAAATAACAGAGTACTGTCGCTGATAGGGCTGGCTACCAAAGCAGGCAAGACCGTAAGCGGAGAATTTTCCACAGAGAAATCTGTAAAGACCGGAAAAGGACTGCTTGTGATCGTTGCTGAGGATGCCTCCGAGAATACAAAGAAGAAATTCAGGAATATGTGCAGTTTTTATGAAGTTCCGATTTTCTTCTTCTCAGATAAAGAGAGCTTAGGCAGAGCAATGGGAAAGGAGTACCGCGCCTGTCTGGCTGTCCAGGATGAGAACTTTGCGAAAGCAATCATGAAGGAGGTATAGCGATTGTCAAAATTAAGAGTACATGAGCTGGCCAGAGAGCTTGGACGACAGAACAGAGAAGTGATCGAGTTTCTTGAAATCAAAAGGACGTTGATGTGAGAAGCCATATGAGTATGGTGGATGAGCCTGCGGTTTCGGAAGTAAAGAATAGATTCAGAAAAGACAATAATAACAGGGGAAAGGAGCATATTGCGAAATTGGAGACTCCCAAGACAGAAGAAAAGGTTGTAACAGCAAAATCAGAAGGAGATAAAACTAGAAACACCTAAAAAGAAAAAAAATAATTATCCGCGTTTTTCATGCACAGAATGCAAGTGACGGAGGAAAAACAAGAAAGAAACCTGTGAAAGCTGAAGGCGAGAGAACAGGTTCACCAAGAAATGCAGAAGGAAGAAATTCCGACAGTTCAAGAACAGACGGTGACAGACCAAGAAGAAATAATAATGACCGCCCAGGTACAGGCAACAGAAGACCGGACGGACAGAACCGTCAGGGAAGACCTCAGGGTGAAGGAAGATCCCAGGGAGGACGTTTTGGCCAGGGAAGAAACCAGGGCGAAGGAAACCGTCAGGGAAGACCTCAAGGGCGAGGGAAGATCCCAGGGAGATAACCGCCAGGGAGGACGTTTCGGACAGGGAAGATCCCAGGGCGATGGTCAGGGCCGTCCGGGCGGAAGATTCCAGGGCGATGGAAATCGTCAGGGAGGACGTTTCGGACAGGGAAGACCACAGGGAGATGGAAACCGTCAGGGAGGAAGACCGCAGGGCAATGGCCAGGGTCGTCCGGACGGAAACAGAAGTGAAGGACGTGACGGACGCTTCGGCGGCAGTCAGGGACGTCAGGGACAGCGCCAGAATACAAGAAAGAATGACGATATGGCATTTGCACCGGAACTGACAAAGACTTCCAAAGACAGCAAGAGAGAAAGAGACAGAGAGAACAAAAACAAGAAAAAAGATTTTGATAAGACACAGAGTGGCGGACGCAGACCAAACCAGGGTGGATTCAATAAGAATTCCAGAATCCCGAAAGCTCTGCAGAAACCGGCTCCGCAGCCAAAACAGGAAGAGAAGAAACCTGAGGTTAAGGAAATCACACTTCCGGAGAAGATGACGATCCGCGAACTGGCAGAAGCTATGAAAATGCAGCCGTCAGTAATTGTGAAGAAGCTCTTTATGCAGGGTATGATGGTTACCGTAAACCATGAGATCGATTTTGAGAAAGCTCAGGAGATTGCTCTGGAATATGATATCATCGCAGAACCGGAAGAGAAGGTAGACGTTATCGAAGAACTCCTCAAAGAGGATGAAGAAGACGAAAAAGATATGGTTTCAAGACCACCTGTAGTCTGTGTTATGGGGCACGTTGACCATGGTAAAACATCTCTTCTGGATGCAATCCGTAAGACAAATGTAACACGTGGAGAAGCCGGCGGTATCACACAGCATATCGGTGCTTCTGTAGTAGAGGTTGGCGGACAGAAGATCACATTCCTGGATACACCTGGACATGAAGCTTTCACAGCTATGCGTATGCGTGGTGCAAACTCCACAGATATTGCAGTTCTGGTTGTAGCAGCTGATGATGGTGTGATGCCTCAGACAGTAGAGGCTATCAGCCATGCGAAGGCGGCAGGCGTTGAGATCATAGTTGCAATCAACAAGATTGATAAGCCAAGTGCTAATATTGAGCGTGTAAAACAGGAACTTTCTGAATATGAACTGATTCCGGAAGACTGGGGCGGAAGTACGATTTTTGTTCCTGTATCCGCACATACAGGAGAGGGAATCGATACTCTTCTTGAGATGATCCTTCTTACAGCCGAGGTATGTGAATTAAAGGCAAATCCGAACCGTTCCGCAAGAGGTCTTGTAATCGAGGCTCAGCTTGATAAAGGTAAAGGTCCGGTTGCCACGATCCTTGTCCAGAAAGGTACTCTTCATGTGGGAGACTTTATTGCAGCAGGAGCATGCAATGGTAAGGTTCGTGCCATGATGGATGATAAGGGACGCAGGATTAAAGAAGCAGGTCCTTCTACTCCTGTAGAAATCCTGGGACTTGGTGATGTGCCGAATGCAGGTGAAATTCTTCTTGCATTTGACAGTGATAAGGAAGCCAAGAACTTTGCAGGTGCATTTGTATCTGAGAACAAGAACCGTCTTCTTGAGGAGACTAAGGGCAAATTATCTCTGGATAATCTCTTTGATCAGATTCAGGCAAGCGATCTGAAGGAACTTCCGCTCATTGTCAAAGCAGATGTACAGGGATCTGTGGAAGCTGTAAAACAGAGTCTGACCAAACTTTCCAACGAAGAAGTGGTTGTAAAGGTGATCCATGGCGGTGTTGGTGCGATCAATGAGTCTGACGTAAGTCTTGCGGCTACATCAAATGCGATCATTATCGGCTTTAATGTCCGTCCGGATGCAACCGCAAAACAGCTTGCTGAGCAGGAAGGTGTAGATCTTCGTCTGTATAGAGTTATTTATCAGGCAATCGAAGATGTAGAAGCTGCCATGAAGGGTATGCTTGATCCTATATTTGAGGAGAAAGTTATCGGTCATGCGGAAGTGCGTCAGCTGTTCAAGGCATCCGGTATTGGTACGATTGCAGGAAGCTATATTCTGGATGGTATCTTCCAGAGAAACTGCAAGGTTCGTATTTCCAGAGAAGGCGAGCAGATATTTGAAGGTGAGCTTGCATCCCTGAAGAGATTCAAAGACGATGTTAAGGAAGTTAAGGCAGGATACGAATGTGGCCTTGTATTTGACGGATTTAACGATGTGAAAGAGGAAGATAAAGTAGAAGCTTATATCATGGTAGAAGTACCGAGATAGTAATGGTTTATAAAGGTAGGGTGCGCGATTCATAGTGTCAGGTACAGTGTGGTGCGCACCTTGACTTGATTGTGGTAATTCAGAAAATAATGTGATCAGGATAGTCGATGATCCGGATTGCTCACAGTATTTGACAGAATTGCCGGATATATAGGAGTAAAACTTAAAATGAGAAAAAACAGTATTAAGAATACCCGGATCAATGGGGAAGTCCAGAAGGAACTCAGCACCATTATCCGCAACGAGATCAAGGACCCGCGTATTCATCCGATGACTTCTGTCATGGCTGTAGAAGTGGCTCCTGACCTGAAAACCTGCAGAGCATATATCAGTGTGCTGGGTGAAAAAGAAGCAAAGGAAGCGACGATCAAAGGTCTGAACAGTGCAGAAGGCTACATCAGACGCCAGCTGGCGCGTAATTTAAACCTGAGAAATACACCGGAGATCCGTTTTATTCTGGACGAATCTATTGAGTATGGTGTAAATATGTCAAAGCTTATTGATGATGTTACCAAGAAAGACAGCAACTCCCACAGACAGGATGAGGAGCAGGATGAGAATTAAAAGAGGATGAGAACATGGAAAATATTGCGGAAATACTGGAAGGTGTGAAAACAATGGGAATCGGCGGACATATCCGTCCGGATGGTGACTGCGTTGGTTCCTGTATGGCGTTATATTTATATGTAAAAACCTATTATCCGGAAATTCAGGCAGATGTGTACCTGGATAATCCCAAACCTGTTTTCGGACATATTGACTGTATGGATGAGATTAAAACAGAGCTGGATGGTGACAAAGAGTATGACCTTTTTGTTACCTGTGATGTAAGTGCAAGAGACAGACTTGCCATTGCAGGTCCATACTTTGACACTGCAAAAAGAACAGCATGTATTGATCATCATATCAGTAACTCCGGATTTGCACAGGTGAATCATATCAGGGGAGAGGTAAGCTCTGCCTGTGAGGTTCTCTATGGGCTTTTTGATCCTGAGAAAGTGGTCCGTACCATTGCAGTGCCAATCTATACGGGAATGGTTCATGACACAGGGGTATTTCAGTACTCTTCAACTTCACCGGAGACCATGCGTATTGCCGGGGAACTGATGAAGACAGGATTCAATTTCAGTAAGATCATTGACGAATCTTTCTATCAGAAAACTTATGTGCAGAATCAGGTAATGGGGCGTGTTCTTGCAGAGAGTATCCTGCTTCTGGATGGAAAATGTATTATCGGATATCTTAAAAAAAGAGACATGGAGTTCTATGGTGTGGATGGCAAGGATCTGGACGGTATCGTCAGTCAGCTTCGCCTTACAGCGGGAGTGGAAGTTGCCATGTTTATCTATGAAGTGGAAACTCAGTCTTTCAAAGTTTCCCTGCGTTCCAACGGAAATGTGGATGTAAGCAAGATTGCAGTATATTTTGGCGGCGGCGGTCATATGAGAGCAGCCGGATGTGATCTTCAGGGTTCTGTGTATGATGTGATCAACAATGTGACAGAACAGATCTGCAAACAGTTTCAGGAGCAGGAAGTCTGATGGATGGAGTAATTGTAATCCGTAAGGAAAAGGATTCACTTCCCATGATGTGGTGGCAAAGCTTCGGGGAATCCTTCATATGAAGAAAATCGGACATACCGGAACTCTTGATCCGGATGCAGAAGGAGTGCTCCCGGTGGCTCTGGGAAAAGCAACCCGTCTGGTGGATATGATCACAGATAAAGAGAAAACTTATGAGGCAGTGATGCGTCTGGGTGTTGTTACGGATACCCAGGATATGAGCGGAACTGTTCTCTCACAGACTACAGAGCTTTCCGTTACAGAAGAAGAGCTTTGCACAGTGGTCAGTTCTTTTGTGGGAGACTATATGCAGGTGCCGCCAATGTATTCAGCACTGAAGGTCAATGGAAAGAAACTCTATGAACTTGCCAGAGAGGGCAAGACTGTGGAGCGTAAACCAAGACCTGTACATTTTTATGAGATAGAAATTCTGGATATCAGTTTTCCGCTGGTGCGTTTTCGTGTGACCTGCAGCAAGGGAACCTATATCCGTACTCTGTGCCATGATATAGGGGAAAAACTGGGCTGTGGAGCTGCCATGGAAAGTCTTTTGCGGACAAAGGTGGGCAGATTTACACTGGATGATGCCATTACCCTGGCGCAGACAGAAGAGGCAGTGCAGGAAGGAACTATAGAGAGTAAAATCCTCGGTATTGAGGAGATTCTTGCAGAGTATCCAAGGGTATGCTGTACAAAAGAAGGGGACAGACTTCTGGCTAATGGAAATCCTCTTGTACAGGCACTGGTCGATGCACAGGAGAAAAACGGATGGATCCGTATGTGCAGCAGTGAAGGCAGTTTTGCCGGAGTTTACCAGTGGGACGAGAAAAGAAACAGGTATTTCCCTGTAAAAATGTTTTAGGAGACATGATGGAATATTTAAGGATTGAGAATGATTTTCCCAGAATTTCACACAGCGCGGTAACACTTGGGAAGTTTGACGGCATACACCGCGGACATCAGAAACTGGTTGAGAAAATTATTGAGCAGAAACAGGAAGGTGCACAGGCGGTTGTACTTGCGCTTGGAACTGCCTCAAGAACAATCCTCACAAAGGAAGAGAGATGTCGTATATTGGAAGAAATGGGAGTGGATATACTGTTGGAATGTCCGCTCACAGAGAAAATACGGCACATGAAAGCAGAGAATTTTATAAAAGAAATACTGATAGGAGATCTGCAGGTTTCCTATGTGGCAGTTGGAGAGGATTTCCGTTTTGGCTATGAGCGGAAAGGAACTCCTGCCATGCTCAAAGAGTTCGGAAAGAAATATGGATTTCATACGGAAGTCCTGCCAAAAAAAATGGACGGACGCCGTAAGATTAGTAGTACCTTTGTCAGGGAAGAACTGAACAGAGGAAATATGGAAAAATTCCGTTTCCTTATGGGAACAGATTTCTCAGTAGAAGGAATCGTTGAACATGGACGTGGAATGGGACATAAATATCTGCTTCCGACCACCAACCTGATCCCTCCGGTAGAGAAACTGATGCCTCCAAACGGGGTTTATATCACAGTATCCCATTTCAGAGACAGAAGTTATCAGGGGATTACCAATGTAGGTCATAAGCCTACTGTTGGCGGCGAGAAGTTTATTGGTGTGGAAACATATCTGTTTGACTGCAATGAAGATCTGTATGGGGAATACTGCAAGGTAGATTTCAAAAAATTCCTCAGACCTGAACAGAAGTTTTCTTCGCTGGAGGCACTGAAGGCACAGCTGGAGAGGGATGCTGTGAAGGGACAGGAATATTTTGAAACTTTGTAAAAAAGAGGTTTACACGCCAGAATCAATGTGCTATACTAACCAAGGTGAATTTAGCCCATGTTCAGGGACCGGACGCTCCGACCATCTCTTAATGTGTGGCGGTCAATCAATAATAATTATAGAATACAGGAGGAAATCACAATGATTTCAAAAGAAAAGAAAGCAGCGATCATGAAAGAATATG
>ENA-OQJC01000032-OQJC01000032.1-human-gut-metagenome-genome-assembly--contig:-NODE-32-length-34589-cov-3.514828_pt1 | contig 34589 bp, 39 predicted proteins | sample MGYA00242600_ERZ504766 | MGnify/ENA primary metagenome ERZ504766 (study PRJEB26092, sample SAMD00036364) | human gut metagenome | host: Homo sapiens | study: EMG produced TPA metagenomics assembly of...
CTCATCCTCAGTCAGTCCCTTGAGTAAAAGCAGCGCCACTGCATATGAGATAACCGCAATGATTGCAGCAAGAATGAAGGCGATAATCTCAATATGACAGGCCTTGTAAAGTATAAAGTATACTATATACGAAATAACTCCCATTATGAGCGAGCTGATGGCAGGTATGATAAAGGTCTTTTTTATTTCCTGCTTAAAGCCGCTGTACTTCTTTAAAGCCATGCTGTTCATAAAGCACATGAGCAATGACAAAAAATGTATTGGCAAGCACAACTGCATGTATATTGAGCCTGAATATGAGCATAAGCAGTATGAGTACTATGACATGCGCTACAATGGATATCGCAGCGTTGATTACAGGAATCTTGAGCCTGTCAATTCCCTGCAGCAGTCCGTTAGACAGAGTGGAAAGCGAGTAAAATACTACCGCAACCGCACCGACATACATCATAAGTGATGCCTCAGCATTTGTTGCACGGGTGCTTGAGAACAGTATATTAAATATTGGCAGTCCAAACACGGCAAGCCCTACTGCACATGGGAATGCGACAACCATGATAAAGCGTGTGGAAAGATTAATCTGTCCTCTCACTGCCTCCATATCGTCCCTGTGATATGCGCCTGTAAGCACCGGCACGAAGGATGCTGCCATAGCTGATGCTATGGATATAGGCACATTGATTAAAAGCTTGTATTTTCCGGTGTATACCCCCCACCATACGTCTATATCATTCTGAGTGTATCCCTGAAGCAGTGCAACCTGCTTGAAAATACCCTGGTCTATTATACCACTGATATTGTATATAGTAGTACTTAAAAGGACCGGAATAACCGTAATTACAAGAATCTTCATTGTGTAGCCAAATGAGCTCACCCTGACATTTCGTTCTCTTTTCATCTGCCTCTTGAACACCTTCATATAGATGGCAAAGATAAATACTACAAATAAAAGAGCCGCTACAGAGCCAAGCACTGTTCCAAGTGTACCACCGGCTGCACCATATGCTGCGGCATAGTGCTCCTTGTCACCAAGTACTGCACCAATTCTTGTACCTGTACGGTATAGCACATATGCAGCCCATACACTGACTATGGCATTTACTATCTGCTCTATTATTTGTGAGACGGCACTCGGCATCATAGTACCCAGTCCCTGGAAAAAGCCTCTGATGACGCCGAGCACTGCAACTACCAAAAGCCCGGGAGCCAGTACTCTTAAAGCAAAAATACTGTATGGTGTGTTAAGAAGCGTTGTTGCAAAAAAATTGCCACCAAAAAACAGTATGAGTGCCACTGTTGTGCCACTGATGGTTGCAAAAAGCAGAGCACACTTCAGTATCTGATACGTCGCAGTCCGCCTCTTTTTTGCCATCTGGGCTGAAACCATCTTTGATACGGCAAGTGGTAAGCTGTATGATGATATAATCAGCATGACATTATATATTTCAAAGGCTGTGGAATAATAGCCGATTCCGATATCGCCCAATATACGCTGCATCGGAATACGATATATGAGTCCTATTATTCTGCTTATAATAGATGCTACGGCAAGTATGGAGCCCTGTACTAAGGCATTACTTGCCCCATTGTTTTTTTTAGACATTTATAAAATCCTCTGTTTCAATTGATAACCAGCTTAAATATTAGCGTGTTATACCTAAAGCGTCAAGTATTTTTCTCTGGTGCTCTTCCATTACGGCTGCCTCATCAGCCTCCATGTGGTCATATCCGAACAGATGAAGCATGCTGTGTGTAATCAGAAAGGCAAACTCTCTTTTTTCGCTGTGTCCGTATTCTAATGCCTGCTCCTTTACTTTGTCGACGGATATGATAATGTCGCCCAGCATGACCTCTCCTGTATCAGGATTGAAATCATCCTCATTCTCATCTGAAAGGAAAGAAAAAATACTCCGGGTGTTTCATATGAAAAGCATCGGAAAAGATAATACATCTGTAGGCCTGTCTATCTGTCTGTACTCCTTATTGATGGCATGTATCCCTTTATTGTCTGTCAGTGTCAAATTAACCTCCGCCTCATACGGAAAGCTCTCCTGCTCAAGTGAAGCAGAAACAACAGCTTCTGCGACCTTTTCATAATCAAAATTAAAATTGCATTCTACTTCTTTTTCGATAAAAAAACTCATTTAAGCAGCTCCTCCTTTGTAAGATAGTCTCGTATTTTTAAAAAGTGATTCATGGAAAGCCCTGATTCATCATACATTCCTGAGCTTGACAGCTCATTTAATGTCTGGATAATAAGTATCTCGTGATTCCATTCACTGTCTGCCACATCGTTTTTGATATGATCAAGCCTTACTATTAAAGCATCGACCATATGGATGAGTGCGGATTCAGGGGTCTGTGGATGTCTTAGCTTGCCATAGTACTCATAGAGTATATTGGTCAGCTTTTCAGGAAAATGCATGGCTAATGCCTGTTCCACTCCTTCCATGACGCTTTTATGCTTCTGCCACTGCCCTATGCGGTAATAAAGCCTCCTGCTGCACATAGCGCTGTATCCAGTCCTGCAGCCTTTGCAGCCTTTATGGCAATCGTCGATACGAAATTGCCATGATTGTATTCAGAGAAATTGTTCTTTTTAAGCTGCTTTACAGCAGGAAAATCCTCCTCTATTATTGCTATAAGCCTGTCATTTGTTTCATCAGCGCTAAGTGGCTTAAATACCCTGGCACAAATGATACCGATAAGCGAAACAATCATGCCGCTTACAGCTCCGGCAATAATAACGGAAACAGAAAACTCCTTTGTTGACATATAATAGAATATGCCCGGTGTCACAATGCTCATACTGATTATGATCAGATATATACATATCTGAAGCTTGTCCTCCTTTAGCATCTTTGCAAGGATAGCACCTGTGATTACAAGAAGCAGCTCACATACGAGCTCAAAGCAGTCGCCGGATACAGTAATTGAAAGCAATATACAAAAATAAGTACCGCTTATAAATGCCAGAAACTCATTGCCAATCAGACAAAGCAATATAGGAAAAATCATCACCGGCCTGCTGTACAGTGGCATAAAACCGCTTATGATACACACTATAGAGCAAATGATAAACGCAAACATAAACCTAAGATAATCAGTTCTTGAGTTGTTCGACAGCTGCAGTGTGTTCCGCTCGTACTCAAGCTCAAATAAAAGCAGCATATAAAATATGATATCTAAAAAACCCATGCATATCCACTCATCCGGATATACATCACCAAGCAGACACAGCACAAATGAAAGAGCTAAGATTGATATAAAAATTGATATTAGTGATACAACCCTTCTCAATTGCTCTTCCTCTGCTTTCTTACAGTCTTTGCAGTCTGCTTATTTTCATAATCATCATATGCCTGAACGATTTTTTGTACAAGCGGATGACGCACGACATCCTTGCTTGTCAGATTGCATATGCCTATATCATCTATTTTTTTAAGCACCCTAAGTGCCACATCAAGCCCTGATTTTGCCCCCGGTGCAAGATCCTTTTGTGTCGCATCACCTGTCACGACAACCTTTGAGCCAAAGCCGATTCGTGTAAGAAACATCTTCATCTGTGCAGGAGTTGTATTCTGTGCCTCATCAAGTATGATAAATGCATTGTCAAGTGTACGGCCTCTCATGTACGCAAGAGGAGCCACCTCAATAAGGCCCTTTTCCATGTTGCGCTGGAAGCTCACAGCTCCCATTATCTGATAAAGAGCATCGTACAACGGTCTCAAATATGGGTCAATCTTGCTCTGCAGATCTCCCGGCAGAAAGCCAAGCTTCTCGCCTGCTTCAATCGCAGGACGTGTCAGAATAATACGGCCCACCTGCTCATTTTTAAAAGCTGTTATAGCCATTGCCATGGCAAGATAGGTCTTTCCTGTTCCGGCAGGACCCATGCCAAACACAATCATCTTTTTCCTGATTGCATCGACATATTCCTTCTGGCCTATGGTTTTTGGCTTTACAGGCTTGCCGTTTATTGTGTGACAAATGATATCCTTGTCAATCTCAACAATCTCACTGCCTTTATGCTCCTCTAAAAGTGCAAGTGCATAGTTTACGTTCTGCTCTGTAATGACGTTGCCTCTCTCAGCCAGCGCAATGAGCTGCTCGAACACCTCTTTTGCCCCATCAATATTCCCCTGCGCTCCGATAATCTTTAAGGAATCATCTCTTAAGACAAGCGTTACGTGCAGTGTGCGCTCTATTTTCTGGCGAATGCATCAAACTGCCCAAAGACGTTTGGAATATATTCGCCCGGTATTTTTATAGATACTTCATTTAAACTCATTAGCTCATGTGCCTTTCAATCAAAATATTTTTCATTATAACATAAAATAAAATTTGTCATAATTTACCTATAATTTATTCCCTCTGATATATCAATTTTCATGGTATTTTTTCTATGTATATACTGCACCACGTGATATCGGGATATTTTTCCTCAAGCTTCTTTTCAAGGAGGCTGTAATCTGCTCTCTTGTGGCTGCCTATTGTTACATTTTCACTCTCCATAAAGGCGATGACCGACTCATCATACGTAAAACGGTTTCCTTCAGGCACAATGTGCCAGATTCTTGTGCAGATGAGTGCATGTATACAAAAAACGCCGGTAATTGCAGCCGTAATAATACGTATTTTATATAGAAATGCTCTTATTGCAAAGTATCCCTGTCTTTTTACCACGAGAAGCCTTGTATGCGTCTTTTTCAGGTGCGGCTTCATTAGAAAAATATCTTCTGTACTGCAGCAGGCCTCATATTCCTTTGGACTTACATATTTAAGGTTCCATATTTTTATATGGTTTGCCGTGCACAGATTTATGAAGCGCCTGATATTGCAGCCTGTCAGCCTTACTGTTGCATAAGCTTTAATACTCATATATAACACCCTTTAAATGACCGGCTATTATTATTAAATCCTTTGTAAATTCCTTGATTTCAAGGCGGCTGCCGGATATTTTTATGGTACTGTCTGCTGCCCTTACAGTTACGGCCTTGTCCGAAAATGACAGAATACCCTTGTGGTTTTCTATAGTCAACTCATTATAACCATATGCTGTTACAATTGGAAGCCCTAGCACTATGTCCTTTGGAAGCTCGAACGAATCAGTTACTTTTTGCATCTTCATATATTAACATATGTTTATTTAGGCTGAATTATGCCGGTTATTTGTGGTATGGCTCATTATTGCTGATGCGAAACGACCTGTAAATCTGCTCCAGTAAAATTACGCGCATGAGCTGATGAGGAAATGTCATTTTAGAAAATGAAAGCTTATAGTCAGCGCGCTTCAATACATCATCGGACAGCCCCAGAGAGCCTCCTATTACAAAAACAAGATGACTTTTGCCGCCCGTCATAAGCTTATCCATTTTCTGTGACAGCTCAACCGAATCAAGCTGTTTTCCATCTATCGCCAGACAAATTACATATGCATCGTCTTTTATATTTTTAAGAAGCCTCTCACCTTCTTTATTTTTTACGATGTCTATCTCTGTCTGTGTGGCCTGTTCGCTTGTCTTTTCATCGGAAACCTCAGTGATTTCAAGCTTACAGTAACGGCTTAGGCGCTTTGAATACTCAGCAATCGCATCTCTGTAAAATTTTTCTTTAACTTTTCCTACACATAATATTGTAATTTTCATCGTTTCATTATAACATATAACTATAATTAAACAATATGGAGGCCGTATGAAAATATACGTTGATGAACAAAAACGATACGAGGATACAAAAGCAACCGGACAGTGCTTCACCGCAGTCGGTGCGATAGGGCTTATTGCTATTGTGCTGCTTGATACAGGAGTTATAAAGCTTGCCGCTTTAGACTCGGTAAACAAGCTTATGGTTTCTATCGTAATGGGGCTTGTTTTCTTGATATTTTTTATCATAGGAATGAAGTCATTTATGGAGCTAAAGGACATTTCAAAAAAAATTGACCGGAATAATTCCCTCGAAGAGGAAATCATGGAATACGTGACCGTCACTCATAGGGACGAGCTTATGACTTTAGCGTCATCGGGTGAAAAAGGAGATGCCTGCTCCGGTGATTTATACTACAAAAGAGCTGAGCTTATCACATCAGTCATTACTGAAAAATACAGCCTGCTTGAGGAAAGCTTCCTCGATCATATGGTTGAAGAAATTTTATTCTAAAATATATAGTGATATTGTCGAAGAATAGTGCTATAATAATAACAATTTATTTTTTATGAGGTGAACAAAATGAAAGAACTGCAAGATCGAATTCTCAAGGATGGCCAGGTAATTGGCACAAACATCTTAAAGGTCAACAAATTTATCAACCATCAGGTAGATCCGGTGCTTATGGAGCACATCGGTGAGGATTTCGCAAATCACTTTGCCGATAAGGGAATCACAAAGGTTGTCACAATAGAGAGCTCAGGAATTGCTCCTGCACTTATGGCAGCAGCCAAGATGAATGTACCGCTTGTTATTTTAAAGAAGCAGCCTTCAAAGACATTACATAATGATTTATATCAGACACAGGTTACTTCATTTACAACAGAGAAGAGCTATGAGCTTACGCTCTCACGCGATGTTATCTCAGAGGATGACAATATTCTTTTGATTGATGATTTCATGGCTGACGGAGAGGCTGCTACAGGTGCCATCAGACTTCTTCGTATGGCTCACGCTACAGTTGCCGGTATAGGAATCCTTATTGAGAAGTCATTCCAGCCTGGCAGAAGAAAGATCAACGAGCAGGGCTATGAGGTTTACTCACTTGCACGTATCAAGTACATGGATGAGTATCAGATAGATTTTATTGAAGAAAATTAAAATAAAATTTAATATTTAAAATCAATACATATTATACGTAAAATCCACTACCCTATTTACAGATTTATGAGTCTGTCAATGAGTAGTGGATTTTTATTATTGTTAAAGTATATGTTTTATGCTAAACTGCCGGATTATGCTCCAAAATCGAAAAGCGAAAGCTGGTTTGACTCCGGCAGTGAACCAAGCAGTCCCAAATCTGACATGAGGTCTACGGCTGTTCGCGATACATGAGTTCTCTCCCTGAAATCATCCTTTGAGAGGAATGGTCCGTCCTTTGCCGCTTCCGAAATATAAATAGCGGCATTGTCGCCCAGTCCGTCAATACTGTTTATGGCCGGCATGAGCTTACCGTCAATTATCTGGAAACGGTTAGGGTGAGCCCTGTATATATCAAGAGGCATGAAATCAAAGCCTCTGGCATACATCTCCTGTACGATACGCATGTCCTTAAATACATCCTGCTCCTTGTTTGACAGCGTGTCTTTTCTTTTCTTATAGTCCTTCATGTAGTTTTCGAGTCGGTCCTTTCCCTGACACATAAGCTCATATGAAAAGCCTGTGGCACGGATTGAAAAGTATGCTGCGTAGTATGCAAGAGGATAGAAAACCTTACAGTAGGCGATTCTCCATGCCATCATAACGTATGCCGCAGCATGGGCCTTAGGGAACATGTACTTGATTTTCTCGCATGACCAGATATACCAGTCAGGTACACCGTGTGCCTTCATATCCTCCTTCCACTGTGGCCACTGAGGGCATTTGCCCTTGGCAATAATGCCCTTTCGCACTTTCTCCATGATGTTGAAGGCTTCCTCAGATTCAAGTCCCATGGAAATCAGATATGTCATAATATCATCTCTGGTACAGATACAGGTTGAAATGGTAGCTGTGCCTTCCTCGATAAGAGTCTGTGCATTGCCAAGCCATACGTCGGTACCGTGTGATAATCCGGCGATACGAATGAGGTCAGAAAACTCCTTTGGCTTTGTATCAAGGAGCATGCCCATGGCAAAATCGGTACCAAACTCCGGTATACCTAAAGCTCCAAGCGGACATCCATCGATATCCTCAGGCTCTATGCCCAAAGCGGAAGTGTTCTGAAACAGTGACATGACAGCCTTGTCGTCAAGCGGAATCTTTGTTGGGTCAACACCTGTCAGATCCTGCAGCATACGAATCATGGTAGGATCATCGTGTCCGAGTATATCGAGCTTTAACAGGTTGTGGTCAATTGAATGGTAGTCAAAATGCGTTGTCGTGATGTCAACGGTCATATCATTCGCAGGATGCTGTACAGGAGTAAAGGTATTAATCTCCTCACCCATCGGCAGCACAACTATACCACCCGGATGCTGTCCCGTAGTACGTCGAACACCAACGCAGCCCTGCACTATCCTGTCTATCTCGCAGTTTCGCTTTCTGACACCGCGCTCCTCATAATAGTTTTTAATGTATCCAAATGCGGTCTTGTCAGCAAGTGTACCTATGGTTCCGGCTTTAAAGGTCTGGCCCTCTCCGAAAATAACCTCTGTATACTTGTGAGCCTTTGACTGGTACTCACCGGAGAAGTTCAGATCGATATCCGGCTCCTTGTTTCCCTTGAAACCGAGGAAGGTCTCAAATGGAATATCAAAGCCCTCCTTGCTTAACGGTCTGCCGCACTTTGGACAGAGCTTATCCGGCATATCACAGCCACCACGGCCTGAAAATGCCTGTACCTCTGGTGAATCAAAATCACTGTATTTGCAGTGTGTACAAAGGTAGTGAGCATGCAGCGGATTAACCTCTGTGATACCTGACATAGTTGCGACAAATGAGCTTCCTACGGAGCCTCGCGAACCAACCAGGTAACCATCCTCATTTGATTTCCACACAAGCTTCTGTGCGATGATGTACATTACGGCATAGCCGTTTGAAATAATAGAGTTAAGCTCTCTGTCAAGACGCTCCTTAACTATCGGCGGCAGCGGATCTCCGTACATCCTGTTTGCCTTGTTATAGCAGATTTCACGAAGCATGCCGTCAGAGTTTTCGATAACCGGCGGACATTTATCAGGTCTGACCGGTGAGATACGCTCACACATGTCTGCTATCTTATTGGTATTGGTGATGACTACCTCCTCAGCCTTTTTGCTTCCGAGATATTCAAACTCCTTTAGCATTTCCTCTGTGGTCCTTAAGTAAAGCGGAGCCTGCTCATCTGCATCCTTAAAGCCCTTACCGGCCATGATAATACGACGGTATATCTCGTCCTCGGGATTTAAGAAATGTACGTCACAGGTTGCAACAACCAGCTTTCCAAATTCCTCTCCAAGCTTTACGATTCGCTTATTTATATCGATAAGGTCATCGTTTGAAGCAATATCGGAATCCTCGTCACGTATCATAAATGCGTTGTTGCCAAGAGGCTGTATCTCCAGGTAATCATAGAAATTCACAAGTCTTGTGATTTCCTCCTGTGGTCTTCCGTTTAAAATAGCCCTGTAAAGCTCTCCCGCCTCACAGGCTGAGCCTATTAAAAGCCCATCACGATACTTGTTAAACTCTGATTTTGGTATTCTCGGTCTCTTATTATAATACTTGATGTGTGACAGCGAGATAAGCCTGTAAAGATTGGTACGCCCCTGGTCACAGGTTGCAAGAATGATTGCATGGTATGTAGGCATCTTCCTTATCATCTCAACAGATGATTTTGCCAGGGCATTTACCTCATCTAAGCTTGATATGCCCCTGTCCTTTAGCTTTTCTATGAATTTGACAAATATCTCTGCGGTACATGCGGCATCATCCACCGCTCTGTGATGATGGTCAAGCGAGATGTTTAGAGCCTTGGCCACTGTATCCAGCTTAAATCTGTTTAGCTGTGGCAGAAGCACTCTCGCAAGAGCCACCGTGTCAACAATTGTAGGATTACACTCCATGCCAAGCAATGCGCAGTTTCGCTTTATAAAGCTCATATCAAAGTCAGCATTGTGGGCGACCATGATGCAGTCCTTGCAAAACTCCATAAACTGTGGCAATATGACATCCACTGTTGGCGATGTGATAACCATGTCATCCCTTATTGAGGTGAGCTCCTCAATCCTGAACGGAATAGGCACCTCAGGGTTTATAAATGTGGAATAGCGGTCTACAATCTCGCCACCGATGACCTTCACCGCACCTATTTCTATGATTTTATTCTTTTCCGGAGAAAAGCCTGTTGTCTCTATATCAAATACCACGTATTTGTCATCCAGTGACTGACCGGCTGCATTCTCCACAATATCCTTTGTATCATCGACCAGATATGCTTCCACACCGTAAATGACCTTGAATTTGTCATCCACAGTATGGTTAGCGTCAGGGAATGCCTGCACATCACCGTGGTCCGTAATAGCAATGGCCTTGTGTCCCCAGCGCATGGCACACTTCACAATATCCTTTACGTCAGACACGCCATCCATGTCACTCATCTTGGTGTGACAGTGAAGCTCAACACGTTTTTCAGCAGCAGTATCCTCCCTCTTTGATGTAAAATCAGGTATCTTTTTAAGTCCGACTATTGAGCTTATTGACAAATCACTGTCATATTTATCTACAGTCACAACTCCCTTTGCCTTAACAAAGTTGCCCGGGGCAATATATGCAAGAATATCTGCTACGTCATCATTTCTGGCAAAGAGCTTGAGCATGATGGTGTCTGTAAAATCAGTGACCGCAAACATAATAATAGTCTTTTCGTTTCTGATTTCGCGGGATTCAACCGTAAGAATCTTGCCCTTTATTGTAACCTCACCGATAGGACCGTCAATCTTTTCAATAGCCATCTCCTCATCATCAAAGCTTCTTCCGTACACGATATCAGGGTCATTGTCATATTTGCGCCTGAAATCTCCTTTGCGCTCGAACTTTTTCTCGAACTTCTTTTCAAACTTCTTCTCAGGCTTTTTATCAGCACCTGTCTTCGCTTCATTCTTCTTATCTCGGGCTTTAGGAGAATCTGAGGTGCCACTCTTTTTTGTATCAGATGTATTTTCACTGCCTCCTACAAACATTGCACCGTCATCGACAGCCACTTTAGCATCTTCATCACCGTCATCTTTTGCCATGGCAAATTTAGTGCGGGCGACAATATTTTGCACCTCCTGCTCAATCTGCTTGTCAGCATTCTGACGGTATTTGCTGATTTTTGGTTTTTCGTACTGCAGATTAACGATAAAATCCATCCCGCAGCGCTCGCAGAACACCTTCTCAAGAAATTCTATGACCGAATTGCCTCTGGTCTTTGCGATTATTGTCTCCTCAAGTGTGACTGTGACATGTGTATCGTCGGTAAAGCTCCACTTTGAGGTGCGCAGCAGATTGTACAAAAGCACACTGTGACTGTTTATTTCGTCAAGAATACTGTCAAAATAGACATCAAAAAGAGTCTTCGGTGTGTACTGCGAAGACAACTCGTAAGACTCTATAATTTTTACTGTAATATCTTTACTTTTAAATATCTGTTTTTTTATTGCTTTCCTCCAGCTTCCAGATATTTTTTTGTAAAATAAGGCGTTTTGCTTTTACATATATTTTGTAAAAATCTCTTGCATGGTTTACGGAAATTCTGGTGACATCAGCATTCTCCAGCAGATTCTCCATATCCTTGTCCAGCTTAAGTGTAGGGAAAACTTCCTTAAATGTCTTTGTCAAAATTATTCACCCCAATGGTCAAGCTCATATTTTAATGCACCCAACAGTTCGCTCTCAGGCACCTTTTTAAATACCTCACCGTGCTTTATGATAAGACCCTCGCCGATTCCTCCGGCCACGCCAAGATCTGCTTCCTTTGCTTCACCCGGTCCGTTTACCACACAGCCCATGACAGCAACCTTTATGTCAAGGTCATATCCTGAAACCATTGTCTCCACCTGATTTGCAAGCCCGATAAGATCTATCTGTGTGCGGCCGCAGGTAGGACATGAAACAACCTCTATGCCACCATTTCTAAGCCCAAGAGTTCTTAAAATGAGCTTGGCAGACTTGATTTCCTCGAGAGGACTTCCTGTGAGAGACACGCGTATTGTATCACCGATGCCCTGGTTTAGTATCAGTCCAAGTCCGATAGCAGACTTTATATTGCCGCTTATTATTGTGCCTGCCTCTGTGATACCCACATGGAGCGGATGAGTAGTCTTATCTGAAATAAGCTCATGTGCTTTAACACACATCATGACATCTGATGATTTGATACTAATGACCAGATTGTCATACCCCATATCCTCTATGAGCTTTACCTTGTCCAGAGCACTCTCCACAAGTCCCTCGGCTGTCACACCATGATATTTCTCTACCAGATCTTTTTCAAGAGAGCCACTGTTTACACCGACGCGGATGGGAATATTTCTCTCCTTTGCTACATCCACGACAGCCTTTACCCTTTCAGCGCTTCCTATGTTGCCGGGATTGATTCGGATTTTGTCGGCTCCGTTTTCAATCGCAGCTATTGCAAGCTTGTAATCAAAGTGTATATCCGCAACAAGCGGTATGCTGATTTGTTTCTTAATCTCCTTAAGTGCCCTTGCAGCCTCCATCGTAGGCACAGCACATCGGATTATATCACAGCCTAAGTCTGTCAGCGCGTTTATCTGCGCAACTGTGTCAGCTCCATTCTCAGTCTTTGTATTTGTCATTGACTGTATGAGAATCGGGTTTCCTCCACCGATTACTTTATTTCCGATTTTTACTATTTTTGTCTCCATGTGTATATCTCCAATCTGTTATAAAATCAGACTATTAGATTTCTGATATCATTGAACATGACAACAACCATCAGAAGAAGTAAAAGCACTATGCCAACGAGATGCACATAGCCCTCCTTCTCAGGGTCTACTCTCTTTCTTCTTATGGCTTCAACTATCAAAAATACAAGTCTGCCACCATCAAGTGCCGGCAGTGGCAGCAGGTTCATCACACCGAGGTTTGCAGAAATCAGCACGCCCCAGTTTAGCATATTTAATATGCCAAGCCATACTCCGGACATAGAAACTGCCTGCTCATAGGTGTCTCCCATGTTTTTTACAATGCCGACAGGTCCGCTTAAGTTATTTACAGAGGCAGCCCCGGTACAGAGCATTTTAAGCCCCTCTATTGTCGTATAGATGTTGTATTTCACCTCGTAGCAGCTATAAAGCAGCGCCTTTCCAAAGCCTGGCTTTGTACGCTCTCCCGACACGTTAAAGCCGTACAGATACCTCTTTGTTGTCTCGTCATATTTAGGCTTCAATGTGGTGGTGTGCTTTTTGCCATCCCTAAGGTATGTCACATCAACTGTTTCACCTTCGTGAAGCATCGAGTAGAGGCTTATCTCGCGGTAAAAGTGTATATTCGTATTGTTCAGCTTTACAATCTCATCACCGGCCTTGATACCGGCCTCCTCAGCCGCATAACCCTCAATAACACCTGCAAGCTTCGGACTGTCATAGCCTACAGAGCAGATGATAATGAGAGCAAAAATAAATGCCATGATAAAATTAAAAAACGGCCCTGCGAAAACAACGCTTATGCGCGCCCACACTGATTTGTTGTTGAACGCCCTGTCATCACCTGAGTTTTCATCCTCACCCTCCATGATACAGGCTCCGCCAAACGGAAGCAGCTTTATGGAGTATTTGGTCTCTCCACGCTGCACTCCAAAAAGAGTCGGTCCAAGTCCAAGACAAAATTCATTGACCTTTATGCCATTTGCTTTAGCAAGCCAGAAATGTCCGAGCTCGTGAAAAATTACTATGATGCTGAATAATATGATTGCAATAATAATACTAATAATGTTCAAAATTACCACCTTTTACTGATATAGTCATATGCGCACTGCTCTGTATCAAGTATCTCATCCACTGAAGGATTTTCAATAAATGATGCATTCTCCATACATGCCTCGATTATATCGATTATTTCCAGATATTTAATCTTTTTATTCAAAAACAGTGCCACCGCTCTCTCGTTTGCAGCATTGAAGGCCGTAGGAATATTGCCTCCTGCCCTTGCAGCCTTCATGGCGAGAGCAAGCCCTTTAAAGGTATCAAGATCCGGTGCCTCAAAGGTCAGATCCTTAAGCTTAAAGAGATCAAGCCTGTCACCGGAAAGCGCAGGTCTGCTTGGATAATACAGTGCATACTGTATAGGTATACGCATATCAGGAGTACCAAGCTGTGCTATAACTGCTCCATCCGCATACTCAACAGCCGAGTGAATGACACTCTGAGGATGCACTACAACCTGAATCTGCGACAAATCGACATCAAAAAGCCATTTTGCTTCAATCACCTCAAGCCCCTTATTGACCATGGTTGATGAATCAATAGTGATTTTTTGACCCATTGACCAGTTAGGATGCTTTAGCGCGTCCTCCACCCTTATACCTTCAAGCTCAGAGAGCTTTCTGCCTCTGAACGGACCTCCGGATGCTGTCAGAAGAATCTTTTTAATCGGATTCATAGAATTTCCCTGCAGTGACTGGAAGATGGCACTGTGCTCACTGTCCACCGGAAGAATGGACACACCATACTCCTTCGCAAGCGGAATAATGATATGGCCCGCTGTAACGAGGGTCTCCTTATTTGCGAGTGCGATGGTCTTTTTTGCCTTGATGGCGGCAATTGTAGGACGAATGCCAAGCATACCGACAATTGCCGTTACAACTATATCGCAAGGCTCAATGGTGGCACATTTAATTAAACCGTCCATGCCATAACCAATCTCGATATCAGTATCCGCAAGACTTGTGCGAAGCTTTTTGGCATCGTTTTCATCACTTACACTGACAAACTGTGGCTTAAATTCCCTTGCCTGTTTCTCTATAAGGGAGAGATTTCTGCCACAGGAAAGTGCCACAACCTGCATATCGCCATGCTCTCTTATCACATCAAGTGTTTGTGTTCCGATAGAGCCGGTTGAACCAAGTATTGATATTTTTTTCATGATAATTCCTCGATTTATATTTTTCTCAGTGGTTCTGAATAGTTACCTTAGCTTTTTGTTTTCAATGGTTTTTAAATGTTACTTTTTAACTTAAAAAGAAGCTAGCCAGATAATAAATGATCGGTGCTGTGATAATCATGCTGTCAAAGCGGTCTAAAATACCACCATGTCCGGGTATCAGATGTCCGTAATCCTTGATATCATAATTACGTTTTATGGCTGATGCACACAAATCTCCAACCATTGAAATAAGGCCTGCAACAGCAGCTATAACAGCAAGTATAGCAATCTCTGTGCCGTCTATATTCATATGATTTCTGAATATAAAGCAGTATAAAGCTGTAAGAAGCGCACTGCCGAGCACACCACCTACTGCACCCTCTATAGACTTCTTTGGTGAAAGCTTTGGTGCCATTTTTGTGCTTTCCAATCAGCACTCCAACGCAGTAGGCGCATGTATCACAGCCCCAAGAGCATAAAAATACCAAGAAGGCAAGGTAAAGTCCGTTGTTGAGTGTACGTATCTGGTAGACATATGAAAGCATTGTTCCCACATAAAACATACCAAAAAAGGCTGCCATGAGCTGTTTTGCATCATATTTCGGGTATGAAAGCACATACACGAACATCAGTACAATAAGAAAGCCCATGAAAAGCATCATTACATCAGGTATGAAGCTCCACCTTAAGTTGATGTAAAATAAAATCAAAGCAATATACGGTACAACCGATAAGAGCGATTTTTCAAATTTAAACACCCTGAAAAGCTCAAACATACCTATACACGAAATCAGAAGTGTTGAAAAAAGAAGCACCTCGTTTCCTGTTACTATAAGAAATATAGCGGCAATTACAAGAACTATACCACTAAGCAGTCTTGTCTTAAACATTATTTATCCTCCGTGTCGTTCGTTTCTTTTAATCCACCAAAGCGACGGTCTCTTTTATTATATGCATCTATAGCCTTTTTGAGTTCATTTTTATCAAATGCAGGCCACGGAACATCTGTAAAATAAAACTCAGCGTATGCAAGCTGCCAGAGCAGGTAGTTTGACAGGCGCTGCTCACCACTTGTACGGATGAGTAAATCAGGATCCGGAAGCTCTTTTGTATCAAGATATGATGAGAATGTATCTGCATCTATATCGTCAGCCGAAAGCTTTCCATCATCATGGTCAGCCATCATATGCTTTACAGCACGTATCATCTCATCTCGGCTTCCGTAATTAATTGCAATTGTCAGGTTAAGACCCGTATTTACTGATGAAACTTCTTCAAGGTTTCTTATTTTCTCCTGAAAATTCTCTGAAAGCCTGCTTATCTCACCTATTACGCGCACACGCATATTGTTTTTATTGGCAGTCTTTATGCAGTTTTTAAGATAGCTTTCAAGAAGCTTCATTAGTGCAGCAACCTCAGACTCAGGGCGGTTCCAGTTTTCAGTGGAAAAGGCATAAAGTGTCAGATATTTAACGCCGAGGTCGTTTGCAGCCTTACATATATTCTCAACGTTTTTGGCTCCTACTGTATGACCGTAGTTTCTTGGCATACCCTTACTTTTGGCCCAGCGACCGTTTCCGTCCAGAATGATTGCTATATGTTCCGGAGTACTCATATTTTATTTCCTTTCATTTATGCATATTATATATTTACAATCATGACGCATCATTTATTTGCTGGTCACACAGTTAAGTGTGAACAGTAAAACCGGGAATAAGCAAATAAGGGACACGAATAACATGTCCCTTGTTTGTATACGTGATATAAATACTATACAGTAAGTATCTCTTTACATTTTGCATCAACCGCAGCGTCAACCTTTGCGACAAACTTGTCGGTAAGCTTTTGAGCGTCATCCTCGAGACCTTTAATCTCATCCTCTGAAATGCCTTCCTCTTTGCCGGTCTTCTTGATGCTGTCGATTGCATCCCTTCTGATATTGCGGACAGCAACCTTAGCTTCTTCGCCCTTTTTCTTGATGTCCTTTGCAAGATCTTTACGTCTCTCCTCTGTGAGCTCAGGGAAAACAAGTCTGATAAGCTTTCCATCGTTTGTAGGATTAATTCCGATGTCAGAGCAGTTGATTGCTTTCTCAATCTCCTTAACCATAGAAGCCTCCCATGGCTGAATCTGAATCATTCTAGGCTCCGGAACACTTACATTGGCTACACTCTGAATTGGTGAAGGTGTGCCGTAATAATCTACACGAAGCTTGTCAAGAATATGTGGATTGGCTCTTCCTGCACGGATGCCTGCATACTCTTCCTCGAGATTATTTAATGTTTTTTCCATTTTATCCTGGAAAGGGTTAATTTTGAATCCATATTATCCTCCTGATATGCATTATGTGCAATTTACTATACAGTAACCTTTGTACCGTTAAATTTGCCTGTAAGAGCATTTACAATGCTGTTTTCCTCATTGAGTCCGAATACATACATAGGCATCTTGTTCTCAAGGCACATGATAGACGCTGTGAGGTCAACTACTGCGAGCTTCTTCTCAACAACCTCTTCGATTGAAAGCTCATCATACTTCTTTGCAGCAGGATTGGTCTTTGGATCACTGTCATATACTCCGTCAATTGCTTTGGCAAGGTAAATACCATCTGCCTCAATCTCAATTGCACGAAGCACCGTGGCTGTATCTGTTGAGAAATAAGGATGACCTGTACCACCTGCAAAGAAAACAACCATATCATGTGCGAAATACTTGTTTGCTCTGTCCTTAGAGAAAAGCTTTGTCATGTTGCCGCACTCAAACGGAGTAAGAACAGCTGTCTTCATTCCGACATATCTGAAAATCTCAGATACATAAATGCAGTTCATAACTGTAGCGAGCATACCAATCTGGTCAGCCTTTGTGCGGTCGATGGTCTCACTCGTTCTGCCTCTCCAGAAGTTTCCACCACCGATAACAATACCTACCTGTGTACCATTATCAACAATCTGTTTAACCTGTTTTGCAACCTCAATGACTGTAGCCTCATCAAAGCCGTGGTGCTTATCACCTGCAAGTGCTTCACCACTTAATTTTAGTAATATTCTACTCATATTTATTTACCCTCGAAAAGTCCCTGAACATCGATATCAGCGTATGTCTGAGAACAGAAGCCCTCGATAACGGCACCGTTGTTAATCTGTACTGAACGTGACTTGATATTACCCATGATAACTGCAGAAGTATCTACTACAACAGGTCCCTGAACATCGATATCGCCCTTTACAGCTCCTGCAATAACTGCTGAAGATGCTGAGATATTGCCGATGATAACAGATCCTGCACCTATCTTTACAGTTCCTGTTGAAACAATTTCACCCTCAACCTTAGCTACATCAGCGAAAAACTCTGATGAATTTGTGTTGCCGTTGACTGTTCCTGTAACAACAATCTTGCCGTTACACATTACATTTCCGTTGATGGTTCCCTGAATATCAAATGATCCTGATGACTGTAAATCTCCTGTGAGTACAGTACTTGCTGTGATGACTGATGTTTCGTCCTGTACATCTCCTGATAAAACGTTATTGTTTACTGGCTGTGTATTTACTGGCTGTGGTATATCATTCATTTGTGGTATCTGCTCCTCTTTTTGTGTATTGATTGTATGCTCTGCAAAATTTTCACTTGGAGTTGGTCTTGGTACAGTTGTCTCCTGTGGCTGCTCCTCGACATGCTCAAGTAATCCGTCGAGCTTTGAAAGCTCTGATGCAACGTCAACATTCTCTCCTATAGTATCAACTACAAGATTGTCAGCTGTCTGAGCCTTTGGCTCTACTTCTTTCTCAGGTACATCTCCGGGTACAAGCTCGTTTACAGCCTGAGAAAAATCATCCTTAAATTCTTTGAATAATCCCATGAATATTTCCTCCATTTATTATCTTATCCAACAGTATCTGATTTGATATATTGAACTTTATATGTATTATTATCAATCGGCAATATTTCGGCACCCTGCGCTTTTATGCTTTCAACAAGCGGCTCAATAGCCTCTGCCGTGGTTGATCTGTTTGAATCATCATGTAATAACACAACTGAATTGTCATATTTGGCAATACCTGAGGTGACATTATTGACAATATCATCGACACTGCAATTGTCGGCCGTATCACCAGAATTGACATTCCAGTCAAAGTATGTGATATGCTTTGAATTGAGTATCTTTACAAGCTCAACCATGTCTACATTACTAATCTGGTTCATGCTGCCACCGGGAAAACGATAAATATCCGGTGCTATTCCAGTCAGATTGGTGATATAATCGGAAATCTGTGTCAGGTCATCGGTAAATGCCTCTGTTGATTCATAAATTTTACTGTATGAATTACTGTAGGAAGCCATCGCAATAGTGTGTCCGTCCTGCACTATGCGCTTATAAACATCATCATATTTACCGGAGGTATCTGCTGTGACAAAGAAGGTAGCCTTGACACCACAGTTGGCAAGGGCATCTAAAATGGCACCGGTGTTATCACCGGGAATACAATCAAAGGTAAGATATACCTTTCTTGTATCCCCATCATGATACACATTGTCTTTTGACTCAAGCTGTTTCACGACAGCCTGAGTTTTTGCGCCAGAGCTTTCTTCATCAGAAGCGATGTCACCATCATCAGACTCAGTACCGGTAACTGTGCTTGATATAGCTGTATTTAACTGAAGCTCAAGCTTGTATATTCTCGAATTCAGTTTGACAACCATGATACCCAGTACAACTATGGCAAGTATAGATATTGCTATCCATATTGCTATAGTCATAATAATACCTGTCTTAATCCGGCTCACACGTTTGCGACGCTCTTGCTGCTGTCTGGCTAATTCATTATCCTTTGAGTCCATATGCGTCCCCCGTTATGATTGGTTTTGTTTCCTCTTACTATTTTACCATATTTTTATATCTTGTAAAGATAAAAAAATTCCGCAAAAGTTTAAAAGTTAAACTTTTGCGGAACAGCATTCGTTTAATCAGTATAAAGATACAGTTTAGACTCCAGCCATCTGGGCAGCAACCTCAGCAGCGAAATCTTCCTGCTTCTTCTCCATACCCCTCACCTACCTCGAAACGAACCATCTCGGTGATTGTAAGATCCTTAGAAACTGACTCAAGATATTTTGCAACTGACTGCTTTCCATCCTCTGCCTTAACATATGTCTGGTCAAGGAGACAAATCTCTTTTAACTGCTTAGATACACGACCCTCAACTAAACCATTGAACATCTTCTCAGCCACGATAGACTCCTTGTCTGCCATTGCAAGCTCACCAAGCTTTGCCTTAGCAGCATCTGATAAGAAGTTCCATACATAGTTCATGTTGTTCTTGTGCTCGTTGAAGTTGTTGATATCATCATCGCTCCAAAGCTTCTCGTTAATAGCCTTGTCAATTAACTTATTAAGAATAGGCTTTGGAAGTGTTGTAGCATCATTTAATGCACTGTCAACAGTGATCTCTCTAAGCTTTGCAAGCTCTTCATCAGAGATATCGTTTCTGCTGATGTACTGTGGGTTCATAGCTGCAACCTGCATAGCAATATTTGTGATTGCTTCTTTAGCTGCATCGTCTGTTGCACCATTTGCTGCAATGATAACACCGATTCTTCCACCACCATGGATATAAGAAGTAACAACATCACCTGTAACCTTTGCAAATCTACGAACAGATAACTTCTCTCCGATTGTAGCTGTCTTCTCTACAAGAAGCTCGCTAAGTCCGTTTGTAGCAAGAAGAGCGTCGATATCCTCTCCATTTGCACCACCATTTAAGCCAGAAGCAAGTGCTGTATCTGCTACAGTCTGAACAAACTCCTGGAATGTCTCGTTCTTTGCAACGAAATCTGTCTCAGAGTTAACCTCTGCTACAACTGCAACGTTTCCGTTTACAGCAACACGTGCGATTCCCTCAGCGGCAATTCTGCTCTGCTTCTTTTCCATCTTAGCTGCACCGCTTTTTCTTAATACCTCAACAGCGGCATCCATATCACCGTTTGTCTCAGTTAAAGCCTTTTTGCAGTCCATCATACCTGCGCCTGTCATTTCACGCAGTTCTTTTACCATACCTGCTGTAATTAGCCATTTGATTATCCTCCGATATTAATCTGTTTTATTCCTCAACTGTCTCGTCAGAAGCTTCCTCAGCAGTAACCTCTTCCTCAGCTCCCTGCTTTGCCTCGATAACAGCGTCTGCCATCTTAGATACGATTAATTTGACAGCTCTGATAGCATCATCGTTTCCTGGGATAACATAATCTAACTCGTCAGGATCACAGTTTGTATCAGCAATACCTATAAGACTGATTCCAAGTGCCTGAGCCTCTTTGATACAGATACGCTCCTTCTTAGGATCTACTACAAATATTGCATCAGGAATTCTCTTCATATCCTTGATTCCGCCAAGGTTCTTCTCGAGCTTCTCCCACTCCTTCTTGAGTGCGATAACTTCCTTCTTAGGAAGAACATCGAATGTGCCATCCTCTGACATTGTCTCGATAGCTTTAAGTCTTGCAATACGGCTCTCGATTGTGCGGAAGTTTGTAAGCATTCCACCTAACCATCTCTCGTTTACATAGTACATACCGCAACGCTCTGCCTCAGTCTTGATTGCATCCTGAGCCTGCTTCTTTGTACCTACGAAAAGGATTGTACCACCCTGAGCAGCGATATCAGATACGGCATCATATGCCTCATCAACCTTTCCTACAGACTTCTGTAAGTCGATGATGTAGATACCATTACGCTCTGTGTAGATGTAAGGAGCCATTTTAGGGTTCCATCTTCTTGTCTGATGTCCAAAATGAACACCTGCCTCGAGTAACTGTTTCATTGAAATTACGCTCATTTTATTTACCTCCGTTTGGTTATTAATCTTCCGTGTGTTTCCAATTAGATCAGCCACCGGTAAGCGTTATCCGGCACCGGCGATCATCCGCACACGTGCTTTATAGTATTTAAGCCTTTGAAATTATAACATACCAAAGGCTTATATGCAAGCAAAAAAATTTATTTCTGTGTCAGAATAGTGATTATATCATCATACGATGCTCCCTGTGGAATAATGTGCTCACCATCTGCTATAAAATGATCAGCACCCTTTTGTCCCATATATATACGAAATTGTTCAGCATCATCCACCAGATTGAGAGCTTTAAGCTTTTCTGCAATGGTGCGACATGTATCCTGACTTGTTACTGAAATTGTGTATGTTGTAACAGCATCCTGTGGCTCTACAGTCTCCTGCTTTGCATCCGCTGCCGGCTGCGCTGCTTCCTGCTGTGTATCTTCCTGTGCTGTTTGGCTGTCCTGCATCTGACTATCCTGTTCAGTTTCGGCTTTTTGGGAAGAAGCATCTGAGTTTGTAGCAGAGGAGTCAGTTTTTTCACTATTATATTCGTCTGCGACTGTCCCGGAAATATTCTTTGCTTCAACCATACCAAGCGTTTTGGCTTTTTCTATTATTTCTGTATCAGACATGGACTGCTTATTGTCGTGAAAACCATCATCATAATAATTACCGCAAAAATATGCCTAATCCAAGTCCACGCAAATAGTATTTTAATCTCACTTTATTTGCCCTCTTTATATAAATCTATTATAAGCTTTACCTCGCCGGTACCAAGAGACAAAAGCTTTGCTATCTCTACATTGCTCTTGCCCGATTTATAAAGCTTAAGGATTTCATGTGTGTGATTTATTACATCAGCATTTGCGCTACTGCCTGCTGGCGTACCAAAAGCAGCATCTGATGCCTTGACCGATACAGCGGCCGCTGTACCTGTTGTAGCTGTTGCACCTGCCTTTGACGCAGGGGCTGCTGAAGCAGGCTGTGTTTTAATGATACCTGAAATATCTATACCTGTCATCTGCTTCATGTCAAGCTTTGTATCCTGCTGCATTGTGCCAGACTTAGGTTCTGCCGGCTTTTGCACGGCTACAGACGGTTTTTCAGCCCTCTTTGCAGAGTCTGCAGAAAGCGGCTCGAAGGAGCTTCTGAGTCTTGATGATGCTTTATCTATATCGCCTGAAAGCCGTGTAAGCTCATCATGCTTGTCATTTAGCATACTGTATAAAAACATTATTTCATTATGTGCCTTGTTTATCGAATCAAGCACTGTATCAGAATATTCATTTATCGCCATTATTTTGGAATTTGCTTCCTTTTCAAGACTTCGCTTTGTCTCATCCTGCTTTTGTGTTATTTCCTCGTCCAAGGCATCGCTTAAGTCCTTTTTGGCGGCAGTCACTTCTTTTTCAGTTATTATTTTTAGTTCCTCAGCACTCATATCGGCTATTTTATCCAAATCCTTATGTGAAAGCTTGTCATTTACCATAAAGCTTCCTATAAGGAAAACAACACCTATGATGATGAGAGTTATTTCTAATGTTGTCATATAAACCTCTGCCCTCTTATGCGTTTGTAAGTATATTCATATAAGGGCCCATGACCTTACGCATTTTAATCAGTCCCTTTGTGTGAAGCTGTGATACTCTTGATTCTGAAACCTCTAGGATATTGCTTATTTCTTTAAGGGTAAGATCCTCATAATAATATAATTCGATAACCCTGCGCTCCTTCTCGGTCAGATTGTCAAGCGACTTAACAAGCATTGTTTTCAGCTCTTCCTGTGTAACAATCTCCTCCGGCTGTGCATAATGTGAATTATGTGCAGCATCCATGACAGGCTCAGGTCCTGACTCATCAAATTCATCGAGAGATACAACATTTGTTACTTTAAGCTGCGACTGCCAGCTGCAAAGCTCATCCTCCGAGATAGAAAGCTCCTTTGCGAGGTCTGCGTCATTTGCTGTTTTGCCGGTACGAAGTTCAATGTTCTTTATTGCCTCGTCTATTTTCCTTTGCCTTTGTCTGACTGTTCTTGGAATCCAGTCCATTTTCCTGATCTGATCAAGTATGGCTCCACGGATTCTAAGGCTTGCATATGTCTCAAACTTGACATTTTTTTCAAGATTAAACTTGTCTATGGCATCAATGAGGCCAAATATCCCATAGCTTACCAGGTCATCATATTCCACATTATGCCCAAGATACATGCTGAGGCGTCCTGCCACAAGCCTGACCAGCTGTGCATATTCTATTATGAGCTGTTCCCGTAGCTTGGGAGTGGGATTCTTTTGATATTCCTCCCACAGTCTTTTCCTTTTCTATAGCTTTCATTATCGCCCCCTGTTTACCAGTATATTATTCTGCAGCTAGCTAATTGGCTTATCATTGTCATCATCATTATCAAAGACTTCGGAATCATCAGTCTTTGCTTCGGCCGCTTCAGCTTTCTTTTGCCTGTCTTCCATTGCCTTAAATGCACAGCTTAGGATTACTTTAAGTATCGCTCCGATTATATAGAATACTACAAGCACAGTTAAAAGTCTTGTTGTAAAGCTCATCAGATCAACGCCCTGCCGCAGGGATATAATACTGCATACTAAGCCGGCTAAAAGCATAACAAGAGATGGTAATAAATTATTCTTCATGTTAAATCACCTTTTGCTCTTTTCCGACTGCTTTGATGATATAGTCACCGGTTTCACAGTCAAGTATAACAGTTCTTCCGTAATTAAGACCGGTATCCTGTGCCTTCAGAGGAATTTTCAGCTCTGCAAGCACGTGCCTGGCCATATCGGTATTGCGATCGCCAACATTTCCGATTGTAGAATTGCCTGACATCTCAAACATCTTAGCTCCACCGGCAATCTTTGCAACCATTCGTCTGGGATTCGCGCCATTTTTTATCATTTGATTATAAAGTTCCCTAATTCCCGTATCGCCAAACTTGGCTATATTTGTGTTATTTCTAAGTTTGGTGCTGTCAGGCAGCATATAGTGTACAAGCCCACCGATTTTTGAAGCCGGATCATAAAGGGTGAGCCCTATGCATGAACCAAGCCCAAGTGTGGTCAGAGAATCAGGGGCTTTGGCAACCTTAAGGTCTGCCATTGATACTTTAATAGTACTTGCCATATGGATTCTCCTAAATACTAAAACTAATTCCTAAAGCCGATAAAATATTATCATATGAATCCGGATCAGGCATAAGGATAAAGTATCCGTTCATCATTATATCATCACCAAACTCTGTCTCTATAAAAAGTGCATTGTCACCATATTGTCCAAACTGAATTGCCGGCACACTTAATATGGAAGCGGCCATATCTACAGCAATATACGGAATGGAAGGTAGTATTTTAAGATTTGTCATAGTTGAAAGCGCTGACAAATATGCGCCTGCTATTATGTTGCCAATCTCCTTCATGGCAGATAAATCCATCTCATCAAATGGCTCGTTATAGTCCTGTGGTCTGCCCATCAGCTTGTTTACCAGAAAGTGTGCTGCCGGAAGCTTCATGAGAAACATCATACTGCCGGAGATATCGTTGGTAACCTCAAGAAATATACCCACTATTGTCTCTTCCTCCGGACATATGGCATCTCCAAGCTTTGTCGCATCCATTAACAGAACTCTTGGAACTTCCATTTTCATGGTAGTGCCAAGCATGCCGGCAATCGCTGTCGTGGCATTGCCGGCACCTATATTTCCGATTTCCTTAAGGACATCCATATACATCGAATTGACATTATCTAAAGAAAATTCACTCATTGTATTCACCCTTTTATTTGTTAAAACTTATATAGTGAGGCTTTTATACCTCACTATACATTGCTGCAAATCAGTTAGCGTCCTTATCTGAGACTATTGAGCCTATTTCAAACAGAGAAATCAGTTCATCTCCGTTTTTACCTATACCGTTTATGAACAGCTCCTTGCCTGTAGATGAAGCATCTATATTAGGCTTATCTATTTCATCAACCACAAGTGTGACAACTTCACAAACTTCATCGACAATAAGACCTATCTCACCCTTTTCTTCAAGCTTTAGGATAATTATTCTGGTTGATGATGTATATACATCATCGTCCAGTCCCATTTTTATGCGGGCACTCATTACCGGAACGATATCACCACGCAGATTTATGATACCCTTAAAGTACTTCTGCGCCTTTGGCACTCTTGTAATCTTCTGCATTCTGACGATATTATCAACATAGCCAATATCAATTCCGAATTTTCTTCGCCTATTTTGACTGAAATATATTGCTTTGTTCTTTTTCCTGTATATCAAATTCATTTTCTGGCATGTACTTCCCCTCCATTACATAAGTGTATTTACATCAAGTATCAAAGCTACATCACCATCTCCAAGTATTGTCGCTCCGCTGATAAGCTTGTTGCCGTTTATGTATTTTCCTAAAGACTTGATTACAATCTCCTGCTGTCCAATGAGATTGTCAACCACAAGACCTGCCTGCTGATCTCCCTTTTGGACAATCACTACAGTAAGATGATCCGGCTCCTGCTCCTTTGGTTCAATGTCCAGCATCTTATCGAGGCGGATGATTGGAATAACGCTTCCACGCAGGTGAATAACTTCCTTAGCCTGTACATATTTGATATCCTTCACAGGAATATCCTCTATATTTGAGATAGAGCCGAGCGCAATGGCATATATCTCATCACGGATCTCTACCATGAGAGCCTGAATGATTGCAAGAGTAAGAGGAAGACGTACAGTAAATGTAGTACCCTTACCAAGCTCGGTTGAAACCGATACATCACCACCCAGCTGTTCAATGCCGGATTTAACAACATCAAGACCAACTCCTCGTCCGGAGATATCGGTAATCTGTTTTGCCATTGAAAAGCTTGGCATAAAAAGGAAGTTGATGATATCCTTCTGAGATAGATTTTCAGCCTGTTCAGCTGTGACTATGCCACGCTCGATAGCCTTGTTCTTTACGGCTTCGGTATCGATTCCGTTTCCATCATCTCCGACCTTTATGACAACATTGTTGCCCTCCTGGTATGCATTTAAGAAAATAGTACCTACCTCTGGCTTTCCACGCTCAAGTCTGACCTCATTGCTTTCAAGTCCATGATCAGCACTGTTTCTAAGCAGATGCTGCAGAGGATCTCCAATCTGATCCACAACTGTACGGTCCAGCTCGGTATCTTCACCGGTTATGACAAGATTCATCTTCTTATTCAGAGTACGAGACAGATCTCTTATCATTCTAGGATATTTCTGTGTAACACTTTCAATAGGAACCATTCGTACTTTCATGACAGACTCATGGAGATTGGTCGTAATTCTTTCCAGATATTCAATCTGTTCATGGAATGACTGGTTATTATTGTTTTCTCCATCAGATGAGCTCATGGCTACAAGAGAGTTCTTTGCAATAATAAGCTCAGACACCTGATTCATAAGCATATCAAGCTTTTCGATATCTACTCTGACTGTTCGGCTTGTAGTAGCTTTTTTATGAGAAACAGCCTGCTTTTGAGAGTTATTTGTCAGTTTTTGGCTTTGAAGATTCTGTCTTTGCAGCAGGAGTCTTTTCCTCTTTTTCTTCCTTATCTGCCTTTTTTGTCTCTTCAGGAGCCTGTGCTGTCTGCTCTGCTTCACCCTCCAGGTGAAACTCGGTGATTTCTTTTCCCTCAACCTTATCAATCTCAGATACGTTGGAAGCTGCATGCTCCAATTTATCAAAGCCCTCGCCTGATGCAACATAAAAGCTGAATGACAAATCAAACTTCTCATCCTCAATATCCTGTGAGCTTGGTCTGTAAAACCAGAATCTGTCCCAGCTCCTCAACTGCCTTAGAAAACAAGGAAAGCTCTTGCTGCTTTGAGCAGACAGTCGCTTGCTACGGTAACTGTCATGCCGTATATTTAAGGCCTGCTGAAATTGCCTCGTCTAATTTAATTTTTCTCGTTGTCTGTCAGTTCAATTGTATCAAGTGCACTGTCAGATGCATCTGATGAATCCTTTGTTTCAGCTTCAGCAGCCTTTTCTTGAGGCTCAGCCTGTTTGCTTACAGTCTGTCCGTTTGCTTTTGCAATAAAATCGTTGAGTTCCTTTATGATAACCTCATTATCATCAGTACCCTCATCAGATGTGGATTTAATATTTTCAACATAGCTGTCTATAGCGTCAAGGCACTTAAAGAGCAGATCAATCATTGAGCTGTCAACTTTAATTTTATCGCTTCTGACCTCCTGAAATACATTTTCCATATCATGTGTAAGGTGCTGCATGCGCTTAAAGCCCATTGTACCTGCCATACCCTTTAAGGAGTGGGCAGCACGGAAAATCTCATTTATAGTGTCTTTGTTTTCCGGCTCCTGCTCAAGAGTCATGATACAGTCAGACAATGTCTGAATATGCTCCGAACTTTCATCAATAAAAATATCTAGATACTGGCTAACATCCATTTTATTTACCCCCACATTTTTTGTGATTGCTTTGGCAACATCTGATAGTGTAACGACTTCATCAACCACACCTGCCTCATAGATGGCTCTTGGCATGCCATACACAACACTTGATTTCTCGTCCTGTGCAATGACATAGATAGGCTTTGATTTGCCAAGTGAAAGAATGCCATTCGTGCCGTCTGCCCCCATACCTGTGAGTACCACACATACAACCTCATCATAATTAGAGGATGTCAGTGAATCAAACATGATATTGGCACAAGGCTTGAGTCCGCTGATAGGTGGCATATCATTAAATGATATAACATGTGAAGCGCCTGATTTCTTTATAGCTATATGTGTACCGCCCGGAGCTATATACACTACTTCCGTTTTTAAGCACCTCACCGTTTGAAGCCTCCTTCACCTGAACCTGACTTAGCTCATTAAGGCGCTCAGCCATGCTCTTTGTAAAGCCGGCAGGCATATGCTGTACTAAAACAACCGGTGCCAAAAGTTCAGCCGGAAGAAACGGTATTACACTTTGCAGTGCCTTTGGACCACCTGTAGATGATGCAATTGCTACTATTTTATTGCTGCCTGCTGCCTTGTGTTTGTTTACAATAGCACCGGCTTTCTTCTCAACAACTGTGAGATTGCGTGAAGCACTATGAGCAGGTGTGATTCTAACGGCTGCATACACAACCCTGAGCAGAGTTTCCTTAAACTGGTTTCCCTTTGCCTCTATGATATTGTTTGGTTTTGTGACGAAATCAAAGGCACCAAGCTCTAAAGATTTGATAGCTTCATCTGCTCCCTCTATGGTTAGAGTGCTTACCACCACAACAGGTGTTTTTATGCTCTCCTTCTGCAGATGTGAAAGCACCTCAAGACCATTCATCCTCGGCATATTTATATCAAGAATAACAGCATCGTACTTTTGTGTACGGAGCTTTTCAAGTGCTTCCAGTCCATCCTTACATGTATCAGTTGCCTGTAATTTATTGTCTGAATTGATTATATCACACTCAACCCTTCTCAGTAGTGCAGAATCATCAACTATTAAAATGTTAGATTTCATATTATTACTCCATTTCTCTTCGTCTTATGCGTCTTTCTTCTTCAAACACAAATCTGACTATTTTCTCCCGTTCTGTCATGCGGTCGAAAATAAACTTTGAACGTGCAAAATATCTGTCTGCATAGTCCAAAGACTGAGTACAGTTTATTACCTTACAAACTATATTGAATTGTTGTGTACACTCCTCAAGTGCTAAAGAAAACTGAGCCATAAAATATGTACCTTCTTCAAGAGGTGTGCTTAGAGAAAATCTGATGCCTCCTCCACTTATATCAAGGATAACCGATTTGACAGTATTCATATTTTTGCTGTTGATTGCATGATTCTTATACATCTTTTTGCAAAACTCAAGCTCACTCTCAGCTTTATCATCGTATCTGACTTCATAAAAATCCATGTCTATAGTACATGGAAGTCTGAAAAACTGACGTCTTTGTATCTTTTCCAGATTATTTATAAGCTCTATAGCAAGAAAATACATATTTTCTTTACGATAACGCTGTCTGACTATAGCAGAGCTTTTTAGTATAGTTTTGTTTTGTGTGTATATTATAAAGTCAAATTGCGTGCCAAGCTGAAATAAAACCACTCTGCCACTGTCAACAGGCATAGTTATTTCCCACATGCTGTCTGTTAGCTTGTCAGAAAAGCTGCTCTTATATGATGTGCTGTTATCGGATAAACCGGATGCAAAGATATCAATTTTGTCACCCGGAAAAATCAAACTTGTATATTCCATATGTCTTCCTCTTAAATTAACTATTGCTTTCTGTTAAAAAAATTTGAAAAAACATGTGAGATTGTTCTTTTCTCATCCAAAGCAGCAGATTCATTACCCAAAAGTCTTTTTGCAATTTCTTCAAATGACCGTGCAGCCTTTGAGGTCGGATCATAAATTGAAAGTATCTTCTGCTGCCTGACAGCCTTTTCAACCATTGCATCAGACGGCACATATCCCAGATACTCAAGACTTCCGTTTAAGAACTGCATAACAACGGAATTAATCTTGTTGAACACTATACTGCCATCCTCTTTTGACGCAGCCCTGTTGGATATAACGCGTATGCATACTTTTGACGGATCGAAATCAGGTCTCTTATACAGTGCTTTAAGCAATGAATATGAATCGGTGATTGAGGTAGGCTCCGGGGTTGTAACCAACACAATTTCGTTGCTGGCCGCAACAAATTCCATGACCTGTTCAGACACTCCTGCACCGGTATCAATTATGATAAAATCATACATACTGTTCAACTCATTTATTGCAGAGACAATGAAATGAATCTGTTTGTGGTTTAGATTATTAAGCCCTACAACACTTGAGCCGGCTGAAATAAAATCAATGCCCAAAGGTCCGTTTGAGATGATGCTCTTTATAGTCTGGTTTTCATATATTACATCAGCAAGAGTATACTTAGGAATAACACCAAACATCACTTCGACATTGGCAAGACCGAAATCAGCATCAAAAATAATTACTCTCTTTCCGAGTCTGCTGAGCCAGACTGCCAGATTGACAGAGGTATTGGATTTGCCTACACCACCCTTGCCGCTTGTAATGGTAATAACACGGGCCGGTTCTATATAATTTTGATTACGCTGCTTAATAACATTTCTAAGCTGCTGTGCCTGGTCCATTATTGTCTGCCTCCGAGTAATTGTTTGACAATCTTTTGTGTATCAAATACCTCTATATCATCCGGAACGTTTTGTCCATTCGTGACATATGATATACCGGCATCAGAGTATAGCTTTATATTTAACAAATTGCCATATGATGAGGTTTCATCAAGCTTTGTAAATATCAGCTTGTAATCGTCAATATCCTTATAGGAATCAATTATAGATATAAGATCCCTGTACTTGGTTGTAGCACTTAAGACGAGATATACCGACTTCTCATATTCAGGTGATAGACCTGCAAGAAGTGCTCTCATATCATTCCGCTGTGTCTCGTTCTTGTGTGAAAAGCCCGCTGTATCAACAAAAATCACATCTGCCTGCTCATATTCAGCCACCGCACTATTTAACTCTGTGGCAGTATAAATGACAGACAAAGGTGTATCCAGAATATTTGCAAATGTACGTAACTGGTCTGTTGCAGCTATTCTGTATGTATCAGCAGTGATAAATGCGATATTTTTATTATAATTAACCTTGAATTTTGAAGCAATTTTAGCAATTGTGGTTGTCTTGCCAACGCCTGTCGGTCCGACAAAGAAAACAACTCTTGGTTTTTTGTCCGTTTACCTTTATAGTTTCTAGGCTGACCAAATCTTAAAATGAGTTTCTGGTATACATTTGATAAAATCACATCGAGACTGTTACCGGGACGTAGGAATTTCTCGATTTCATCAAGAATTTGGTTGATATATTTCTCATCCACCTCATTATCCAGCAGTGTCTTGTATAAAATGCGGACAAATTTAAGTTCCTGTGCACTTTGAGGCTTTGAAGGCTCCTTATTTTGAGGTTTATCAAATGTGCTTTCCATCATTTTGGCAATGGAATCAAGCTCCTTGATTTCCTGTTCAATATCGCTGGTCTGTTCAGCCGCCTTTGGGGCTGCCGGTGCAGGTGTAGGTTTTAAGGTCTCAGATGCAGATTTTGGGGCGAATGAAGGCATCTTTATTTCTTCATCTGCCTTGTAATCAATTTTACCCGGGAGTGTAGTCCTTGCAAGCTGCGAGGTCGTTATTGTCTGTGTCTTGTTTTTTTTCATCCATAGCCGCAGTCACCTCATAAGTTGAGCTTTTGAATATACCAAATAATCCCTTTGGCTTAATCTCCTTGATATTCATAATCACAGCATTTGGACCAAAGGCCTGCTTTGCACATTCAATTGCTTCTTCTTTTGTTTTTCCAGTGAATTTGTTAATAGTCATTTATGCAGTCACCATTCCTACCGACTGAAGCTCAACATTTGATTCAACCTCATTGTAGGATAACACAATGAGATCCTTGAAATAATCCTCAGTCATTTTCTTAAAGTACATTCTAACAATTGGAGATGTAATAATAATAGCACTCTTTCCCAAACTTTCCAACTTACCAATTTCTGTTTCAACAGATTTGATAATAGCCTTTATCCTGTCAGGATCAAGAGAAAGGTAAGAGCCCTGCTCTGTCTGTTTAACAGATGACATAATTTCCTGCTCCACAGCAGGGTCAAGTGTGATGACACTTGTGGTCTCATTTGCAGGAAAATACTTACTTGATATAGCTCTCTTTAAGCCCTGGCGCACGTATTCCGTAAGTACATCTGTATCCCTGGTGGTCTGTGCGTGATCGGCAAGCGTCTCAAAAATTGTAAGCAGATCCCTAATAGAAATTCCCTCGCTCAAAAGATTCTGAAGCACCTTCTGAATCTCACCAAGACCAAGCAGCTTTGGTATGAGTTCGTCCACAATGACAGGATTTGATTCCTTGAGATTGTTGACCAGATTCTGTACATCCTGTCTGGTGAGAAGCTCTGCAATATGAGATCTGATAACCTCAGTCAGATGAGTAGCTATAATCGATGGCGGATCTACAACTGTATATCCAAGACTCTCAGCACGCTCTCTTTGGCTTTCCGTAATCCATATGGCCGGAAGATGGAATGAAGGCTCAAATGTAGGAATACCTGTTATCTCCTCCTCCACATAGCCCGGATTCATAGCCATGTAGTGATCAAAAAGTATCTCACCTTCTGTTACCTGTATGCCCTTTATCTTGATGATATACTGATTAGGATTAAGCTGTATATTATCCCTTAATCGTATGATAGGTACGACAGTTCCAAGCTCTAAAGCAATCTGTCGCCTTATCATTACAACTCGGTCAAGCAGATCCCCTCCCTGATTTACATCTGCAAGAGGAATGATACCATAGCCAAACTCAAGCTCAATAGGGTCAACCTGCAGCAGTGAAACGACATTTTCGGGTTTTCGTATTTCCTCGGCATCGCTTTCAGCCTGTGCGGTCTCATCCTCTATGCTCTCAATACCGGCTTTTTTATCCAGATTTTTACCTGTTACAAAAAAGCCACCGCAAGCCCAATAAAGAGCCACCACTCATTGCGAAGAGGTGTGAGTATACCTAAAACCACAAGTACAATTGATACAATATAAAGCACCTTGGCTGTGCCAAAGAGCTGGCCTAAAAGCTCTCCTGAAAAATCATTCTCATTGGAGCCTTTTGTGACAAGAATACCGGTCGAAAGAGATATAAGTAAAGACGGTATCTGTGAAACAAGTCCGTCTCCGATTGTGAGCAGGCCAAACTTCTGTATAGCCTCATTTGCATCAAGCCCCTGGAACATAACACCCATTATGGTGCCTCCAACCAGGTTGATAAGTGTAATAATAATACCGGCTGCTGCATCTCCCTTTACATACTTTGTAGCACCATCCATAGCTCCGTAGAAGCTTGACTCCTTCTGGATTTTATCACGGCGAGCCTTGGCTTCCTTGTCAGTGATGGCTCCTGTGTTTAAGTCGGCATCAATAGCCATCTGTTTGCCGGGCATAGCATCGAGCGTGAATCGTGCAGTTACCTCAGCAACACGCTCAGATCCCTTGTTGATAACAACAAACTGGATGATAATGAGCACTATAAAAACGATTGCACCGATGACTAAATTACCTCCACCGACGAATTGACCAAACACATTTACAACCACACCCGGGTTTCCGGTTGATAAAATAAGCCTGGTAGATGAGACATTAAGTGAAATCCTGAATATAGTCGTAAACAGTAATAGTGTACGGGAAAAATGACATATCAAGCACTTCTTTTAACAAAAAGCAACCTTAAAAAGAATGATGAGTGCTATTGAAAGGTTGAATGCAAGCATAACATCTAACAGGAAGGATGGAATAGGTATGAATAAAAAAACAAAACAGCACATAACAGATATAATCCAACACCTAAATCTGTCTTTTTAACATATTCTATTCCTCCTTTCCGTTAAATCACGGACTGCATATATAAAGTCCGTATTTATCTTTTTGTTTTATAATAATAAATTAATCTAATTATTTTCCTTGTAAATCATGGCAAGTATTTCCGCAACTGACCGATAAAGCTCAGGCGGTATCTCAGCTCCAAGATCCACATTGTGAAAGAGCATTCGTGCAAGAGGTTTATTCTCGACTATATGGATATTATTGTCTCTTGCTATTTCCTTTATTTTCTGCGCCACATAATCCTGACCCTTTGCGACCACTACCGGAGCATCATTTTTTTGAGCATCGTACTTTACTGCAACAGCAAAGTGAGTAGGGTTGGTGATGACAACATCAGCCTTTGGCACATCCTGCATCATCCTTCGCTGTGAAGCCTCCTGCATACGTTTACGCTGCTGACCCTTAATGGCCGGATCTCCCTCTGTATTTTTAAACTCATCCTTGACCTCCTGTTTGGTCATCTTCATATCATTGTTAAACTTGTGCTTATTGTAAGCAAAGTCAGCAATACCGACTATCATATAGACAATACTGATCTTAA
>ENA-OQJC01000033-OQJC01000033.1-human-gut-metagenome-genome-assembly--contig:-NODE-33-length-34452-cov-8.438718_pt1 | contig 34452 bp, 31 predicted proteins | sample MGYA00242600_ERZ504766 | MGnify/ENA primary metagenome ERZ504766 (study PRJEB26092, sample SAMD00036364) | human gut metagenome | host: Homo sapiens | study: EMG produced TPA metagenomics assembly of...
GACGCTCGACGATTTGCTTGGTCACGGCGAGGCCAACGCCCAGGCCGCCGGCTTCGCGGGCGCGGCTGGCATCTGCGCGCCAAAATCGCCCGAAGATGCGCGACAGGTCGTCCTTGGCAATACCGATACCGGTATCCGAAACGGCAATACTGACATGCTTGCGGTCACTGAGCACCGACACCACGACCCAACCGCCCTCGGGGGTGTAGCGCATGGCGTTGCTCATGAGGTTGATGACGCACTGCGTGATCATGTCGGGATCGGCCTCGACGACATCGTCGTGACCTTGGGTCTCGTCAGCAAAGCGCAAGCGCAGATCGCGGTCAACAAATAGGCGCTCCTGAGCGTTGACGATAGACCGCACAAAGGGAACCATGTCCACCGGTTCGAGATTGAGCGGCGCCGTGCTGTTTTCCATACGCGATAGGTCGAGCATCTGCTGCACCAAACGAGCCAGGCGGCGCGTCTCGGAAGCGACCGTCTCCAGATGCTCATCGTCGGTGGGATACACGCCGTCCTGCATGGCCTCGACCGTTGCAAGCATGGCCATGAGCGGCGTGCGAAGCTCGTGTGCGACATCCGAGGTCAGGCGCTTTTCGTGCTTCATATCTTTCTCGAGCGAGGTGGCCATCTCGTCAAAGGTCTCACCCAACTGATCGATTTCATCGTCGCCGCGCAAACCGGTACGAGCGGACAAATCGCCGTCGCGAATTTGCTTGGCTGTGCTGGTTATACGATGAATCGGTCTGGTAAGCATGCGAGACACGAGCGATCCGATAGCAACCGAGATGCAGACCGCAACAACCGCGGCAAGGGCCATGGCGTTAAAAGTCTTTTCCCTAAACGCAGAATCCGCCTTGGTGAGCAGGGCATCGGAGCCGATAGCCCATAGCTTCACCTGTCCGACATGCTCGCCAGAAGACGTTATGATTTCGACGTTGGCAACGCTATCGGAGTCGGTGGGCGCCGACGAGACCGGGCTATGCGAGGCCTTTTTACCGCTCGAGCTGCTCGACGCCGATTCGCTCTCGCGCACATCGGCGGTCGCACTTGCCGAAGGCCATGAGTCGTCATAGACGACAACGCCCTTTTTGTTGACAACCTGCATACTCAGGTCGTCGGACACCAAGCTCGATGTCGCGACCGTGCGTAGCTCGCCCGCAGTCCAGTTGCCGTTTTCCTCGTACGACGTCGCAAGCTTTTCGGCGGCAGAATTGGCAATCTCGACGATATTGGAGCGCGTGTAATCCGAAAAGACGGTACCCCACACAACGGAGACAACGCCCACCAGCACCAATACCGTCATGAGCGACGTCAGGGCAAAAGCCAAGGCCATGCGCGAGGGATAGCTCATCGCTGGCCGTGAATCGGAACGAGGCGTGTTCCAACTTGCCTTGGAACCCGCCTCGTTCTCCTGCTTATGCTTTTGCCCAATTTCAAAGCGCGCAGGTGTCATATGTGATTTCCCTATTTCTCGTCCGACTTATCGGTCTTGGCCGGAGCCTCGAAGCGATAACCGACGCCGTGAACGGTGTAGAGCCACTTAGGCTTCTTGGGGTCGTCGCCCAGCTTGGCGCGAAGGTTCTTGACGTGACTGTCGATGGTGCGCTCGTAGCCCTCAAAGTCATAGCCGAGCACCTTCTCGACCAGCTCCATACGGTTATAGACGCGACCGGGATGGCGAGCAAGCGTGGTGAGCAGCTTAAACTCGGAAGCAGTCAGGTCTACTTCCTTGTCCTCGACCAAGATCTTGTGGCCCGAGATATCGATGACCAGATCGCCAAAGTCGAGCACCTCAACGGCGGGCTCGTCTGCCTGGTGAGCACGACGGAACAGGGCGCGGACGCGGGCGACGAGCTCACGCGGCGAGAACGGCTTAATCAGGTAGTCGTCGGCACCAAGCTCAAGGCCGATGATGCGATCCTCGATCTCGCCCTTGGCCGTCAGCATAATGATGGGGACATCCGAGGTGTCGCGAATGGTGCGGCAAACGCGCTCGCCGGGAATCTTGGGGAGCATAAGGTCGAGCACAACCAGGTCGAACTGGTGCTTCTCGAACTCCTCGATCGCAGACTGGCCGTCCCCGACGCCAACAACCCAGTAGCCCTCGCGCTCGAGATAGGCAGCGACAGCGTCACGGATTGCCTTCTCGTCCTCGACCAGCAGAATCTTTTTTGCATCTGAAGCCATAACACGGCCCCCCTGTCTCAATTAGCTAAGAACAAGCCCATTTTAACGCACCTATGCCCGCCGAGCACCGCTACAGTGCGGCGGCTCGGCGGGCGGCACTCACAATTACAACGCGTTTATTCCCCCGTTGGCGCCCTTTTAACCCCTCGGCGCTAAAGAGAGAACAGGCGGGCGGTAACCGTCTCGGGAATTCCTTGGCTATTACGCACCGTGGCATAGGTTAAAAACGTATTCGATTTACCCGCCGTAGCTGGATAATCGCCATAATTCGAGAGCGCGGTCGGGCGACAGCAGCGAACCATAGGTTTTGGCGGAGGTATCGATCAGAAAATGCGATGCCTGAACCTTAACCAGATATTTGCCTTTTCTGCCGGCAGCACACGCAAGCGGCTCGCGCGACAGGAATAGGAACGTCCCATTCTCGTTACCGATATAGGTGCCCATGTTGCCTAGGCCTCCCCACGCCGCTATAGGTGGCCTCGATGGAGAACACAAACGTGTCGCCCATATATACGGCCTCGAAGGGAGACACCGATGAGGGAAGGACCAGCTGAGCCCTCTTGGTATTGTTGCCGTCCGTCAGGTCGATCGCCGTCATGCCGTAGTAGACGCCCTCGTCGTTGCGCACACGCGGGGAAATGGTCAAGATGCCGTCACTCACACGCGGGGCGGATGCAAAGCGGCCCGTTGACTTCCAAATGGCCTCGGCCTTTGCCTCGTCGAGCGAGCGGCGGTAGCAATACGAGTCGTGACTCGTCTTATTGCCGCCTGCAGCAGGCATCTTGTACCAAATGACGGACGATTCGAACGCCGTAAACAGCGGCGGGTCGTAGTCCTTGCCGCCTCGGTCGAGCTCGACCACATCGCCGACAAGCGACGCACCTGCCGTATTTTGCGCATAGAGTTTCCATGATGCATTCGCAAAGTTCATCTCGACCCAAGCAAATACGCCATCGCCGGCGCGGACATCGTAAAACGAATACCCCGCACCTTCCACGGGATCCTCGACGAGCGTCGTGAGTGAGCCGTCGCCCAGGTTGAGCATGCCGAGCGTATTGGCATGCCGCGCCGATGCGGGCGCCATCATCGCCGCGGCGTAATCACCGTCGCAGTAATACAGCAGCGTACCCAAAGGCAATGTCCATGAAGCTGCAGGCTCGAGGTCGATTTCGACAGCCTCGTACTCATCCGTAATCGAGACGATTTTTGAGTCATCTTTGATAACCTGCGGCTCGCCGGCGGCATCGTCGCTGGTGCCCGTTTTTTTCGAGCATCCGGCAAGTACCGTGGCAGCGCCCGCGGCAGCTCCACCGAGCACAAAGCCGCGGCGCGATATTCCGTTCTTGATGTGGTCGGCGATACCCATTAGGCGATCTCGGCGCGAGCGGCCTCGATAGCGCGGGTAAGCTGGTCGGCGCAGGAGGTCTTTTTCATACCGCAGGTATTACCGGCGAGAACCTCGATTACGCGATCGGCAGGAGCACCCTCAACCAGCTTGGAGATAGCCTTGAGATTGCCGTCGCAGCCGCCGGTAAACTCGACGCCCAGCACTTTGCTGCCGTCATCGGAAAGATTGAGGTGGATATTGCGAGAGCATACACCCTGAGGCTTGTAGTCAAAACTAATCATTGAGATCCCCTCTCAGAAAGAAATTTCAGACGTCTATTATCCCCGCCTGGCCCGACTTATTATCGTAAGCACCGATTCAACATCCTACGATGCATAGATTAGTGGGGGCAAGATTAGCAGCCCGTACCCCGTGCGTGGACTGTGCGCTTCTCCCGATACATATTGTGGTCGGCGACACGATATACATCGGCCAGCGTATTTCCAGCCGTCTCGACGGTCGCCACGCCAATCGATGCGCTGACCGTCAGTGCCTCATCGCTTACCGCGGCAAGACCGAGACGAAGATCCTGTTCCAGCCCGAGCGCAGACTCGTTGTCAGTATGGGGGCAAACCAGCAAAAACTCGTCGCCGCCAACGCGCATCGGCAGGTAATCCGCACCAGCCACCCGCCGCAGCACGGACGCCGTCCGTCGCAGCAGTTCATCCCCCATCTCGTGACCGTAGATATCGTTGGTCCGCTTGAGATAATTGCAGTCCAACATAATCACGCTCACGGGCAAGCCCTCGTTTACCAGGCTATCTCCGCGCGATTCAAGGTAGTTGCGGTTGCGAAGCCCCGTCAGTTTGTCTTGGTATGTCAGCTCCTCGGCATGTTTGACCATCGATATGTTGTGCGTCGCCACGACGACCGACTCCAGCCGGCCTTGCTCATCGCGATGCTGGGGGACAACCTGTAGCGAGTACCAAGCGCCTCGACAATCTCGCACCTCGGCAGCCAAGTACGGTACGCCCTCCATACGTTCGCGAAGCGTACTTATATCTACGAGTCCCACAACCGCTTCGCGGCTTTCGGGGCTCACGACATCCCGGCAGACCGTGTCCATAAAGTCATATGCCTCGCTGTGCTCGGCAAATATCTTCGCTATCGTCGGCGACATATTGATTCCCTCGATCTCGAGGGTGTCGAGATGCAAAAGGAAGGTCGAATCGTAGATGGCGCTTATGGCATTGATAATGCCGAGCTGTTTATCCTTTTCGACCAAATTGCGGCGATCAACGATATTTCGAGCCAACAGTACCACGACCCAAAACGCAAGGCACACCAAGACGCCAGCGGCGACAAATGTGATCCTGCCAGACATGACCTCAGATTTGGGATACAGTGCAAACAGGCGGTAGTCCTTGTATGCCGCACGCACCGCGTACCATTTGTCTCCTCGATATTCGATGCGCGTTAGGCCATCGTCTTTCCACTCAACCCCTGCGCTGGTGAGGAATCGGGCGAGCGACACGTCAGCATCGGCGCTGTTGGATGAGACAATCTCCGCATCCTCCATAACAAGCACCGTGGGGCCCTGGTGGAAGGTGCTGTTCGAAAGCACGTCGGCTATGGCATATGAATAGTCGTCCGCTGGATCGGAAACAAATGAGCGGTATGCCAAGGCAACGCCGTCGCCATACGGGATAGCACAGACGGCAAAAACGATACCACGGCGCTCGACGACAGTTGAGTAGGTCACTTTGGAACCTTGATACATCGATGCGACCGGCGCACAGGCCAGCTCCTCTCGCCACAACATGAGCGGATCGCGACCATCGATGTCGTAGTGGGCAGCCATATGGCCATCGGAGTCCATGACCATCAGCCCCGAAAGGTTCTCGGCATGGACAAATTGCTCGATAAGATCGTCGTTAACCTCAACGCGATCAGAGGACAGGAACGTCGCAAACGATTCGATCGCGGCGAGCAAATCGTGCGTCTCTTCGGTTTTTCTCCCCTGTTCGTAGCGGTCATATTTATCGCAAGCGTTTTCCAAAAACGCCATGGTTTCTTGGCCAAACCCAAGCGTTTTTTCGAGGCAGCGATGGGTTCCAACCGTATACAACAGGCCTAACAAGACAGCGCTGACAATAACGCCGACAGCTATGACGGTCAGAGTCTTTCGACGCAAGCGGTGCTCATCATTTGTCATGGATTTGCTCCTTGCCCGCCCGTCGTCGCTCCTGTCTTGTAATTGCCCACAATACGGTCAATCGTGCCATCTCGGTCCATGGCAAACAATGCGGTATTGAGATCCTTTACGATCGGTCCTTCATAGCCGTCATCAAACGCGACGCCCAGATCAACCGTCATAACGTTGTCAGCGAACACGCGGTAAAGGCCGGGATACCGGGCGACAAGTCGGTCAAGCGGCTGAACGTCCGCCATCCAACAGTCGACATACCCTTTGGCGAGGGCGGCTTTGCAGAGTTCGGCAGAACCATACGATTTGATTTGCACGTTCGGCGAGATTTCCAGATCCCCTGCGAGCAATCGGCGTTCACTCACCGAGCCCGCAATTACCGCGATGGTCTTGCTTCCATCGAGATGCGCCAAGGACTTGATGCCACTCGTTTTCTTGGCGGCAACCGAGACCGTCACGGTTAGATACGGCTCGGTCCAGTAATACTTATCCTCGCGATAACAGGGAGAATAATCACACCACAGGCAATCGATATCACCGTTTTCGAGCAGCCGGTCGCGATCGTTCCAGTCAATATCGACAAACTGTGGCTTGAGCCCCGCACGCTCACACGCCTCGCGGGCGATGTCGATATCGATACCGGCGTAATCGCCCGTGGTATCGACATACACATAGGGGTCGTTATCCGTAACGCCGATTTTGAGTACCGGGAGATCTTTGTCGGCTTCATTCGAGGAGGAAGAACTGCTTCGAACGGTATACGTCAGGGCGGCCACACAGGCGGCAACAAGGAGCATGAGCGCAAACGAGACGATGGCGGCTCGCTTGATACGTCCGGGCACAAGCCTCCCTTCATCGAAACAGCACTCGGATTTCATTGTATACCCGGGGCTGATGCGGCGATAAAAAAGCGCCTCACCCAAGATGGGCAAGGCGCCAAAGGTTGGAATGCATCCGCAAACAGCCGAATTAGGTTAACCCTACTCGAAGCTCACCTGCTCCAGGCGATCGAAGACCGTGTCGATGCGGGTGAGGAAGTCCCACGGATCAAAGATCTCGTCGAGCTTCTCCTGGCTGACGGTGCAGCGCGGATCGGCCTCGAGACGCTCCTTAAAGGTGGGACCGGAGACACAATCCTGCACTTCGTGCCAGGTGGCCATGGCGTTTTCCTGCACGATAGCGTAGGCGTCCTCGCGGGTGATGCCCGTGTCGACGAGGGCGAGCAGCACCTTGGAGGAGAAGATGAGGCCGCGGGTCTTGTTGAGGTTGGCCATCATGCGGGCGGGATACAGCTGCAGGCCGTCGATAACGCGGATGAGGCACTGGAACATGTGGTCGAGCGCAATGAAGCTATCAGCCTGGGCGACACGCTCGGCGGAGGAGTGTGAAATGTCACGCTCGTGCCACAGAGCGACGTTGTCGAAGGCAACCTGCGCGTTGGCCTTCACGACGCGCGACAGGCCGCAAACCTTCTCCATGGTGATGGGGTTGCGCTTGTGCGGCATAGCGGAGCTGCCCTTTTGTCCCTTGCGGAAGGGCTCTTCGGCCTCGAGCGTATCGGTCTTCTGCAGGTTGCGGACCTCGGTCGCGATGCGCTCGCAGGTGGCCGCTGTAGTGGCAAGCACGCCGGCAAGATAGGCGTGGTGATCGCGGCTGATGACCTGCGTGGACAGCGGATCGTGAACCAGGCCCAAGTGCTCGCAGACGTACTCCTCGACGAACGGCTCGATGGAGCTGTAGGTGCCGACGGCACCGGAGATGGCACCGAAGGCAACGTTCTTGCGAGCGTCCTCAAGACGATCGAGATCGCGCTTGAGCTCCCAGGCCCAAGAGCCAAACTTCATACCGAAGGTCATCGGCTCGGCATGGATGCCGTGAGTACGGCCGGCGCAGAGCGTATTGCGCTCTTCGAAAGCGCGGCGCTTGCAGATCACGCCGAGCTTCTTGACGTCCTCGATAATCAGGTCACAGGCCTGAGTAAGCTGATAGCACAGAGCCGTATCACCCAGGTCGGAGCTGGTCATACCATAGTGAACCCAGCGGCTAGGCTTGGGCTCGCCCTCGGGAGCGTCGGCGTCGATATATTCCTTCATGTTGGTCAGGAAGGCGATGACATCGTGGCGCGTGACTTCCTCGATCTCGTCGACCTTTGCCTTCTCAAAGTTGGCATGGTCGCGGATCCATTGGGCCTCGTCTTTGGAAATACCGATCTTGCCGAGCTCCGCCTGGGCCTCGCAGGCCAGGACCTCGATCTCCTGCCAAATGGCATACTTGTTCTCGAGGGAGAAGATGTGTCCCATCTCCGGGCGAGTATAGCGATCGATCATAGCGGCTCCTTTTTGGCTATTGGCACGTTGGTCGTAACTTAACCATTGTACCGTGCGTAGGTGCAAGTATGGGCAGCAGGCATTAACCTAACATTTTGCCGCAAGAGCGGCCATGGGGACGTCCGCGTATTTGCTTCGCAAATCCGCACCGGCTGCGGTCGCCTGCCGGATTCGCGGAGACGGTGGGGAAAACTTTGTTGAATTGGCCGTCCCCGCGTCTCTCGTGCCCGGTGGAGCGGGCAACGGGACGTCCGCGTATTTGCTTCGCAAATACGCACCGGCTTTAGGCGCCTGCCGGCGCCTTCGCCTGCTCGCTACAAACGCTTCGCGTTTGCTTTACGCTCACACCCTGGCGGGTTCGAGTCCCGGCACTTTATTGAAAAAAGCACGGCACCGTAATGGTGCCGTGCTTGTGCTTTTAACTGGAGCGGGCAACGGGACTCGAACCCGCGAGTGTCAGCTTGGGAAGCTGATGCCTTACCACTTGGCGATGCCCGCATATGTGGGGGATAGTATAACGCGGTTGTCTTGTTCTATACAAGGGTGACGATGCTTGTTTTAGCTGTGGAGAATCGTCCTACAAACAAGCCAATTGTGGAGATAGGGACCTGTAGGCTCTCCTATTTACCGTTGTCTACCTGCAGCTTTATTCCATTGTCTTTCATAGGCGCCATTTGTCAGATATCGGGCAAGCGTTTGGTCAGGTTCTGGTACTTACCCGCATGAACCTCGGGGGTAGCCTCATCCCAAGCGCCGCGGCCTCCCCGTGCGGCGCACGAGGGATAAGGAGCAGCCATGTCCAACGCACCCACGCACTCTGTCCACAGCGCAATCACAGCAGGATCGCTGCTCCTAGTCCTCTTTTACTTTTAGGCTGCATGACACCGGATGCCGCGCTCGCCGTCGACGGTTATGAATCGCTCGGATTCCGCACTATCAGCAATGAATGCGGTCCTTTTGAAGTTGGCAAATACGAGGCACAGGATTCTTCGATTGCCTACTGCATGAACCAGGAGCGCTTTGGCCCTAGCACACCGGGCGGACCCTGGCTCACCTACAATCAGGGCTGGGTATGGCTCGAAGACGAATTCGCGGCCATCATCTGTCATGGCTACCCCACCGCCACATCCTTTGGCGGGCATAACCTATCCCCCGATCGAGCACGTGCCGCAACCCAACTTGCCGTCTGGATGCTCAACGGCACCACCCATACCGACGGATCATTCTCATATACAACCGCCCGGGGCGTCGCAGAGAGGGGAAATTTTTCCGGCGACAATGAGGTCGTTGCCGCAGCGCGCTGGCTCCACGACGGCGCCAAGTCGGGAAGCATTAAAGCCGCACCGCATCGCGCGCGGCGCTATTTGGGAGCTGTGTCGGGCGGCAGTAAACGTCAAGACATGCTCTACGTGCTCCCGGCCGTCTCCGTATCCTTCCAAAAACAGTCAGCCAACGCCGCCATCACGAGCGAAAACGATACCTACAGGCTCGACGGAGCGAGGTTCGACATCTATGAGAGCGTCGGCGACAAGCGTGTCGGCAGCATCCAGATGGACAGCAGCGGTCGCGCGCAGGCGACACTTTTGCCCAACGCGGCATATTACCTGGTCGAAACCAAAGCTCCGGCGGGTTATATCCCCAGGAGTGACCACATCGCCTTTTCCACCGGCAATGACGGCGGGAATGTCGTCATCGATGAGCAGCCCGGTACCATTACCCTGCGCATCGCAAAGGTCGATGCCGCGACAGGGGCAGGCCCTCAAGTCAGCGCGTCACTTGCCGGCGCTGAGTTCACCTGCGTCTCACAGTCTACCCCGGGCTGGACGCACACCCTCACGACGGATGAGGACGGCCGGGCAACACTTACCGACATCCCCCTGGGCATCTTTAGCATCTATGAGTCGAGAGCTCCCGAGGGTTATCTGCCCTCCAATGAAACCTGGAGCTATACCATCGGTGCCGACCAGCTCGGAGACGCGGGCGTCGTTGAACTCGAGCGTCGCATCCCCAACATCCCCATCGCTTTTGACCTCGAGATTTCAAAGTTCAAGGACTGCGGTAATAGTGACGAATCTGGTGTAGAGCAGCCGGCGGAAGGCGTGGTCTTTGAAGTGGCAAGCAACACTTCGCAGCAGGTTGTTGGAACGCTGACCACCAATATCTACGGCTTCGCATCGACCAAAGACCAGGCCGGAGCATGGTTTGGCGCAGGAGAGCGCCCCGATGGCGTCAGCGGAACCATACCGTATGACCGTGCCGGCTACACCATTCGTGAGGTTGTCGACACTGTGCCCGACGGCTTTAAGCAGGCAGGGGAATGGACTATCACAGCAGAGCAGATCACGGACGGCGCAGAGCTTCAGTACATCGTAGACAACCACGCCCTGTCGACACATCTTCAAATCGTGAAGCGCGATGCTCAGACCGGCAACGCCGTACCACGCGCTGGGTTCACCTTTCAGCTGCTCAACGGCGACCGTGAGCCCATCTCGCAAACATCCTGGCATCCCGCCCATACCGTTATGAATACCTTTACGACCGATGAAACCGGCACCGTCACCCTACCCGAATCGCTTAACCCGGGCACGTATTACATACGAGAGACTTCCGCCAAGGAACCGTATCTTGTTGGTGAAGATCTGGAGATAACGATTCCCGCCGACATGAACTTAACGCCCGTCGCGGTCGCCTCGTTTTACGACGACGCGGCAACAGGAAGCATCGAGATCGTCAAGAACGATGCCGTAGGTGGGCGCGCCCTTGCCGGTGCTGTTTTTGATATCCGTGCCGCGGGCGATATCGTGCGCCCCGACGGCAGCATTGCTGCCCTGGACGGCGAAACCGTCACATCCATCACGACCGACGAGCGGGGATTTGCGTGCGCGACTCATCTTTCACTGGGGTGCGGAACCGCCACCTATGAGGTAATCGAGGTGCAGGCACCCGAAGGTTACCTGCTCGACCAAAGCGTCCACACCGTCGAGCTGTCGTATGCCGGTCAGGAAACACCCGTGATCAATGCGCACCTCGATGTTTCTAACGACTACACCAAAATCGACATCTCCAAAGTAGATTTGACCGGCAAACAAGAAGTGGAAGGTGCCCGGCTCTCCCTCCACGGTGCCGACGGAACCGAAATTGACGCTTGGACCTCCTCTGACAAACCGCATCGCATCGAGCATCTTTTGCCCGGCACCTACACCCTGTGCGAAGTGATGCCCCCGCGCACTTACGACCTTGCCGAAGACATGACGTTTGAAATTAAGGCCACAGGAGAAGTGCAGACGGTAACCATGAAGGACGCACCCATCGAGATCGAGGGCAGAGTCGACAAGCGGCAAGAGATCGCCCGCCCTATCGGTAAGGGTCTCGTCGCCAACGGCGATGGCAAAAACCGAGCCGTGGCACAATCCGATGCGGACGGCTCCTTCTCTTATACGCTCGATGCTAAAAATGAGTCGAATACCTGGGTTGATGAATTCACCATCACTGACGATCTCGAATGCGCCAAGGAAGGCACTGCCAAACTCATCGCCATCGAAACCCCTGTCGCGACCGGGGACATCGACGGTCTTTGCAACGTGTGGTATCGAACGTCTCCAGTGGGAAGTATCGATACGGGCGAACAGACCAATGCAACGCTCAGCGCCGGGCATGACAACCCCTGGCTCGAAACGGACGAGGTCAAAAAGCTCCTAGGTGACGATTTGCGCATGGTCGATTACGGCGATTGGCATCTTTGGAAAGCCAATATCCCAACAACGGAGTCGGTCACCCTCGAGGCAAAAGAGCTCGCTCTTTTGGACGATACCGCCGTCACGGGCATTCGTCTTGAGTACGGGGCCGTATCGGCCGACTTCACGACAAGAGGCGCTGCAGAATCTTGGACCCGCGAGGACCTCAAAGACGAGCATGACGACCTTGATGATGTGAGCGCCGTCCTTGACTCGGATATTCACGGTGCCGTCATCCATATGCAGGCCGCGTCGTCTTACACGCCTCAGACCGCACTCGCCAACAGCGCTCGCGTTGACCTCTGTCGCAATGGCGGCGGTAGCAACCTTGAATCACATGACGAGGATCGCGTCATCCAGCGATGCGCCATGCCGCAAGATTTACCGGCAACGGGCTCCCTTCCCATTGCCGCCTGCCTCACCGCCTTCGTGACCTCCGGCGCCGCGGCAATCTGGTTTGCCCATCTAAAGCTGGCGTCAAAACGTCGCTGACGCAATAAAAAAGAGGCGAGCCCGTCTCCCGGCTCGCCTCTTATTCGTTCGTGGCGAAATGGCTATTCCCCAGATGCAGACCCACCGTCGATGAGCGCTTGATCGGACTCGGAGATGCCATCGGCTCCCAAACTCTGCTCGTGCTCCACTTCTTCGCTAATCGTGGACTCAGGCGTTGAGCCTTTAACGCCCACGATATACGCGGCCCCGAAACCAAGGACAATGGCGATCAGGGCCAAGATGAGATAGACGGGCCAGTGGCGCTTGATGTACGAAAACACGCAGACTCCTTATAGGTCAACCTACGAACGACGAATGACCTCGGTCACGACCTCGGACACCGTAGCGATATTTGTCGGATTGACGTTGTACGGCAGATCGTCCTCAGTGTGAGCGCATGCCAAACGTGGGCCGTCGACGCCGGCAATGGTAAGGGCGCGTCGGCTTGCCTCGAGAGCAGCATAGGCATCGGTCTTGGCATAGGGCATCTCAAATGCACCGCAATCGACATGGAACGACTTGCACACCTTGTTGACCAAGTTCATGATGCGTCGGTCACCCTTGAGCAGCTGCTGCTCGCCCTCGACCGTCACGACCGAAAGCCTACCGGCACCAATGGACTCAAGGTTGATAAAGAACACGCCGCGGAGCTTGTCGCGATGCGCGGCCAGGAACGCCTTCATGCCGGCGCCGTCGCAATCGGAAGCGCCTGTAGCCACAAACCAGATGTCGTGGCCAAGCAGCTCGTCATCGCCCATGGAGGCAACGGCAGCGAGCATATCCTCGGCGGAAGCTCCATCGGAAGACGTGGCACCGCCCTTCCAGCCGTCGTCGTCATCCTCGAAGTTATCCCACGAGCCGATACCGCGACCAGACTTCTTGGCGTCGTAATCATCCTCGACACCAAGCCAATCGCTCATGCTGTCCTGCTCGTTTTCTTTTGCGACCGAACAGACCGCCCAAGCCGCGCTTTTGCGGCTTGGCGGCCGGAGCGGCAGGAGCCGAGATAGTCTCAAGCGGCTGAACATCCGAGCTGACCGGCATGGGGGGAACAACCGGAGCCGATGTGGGCTCGGGCCCCTGTGCCGTCGCGAAGGGATCGTTAACCTGAGCCGAAGGGTCGGGAAGGTCGAACAGCGAGGTGCGCGAGGCGACATTGGCCTGCTGCATCGAAGGCATCGAGGGATCGGGGACCGAGGCCAGCGGAGACGCAGAGGGCATGGGAGCCGGCGCGGATGCCGGGTCGGGAACGTTCATGTTCGGGCGCGGCGACGCCTGAGACGAGATTTGAGCCATCAGAGCATCGACCGTCTCGGCCTGCGACGGAGCAGCATTGGCAACCGTGGCGCCGGGATCACTCGGCGCGGGCATGGTGAAGATCTGCGTAGAGTAGGGCCTCGACTCATCCGCCTGCGGAGCTTCGGGGGCCACGGGCTCAGGCTCTTGCTCGGAGCTGTCCGCAGCGACCTGTTCCGCCACAGATTGATCCTCGACCGTATCGGGCGCAGCGGGCTCGTCCTCGACAGGAGCGGAAAGGGGCTCGGCGATAGCGGTGCCCTGCTTCTCAAACGTCATCGTGGCATCAAACGACACAGTGCTGTCGACCGGCTGTTGGGTTTCGAAAGTCGCCGTCTCCCCGGCAACATCCGCAGGCGAAGGCTGCGGCGCCTCGAAAGACGTCGTGGCGTCGGCAACATCAACAGATACCGGCTGCTCGGCGTCGTTTTGCTCAAATTCCTGTGCCGCGCGCTCGCGCTCGGCCTCGGCCGCCTGTTGCTGGGCTGCAGCCTCGCGCTCGGCTGCCTCGCGGGCAGCGGCGCGCTTTTCCTCAAAGTCGTCAACGAGTTTCTTGCCCTTTTCGAATGCCCCCTTAAAGAAATGGGAGGCGCTGGCACCGATCGAAGAAAACGCGGAAGCGATATCGGCATGGGGCGTCGTCAACGGAAGCTCGGCAGAAAAATCGGTGTCGCTCTCGTAGGACACACGCTGCGGATACGCATCGTAGTCGTCCTCGGTATTATCGAGCTCCTCGGGCGCCGGGGCAGGCGCCATGACGTCTAGACCGGCTGCGGGATCGATAGCAGTCTCCGCATCGGCTTCCGTCTCGACGGCATTGGCCTCATCGGGCTGCGCAGCCACGACCGGATCGGGCTGGGGCGCGGGCTCGAACGTCGGCTCCTCGCCCTCTTCGTAATCGAGCGTACAGGACTCGGGAAGCATTCCCAGGGCACGGATGGCATCCGAGCCAAACCGGATGTTGCCGGCGGCATTGCGATAAAGCTTGGGCTCGGGCTCGGCCTGCTCGGCCGCGGCAGGCTCCTCTGCCGACTCGGCAGCGGACTCGTCTGCAACGGGCTCCTCGGCCGGAATATCTTGGACCTGGGACTCGGGTGCAATGACGCCAATCAGGGTCTCGTCGGCAGAAGCACCTTCGAATCCATCGATTTGCTCATCAAAAGCCTCGCCCTGCTCACCCTCGGGAGCGACCGGCTGGCCATACTCATCCTCGGTATAGGCAGGCTCTTCGTACTCGATGGTATTGCCGTAATCGTTTTGCTGCTGGGCCGCGGCGTACTCGGCTGCCGCGCGCGCCATCTCCTCGGCGCGACGCTCCTGCTCGCCAAAATACGTGTCAAACGGAATATCGTCAGGGAACTCGTTCTCACCCTGATAGGGGGCGACGTTATCCATGACACCCAGCATGGCGGCAACAGAGGACTTGTTGCAAACCGAGCCGGACGTGTAGGGAAGGACAAAACGATTGGAAATGATATTGGCGGCATTGGCGAGCGCCACGAGGGAGGCAAGGATCGCGACAATCCACAGCAGGACCTTCAACGCGCCGGGAAGCGGCAAGATGCGCAGGATGGCAATAGCCGCGGGAGCAATCGTGGCAATCGGGAGCAATTTGGCGATCAGCGCTCGGTACGGCGCATAGGGCTCGCGAGCGAGCAGTTCGGCGCGCGGGGAGTCATAGTGCGCGACGACGACAACCGGGCGATTGCGCGGAGAGGCAAGCGGGCCAGAGGCCTTGTGATAGGCGATGACATTTTGGCTCACGCCCGTCTTGCCCAGGCGCGAGATCACGGGGCGCCCGGTTCGCTCGAGCACATAGAGCACGGCTCCGACAATGGCCAACAGGGTGCCGACTAAGCCGATACCGCCACCGATGCCCATAAGCAGGGCACCGGCGAATGCCAGAATGCCCGTAACGGCAAACGCCATCCTGCTCGGCGCGGGAGCATTAAACTCCTGCACCTCGGGATCAAAGCCGTGGTTGCGGAAAATTTGAGCGATATCTTCGGCAGCCAAGCGCTCTTCTTCGCTGCACGCCGGCGTGATGCCAGTGTTCTGCAACAGGTGGTTAATATAGTTCTGGGTGTTCGCCATATGCGCTCCACATCCATAATCCGACAAATAGGCCCAATGTATGCACATTAGAACCGTATATAGTCGAAAGTATACCCCGAGCGGGCGCAAACGGCCGAATTCTGGGCATCTTAACGCCCCAAGCGGACAAGGATATAGCCTAATCTCCATATCGGACTAAAATCATGACATCAAACACCTTCCCATGCGAGGATTCTATGACGGCAAGCGATACAACCGTAACGAATAAAAATGGGGCGCCGGAACCCGGTTTCGACAAGACCGCCCAGCGCATCCTCAATCTGTTCTTTGTCCTCAACAGCTCTCCCGAGCCATTGACCACAGAGCAAATTGTCCTGGATTCCGATCTTGGCTATGGGTCGGGCAATATCGACTCGGACAAGCGCAAGTTTCGCCGCGATCGCGAAAAACTCCTCGAACGCGGAATCACGATCAAGGAAGTTCGCGCAGCGGGCGCCCAAGAAACCGAAGAAAGCGCGTGGACCATCGATCGCGAGCACACGTTTGCGGCCGGTGGCCTCATCACCGCAGACGACGCGGACATCTTGCTCGACGCTATCGACCAGACCCTTGCGACCGGTTCGGCCGCGTTTGCCACGCCGCTTGCAGACATACGCTCCAAGATCGCCTACCTCACCGGCGCATCGACCGCAGAAGAGCCTCCCGCCCGTCGCTTACCCGCCGTCGATGCGGTGTGGAGCGCTTTCGCCGAACGCTGCGCACTGCGCTTTTTGTATCAAAACGGGCACGGGGAGCAAAAAGAACGCACCGTCTGCGTATACGGCATGTTTGAGCACGAGGGTGTGGCGTATTTTTGCGGACTCGACAACGCCACCGATGAAATCAGGACGTTTCGCTGCGACCGTATCGTTCGCGCATGGCGCCCCTCGAAGGCTTACTCCATCCCCGCCGACTTTAACCTGAACGATCGCCTGTTCTTTGAGTTTGATTTTGCCGATTGCAAGCCCGTTATGGCGACCTTTTCGTTTGCCCCGCAAGCCCAGGCCGACATGGTCAGCGGCCTAACGCGCGGTCGCGGGGAGCTCACACACACCGAAGAGGGTTGGACCTGGACCGTCGGCGTGCGCGACCTTAATGCCGCTGCCTCGTTTTGTATGGAGCACGCCATGGACGGCATGAGACCCGTTGCCCCCGATGCACTTAAACTGGCGTGGAACCACCTCATCGAAAGGACGGTGCACGAGCATGCCCGTGCGTAAACTCACCAGCGAGCAAAGGCTCTCGCGTGCGATTGACATCATGGAGGCCCTCTACGCTGCCGGTGAGACCGGTATGACACGAGGGGATATCTGCAGCCGTTTTGATATCACGGGTGCGGCGCTCGACGAAATTATCGATATCGTCTCGACCCTCGCTGACCGTGAGTCGGGCGCACGCATCATCTGCGAGCGCCACGGCGAGTGCATCATCCTGACAGGCGATGCGGGGCGTGTGCTGCCCTTGCGCCTAAGTGCCGCCGAAGGTGCCGTGCTCAACCACGAACTCGAATCGATGGGAATCGACTCTCGGGCAGCAGAGCGTATCCGACACGCCCTCCTACCCGAGAAACTCGGCTACAACCAGCGCGTCGTCGATACCGTTGCCCGAGGATCACACTGGCAACAGCTGAACTGCGCGATTCAAGACGGCGTTCGATGCCGCATCATCTACCGTTCGATGGACGACACACGACCGCGTGAGCGTCTCATCGACCCCCTGCGCATCGCGACGCATGGCGACCAAACATATCTGATTGCCTGGGATGTCGAAGTCGATAAGCAGCGCTCCTACCGCATGGACAAAATCGAAGGCCTTACCCTTACCGACGATTCTGTGGAGCGCCACGCGCCCGCGTCCGCATCCCTCCACGAATCCCTTTCCAAAGCGGAGCAGAGCGCAAAACTCCTCATGCCGCTCGACATGGCAGAGCGCCTAGACTGGGCCGGCATCATGTCGATTGAGCCAAACGGGGCAGACATGGCAACGGTGACCGTGCGTTATGGGTCAGAGCACTGGCTGTTCTGCCAGGTAATCGCAGCGGGCGGAGCCATCCGCATACTGGATGACCCCGCCCAGGCATTGCGTCTATGCGATATGGCGAAGAGCCTGACCTGCCCGCTTTAACGGCGTCGCTCGTGGCGTGCGCGCCACAGCTGCAAATAATGACCGATCTGTGCCGACTCGATACGCTGGTAGGAAGTCGTGGGCAGCGACGTCAAGAACTTCTTGCCGTAGCCCTTTGTCACCAAGCGCGGATCTGCCAAGATGAGCACACCGCAATCGGTTGACGAGCGGATGAGACGGCCGGCGGCTTGCTTGACTTCGAGCACCGCCTCGGGCAGCGAGTAGCGCGCCCAGGCGCGGTCTTCGCGCAGGTTGCGCTCACACGAAAGAGGATCCGTGGGACTCGAGAACGGCAGCTTGGGGATAATGACGCAACGCAGTGTCTCGCCGCTGGCGTCAAAGCCCTCCCAAAAGGCCTTGAGCGCAAAGAGCGATGAAGTCGGCTCGTTGATAAACCGATCGCGCAGGCGACGCGGGGACGAGTTGCGTTGCTGGCAATTGAGCTCCAGGCCCGCTCGCGCCAATTTGGGCTCGACGCGGGCATACAGGTCCTCCATATCGCGCCTGTTGGTGAAGAGCGTGAGCACCGATCCACCCATGGCGAAATGGGCATCGACCAGCACACGCTCGAGCGCCGACAGATAGCGCTCGCGATCGCGCGGATCAGGAATGTCCCCCGCCACAACCACGGCCATATTCGAGTCAAAGTCATAGCTCGAATCCAGGTGTAGCGATGAGGATGTCGACGCACCGATGCGATCGAGGCCGACGGCATGGTTGAAGTGCTCAAAGCTCTTAGACACCGTCATGGTCGCCGAAGCGAAGATGGCTGTGTGCACCTCGGGCAGCCACTCGTTCGCCAAGGCCTCGCCGATGTCGATGCGCTCGGCGGTCATAGACTCCCCGCCCGCTCGCAGCCGGCGGTTAACCTGCAGTGAGTACACATAGTGCTCATCCGTACCCTCAATGATGAGCTTGAGATTCTCGACCAACTCGTGCAGACGGCGCGAAATGTCGCCCAGGTCAACGACGACCTCGGGCTTATCGGCAGCGACAGCTTGCACCAGCGCGTCTACGCTTTTATCCGCCTGGTCCAGTGCATCAATTGCGGTATAGGCCGACTGCAAAAAATCGTGCCAGTCATCCGACTCGCGCAGCTCGGGACCAATCCACAGATTCGCGTTGTCATAGCCCCCGCGGGCACGGCGGCCAAGCTCGCGCACGCCATCGAACACATCGGCAATCGCCATGCTCGCGCGGGCAACCGTCGACGTTGCTTTGGCGGTGAGTCCCAGGTAGAGCGTGGAGCCCTCGGAAGTGGCCAGGTCACGGGAAACCTGACTCAGCGCGCCGGCACTCGACCCACCCAAGCGCTCAAACAGCACGCGCGACTCATCTGCCGAAACCACGCGCGCCCATTGGCGACGGGCCTCACGCTCGATGGAATGGGCCTCGTCGACCACCCAGTGACGAATCGGAGGCAAAATCCTTCCCTCGGCGGCCACGTTGCGGAACAGCAGGGAATGGTTGGTGACCACCACATCGGCATGTGCCGCTCGGCGGCGCGCCCCGTGGACCAGGCATTTGTCAGGGAAGAACGGACACAGACGACGAGCACACTCGCGCGAAGCCGTCGTAAAGTCGGGACGGTTGACGCTGCGCCAGCGAATGCCGAGCGAATCGAGGTCGCCATCGGCAGATTGGCACACATACGCCATGATCACCGCAACCGCCGTGAGCGTGTCAGCAGGATCGCGCTTGGTGGTGATCTCAACCTGACCACGGCTCATGCGCTCGAGCTTGCGTAGACACGGATAGTGGTCATAGCCCTTGAGTGCACAAAACGACAGGCCCCCGTCCAGCTGTTCGGCGAGCTTTGGCAGCTCATGGTACATAAGCTGGTCGGCAAGATTATTCGATTTGGTCGCGATACCAACCGTGATGTTGTTGCGGCGTGCGGCCTCGGCAAAAGGCACCAGGTAAGCCATCGATTTGCCGACGCCCGTCCCCGCCTCAATCACGCGATGCGTTCCCGTAACGAGCGCGTCACGGACCTCGAGCGCCATCGCGATTTGCTCATCGCGCGGCTCGTACGTGGGATACATGCGATTGACTAGGCCACCGGGGGCATAATCCGCCTCGATCTCTTCACGGCTCGGCATCTTAAGGACCGGCAACTCGTCCGCATCAACGCGATCGTCTGCGCGATCGGCCTTGAGCACGTCAGCACGAGCGGCGCTGAGCGAAAATATCGAACCCGGGTTCTGGCCGGCCAAAAAAGAAAAAATGGGGCGATAGGACCAAGGCACGTCCGCGTGCATGTCCGCCAAGCGCGCCATAAGGCCCGAAGGCAGGTCGGTAAGCGCAACCAACAGCACGCGCCACACACCGCACAGGGCATCAACGTCTGCGTTCGCGCGATGCGACACCGAATCGCACCCAAACAAGTCGGCCATAAAAGACAGCTTGTGCGAGGCCAAGCGCGGAAGTGCGATGCGCGACAGTGCCAGCGAATCGATCCAGATGTCGCTGACGTTGACACCGCCCTTGACCGACTCGATAAACGAACGGTCGAAGGTGGCGTTATGCGCAATCACCGGGCAGCCGCCGACAAAATCGGCGAGAGCGGCCACGGCATCGACGGCCGATGGGGCATCCACCACATCGGCGTTTGTAATGCTCGTGAGTTCGGTAATCTCGGCGGGAATCAGCTGCTTGGGGTGCACGAAGGTATCGAACCGGTCGACGATCTCGCGGCCCGAAAGACGGGCCGCGGAAATCTCAATTAACTCATTGTCCTGCACCGAAAGACCCGTGGTCTCGGTATCGAGGACGATTACGTCCTCCTCGATGAGGCCAAACGATTGCGTCTTAGCGCGCTCGGCGAGCGTGGCGTAAGAATCGATGACGAACTGCGGCGTTCCAGGAGATACGGCGTCCTCGATTAGCATGCAGCGCCCGCCCGGCGGAGACCCATACGGATCAGGCTGTCGCACACCTGCGGGAACGTCATGTCGTCGGTATGGCGAATCTCATCGGGATACAGCGACGTATCGGTCATGCCGGGAATGGTGTTGGTCTCGAGAATGACAGGGCCGTCCTCGCTCACGATAAAATCGCTGCGCGAAACGCCCAGACAGCCGAGGGCCTTATGGGCCGCACAGGCAAGTTCCTGGGCACGCGCATAGTTTTCGGGCGAAATCTGCGCCGGAATGCGGTGGATGTCTGTGGGGTCGACGTACTTTACATCCAGGTCGTAGAACTCGCAGTCCTCAGGCTTGCGAATCTCCACAATCGGCAGCGCGCGCACGTCGTCCTCGCCGTACACGCCCACGGTGATCTCGGTTCCCTCGATGCACTTTTCGACCAGCACTTTATCGCCGTACTCGAAAGCCTTGGCGATTGCCGCCGGCAGCTCTGAGGGCTCGTGGACGAGCGAAATGCCGTAGCTGGAGCCGTTGACGGCGGGCTTTACAAAGCACCGCTCGCCACAAATCTCGACGATACGATCGATATCGACCTCGTCGCCCGCCTCAAGCGCCAGGCCGGGGGCAATGGGGATGCCCGCCTTGGCATACAGAAGCTTTGAAACCTCTTTATCGGCGCCACATGCGCTGGCGAGCACGCCTGACGCCGTGTAGGGGATACCCAGCGTCTCCATGGCCCCCTGCATGGCGCCATCCTCGCCGCCGGCGCCGTGCATGGCGATAAACGCCACGTCGAAGCCACCGGTCGCCATAGTCACCATAAAGTCATCGGCGGCGGTGTCGAGCAGCTCCACCGAGGTGTAGCCGGCCTCCTTCAGTGCCACCACGACATTCTTTCCAGAATTGAGCGAAATCTCGCGTTCGGCGGAATGGCCGCCCGCCAAGACCGCTACGTGCATGTTCTCTAGGCTTTTACCCGGCATGGGCAGACTCCTCCTCTATAATCCCTGCAGCTGATACCATATTGTAGCGATACCCTCTACGTTTCCCCAAAATCGAAAGGCTTCCATGAATCCCAGGACTAAATCTCAGGACATTCGCGACTTGAGCCAAAACGATATTCGCGAACTTGTCGCCGAACTTGGCCAACCCGCTTTTCGCGCAAAGCAGCTCATCGAATGGGTTTTTGAGAAGAACGTTTGTTCGTTTGATGACATGACCAACCTTCCCAAGGCCTTCCGCGAGCAGCTGAAGGAGGCATTTGCCTTCGACACGCCGACCGAGCTCACCAAGCAGGTGTCTAAGGATGGCTCTCGTAAATACCTACTCGAGTACCACGACGGCATCTCCGTCGAGACAGTCGGCATGCCTCGCCGCAACAAGCTGTCTGTCTGCGTATCCACCCAAGCCGGCTGCGGCATGGGCTGCGCTTTTTGCGCTACCGGTCTAAACGGCCTCAAGCGCTCACTGACCGCCCAGGAGATCGTTGACCAGGCACTCCACGTTTCCAACGACTTTGGCGAGCGCGCAACGAGCGTCGTGTTTATGGGCCAGGGCGAGCCGTTTGCCAACTACGACGAGGTCCTCAAGGCGCTGCGCATTCTTAATGACCCTGACGGTATTGGTATCGGGGCGCGCCATCTCACCGTCTCCACCAGCGGCGTTATTCCTGGTATTCGTAAGTTTGCCGACATTCCCGAGCAGTTTACGCTCGCTGTGTCGTTGCACTCCGCCATCCAGTCCACGCGCAACAAGATTATGCCTGGCGTCAAGAAGTACACGCTTCTGCGCCTTCATGAGGCACTGCAGCTCTACACCGAAAAGACGGGCCGCCGCCCAACTTATGAGTACGCCATGATCGAAGGCGTCAACGACACAAACCCCGAGATGCAGGCGCTCTGCGACTTCTGCGAGGGCACACTGTGCCACGTCAACCTGATTCAGCTCAACGATATCGAGGGCAGCCCTCTCAAGCCGTCGCCGATCCATAAGGTGGAAGACCTCCAGCGTCGTCTTGAGTCACGTGGCATTGAGACCACGATCCGCAACTCTCGCGGCAACGATATCGACGCTGCTTGCGGGCAACTCAAACAGCGCTTCAAGGTTCAGAAGAACGCGTAGGGGAGACCAACCTAAACGTTTCATGTGAAACATCGAACAGCCCCGGTTGTTTAATTGCAACCGGGGCTGTTTCATATCTATCGCTAATCTGCATCGCGCGATTGTTCAACATCTTTTCCGCAAGAAATAAGGGGTCCTTGTTCTGGTGTTCAGACAAGGACCCCTTCAAAAAAGGCTAATGATTGTTAGGTACCTAAAAGCCTACATTTTCCCATTGATGATTAACCCAATCTTGATTAATCTTGGGATTCTTAGTTACCTGAGCTGTACGCATAGCGACATCCTCAGTCATAACATCCATTTTCTTTTTGGATGTATCGACGATATCCTGCGCTCCGCGAAGCAAACGACCACGCAATTCATCATCTGTTGCGACCTTAAATCCCGCAAATGCACCAACCGCTACCGTTGCAGCCAAGGCAAGAGCAGTCAGAACCTTATTCTTCATCCTGATCTCCCTTTTCAAATTGAATCATCTCGCCAAGAATACGAGACAGCTCTTCCTCATCCTTAAACTCAATCTCGATCTTATTCTTACCGCGCGAGCTCTTTACGCGAACGTTTGTGTTAAACACCTGACGCAGAACGCGTGCAGCTTTTTTAAAAGACTGAGGTGTTGCGGGGCGAGGCGCTTTGGGCGTCTCTCCGGCAGAAAACAATGGAGCAAGATTTTCTGTCGCACGGACAGACAATCCCTCTGCAACAACCTTCTCAGCAAGCTTAATGCGTGCATCCTCATACGGAACCGCAAGAATTGCACGAGCATGACCAGCAGTCAACTTGCCTTCGAAGACCATCTGCTGAACTACCTCTGGAAGATCAAGCAGGCGCAACGAATTGGTAATTGCAGAGCGAGACTTGCTGACAGCCTTTGACAAGGCTTCCTGAGTCATACCACTCGCATCGATGAGCTGTCGATATCCCTTAGCCTCTTCGACAGGGTTAAGGTCAGAACGCTGAAGGTTTTCAATCAGCGCGAGTGCAAGCATCTGCTCATCATCAACATCTTTAATTATGACAGGGAGCTCCTCAAGACCCGCAAGTTTCGAAGCCTGATAACGGCGCTCACCCGCGATAATCTCATAGCCATTACCGTGCTTGCGCACAAGAAGCGGCTGAAGAACGCCATGCTCCTGAATTGACTCACTCAACTCTCGAAGCTCGGTCTCATTGAAATGAATTCGTGGCTGATTTGGGTTCGGAACGATGTCTTCGATTGGAAGCTTAGTTTCCGAAGCAGCATTTGATGCTGACGCTGTAGATCCACCAGTCTCATATTCAGCTTCTGAGACCAGCGCATTGAGTCCACGACCCAAGCCACCGCGCTTCTTAGGGCTAGGCACGCTTAATCACCTCTTTAGCAAGGTTCATATACGCCTTTGCGCCCTTGTTCTGTGGCGCATAGGTAATTACAGGCTCACCGAACGAGGGTGCTTCTGAAATTTTAACTGTACGTGGAATCAAGGTCTTGAATGCCTTGTCACCAAAATACGATTGAACCTCTTCCACAACCTGGTTCGAAAGCGATGTGCGCGAATCGTACATAGTCATAAGTACGCCATAAGTATCAAGACTCTTATTTAGGCGTGTTTTAACCATCTTCATCGATTCAAGCAGCTTTGTGACACCTTCGAGTGCGTAATATTCGCACTGAATAGGAATCAAAACACTATCCGCAGCTGTTAACGCATTAATGGTTAGCAAACCAAGCGATGGCGGACAGTCGATAAATATAAAATCAAACTCATCCTGAACAGGCTCAAGTAGATCCTTTAAGCGAGTTTCACGGGCAATCGCACTGACAAGTTCGATTTCCGCACCTGCAAGCTGGATAGTAGCCGGAATTACAAAAACTTTATTGCAATTTGTATCAAGAACGAGCGATTCTGCCGGAACATCGTTCAGCAATGCATCATAGATGCAGTGATCGAGCTCTTCTTTTTCGATTCCAAAACCACTCGTACTATTACCCTGTGGGTCAAAATCGACAATTAACGTCTTTCGGCCCAGTTCACCCAACGCCGCTGCAAGATTTACAGCTGTGGTGGACTTACCTACGCCCCCTTTTTGGTTGATGATAGCGATGATACGCGTGTCTTTTGCGCTCTTAGAACGCTTAACGTCGCGAAATCCCACGGTCCCTCCTGGTGTATTTAAAGCTGTTGCATGGAGGATGTTTCACGTGAAACAATCCGATTCGACACCGATTACAATGTTTCACGTGAAACATTGCAATCGACACTATCCATTATGTTTCACGTGAAACATCTAGGCAAGCGGATTCTTTTTTGCCATGCCATTGGCGCGCGGAAGAGAAACAGATGCCTGACGAGTCTTTTTAAGGATAATAAATTCACGGTGACCCAGACCATTCGGCAAATCAAGGTCGTCCGTCATAAGCGTGGTAAAGCCGCATATCTTTGCAGCCGCAAGACCAGATTGAAGCTCTTCATCAGATGGATTCCCCTTCGTAATGACAAAGAGGCCACCATCTTTTAGAAAAGGAGATGCATACTCAACAAGAACCGGTAATGGTGCGAGCGCGCGGGCGGTAACAACAGCAAATTGCTTCTTATGGGATCGAGCATATTCTTCAAGACGATTGTGAACAGCGTGAGCATGCTTAAGACCAAGCTCCTTAACAAAGGAATTAACTGCATCAACTTTCTTGCCAACAGAATCGATATAGATAGCCTTTCGTCCACTTGCAACAGTCAACGGAATACCTGGGAATCCAGCACCGGTACCCATATCAAGCAAAGCACCTTCAGGAGCTTTATCAATATAGGGCAGCAAAACAAGTGAGTCCAGAATATGAAGGACGGCTGCGTCATCAACATTCAGGATGCGCGTTAGATTGGTAGTCTTATTGGCCTCCAGAACAAGATCAAGATGCTGGATACAGACACGAAGGCTATCGTCGGAGACCTTCAAAAAATAGTCTTTACAATACGAAATTAGACGGCTCAGCATTTGGCTTGCCTGCTCATCAGATAACACAAACAAGACGACTCCTTTCTGACAAAAATCAGTGTATCGAGAACTTTTGACAAAAAAAGGGGACGTGGAAACCACGTCCCCTTAGCATAGACTCGAGAAGATTATCGAGCAACAATCACAACATGGCGATCGGGGTCAGAGCCCTCAGAATGCGTGTCGACAGCATCGTTACCACGAAGGGCAATATGAACCAGTCGACGTTCGTAGGCATTCATAGGCGGCAAGGAAACACTTTTATGAGTGCGAATAGCGCGCTCGGCAGCGGACTGGGCCATAGAAGCAACCTTGTCCTGTCGACGGATCTTATAACCTTCGACGTCGACGACGACCGGATACCTAAAGCCAAGCTTGCGACTCACCAACAGGGAGAACATAACTTGAAGAGCATCGAGGGTACGTCCGTGACGGCCAATGAGAACAGCAAGATCAGGAGCAGTTACGTCCAGGATCAACTCGCCCTCGTCACCCTCATACTCATCGATGGGTGAGTTCGCCGCATCGAAGTGCGAAAGGATGGAACGCAGAATGGAAATAGCCACATCGGCAATGGTGTCGAGCTCCTCATCGGTCAGCTCTTCACCAGCCTTGTAACGCTGTGCAATCTCGGGATAATCGCCCGCGACCCGCGGGGCAACCTCCTCAAGCATATCCTCGACGATCTCTTCAGACATAACGAACTCCAAAAGTTAGGTACCTAAATAAGAATACTATCCCACTACTTCTTCTTGTGCGGACGCGGCTTCTTCTCGCGACGGGTAACCTCGACCTGCAGCGGAGCGTTCTTGAGGCGCTCCTCCTCATCGGCCTTAGCCTTGTCGATAACCTTCTGCGTCACGAAGATCTGCTGGATAACCTGCCAGGCAGAAGACACATCGTAGTACAGCAGAACGCCGACGGGCAGGCTCCAGCCCATCCAAAGCATCATGACGGTCATGACGACGGCCATCATGCGCATGCTCTGGGCCTGCTGACCGGTCTGATTGCGAGACATATACAGCTGCGGAATCAGGGTCAAGACAGCGAACAGAATCAGGCAAACCAGTGCAGGCAGCGCAACCATAAAGCCATCGGCAAAAGAAGCGCTCGGCGTGGTGGTAAGGTCAGGCAGGATGTTGAAGAACGAGAACGTGCCGTCGCTAAAGTACTGCGGCAGGTTACGCAGCAGCGTAAACAGGGCGAACAGGACAGGCATCTGGATCAACAGCGGCAGACAACCAGCCATGGGGTTGAACTTGTTCTCGCTGTAGAACTTCTGCATCTCCTCGGCCTGACGCTGGGGATCGTCAGCGTAGCGCTCCTGGATCTCGAGCATCTTGGGCTGCAGCACCTGCATGCGCGCCGTCGACTTTGTCGACTTGAGCATGAGCGGCGTCAGCAGCAGACGGATGATGACCACCAGGATGATGATGGACAGGCCCCAGTCGACCGCAAAGGTCTGGATGAGCTTGAGCAGCTCGAAAAGGATGTTAACGATCCAATCCCACATGTAAGTTTTCCTCCGATAGCGAGTGCCCGTTAGGGCACAGGGTCATAACCGCCGACGTGCAGGGGATTGCAGCGAGCGATGCGCCTCACGGCAAGCCAGCAGCCTCTCAAAACACCGTACTTCTCAATTGCCTGAACGGCATATTGCGAGCACGTTGGGTAATAAATGCAGGCGTCAGGCAATAAGGGCGAAATAACCTGTTGATATATGCGAATAGGAGCGATGGCAACACGTCGCAAAACGTGATTGCTCATCGCTCCTCCCCGGCAACGCCGGCGCGTTTCATAAGCGAACGCAATGCCTTGTCCATCTCCTGCGGCGAGGAGATCCTCGTCTTGGGAGTCGCGAACAAGATGATGTCATAACCCGCAACGGGAAATCCGCAGCTGCGGGCGGCCTCGCGCATCACACGCTTAGAACGGTTGCGCACAACTGCACAACCGAGCCGTTTAGCACCAACGAAGGCGACCCTTCCGGAGTCGCCTTCGCCAACCGATTCACATATGGTCATTCGAATCAGAGGGTGATTGAAACGACGCCCCTGACTGAACACATGCTCGAAATCTTGCCGAGACTTAATAGTCTTCATGCGAGATGTGTGTATCGCTGCTAGACAGTGAGACGCTTGCGGCCCTTGGCGCGGCGACGGGCGAGCACGGCACGACCACCCTTGGTGGCCATACGGGCACGGAAGCCATGGGTCTTGGCACGCTTACGCTTATTAGGCTGATACGTACGCTTCATCTTAAGTTCCTCCTGCTGCATTTCGAGTGTCCGCGGGAGCGCGGACGCAGATATAGACACGTGAGCTTGAAGATTGTAGGGAAATCAATGTTCAAATGTCAAGAAATCAAAGGTAAAAGGTCGCGCAGTTCACACGGTTCCCCCATAAGCCCAACTGAAATTTGCGGTGTACGACAACTTTTCACGATATTTCACCTAGTTTTCAACAGGTCATGTTGGCAAAGTTGAGAACTATTCGCCCGTTTTCCAAAGTTTTCAACAGGTTTTGAAAAGTTGTCGAAAGATGAGAAACATTGCACAGTGAGCTACTATTTGTTCGAAACCTTTTGAAAGATTGCGAGCGGCATGTCTGACGACTTTTACACCATGGTCGATTCCGGAGACCCGGCACCCGACAACGAGCACATCACCGGCGTGCGCGAAAAGCGAGGCCAGGAAGAGCAGGCCGCTGCGAAAGCGCAGGGTGCCATGTATGCCGCACGCATCGCGGTCTATGACGACATGTTGTCGACGCCGCGCGTCATCGTCATCGAACCGCAGGACGTGCGCACCTATCTGGAAGAGACAACTAACACCGTCTACCAGTGCATGAAAGAACAGGGCGGGCACATCTCGCTCATGGTTATCCGCGAGATTGTCGAAAACTTTATCCACGCCCACTTTGCAGAGCCTATCATCTCGATCCTGGACGGCGGCGACACCATCCGATTCGCAGACCAGGGACCGGGGATCGAAGACAAAGAACGTGCTTTCGACTTTGGCGTAACCAGCGCAAACAGCAACATGAAGCGATACATCCGCGGAACTGGAGCCGGTTTTCCCATGGTGCAGGAGTACTTGGAAAACGCCGGCGGCGCCGTATCCATCGAGGACAACATGGGCAATGGCACCGTGGTCACGGTAAGTCTGGACCCCAAGCGTGTGCAGGAAATCGAGCGTGCCGGAGGGCGAGGAGCCGCCGTGCGCCCCGAGGCGGAGCAGCCGGCATACCCCCTACCCAGCACGTTTGCACAGCAGCCCATGGCGGCACAGCAGATGCAGCAACCCGTGGCGCACATGCAGCAGCCTGGAGCTTTTCCCGCACAAAATCCCCAGGCACCGCTGCGCCACACGGCGCAAAACATGCCGGAGACCATGGGCTCGGCAGATCTGGACACAGGCACTGTGCAGCAGACGGCGGCCATGCCAAACGTCCAGCAAATGGGCTACCAACCGTACCCCGAAGGGTATCCTCCCCAATATATGCCGCAGCAGGGATATGCCCAGCCGTATCCGCAGCAGTATCCTCAGGGGTACCAGCAGCCGTATCAGCAGATACCGCAGGGGCAATTGAACCCCTGGACTCAGCAGATGCCGCCGCAGCCTTACCAACAGTGGCCGCAAAGTTTTCAACAGCAGGTGCCGCCCATGCAGAGTTCTCAACAACCAGCAGCTCAAATGATGTATCCTAATGCGGCGAATCAATACGCACAACCGCAGTCGGACGTGTTTATAAGCGAACGCGGCAACGCTGCATTAGGGTATCTGGCCCAACATCAAGAGTGCGGCGCGACGGACTTGGCGCGGGCGTTTGGAAACTCCGCACCCACCTGGTCGCGCACGCTCAACGATTTGGCGCAGACGGGCTTGATAGTCAAACATGGGCAGAAATACCATCTGACCGAAATCGGAAGCGCTCGCGTGCGGGCCCAAGCTTAAGGAACGGGAGAGACAGTGGACGAGGAAGCAAGCATCATCCTGGGGGATGCCATCGCCTTTTGCCAGCGCGACGGCCAAGATGCGCGCCTCATCAACATGCTGGGGCAATCGCGCGCCGTGAGCCTGACCGAGGACACCTTGACGATTGAGGCCCCCTCACGATTTGCCATCGCTCAGCTCAAAAAGCATCAGCCGACCATCGAGGCGTACCTGGAAGAGATCGCCTTTGCACCGATTGCGCTCAACATCGTGGCACCACAGGGCTCCGCGGCAGATAACGCCGCACCCACGGCACCCGTCGTCCCCCCGGCGGCACCAGCTACCACCACAGCATCGGCTCCCGAGCACCAAATCGGCGATGTTTCCCGTGAAACCATGCCCGCCGCACCAACGGCAGCAATTCCTATGCCCGCTGCCACACACATGCCTATCGCGCACGACGCAACACTGGGCGAGGATTCGGGCATCGCAATCAAAAACACGCTTTCGGCCGACGATTTCCGCCGCATGATGAACCAGATGAAGGGCGGGGCGCCTGCAAAGAGTGCAAAACCAGCCTCCACATCGCCCACGAGCGTCCCCGCAGCTGCGGCACCGATCGAGCAGAACACCGATGGCGCGCCGCTCGCGGCCAACTCGAAATTCACCTTCGAAAACTTTGTCTACGGCCCAGAAAACAGCCATGCCTATCGCTCGGCCCTCAAGTTTGCCGCGCTCGCGGACGAACGCGGCACATGCACATCCCTGTTCATCTATGGCAAATCGGGGCTGGGCAAGACCCATCTGCTGCTCGCCATCAAAAACGAGCTCGCCGAAAAGTCGCCCGAGATCAAGGTAAAGTACGCCAACTCACAGGCGTACCTCGATGACCTGATGACGGAGTTCGACCGCCAAAAGAAGAGCAACGCCCCCATCATGCAGGCATACCACGACGTGGACGTGCTCATCATCGACGACATTCAAAACATCATCGGCAAGCGCGCGAGCGTGGACTACTTCTTCCAGCTCATGGACGAGTTTATCCGCAACAACAAAAAAGTCGTCATCGCAGCCGACCGTGCGCCCAAAGACCTGAGCATGGACGAGCGCCTTACCAGCCGTTTTAATGCCGGTATGCTCTGTTTGGTGGCGGAGCCCAGCTACGAGATGAAATACAAGATCTTGCAGCGCTACTACGAGAACACGATAGCCGCCGCACCCGAGGCGGGTGACGACTCGCTGCTGGCGGCCTATGGCGGCGATGGTGGGCATCTGACCGACGAGCACTTTAAGCACATGGCAGAAGTCTCGGGAACCAACATCCGCGAACTCGAGAGCTTCTGCGAACGCTGCGCCGGCGAGGCAGGAGACCGCGAACGCGAGGGCAGCGAGCTCAGTTTCGACGACATCGACGCCATCGCAAGCCAGTACTTCGATACGTCGGCCAAAAAGATCAACGTGCAGACGGTCCAGTCTGTCATTGAAGAGCAGTACGGCGTGACGCACGAGGAGCTCATCGGCCCGCGCCGCAACGCCAACATAGCCAAAGCCCGCCATATCGCCATATATCTGGCCATCGAGATGTGCGAGATGACGACTACGGCGGTGGGCGCGGAGTTTGGCAACCGCAACCACTCAACCGTCAGTACGAGCTATAAAAAGGTTCAGAAGATGATTCAGGAAGACCGCACCATAACCGAAGATCTCAAATCGCTGCGAGATAAAATTACACTGCGCTCGTAGGGAAATAGAGACACCTGTTGAAAACTTGTCGAAACGCCGGGCATAACATGTCTAAAACTCGCCACAAGGCGATGAAAAGTTTTCCGCAGGTTTTGAACGTGGAAAACACGGTCGGTTGCGCACAGGGCGCTGTCGATTCTCTTTTTGGGGTTGACCAGCGCTTTTGGGAGTAATCAACAGTTTCGTCAGTGCTATTACTATTATTAAGATATTTATATCTATAGAAAGGTATTAAAAGATGAAGTTCACCGTCAGCCAAAGCTCGCTCACGCAAGCCATCGGCATCGTTATGAAAGGCGTCGCTTCGGCATCTACCCTTCCCATCCTGTCGGGCGTGCTCGTTAAGGCGCAGGACGGCATCTTGGAATTCCAAACCTCTAACTACACCATCTCGATTCGTCATCGCATTGCCGCGCATGTCGAAGAAGAGGGCGAGATGGTGATTCCCTGCAAGATGCTCTCGAACATTACGAAGACCCTTCCCGACGCCCCGGTTACCTTTGAGCTCTCGGAGCGTCAGGTGCTGATCGGATGCGAGAAGAGCTCCTTCCGCCTCAACACGCTCGACGCCAACGATTTCCCCGAGTTCCCCGCCTATGCCATCGAAAGTGCGGTGGAGCTCCCGACCGATATCCTGTCCGAGATGGTCGGCCGCGTGTGGCGCGTCACTTCGACTGATAAGGCCCGCCCCATCCTGGGAGGCGTGCACATGAAGGTCGAGAACAACACCGTGCGCCTGGTGGCAACCGACTCCTTCCGTCTGGCTGTATGCGACACCCAGGTCGAGACCTCGACGCTCGAGGGGTCCTTTGAGCTCAACGTTCCGGCCGACGCCTTCAACGACGCCCTGAGCATCATGGCCAGCCAGGCGACCATCATGATCGGCGCCGCGGACACCCAGGTTGTCTTTGAGGCCGGCAACACCACCTACGTGTCGCGCCGTATCGAGGGCGTGTACCCCAACTACAAGCAGCTCATCCCCGATTCGTGCGTGACGAGCGTCAAGATCGACGTGGCGGCTTTTAATGCCGCCCTCAAGCGCGTGGCGGTCATCGCGAGCGCGAACCCCGCAGTCAAGTTCGAGATCGATGTCGAGAACGGCCAGATGGGCCTGTCCTCCATCTCCAATGACCAGGATCTGGCGCAGGAGACAATCGATGTCGAGGCCGAGGGCGAGTCGGGCACCATCGCCTTTAACTACCACTACATCTTTGGCTGCCTCAATGCCCTATCCAAGGAGAAGGAGATCACGCTGGAGCTCAAGAGCTACTCGCAGGCGGGTATCTTTAAGTCCTACGACAAGATCAACTATCTGTACCTGGTCATGCCGGTTCGCATCTAGCGCTGCGCCATGACCATGTTTGCCCGCAACCTTTCCGTCGCGCGCTACCGCAGTTTCGATAGCTACCGTCTTGACCTGGACGAAGGCGTGACGGTGCTTGCGGGACCCAACGCGGCGGGAAAGACCAACCTTATAGAGGCGCTGCAGCTTTTGACGAGCGGCGCCTCGTTTAGGCATCCCACCGCTACCGAGCTCGTGCACGACGGCACGGGCTCGTGCAGGCTCGAGTTGAGACTCGAGGGCGATGGCCGCGTGCTCGATATGGGGCTGGGCGTTGAGGACGGCAAGCGCTCGTTTAGCCGTAACGGCAAGAGATGTTCGGCCGCCGGCGTGCGCGGGGTTTTGCCGAGCGTGCTTTTTTGCCCCGATCATCTGGATATGGTCAAACGCGGTGCCAGCGTGCGTCGGGCCGCCCTCGACGACTTTGGCGTGCAACTGAGCGCCCGTTACGCCGACCTGGCGAGCACCTACGGGCGTTGCGTGACGCAGCGCAACGCCCTGCTCAAGGAGTCCTGGTGCTGCCGCGAGATGCTCGGCGCATGGAATGACTCCATCGCTCGCGCCGGGTCCGCCCTGCTCGTGCATCGTTTGGCCCTGCTCGACCGACTGGCGGGCCATGTGCGCGCCGCGTATGGGCAGGTGGCGTCCGGTGAGGACGCAGGCGTGTCCTATGTGTCCACACTGGGGGATTTGCCTCAAACCGAGGGGCGCGAGGAACTTAAGGGCTGGGCGTACGAGCATATGCTCGCGGCCCTCGATGAGCGTGCCGATGAGGAGATGCGCCGCGGCGTGACGCTTGTGGGTCCGCATCGCGACGAGATTGAGTTTACCGTTGCGGGTCGATCTGCCCGTTCGTTTGCCAGCCAAGGGCAGCGGCGAACGCTGGTGCTTGCCTGGAAGGTGGCAGAAGTGGCCGTGGCGCGCGATATCCTGGGCACCGCGCCACTGCTGCTTTTGGACGACGTGATGAGCGAGCTCGATGCCGGGCGCCGAGGCGCTTTTCTGCAGCTGATCGGTGATGACATCCAGACGGTCATAACCACCACCAACTTGGGGTACTTTACTGATGACCTGCTTGAACGAGCCAAGGTGGTGAGCATGGGTGAGGCGTGCTAATTACGAGCGCGAGAACGGAACGGTTGCCTTTGGCGGCTTTTTGGATGCCGAGCGTCAGCGCATCCTGGCGGCCGCGACACCTGAGCGCCGCGCGCAAATGGAGGCTGCCGAGGAGTCGCGCGCGGTCTATCGTGCCTGGAATGCGGTGTGCTCGGGCACGCGCGAGGGACGCCACGTGACGGGCCTGCGCTACCTGCCCGAGTCCAATGAGCTGCTGGTGTATCTCGATTCGCCCTCGTGGACGCAGGAGATGACGCTGCTGCGCGAGATCATCCGGGCGCGCATAGAGCGGGCCGGCGCGCATGTGGACGGCCTGGTGTTCAAAACGACCGCGCCCGGTCACACGCCGCCGGCTGCCAAGGAGCGCCTGCGCCCGGCCGTGACCGAGCGACCGCCGGTTCCGCACGCCGATCTAAGCGAAGCCGAACGCGGCGAGATCGAGCGCCAAGTGGCGCCCATCGAAGACCAAAAACTGCGCGAGGCCCTCGAGAATGCCATGAGAGCCAGTGCCGAGTGGGCCAAGGGCGTGCAAAGCGAGAAAGAGCCTTAAATCGCATCTGGTGGCC
>ENA-OQJC01000035-OQJC01000035.1-human-gut-metagenome-genome-assembly--contig:-NODE-35-length-33927-cov-3.666538_pt1 | contig 33927 bp, 27 predicted proteins | sample MGYA00242600_ERZ504766 | MGnify/ENA primary metagenome ERZ504766 (study PRJEB26092, sample SAMD00036364) | human gut metagenome | host: Homo sapiens | study: EMG produced TPA metagenomics assembly of...
GCCCAGATTTTCACAGGTGGTGGTTTGCCGGTACCGCCTTTCTGGTTGACGATAGCGATTGTGGTACATTTCTTTGCGATAAAATCACCCCCTCGGCGAATCATGCGCAAAGTCATGGTTCATTTGATTTTGATAGGTTAGCTGCATCGTGGTGGGTGCGTTATACAGAGAAGCGAGCAGATATTGTTTCATGTTTCGGATTGGGCTGCTGTTCTCTGCAAGGCACTTCAGCACAAAACGGATGTGCTCGGCGTTCAGCTTCATAAAGCGGCTGCGTACCACCTCAGCGGGTTTATCGTCCCCGGCAATGCGCAGCGTCTTGCGCTTGGTGGCACAGGTGTCCACCAGCAAATCCATGATCTGATAGATGGTATCCTCATCGTCCGGGCAAAGCCGGAGCAGAAGGTCTACCTCCAAAGATTGAGAAAAATATTCCTCCAGTTGTTCACGTTCGCTCATCCAGTCGTTTTCATCGGAAGAGATAGGATCAGTATCGCTTATCTCTGTATTATTTCTCTCAGTCTTATTTACATCGTAGTTTTGGCCGGGTCTTGAAGCGTATTCTGGACAACTCCAGAATCGTCATTATCACGATTCAGAAAGCGTAGTTTTGACGATTCTGCGAAAAATTCTTCACATAGATGAGATCGGGCTTGCCCAGCCCCCTCCGTTTGCGTTCAATCAGGCCGTACTCTTCCAGTTCTCGCAGCAGCTTGGTAGCCTTTTTATCGGCACAGCTCAGTGAATCCTGCACCTCCTGCACAGTATAGATGATGAACACCCGCCCAGCTTTGTCCAACCAACCATTCCGGGCTGAAAGGCTCATGCGGTCCAGCAGGATACCGTACAGGGTTTTGGCATCTGTGGAAAGCGGTTGGAAGCGGCTATCCTGAAACAACAGCTTGGGAATCCGATAGAAGGAGAACAGCTCGCTGGACTGCCCATAGAAGTAATCAAGGTCTGCGGTTCTTGTCGGCTTTTTTTCGGGCATAGAGAATATCCCATTTTTCAGGTGTAGAACGGAACACGTTGACCTGCTTCTTATAAGGACAGTGGGCATACAGGCAGGTGCGGAACTTGAAATCGGGCCGATAGTACGGACACAGCTTGCAGCTGTCCGGGGCACGGTCAGAACCTTCGCCAGCGGCGATCACATGGTGCATGGAGTGCTGAACATGGCGCAGGGCTTCGTTTCGCTTGTGGCTCACTTGGCATCACCTCACTTCTCCAGCGGTGCCATCAGGTCCTTGTAGCAAGGAACTAGCACACAGGGCTTTGCCCGCTTGTAGGGGCACCCTTCGCACTTGCTGGGGCCTTTGGGCGGCTCGATCAGATAGTAGCAGTTCTCTTTGCCGAGAACGCAGCCCTTCTTTCGATTCTTCCAGAAGAAGCAGTGCCGGCAATCTGCCGGGCGGGAAGCATGGTAGCGGATACCGTCGATCGTGACGGTCAGAACTTTTTTCATCGGTAAACCCTCCTTTGGTGGATTCGGGAAGTTCGGCCCGAAAACAAAAAAGCGCGTTCCTCTTTCTGTTCCGAGAGAACAGCGAGTGAACGCGCTATGTATGGAGAAAAGTGTTTTGCACGGCTTCCAGCAGAAAGGTGGAAAATAGATTCACACAGATTATCTTGTATTTACATGGATTTACAGGAAAGCGGCTACCAATTTTAGCAGAGAGCCGGAAAACGGAGTTCAAAAGGTGCTTTATGAGGCTTCATTAGCTGGAAAGCCGATTTTATTAGCTGGAGCTGAAAATTCTGCTAATGGCATTAGCTGGCTAATTTTGGTGATAGGTTCAAAATGAAAAATGCGAAGATCGTCTTTCACATGGAAAAATGACCTTCGCATTTCTTAAAAGGATGTCCCTACCCGGGTTCGAACCGGGGGCGTTTCGCTTAGGAGGCGAACCCTCTATCCAGCTGAGGTATAGAGACATATATGTATTATCGTTGATTTTTGACTTTTCTGCACTTTGTATGGAATGCTTTTCACAACGAAGTGACCGACTGCGTTGCAACCGGAACGGTGTTAAACTTGTTGCATCAAAAATTGTTGAGAAAACTTCGATTCCCGGTCTTGCTTTTGATTAGAGCAATCACTTCTGCCCCCAAGGTATCAGGTTGACCGAATTCTTAGGAGGCTTGCGCTCTATCCATCTGAGCTACGGAGACGAATGCCCTATTATAATACAGCATTTTGCGGATAAAATCAAGTTGAACCGGAGGGCAAAATGGTGTATGCTATAGAGGAAATGAAAATAGCCGCGGCAGGCTTTGCCGCGTGCGGAGGAACTTATGGAAAAGGCAAAAGGGAAAAAGCTGTTTTACCGCCCGGCGGGCAAGCGCAAGGGGATGTATACGCCTACGCAGATCATCTGTGTGAGCTTTGTCATCGTGATCGCGCTGGGCACCTTTCTGCTCAGCCTGCCTGTTGCCAGCAAGCATGGGCGGCTGGATGTACTGGATGCCATGTTCACTGCCACAAGCGCTACCTGCGTTACTGGTCTGATCGTGCGGGATACCTGGACCCAGTTCACCTACTTTGGGCAGGCGGTGATCCTGCTGCTCATTCAGGTGGGTGGTCTGGGGTTGGTCACCCTCACCAGCTTCTTCGCGCTGGCTATGCGGCGGCGCATGGGCTTCCGCGATCTGCGGCTGCTGGGAGAAAGCGTCTCAGCGGACGGATATGCGCAGGCCAAGGACGTGCTGAAGATCGTGGTGGGACTGGCTGGCCTGTTTGAAGGCATTGGCATTGTGCTGCTGCTGTTCGCCTTTGTGCCGCAGTTCGGGCTGGAAGGCATCTGGGTGAGCGTGTTCACGGCCATCTCGGCTTTCTGTAACGCGGGCTTTGATCTGTTTGGCCGGTTCGGCCAGTATGCCTCACTGGCACCCTATGTGAACAATTACTATGTTCAGGCCGTTGTGATGTTCATGATCATCTCCGGCGGTCTGGGTTTCATGGTATGGGTGGAGATCGGCGAGTACCACAAAAAACACCGCTTGTCTCTGCAGGCCAAGGTGGTGCTGAGCTTCTCGGTGATCCTGTGGCTCGGCGGCGCGGCGCTCATCGCGCTGATGGAGTGGAACAATCCTGCCAGCATGGGCGGGCTCTCTGTGCCCGGCAAGCTGATGGCGGCACTGTTCCAGTCGGTGTCCACTCGTACTGCGGGCATGAATACCATCGACCTTGCGGCCTGCGGCCCCATCACCAAACTGCTGATGAGCGCGTTGCAGTTCATTGGTGCGGCACCCGGTTCCACCGGCGGCGGCGTGAAGGTGACTACGTTCGCCGTCATCATCCTGACCATCCGCAGTGTGGCTCAGGGCCGCGACGACTGTGTGATCGCAGAGCACCACATCGAGTCCAAGACGGTTTATCGTGCTTTGACCATTATCGTGCTCGGCGGGCTGGCGGCGGTTGGCTCGGCTGTGGTGGTGTTCTATAACACCTCGGACGCTGTGTCGGTCATTGACGCTATTTTCGAGTCCTGCTCTGCCTTTGGCACAGTTGGCCTTTCGGTGGGCGTTACCGCTCAGCTGAACCGGGGCGCAAAAATCCTGTATATGCTGGTCATGTTCATGGGCCGTGTCGGCCCGGTGTCGCTGGCCATGAGCCTGACAGCAAAGCCGGACGACAACAAACGGAAGATCATGCCGGTGGGGCATATCAACGTTGGTTAAACGATTTTGAATGCCCTCCTAGAGTTGCGGCTCCCAGCATCCACTTCATGCCTTGAGCGGCATTCGTGTCTTGCTGGCCGCGGCCCCAACAACTCCTCCCTGCTTCTGCCGCAGGCAGCGGTCGTCGTTGTTGTACTCTGGGCATGTTCAGTGGAATTTGATTTTTATTTTTCGCATTTGTCGCAGCCCTGACGCTTGTCAGGGCGAATCCCTTCCATCTGCTAACGCAGACCGCTCGCCTGCTTGAAAGCCCCACTGGGGCTTTCATTGCTACGCAACCGCAGGGCTGCTCCAAATGCATTTTCACGAGTGGAGTCGTAGAGATAAGCGTCAGAGTATAACAAAAGTGGGTGCTATCCGAAAATAGCACCCACTTTTTTGTATATTGAAAAATAAAATTTACTCTGCGTACAGCTTTATGATGTTCAGCAAGATCTCAGTGCAGCGGTCCATGCGCTCAGCGGTGATGCACTCGCATACGCCGTGGAAATTGAAGCCGCCGGTGCCCAGATTGGGGCAGGGCAGGCCTTTCCAGCTCAGCATAGCACCGTCGGTGCCGCCGCGCACCGGAATTTCCTCCGGTTCCAGCCCGGCCATGCGGGTGGCCTTGCGGGCGGTCTCTACTAAGTGGAAATGCGGCTTGATTTTTTCCAGCATGTTGCGGTAGCTGTCCTTGATCTCCACGGTCACAGTGCCTTCGCCGTACTTTCCGTTCAAAAATTCGGCAATATCCAGCATGTTGTCCTTCTTGAACTGTAGCTTTGCGGCATCGTGGTCGCGCAGGATGTAGCCCAGCTTTGCGGTGGTCACATCGCCGTACATCTGGCACAGGTGGTAGAAGCCCTGCCGGCCCTCGGTCGTTTCGGGGCGGGCGGTGATGGGCAGCGCCTGATGAAACTCCATGGCCACATTGGAAGCGTTGATCATGGTGTCCTTGGCGGTGCCCGGGTGCACCGAGAAGCCGCGGATGGTCACGGTGGCGGAAGCGGCGTTGAAGTTCTCGTACTCAATGGAGCCGGCATCGCCGCCGTCCACCGTATAGGCAAAGTCGGCACCGAAGCCCGGAATATCGAACAGCTCTGCACCCTCGCCGATCTCTTCATCCGGAGTAAAGGCGATACACAGCTTGCCGTGGGGCAGGCCTTTTTCCTGAATGGTCTCAACAGCGGTCAAAATTTCGGCAATACCGGCCTTATCGTCGGCACCCAGCAGGGTGGTACCGTCTGAGGTGATGAGGGTCTCGCCCTTCATGGAAGTAAGGAAGGGGAACACAGAGGGCTTCATCACCATGCCGGTGGCGGGCAGAGTTACGTCGCCGCCGTTGTAGTTTTCCCACACAACGGGCTGCACATTCTCACCGCTGGCATCGTCGGCAGTGTCCATGTGGGCGATCAGGCCCAGAGCGTGTTGATCCTCACAGCCGGGCGTGGCAGGCAGGGTGCCATAGACGTAGCAGTGCTCGTCCACATGGGCATCCTCCATGCCAAGGGCCTTCATCTCATCCACCAGCTGGCGGGCAAGGTCAAACTCCCGTTCAGCGGAAGGGTGCGTACCGGAGTTTTCGTCCGAGGTGGTATGCACCCGGACATAATTCAAAAGCCGTTCATAAGCGCGCATAAGGCACACTCCTTTTATATTTCAGTGATGTATACTTCTCAGTTCCTTTATCATACCCTCTTTTCCGACAATTTACAACTGTTTTGCGCGCATTCATATGGAAAGATGAATCCTCATTTTTAAGGTGAACAAAATTCACGCAGTAAAATGCATCCATCTGTGCAGAACGTGCTACAATAGATACAAAATAAGCCGGGAGGGAAGTTTTATGGCTACAAAAGTCTTTTTTTACACCCTGCGCCCCTACGATGAGCTGGGCATCGCGCAGCGGCTGGCACCGCAGCTGGACGTTGAGTTTGGCTCTACGCAGGAGTATCCCACGCTGGAAAACGCTGAACTGGCAAAGGGCTATGATGCCGTGTCGGTAACGCCCTGTGATATGAGCGCGCCCATGGTCAAGCGGTTTCACGAGCTGGGCGTAAAGTCCATCTGCTGCCGTTCCATCGGCTATGACCACGTAGACCGCGAGACGGCCCGGGAACTGGGCATGAAGGTGGCTAATGTGGACTACCCGCCAAACGGCGTTGCAAACTTTGCCATTATGCTCATGCTGATGAGCTTGCGCAAGGCAGGGCACATCCTCAAGCGCGGCGAAGCGCAGGACTACTCCCTGCAGGGAAAAATCGGCCGCGATATTTCCACCTGCACTGTGGGGGTGATCGGTACAGGCCGCATTGGCCGCACGGTGCTGCAGCATCTGTCCGGCTTTGGCTGCCGCCTGCTGGCCTACGACCTGTACCCCAACGACGAGGTAAAGAAGATCGCCGAGTATGTGCCGCTGGAGACCCTGCTGGCGGAAAGCGATGTCATCACTCTGCACACCAACGCTACGGAGGAGAATCACCATCTCATCGACACCAAAGCAATTGAGCGCATGAAGCCGGGCGTGACCATCATCAACACCGCCCGCGGCAAGCTGATCGACAGCGATGCACTGATTGCCGGGCTGGAAAGCGGCAAGATTGGCGCGGCGGGCCTGGACGTGCTGGAAAATGAGAACGGCCTGTACTATTATAATCGCATGGGCGATGTGATCCCGAACCCGGAGCTGGCGGCTCTGCGCAGCATGCCCAATGTGATCCTGACCGACCACACGGCTTTCTACACCCACGAGGATGTGGAGAGCATGGTGCGCGGTGTGCTGGAAAGCGCGGTTGCCTTTGAAAAAGGCCAGCCCACCCGGCATGATGTGACGGACCTTTGATTTGTCCGGCAGACGATTTTGAATGGCCACCGTTGCACTCTGGTCATCTTCAACGGAAACAGTATTTCTGAATAGAGCAGATCCCGGCAGACTACGGTCTGCCGGGATCTGCATTTTCACGGGAGGGGGTGCAGCGGAAAACGGCATTCCGTTTGTTTGAAGCATCTGCCGGTTGGGACCCTTCCGGTGAAAAAGGGATTCCTGAAAATCCGCAGATTTTCAGGAATCCCCAATAAAAAATAATTATTCCGCTAAAAATGCTCAGAGCAAAGCGGAGAGCATTCAAATGGTAATCAACCCAGACTGATGCCCATGCGGCGGGCGACGGTGAGCAGGTCGCAGTTCTCCGGCACGTTGCGGGTCTTGCCTGCAATGTCGGCCAGACGGTTCTCGGTGACATGGCGGTTCACCATGGCAACGGTCACGCCGTAGCGCTCGATCTCCACCAGCTTTGCCGCATAGCTGCCGAACTGGGTGGCCAGCACACGGTCGTAGGCGCTGGGGCTGCCGCCGCGCTGCATGTGGCCCGGGATGCACACACGGGTCTCCATGCCGGTTTTTTTCTGCACGGCCTGTGCAATGCGGTTGGTGGCGGTGGTGCCAAAGCCTGCCTCGGCGCGCTTTGCCATCCATTCCTTGCGCTTCATGCCGGCTTCCTCGCAGTTGATGGCACCCTCGGCCACAGCGATAATGGAGAAGTTGGAACCCTTCTTTGCGCGGCGTTCCACGGCAGAACACACACGGTCGATATCATAGGGCTGTTCCGGCAGCAGAATAATATCTGCACCACCTGCAATGCCAGAGTACAGCGTCAGCCAGCCTGCCTTGTTGCCCATGATCTCAATGCACATCACGCGGCTGTGGCTGCCTGCGGTGGTGTGGATGCGGTCGATCACATCGGTGGCAATGTCCACGGCGGTGTGGAAGCCGAAGGTTACGTCGGTACCATAGATATCGTTATCAATGGTCTTGGGCAGGCCGATGATGTTCAGACCCTCCTGCGAGAGCAGGTTTGCGGTTTTGTGGGTGCCATTGCCGCCCAGGCACAGCAGGCAGTCCAGCTTGGCTTCCTTGTAGGTCTTTTTCATGGCGGCAACTTTATCAATGTTGTCGTCCTCCACCACACGCATCATCTTAAAAGGCGTGCGCTTGGTGCCCAGAATGGTGCCGCCCAGCGTCAGGATGCCGCGGAAATCGTCCTCGCACATCTCCTTGTAGTCGCCGTTGATCAGGCCGCTGTATCCGTTCAGGATGCCAATGATCTCCACGTTATCGCCCATGCGGGCATACAGTGCTTTTGCTACGCCGCGGATGGTGGCGTTCAGACCCGGACAGTCGCCGCCGGAGGTCAGGATTCCAACACGTTTTTTCATTCAAAAGCCCTCTTTCATTTGGTATTCAGCGCCGCGCGTTCTGCCTTTCAAAGTCAGTCTGCCCGGAGACCTACCTGTTTATAGTATAAGATTATTCCGGATGGGGGCCGCTGTCAAGAGAAGCGCAGAAAATTTACACGCTTCCACGGTGCATTTCTGCGGGCAGGAGAACAGCGGGAAAACTTTTGCAGAAAAAATAAAAAAATGGTTGACAAGCGCGGGCCTTTTGAGTATAATATCCTTTGTCAGCAGCGCACGGCGCGGCAGACAAACAGAATAATGGGGATTTGCATAGTGGTAGTGCGGTAGACTCTGACTCTACTTGTGGGAGTTCGATTCTCTCATCCCCAACCAAGAAAACCGCAGTCTCAACTGGCTGCGGTATTTTCGGGGCATAGCGCAGTTGGTAGCGCGCCTCGTTCGGGACGAGGAGGCCGTGGGTTCAAATCCCGCTGCTCCGACCAAAAAGAACCAGTACACATTCGTGTACTGGTTCTTTTTTGTCTCCGCGCGGGATTTGAACAGGGCGGCGGTGCGAAGCACCGCAAACAAAGCCATAGTATGGCTTTGTTTAGCCCGCGGGTTCCACCGGCTAGGAATGTCTAACAGGGTGCATGCTGCTAGGAGCAGCGGGATCTGCAACCCGAAAAGTTTTGACTTGTGTTCTAAATATGATATACTGGAAAAGCAAAGCCATATTTGGCTGCAGAACGGACAAAAAAAGACGAGGAAAAACAGAAACTATGCAGGAATAAAAAGAAAAAACGGGCGGTCGCGCTTTTTGTGATCGTTCTGATCTGCCTTTGCGGCTGGTGGGCTGTGCGGAAAGAGGGGTTCTTTCTGGATGAGATCTACTCCTACGGCCTTGCAAACAGCAGTTATGTTCCGTTTTTAAGCTGGCTCCATGGTGGAGAACAGGTGGCAAACGGCAAGCTGCCGGAGGCAGTGTTCACGCAGAGCGAGTTTCTGAATTATGTTGCCCCGCAGGGAAGCACACGGTTCGACTATGCGTCGGTCTACTATAACCAGACGCAGGACGTTCATCCGCCGCTGTTCTACTTTTTGTTGCACACGGTGTGCTCATTATTTCCGGGCAGCTTTACAAAATGGACGGGTCTGGGGATGAATTTTGTGCTGCTGGGCGGCACGCTGGCAGCGCTGTATGCGCTGGGCATGGAGCTGTTTGCAGACTGGAAAAAAGCATTGTTCGTCTGTGCATTGTATGCGTTCAACCGTGAAATGATCTCGAATGTGACGATGGTGCGCATGTATATGCTCATGACCTTGCTGACGATCCTGCTTGCGCTGCTGGTGCAAAGTCTCTTCGCAGGCCGTCTGTGCCCAAATATCTTCTGATCGGTGTAACCATCTATCTTGGCATGATGACCCAGTATTTCTTTGTGGTCTATGCCTTCCTGCTGTGCGCAGCATATGACCTTTACCTGATGTTCCGGCGCGAATGGAAAAATGCTGCTGCATTTTCGCTTTCGGCGCTTGCGGGCGTTGGCGGAATGCTGCTCACCTTTCCGTGCTGGTATGCACAGCTGCACTCGCAGGATACGGTTTCGCTGGAGTCAACAGCAAACAATCTGCTGGATCTGGCGCAGTACCCCAAAGGCCCGCTGGAGCTGATCGGCTGGAGCATCGTCGGCTTTGCTGTAGGCGCAGGCATTATGGCCGTGCTGGTCCTGACGAAGCTGGGACAGCGCTGGCTGCCGGGCAAGTTGCGCGGCACTACGCTGATCCCCGGGGATGTCAAGCTGATCACGGTCCCGGCGCTTGCTGCATTTCTGGTTATCGCGGTGATCTCGCCGTATAAGTCGCTGCGGTATGTGTACCATCTGCAGCCGCTGGAAGCGTTGTTTTGTGGCTGCGGCCTTTTCTCCATTCTGGATACGCTGCGTGCAGGCACCAGAAAGCGCATTCTGCAGATCGTGTGCCTTGCAATGGTCGTGCTTGCATTTGTGATCGAGCCGGAGCGCATGTACAGCGGTACTTATAAGATAGACAAAGAACTGGAACAATACAGTCAGGCCGCCTGCGTGGATATTACCGGGGACCTTGGCAGTTTCACTTCCGGCGTGCAGGAGCTTCTCAAATTTCAGGAGGTCTGTGTGGTGCCGGACGATTCCAGTGAGCTGCTGGTGCAGTACAACACCGGCGAAAATGATACGCTGGTGCTGTTCATTGGAGGCCGGGGGCTGTGGCAGTTCGTGACGGCAGAACAGGTGGAGCAGATCACGGCCCAGAACATGGAAACTGCGTGGAACGTTGCCCGACAGGGCGGCTATGAGGATGTTTCGCTGCTGGCAACGCAGGAGTTTGAACAGATCTTTGTTTTGAAAAAGTGAACGCTTTGCGGCACAGCAGAAGGGAAAACTGCCTTTTTTGCGCGTGCTATATCGTTTTAAGGTAAAGTGTGCTAGAATAGTACCATCAACGATTCAGGAGGGTATCCCATGCTCAAACGACTGCGCAAAGCGCACCCGATCTTATTCTGCGTTCTGGCAGAAGTGGTCTTTCTGGCAAGCCTGTTCGTAACAGATCTTGTCTTTACCATTGCATTGGTCTTTTTCGGGCGGATTTTGCGTCCATTGATACATACCTCTACAGCACTCTGCAGGAGCTGGTGGGGGCCATGGTGGCAGTGCTGTTTCTGGTACGGACAGACCGTGCTGGGCTGCTGCGCCGCCGCGGCAGCGGCTTTTTCAATGGCCTGCTGGTGGGCATGTACCCGCTGGTGTTCATTGGCTACAATGCCTTTGGGTCGCTGGTGCTGGGCCGGCCGGAGAACGGCGTGCTGCAGCCTGCGGCACGCATCGGCACCTTCCTTGTCAGCATGGCCATGGTGGGTGTGGCCGAGGAATTCATCTTCCGCGGTGTCATTGCCCAGACCCTGCTGGAGCACTTTGGCACCAGCCGCGCCGGTGTGTGGAAGGCCTGCCTTTTGTCCGGTGTGCTGTTTGGTGCGGCGCACCTGACCAATATCCTCAGTTCGGCACCCTTCGGTGTGCTGATGCAGTGCGTGTTTGCAGCATCGCTTGGCACTCTTTTTGCGGCAATCTACTTCCGCACCGGCAATTTGTGGGTGACGGTATTCCTGCATGGTGCCATGGATATTTCGTCCATGCTCATCGGTGGGCTGTACGGCACCACTACCGTGGCCGATGCGGTAAGCGGCTACGATGCATCCATGCTGCTTTCGGTGCTGCTGTATCTGATCCCCACCGCAGTTCTGCTGCGCAAAAAGAAGCTGCCGGAGGTACAGCTGTACTGGCACCAGTACGTAAAAAAATAAAGGCAGGATGCAAAAAATATCCTTGCATTTTGCACAGGGTTCTGGTATACTGTATCTGTTACCGTGGTACGGGGTTGGGAGTATGCCCGCTTTTTTGGGAATGCCGTTTCCCGCCGCTGTTCCATTGGCACATAAAATTTTATAAAGAGGTATGTAACTATGAACAAGCAGGAAGTTATGGCCAAAGTCGCTCTGACCGAGAAGGACACTGGCTCTCCCGAAGTGCAGGTCGCTCTGCTGACCGCTCACATCAACGAGCTGAACGAGCACCTGAAGAAGAACCCGAACGATCACCACAGCCGCCGCGGCCTGATGAAGATGGTTGGCCGCCGCCGCAATCTGCTGGCTTATCTCCAGAAGAAGGACATCGAGCGTTACCGTGCTCTGATCGCAACTCTGGGTCTGCGTAAGTAATTTAAACAGAGGGCAGGTACCGCAAAGGTGCCTGCCTTTTGCTTTTGTATACAAATGGCAGCGGCTGCGTATTGCAGCAGTAAATCGAACGCCTGTGCCCCGAATGCTTTTTCATGGCGCGGACGGCTCACATCAACGGCAGAGACATTCCCCCGGTGGGGGAAATATCTCAAACAAAACCGGATGTGAACGGCATGGACGCTGGATTTATTGCTATGATGCGCGTGCCACCGCCTTTTGGATAGAAAAAATACCGAAAAAACAAGGAGGACAAAAACAATGGCAATTGAATTTGGTTCCCGCAGAGAGACCTTTGAGAACTACAAGGTCTACGAGACCATGCTGGCAGGCCGCCCGTTCAAGGTAGAAATAGGGCAAAATGTGCGGTCTGTCCAACGCCAGTGCGCTGATCCGCTACGGCGAGACCTGCGTTCTGTGCAATGTGGTCATGAGCCCCAAGCCCCGCGAAGGCGTGGATTTCTTCCCCCTGAACGTGGAGTATGAGGAAAAGCTCTACGCCGCAGGCCGCATCCCCGGCAGCTTTATGCGCCGTGAGGGCCGCCCCGGTGAGCGCGCCATCCTGACCAGCCGCGTGGTGGACCGCCCCATGCGCCCGCTGTTCCCCAAGGAAATGCGCAACGACGTGTGCATCACCATGACCGTCATGAGTCTGGACCCCGACTGCAGCCCTGAGATCGCCGGTATGATCGGTGCTTCTCTGGTCACTGCCGTGTCCGACATCCCGTGGAACGGCCCCATCGGCGGCGTGCAGGTGGGTCTGGTGGACGGCGAGATCGTGCTGAACCCCACGCAGGAGCAGCGCAAGGTGAGCGACCTTGCCCTGACCGTTGCCGCCACTATGGATAAGATCGTGATGATCGAGGCCGGTGCCAACGAGGTGGACGAGGACACCATGCTGAACGCCATCAAGGCCGCTCACGTGGAGATCAAAAAGACCATTGAGTTCATCAACCGCATCGTGGCCGAGCGCGGTAAGCCGAAGATCGATTTTCAGGTGGTGGGTCTGGATATGGACGTGTTCCACGCCATCCAGAACAAGTATCTGGACGACTTCAAGGCCGCTATGGACACCGACGACAAGAATGTGCGCGATGCCGCTCTGCTGCCCATCATGGACAAGATCGCCGAGGAGTACCCCGACCTGACCGCTGCAGACCTTGATCTGGTCAGCTACAAGATGCAGAAGTTCGTGGTGCGCCGCTGGCTGCTGGACGAGGGCAAGCGCGTGGACGGCCGCGGCATCAACGAGATCCGCCCGCTGGCTGCCGAAGTGGGCATCCTGCCCCGCGTGCACGGCTCCGGCATGTTCACCCGCGGCCAGACGCAGGTGCTCACCACCTGCACTCTGGGCGGCACCAAGGACAACCAGCTCATGGACGACCTGACCGACGAGCAGACCAAGCGCTATATCCATCACTACAACTTCCCGCCGTACTCTGTGGGCGAGGCCCGCGCACCGCGCAGCCCCGGCCGCCGCGAGATCGGCCATGGCGCACTGGCAGAGCGTGCTCTGGTGCCCGTGCTGCCCTCTCTGGAAGAGTTCCCCTACACCATCCGCTGCGTGTCTGAGGTGCTCTCCTCCAACGGTTCCACCTCTCAGGCATCCATCTGCGGCTCTACGCTGGCCCTGATGGATGCAGGCGTGCCCATCAAGGCACCCGTTGCCGGCATTTCCTGTGGTCTGATCACCGAGGGCGACCGCTGGATGACCATGCTGGACATTCAGGGCGTGGAGGACTTCCACGGCGATATGGACTTCAAGGTGGGCGGCACCCGCAAGGGCATCACTGCCATCCAGATGGACATCAAGATCGATGGCCTGACCTACGACATCATTGCCGAGGCTTTCGAGAAGTGCCGCAAGGGCCGCCTGTATATTCTGGACGAGATCATCAAGCCGGTGATCGCAGAGCCTCGCCATGAGCTGAGCCGCTACGCACCCAAGATGTTCAGTATGATGATCCCCACCGATAAGATCAAGGACGTGATCGGTAAGGGCGGCAAGGTCATTCAGGACATCTGCGCTACCTGCAACTGCAAGATCGACGTGCAGGAGGACGGCCATGTGTTCGTCTCCGCCGTGGATCAGGAGGACGCAAAGCGCGCCATCTTTACCATCAAGACCATTGTGGAGGACCCCGAGATCGGTGCCATCTACAAGGGCAAAGTGACCCGCCTGATGAACTTTGGTGCCTTCGTTGAGATCGCACCGGGCAAGGAAGGTCTGGTGCACATCTCCAAGCTGGACACCAAGCGTGTGGAGCGCGTGGAGGATGTGGTGGCCGTGGGCGATGCCATCGTGGTCAAGGTGACCGACATCGACCAGCAGGGCCGTATCAACCTGAGCCGCCGCGATGCCATTCTGGCGCTGGAAGCCAAGCGCGCCGAGCAGGCACAGCAGCAGTAAACCCTGACTGCATAAAAGAAACCGAAAAAGAGGACCCGATGCATCTGCATCGGGTCCTCTTTGTTGTATCAGAATAAAATTATACTGTGCGGTACTTGCGATCCAGCGCCCAGCCGAATGCAAACAGCACCACACCGCTGACAGCCAGCACCGGCACGGGCCAGTTCAGCTGACCGGTCTGCGGCAGACCGCTCATTACCGGGTTATCCGGGTGGCCCGGCAGAACGGGGCTGTCTGGATTACCGGGTGCTACCGGATGATCCGGGTGGCCCGGGGCCACGGGATTGTCCGGATGGCCCGGAGCCACGGGATTGTCCGGATTACCGGGAGAGACCGGGTTATCCGGGTTGTTCGGCGGGGTAGGCGTATCAGGATAATCGGGCGTAGGCGGGGTAGGGGGCGTAGGCGGCGTGTCCGGCTTGGTGGGGGTGTAAGCACCCACCTTGGGGCTGGCATCCACCGCATAATTCCACTTGCCATCCTCCGCCATGGGCAGAGAGACAAGGAACGGATTGATCGGCTCATAGCCCTTGGAAGCCTCGGTCTGCACGATCAGATACAGGCCCAGCTCCAGACCACGGAAGGTCACGTTGCCGTCCGTATCAATGGTCTTCGTAGTGCCCTCGGCGCTTTGGGGCAGATACTCCTGCAGCTGGGCCGCAAGGGTGCTGTCGGTCAAATCACCCAGCGCAATGCCGCAGCCGTAGAAATCGCCGCAGTATTCATAGCTCAGGTTGCCGTTTTGGCGCTTTACCTCGGCCACACGGTACAAAGTGAGCTTGCCGCCGCTCAGCGCCTTATCGTTGGCGCTGTCGTACAGCGTAACGCGGATGGTGCCGGTAGTGGGATTGCCGCTGCTGTCCACCAGCTTGATGTTTGCGCTGGTGGCAAGGGCAGGCAGCGCACTTGTTACCAGAAGGCACAGCACCAAAAGCAGGGCCGCAGCATGCTTTTTGAGATCAGTGCGTTTCATGTTTTTCACCTCTTGTAGATTTGCGTTTGCGGTTGGAGAACAGCAGCCAGAGCAGCAGCACCAGCAGCAGGGGCAGTGCCATGATGGGAGCTGTGATGATCGGTTCGATCTTGATGGCATCGGCTGTTACACGGATGTGCTTGAGCTTGTCCGGCGTTTCGATGCGGCGTCCCCGCACCAGAAGGCGGTGGGAGTTGATGCCGTAGGGGGTGCAGGTCATCAGGGTGACGTAATCCTTGCCGTCCACCACCTTCAGGTTGTCCGTCTCGGTGGGCAGCACGATGGAGATCTGGTCCACCTCATAGGTCAGCACCCGGTCCAGCACCGTGATGGTGAAGGTGTCGCCCACTTCCAGCTGGTCCAGATTGGTGAACAGCTTGGCACTGGGCAGGCCCCGGTGGGCCGAAATGACCGCGTGGGTGCTGCCGCCGCCCACCGGCAGGCTGGTGCCCTCCAAGTGGCCTGCGGCGATCTGCAGCACGCCATCGCTGGTGCCGTGGTAGATGGGCAGCTCCACACCGATCTTTTCAATGGTGATGTAGCCCATAATGCCGGTGCCGGTGACATCCAGCGTGGCGTTGTAGCTGGTGAACCGGTCGGCATGGAACAGCGCGTCCGGGTCGGCGGCGATCTGCGCATTGAACGCATCTGCCGCCTCGAAATAGGCGCTGTAGTCGGCATCGGTCAGATTGTCCACATCCTCGGCATAGGTGGCCACAGCACGGGACTGATGCAGCTGGTTGACGTAATCGCTGAGGGTGGGGTATAACATCACGGATAGACCCACGAAAAAGACGAGGATCAGGATGATGGTGCTTTTGTTCTTTTTCATGGGCTACTCCCTAATGTTATAAGGATAGGAGCGGGGGCCTTGCGGCCCCTTTGCTCCGGGTTCTTGGGGAAAATGGAGCTTACTTGTTCTCCATGCGCTTCTTGGTGACCAGCAGAACGATGGCCGCAACCATCAGGCCGCCGCCGACCACATAGAAGATGGTAGTGCCGATGCCGCCGGTGGAGGGCAGGGTAATGCCGCCGGCTTTTTTGTTGATGATTTTATTATTCAGGTTGGATTCACCGGACAGAGAAACATTGTATTCGGTGTGCGTTGCAGAAATGACGATTTTTTTATCGGCACAGGCACTGTAACCGGTAGGAGGATTGGTCTCCTTCAGGTAGTAGGTGCCAGCGTCCAGACCCTTGACATTGAACTGACCATGTTCGTCAGAGAACATCTCATCGCCAGCACCCGCTCCAAAGTAGGGGGAGTAAGTGCCGTCAGTAGTATTCTTCTTGAGCTTGATCTCCTGTTCCTCAGTGCAATCTTTATCGCTGTACAGACGGAAACCAGCGCCCGCCAACTCGTTGCCCGTGGTATCATCATCGCGATACTTGGTGTTGTTCAGCTGGTAGGTGTACACACGGACTTCGCTTTCGGGAGTATGATCAAGGGATGTGCTGATTCTGGGATTGTTGGAATACTCGAGATAAACACTATTCTTGTTATCAGTACCACCGCCTACAGTATTGACATAGGCCTTTTCGTTCAGGTGTGCAGTATAGGTGACCGTAATAGTCGCGCCTTTATTCAAATCTGGTACACAGGTCTTGACATCATCAATGCTCAGTTTGAAGGAGGACTGAGGATTGTTCGGGTCAAGTGTATAGTTATTGATCACTTGTGGAGTACTGCCATCGCCATTTGTGATTTCCACCGTATCCAATTTGTCAAAGGTAATGCCGTCAGACAGAGTATCAGTGAAGCAAACAGCGTACTCTTTATAGTAATCGTAAGCACGGCCATTGTTTTCGCTTGCGGGCAACTTAGCGATCAGCCTGAACTGGAACGGTTCGTTGATTGCATGGTCAGCGGAACTACCCCAACCACCAGTAGAGCCAATGTCGTTGTTGTCGTAGACTTCCTTCTCAACAGTGGGCTTTACAACCTTATGATTAACTAGAACGACATAGGGTGTTTGGGGAACATTCAGCAGGAAGAAGGAATTGTAGGCATGATAGAAATCGTCATCGCTAAAGGTGCTAGTATCAACGATCAGATAATAACCTGACTTTGGAATGTTGATGCCACCGGTGTGATCTGTAGCGACGGGTGTCGGGTTTGCGTTTGCATCCGGGTAGAGATAGTGGCATACAACGCGCGCAAAAGCGATGCTGTTATCATCGGAATCATGCCATTTGCTGATAACCGCAAGAACGTCCTGAGCAGTGGCAGCAGTTTCAAACTTTTCGCCGATGGTAGGATCGTTCTTCAAGTTGGCCAGAAAAATATCAGGTTCAGTGATGTTTTGGCCCCAATTAACGTCGGAAAGCGTCTCATTGTCCTTACTAATAACACCCTCGAAGATCTGGAAAGCGCCGTAATCGTGTTTTGTGTTGAGGTCCTCCTTAGTCTCCCCAGGGTTGTATGCAAACGCGGGGATCGCCATGGCGCACACCATGGCAACTGCCAGCAGTGCGGCCAGCAGCTTTTTGATTGCTTTCTTCATCATGATTTGAGAAAGTCTCCTTTCAAGTTTTTCTGATTCCTATTTTCAGGGTCTGCTTCCGGCGCAGAATCAATTTTGCCGCCGTGTCAGGAAGGATGCAGGCTTTTTAACGTGCCCTCCTTTCGCGTCTGCGCTTTCTGCAAACCCCGCACACCAGAGCGGCAAGCATCAGTGCGCCGCCACCTGCTGTATACAGTTTTGGTACCGGCCCCGCCGGTAGAGGGAATTCGTAGTCGGACGGATCGGCCTGACTGGTGATCACAAGGCTGTCGGTTTTTACCGACTTTTCGGCATCATCGCTGATGGTCGTGTCCAGAATCCTGATGTTATTGATTACTTCACCGTCAACAGCCGTTTCGCCAAAGTCCTTCAGCTTGACGGTGTAGCAGATAGAATAGGTGCCTGCGGCAATGGGGGAACCGGCAGAACCCAAGGTGATCTTGCGCTCACCATTATCATCTTCCCAAGTGATGCGGAGCGTTGTATCGCCGTTTTCCATGCTGAGCCGGAGCGAGTTTTCGACATATTCGGCGGTTACGCCGGTGGGCAGGGTCATGCTGTCCGCAAGCGTCAGCGGGCCGGCCTGTTCGTTCTTGACCACAAGCGTAACAGTGTAATCCAGGTAGGCATCGCTGCCATCGTAGTGCGGGTCCTTCACGCTCTGGTTAAGGTCATAGTTCTTATCGTCTTTTTGATCCTCATCGGGGGTTTCATCCGGGTTGATGGTGATATCAAGGGCGTAATCTTTGTTGACCTCGATCAGATTAAAGCCGCTGCTGGTGACCTCGCTCTGGTTCCACTGGAAATTGAAGGCAACGTTGCTGGTGACCTTGGAATCGGAAGGATCCGCGCCTGCGTCTTCCGCCTCTTTCTGCTGGATATAGTTTTGGTCGTACCGCAGCACGGCGTACCAGCAGCCGTCATTCCCCTTGAGCAGCCGGTAGCTGCCGCAGGTGTCATAATTGCCGGTATCTTCCAGTTTGCCGGAGATAAGCTCATCGTTCAGCACATCAAAGCTCTTGGGCAGCTTAACGATGGACACAGTTAGTCGTTTTCCTGGATCTCGTTTGGCCGGGATATCTGTGACGGTCAGGCTGCTGTGACAGAAGCTCCGAAATGGTGGTGACGTTGGTATCCTCGTATTCAGTGTCCTATTTTTGCGCTGCACCTCCAGAGCAGTGAGGTAATCCAGTGCATCCAGACCTCTGATGGTGGTAATGGCACCTGCGTCATCTTCAACTTTGTAATCCGGCGTAGCCACGCCGTAATCGGCCTGCTGCGCATTTGCCACAGACACCAGCGTTGTCACCTGCGAAGCATTCAGCGTGACTTTAGCCACCTTGCCATCCACATCGCCGGAGATCACGGTCAGGGTGCCGAAATCTTCGTCCACATCGCTCACGATGCCAACGGTGCTGGCATCCACGGTGTATTCCTCAATGTGGGGCGCGGTGTCGGTGGTGGCCGCAGCATCCATGGAGAGCAGGGCAATGTCGGCATCGGCAGAATCATCCTGCACCTGCAACGGCTGGCTTTCCGCGGCCACAGCCTTGGTCACGGTGCCATTGTAAATGACGATATCACCGGGCATTGCGGCATCAGACGGCAGATCACCGTCAAAATCCATGGCATAGCCGCTGCCGGTCTCTTCGTTGTACAGCGCGCTGCGCAGCTGGCTGTGCAAAGACAGCACGCTGGAAACCTGCGGGATAGCGCTCTGGGGGATATCGGCATATTTCAGGCAGTAGGAAAGGAACATCACGTCCCATGGGCCGTAGTCGTTGCCGTAGTCGTTGCCGTAGCGGGTGTAGTGGCGCACGGTCTCGCCGTCGGCATCGTCCAGCTGGAAGTTGCGCTCGCTCTGCTCATAGCCCAGCTGGCTCTCGGCTACGGCCAGCAGGTCGTCGGCCCAGTTGCCGCTCAGCGTGGTGCCGGTCTGTGCCAGCCATTCGTCCTCGTCCTGCGTGCCGTCCAGCGGGTCGGACAGGCAGTTCACCGTGTGGTGATGCTCCGGCAGGCCGCAGACCAGCACTTCCTCGTAGCAGGCATCAGTGTGGTGGTGCACCGGGGTCTCGGTCACAGGATCGACCACCACGGGCTTTGCGGCCACTGGCTCCTCAAACAGGGCCACCGGGTCATAATCGGGGTTCACTTCTTCTACAAGCTCGCCCTCTTCCAGACCGCACACCAGCTCATAGGTGGTGGTGTAGCAGCTGTCGTCGTGGGTGTGCTCGAATTTATCGCAGATGAAGGTGACACCATCCTCATCAAAACAGCTGTCGTCGTGGGTGTGCTCTTCTTCCAGGCAGGTCAGCTCCTGCACTTCCTGGTAGCAGTCGTCGGTGTGCTCATGGGGCACAAAGATGTACTCCGGCTCTGCGGAATGGGCTGCAATGCCGGGATCATCCGCATCCACGCCGAACGCATCATCATCCATGTCGAATGTATCATCAAAAGACATGCCGTCGTCCGTCATGGTGGCGTTCCAGTCCTCCGGTTCGCCTTCCTCATAGCCGCACACCAGCTGCTTTTCATAGCAGGCAGCGGTGTGCTCGTGCTCCAACTCGCCGCACAGATATTCGGCCGTTTTGGCAATGCCCACGCCGTGCAGCTGCCAGTTCACGAACAGGCTGGTGGTTCCGACGGAACTTTTTCTGATATTCTTTCACAATATCCCGCATGATTCCTAAACCTCCTTAGTGGATCAACGAGAAGCTGGACAAGGGCCATACCCGCAAAAAAACCTTGCCCACGATCTGACTTTTTTCCACACAGCCGATCACACTGCTGCGGCTGTCAATGGAGGTGGCCCGATGGTCACCCAGTACGAAATACCGGTTTTCCGGCACCTGATAGGGAAATTTGATGTCGCATTCGCCCAGAGCCAGTTCATCTACATAGGGCTCATCCAGCGTCTGGCCGTTCACAGTGACCACACCGTCCTCGTCCAGTTCGATCACATCACCGGGCAGGCCGATGATGCGCTTGAGCAGAAGCTTGTTCTGCCAGTAAAATCCGCAAAGGTCGCCGGTCTTCATGTCACTGCCCTTGACCAGCAGAATGATGTCCCGGTCCTGCAGAGTGGGGTTCATGCTGTCGCCGGAGACCTGCAGCACCGGCAGAAACAGAGTGGCCAGCAGCACGGCAATGGCCGCGACTACCAGCAGCGTGTAGACCGTGCTGCGCAGCACCCGCATATAACGGCTGCGGTAGGCCAGACGTTCGCGCTCTGCTTCCACCTCTGCTGTGGATGGAATGGGCGTGAACCTGATCTTTTGCTCTTTCATTTGGCACGCTCCTCCGGCAGGAATTCCGTGCTGTGATAGCCGTCCAGCAGTTCGCTGGCCCGGCGGTCAAAAGCGGCCCGGCGCTGCTGGATCTCCTGCTGCGTCCGGGCAAGCATTGCCTTGCAGTCCGCTTCGGTCTGGGCGCGCTTGCGTGCAGCGGCTTCCGTTTCCGCGTCGCACTGCTGCTGGGTGCGGGCCTTCAGGTTCGCAGCCTCGGTCTGTGCCTGTGCAAGGATCTGCTGGGCTTCGGCTTCCGCCTGAGCGCGCAGAGCACTGGCAGCGGCATCGGTGTTTTTGTTTGCTGCGAGCACCGATGCAACGTATTCATCAGCCGCAGCCTGCGCCGCTTCAAACACCTTGTTCAGCTCCAGTGCAGCCTGTGCAATGGAACCTGCGTTTTCAATATGGATCTGCCGTTCCTGCAACTGGGCAGACAGGGCAGCGTTTTCTGCCCGGAGCCGGTCCTCGCTCTGCTTGAGCGCCAGAATGATCTCGACTAATTCGGTGCGGCGCATGTGCCGCAGTTCACGGTCTGGCATAATGATCGATTTCTCCCGCAAAAAGTGGTCGGATTGGGCGAACGAAAACTTTCGACAAATACGAAAATTTTCGCACCACAAAACCACATTTGATATATCAGTTTTCGGCGTGAATACGCCAGTTTGATGAATGACCTTCCACCTTATATGCTAGCACAGTATGCGTAACAAAAGCGTAACAAAAATGCCTTTTCCGTGCATTTTTTTGCCAAAGCCAAAGAAAAATTGTTTCTTTTGATGTAAACGATTAAAATGCGTTAAAAACAAAAGAAACTGTCCCCACAACGGAGACAGTTCTTGAAAACAGATGAAAATAGAAGCCGGATCAGAAGCTCTTCAGCAGATCGCCCAGAGTCAGGAAGGACTGGTAGATCACGTTGACATTGTTGATGATGGAGCTTGCACCGGAGAAGATGCGGGCAATGGCGTTGAACACCTTACCGACATTCAGGAAGCTGTTGTAAGCGTCGCGGGCACCACCGTCCAGATAGACCATTTCCTCTTCGCTGATGGAGGCATAGTTTGCGGGCAGTTTCATAGTAGACATGGAGATTTTCCTTTCTATTGATAAAATTGATACAGTGTGTGAAAAGACTTAAATAAAGGCAGCCACGGCCAGCGTGGTGATCAGAGCACCGGCTACCGTCAGAACGCTCAGAATCGGGCCGTCATCGTATTCCTGCGCGGCCTGTTCCGGCTGAGCGGGCGTGGATGTGCTGGTGGAAGTGGTGGCATTTTTCACGGTCCAGTGTGCGTACACAGTGGTATCACCGGTAAACACCGTAGAGGTGCTGATTTTTGTGCCGCCCACCGGCTCGGTATACCAGCCGTCAAAGGTGTAGCCTTCCAGCGCAGGCTGCGCGGGCAGGGCACTGAGTTTGCCGCTCAGATTGGTGGTGACTGCCACAGCGGAGCTGCTGCCGCCCATGGCATCCAGACCAATGGTGTAGACCTGCGAATCCTTGTCTTCTGCGGCAAAGGCAGAGGGCAGTGCACAGCAGAGCAGTGCAGCGCTGAGCAGACCGAGGACCAGCATTTTCAAGATCTTTTTCATATGACTCCTCGCTTTCCTGACGAATTGGGATGTGGTGCCTGCCGGGAACGGAAACACCAGAACAGACCTCGATGTCCCCGCCATGAGGCAGTAGACGAAAAAGCCGGGAAGAGGAGGTTTATTCAATCCTATATTTACCACATGTAGTGTAACAAAAACACAACAAAATGGGCGTATTTTGTTGTTATGATGAAAAAAAATGGTTTTTCACAAATTGCAGGCTGCAAAAGGCGGCACAGAGCCGCCGCAAAAGCGGAAAAGTGGAACCTTCCCCTTGTGGAAAAACAAAGAATATGGTATAATATCTTGCACGATGCGCCATCGCCAAGCGGTAAGGCAGGGGACTTTGACTCCCCCATCGTAGGTTCGACTCCTGCTGGCGCAACCAAAAGCCCCGTCATCCTGAAAAGGCTGACGGGGCTTTTTGCATCACTTTTCCACAAAATGCGGCTGAACGGTGCAAAGCTCAGCGGCGGCGGATCTTTCTGGTGGGCTTGCGGCGGTTCCAGTTGTTCAAAAGGACCCACGCAAAGTAGATGATGATGGAAATAATACTCAATGTTATTACAACTTTGAGGTACAGACTGCCCAGAAACTCCCGGAACCGGGCCACCGTGAACAGCAGCGGGTTCAGGCTGACATCCTGCCCGGCGATCAGGTCCACCACGCCGATGGTCTCACCGGCCAGCTTCAGCTCCACGGTACCCACCACATCGCCCTGCTGGACAGGGGCACACACGGAATCCGGCAGGTGGAAATATTTCTGGGTCACGCTGCCGTCGCCGGTGGAAGGCAGCAGGGTCATCATGCTGTCGGCGGGATACAGCTGCAGGGAGCTGGTATCGGAGGAATACTTCACCGGGATCTCGGCCAGCGTAAGGTCGGTGTCCAGTGCGGCCTGAATGGAAAAGCTGTCGAACACCCAGTCCATCAGCTTCACGGTCTCGCACAGGGCCGGGCGACGGTTGGCGTAGCCGAAATCGTCGCAGGTGTCCGGGCTTTGCATCACGCAGAAAATATAGGTGGCACCATCCTTATTGGCCCATGAAACATAGCTCTGATTGCCACTGTCGCTTTTGAATGCGGTCACATCGCACATGCCGCCCTGCATGGCGCTGCGGTAGTATTTGCCGCCGCTGGATTTGCTCAGCGCGGCATTCTGGCTGACCAGAACAGACGAAGAACGGTGTTTTTCTTTGGCGGGCATGGTAAAGCTGGGCGCACCGGAAACCTCCACAAAGGCATCAAAGCTCATCAGATAGCGCAGGATCAGGTACATATCCACGGCACAGGTCACGTTGCCGCTGTCGATGCCGCAGGCATCCGTCCAGGTGCTGCCGGTGGTGCCGATGCGCTGGGACAGGATGTTCATCTGGCTCACCCAGCCCGCGAGGTCGCCGCCGGAAAGGGCGTAGGCAAGGCCCATGGCGGCTTCGTTGGCGTTGCGGGTCAGCATGGCGTACATGGCTTCGCGGTAGGTAAAGGTCTCGTTGGAGCGCATATCGGCGTTGTTGGTGTTATAAACGTAATCCGAGATGGCAAAGGGCATCTGGAAGGTGTCGTCCAGATGGTCGGCATAGTTGGTCAGCAGCAGGGCAATGGTCATGTACTTTGTCAGACCACCGGCGGATACCTGCTTTGTGCTGTCCTTATCATAGACGATGATATTGGTATCGGTGTTGACGATATAGGCACTCTGTGCCTGCACCTGATAGACCGGGGTGGGGTCGAACATAGCCCCGGCGGGCAGTACGAGGCAGCTGAACAGGACAGCGAACGACAAAACCAGCGCAAAAATACGTTTCATGTGGACAATTCCTTTAAAAAGCGATAATATAAAACAACAGGCAGCACGGCACAGGTGCAGTGCGCCGGGTAAGAACGAGATCACAGCGGAAGGCTGTATTCTTTATAATAACAGGTTTGGCGGGGTGTGACAAGGCTTATTGTGCCGATTTCACATCCGGTCAGGGAGGACAGGAATGGTATATCTGACAGGGGACACCCACGGCGACATCGACCGCTTCAAGCACGGCAAGCTGCGCTGGCTGGGCAAACGGGATACCGTGGTGGTACTGGGCGACTTTGGCTTTGTGTGGGACGGCAGCAAGGAGGAACAGAAAAAGCTGGATTGGCTGCGCAAGCGCCCGTATACCCTGCTGTTTCTGGACGGCAGCCACGAAAACTACGACCTTTTAAAGCAGTATCCCACCGAGGAACGCTTTGGCGGCAAGGTGCAGGCACTGGGCGGCAATGTGTACCATGTGTGCCGCGGCAGCGTGCTGGAATTGGAGAATAAAAATACCTGTGCTTTGGCGGTGCGGAAAGCCAGGATGTGGAGGATCGGGAACCCGGCGTGAACTGGTGGAAAGAAGAAATGCCTTCGGAGGAGGAATACGCCTTTTGTGAGGAGAACCTTGCAGCGTGCGATTACAAAGTGGATTATGTGCTGACCCACGATGCGCCAAGCAGATTTTTGGATTTTACCGCCCTTGCCAGCGGCGAAGACTAACCGAGCTGCACAGCTTTCTAGGATAAAAATTTTGTTGAAGCTGACCTACGACAAGTGGTTTTTGGCTGCTACCATAAGGATACCCAGCTTTCCACCAAAAGCCGCTGCGTGTTCTGCGATGTGATAAGCATGGGCGAACGGCACGCAAAGCGTTCCGTTCGATAACAGGGGCCGCTGCACCAGCCGTGCAGCGGCTTTTGCATTTGCTGTTGCTTGTGCGCAAAAAACCTCCGGATCAGTTCATGGCTCCGGCTTTCTCGAACATCTGCTGCACCTGCTGTTCCAGCAGTGCGTGCTCCGGCGCTTCCAGCAGCGGGTCGTCGGCCAGCATGGCAACGGCTTCCGCCTGTGCAGCGTGCAGGGTGCGGGTGTCGTTCATCAGGTCGGCGATCTGCAGGGTGGGCAGGCCGTGCTGGCGGCTGCCGAAAAAGTCGCCGGGGCCGCGGGTCTCCAGATCGTACTGCGCCACCGCAAAGCCGTCCGTGGTGCTGCACAAAAATTTCAGCCGCTTTTGTACGTTTTCGCTTTGGTTGTCGCTGACAAGGAAGCACCAGCTCTCCGCTGCACCGCGTCCCACGCGGCCGCGCAGCTGGTGCAGGGCGCTCAGACCGTAGCGCTCGGCGTTCTCGATCACCATTACGCTGGCGTTGGGCACATCTACGCCCACCTCAATGACGGTGGTGGACACCAGTGCGTCCAGCCGTCCGGCTTTGAAGTCCTCCATCACGGCAGCTTTCTCCTTGGGTTTAAGCCTGCCGTGCATCAGGCCTACCCGGCGCTCCGGCAGCAGGGCTTTGGCAATGTCCTCGTAGTAGCTCTTGACGGCGTTCAGTCCGCCGTCCGGCACATCCTCGATGGCGGGGCAGACCAGATACACCTGCCGCCCGCGCCCGATCTCCTGATCGAGAAAATGGTAGAGGTCGCGCCGCTTTTTGCCGGTGATGCAGCGGGTTTTGACCGGGGTGCGGCCCGGCGGCAGCTCGTCCAGAATGGAGATGTCCAAATCGCCGTAGATGAGCAGGCCCAGCGTGCGGGGAATGGGCGTTGCACTCATCACCAGCAGGTGCGGATTCGCGGCCTTTTCGGCCAGCATTCCGCGCTGCCGTACCCCAAAGCGGTGCTGCTCGTCGATCACGGCAAGACCAAGCCGGGCAAACTCTACGCCTTCGCTGAGGATGGCGTGAGTGCCCACCACAAGGTCGGCTTCGTCGTTCCGGATGGCGGCAAGGGTGGTGCGGCGTGCAGCGGCCTTCATGCCGCCGGTCAGTAGAGCCACCCGCATCCCGAAGGGGGCAAGCATCCGGTTCAGGCCTTCGGCGTGCTGGGTGGCCAGAATTTCTGTCGGGGCCAGCAGCGCGGCCTGATACCCCGCTCGGATGCAGGCCCAGATGGCGGCAGCCGCCACCAGCGTTTTGCCGCTGCCCACATCGCCCTGCAAAAGGCGGTTCATGGAAGTCTCGCCCGCCATGTCGGCCAGAATCTCGCTCACGGCCCGGCGCTGGGCTCCGGTGGGGGAAAAGGGCAGGCTGGCCCAGAACGGGGACGGGTCGGCAAGCTGCATGGGCGCACCGGTGGCAGCGGCACCCCGGTTTTTCATCCGGCCAATGCCCAGCTGCAAAACCAGAAGTTCTTCATAGATCAGCCGCCGCCGGGCTGCATAGGCCTGCTCTTCGGTGGCAGGGCAGTGGATGGCCCGCACAGCATCTGCCTTGGAGAGCAGACGGTATTTTGCCAGCATTTCCGGCGGAAGAGGGTCGGGCAGAAGCTCTGCATGGGGCAGCAGCTGCCGCACGCACTTGGCGATGGCATTGCTGGTCAGGCCCTCGGTCTGGGGGTAGACCGCTTCAAAGGGAGAAGCCTTGATCTGCTCGGCGGTGCGCACCTGCGGGTTGACCATCTGGCGGCGCAGCATCCCGCCGGTAACGATGCCCTGAAAATAATATTCCTGTCCCAGCTGCAGCTTCTGGGCGGCATAGGGATTATTGAACCATGTGATCTCCAGACTGGACACATCGTCCCCGGCAGTGATGCGCTCCATCCGCCGCCCGCCCGGCAGGATACGCCCGCCGGGTTTGGCGAACACCTCAGCCCTGACGACGCACTCCACATCGGTGGGCGCTTCGGCGATGGAATAGGGTTTGGTGAAGTCGATATATCTGCGCGGGTAGTGGCACAGCAGGTCGGCCAGCGTCACGATGCCCAGCTTCTCGAACCGCTCAGCGGTCTTGGGGCCAACGCCCTTCAGGTAGCGCATCGGCGTATCCGGGGTGAGGGTGGTATGGTTTTCGGCGGGCATGGCGTGTCAGCTCCTTTCCTGGATGCAATATAGCCATTGTAACACGGAGCGGCAGCGGATGCAAATGGCCCAAAAAGGAAAACCGGCAGGACCTTTGCCTTTGGGCAGGAACTGTGGTACACTCGGAAGAAAAAGAGGGGAGAATATTTATGGAGATCCGTAAGGGGACCTTAAAGGACTTGGAGGCCATTGCAGCGGTGGAGGCGGCCTGCTTCCCGGCGGCAGAGGCGGCTACGGCAGAGGAGTTTGCCGGGCGGCTGCAGCAGTACGGCGATCATTTTTGGCTGCTGTGGGAGGGGGAAAGGCTGCTGGCCTTTGTGGACGGCTTTTGCACCGACTGGCCGGACCTGACCGATGAGATGTACGCCGACGCCTCCCTCCACCGGGAGAATGGTGCCTGGCAGATGATCTTTGGGGTAAACACCATCCCGGCCTGCCGCAGACAGGGGTACGCCGGGCAGCTGCTGCAGCAGGCCATTGCCGACGCCCGGGCCCAAGGCCGGAAGGGGCTGGTACTGACCTGCAAGGAGGCCCTGGTGCACTACTATGCAAAGTTCGGCTTTGTGAACGAGGGCGTTTCCGGCTCCACCCACGGGGGTGTGGTGTGGTACCAGATGCGGCTGAAGTTCTGAGGGGGACGATCTGGAATGGCCTACGCCTTGCTCCGGCCGTATTCAGCGGAAGAATAATTTTTAAGAGAGCAATGCCGGAGCGTCCGCGGAAGCTCCGGCATTGCATTTTCACTGGAGGGGGCGTAAAGGTAGACGGCATTTGCAGTGCCGCTTTCTGCGAAAGTGCGGCACTGCGGCAGACTTTTCGGCTTAACTGCAAAGTGACCGGTTTCGCCAGAGGCTCTCCCTTTGAGGAAAGACTTCCCCCGCTCCGGGGGAAGATGTCACCGCAGGTGACAAAAGGGGGAGTCTGTCACCGTAGGTGACGGAGAGGGCGAGGAGGCTGATAGGGAACAACGCAAAACAAAAAAATCCCGGAAGCTTTAGCTTCCGGGAATCTTTTGGAGGTGACGACCAGATTTGAACTGGTGGATGAGGGTTTTGCAGACCCTTGCCTTACCACTTGGCCACGTCACCATATTTAGGAGTGAATTTCCACTCCTGTTGGAGCGGCCGACGAGGCTCGAACTCGCTACCTCCACCTTGGCAAGGTGGCGCTCTACCAGATGAGCTACGGCCGCATATTCGGTGCATTTTACCTTGCACCCATCATTTCTGATGCCCTGAAAACAAGTTTCAAAGTAGGTGAAAGCTTGTGCTTTCTTGGTGGCGACCCGGATCGGGCTCGAACCGACGACCCCCAGCGTGACAGGCTGGTGCTCTAACCAACTGAGCTACCGGGCCATATTGGAGCAACTGTTGCTGCTCCGTTATGGAGCGGCCGACGAGGCTCGAACTCGCTACCTCCACCTTGGCAAGGTGGCGCTCTACCAGATGAGCTACGGCCGCATATTGGAAACCCTGCTGGGTTTCCTTGACTGGTGCCTCCGATCGGAATCGAACCAATGACACGGGGATTTTCAGTCCCCTGCTCTACCGACTGAGCTACAGAGGCGCACCGGACGATGATTATTATACCTGAAATTTCGATTTTGTAAAGGGGTAAATCCAAATTTTTTTCAGAAAATTGAAACTTTCTTGATTTTGGTCGCTCCAGCGCGTAAAATAAGAATGACTTTCTTCAACCTGCTTTTGGCACATCCGGCACAGGACGTGCTGTGTGCGGGCGCGCCAAGAAATTGACAAATTCAACAACCTATGGTTTAATGAAAATGAAATGATTCAGGCGCTTTTGCCCTTTTTCTCTGTGTATACCTATATTATAGTAAGAAAAGGGCAGAGGCGTTTTATGATTTGACTACAGACGGCCCGCTTTTTGCAAGAAAGGCCGGGTCGGGAGGAGCAGCATGGCAAAAAACAGGAATATGGCAACGAGAGCATTACTTCTTTGAAGGGTGCCGACCGTGTGCGTAAGCGCCCGGCCGTTATCTTTGGCTCAGACGGCGTGGAGGGCTGCGCCCACTCCATCTTTGAGATCGTCTCCAACTCCATCGACGAAGCCCGCGACGGCCACGGCGATACCATCAACGTGACCCGCTGTAAGGATGGCAGCGTCATCGTTGAGGACTTTGGCCGCGGTATGCCCGTGGACTGGAACAACGGCGAGGGACGCTACAATTGGGAGCTGTTGTTCTGCGAGATGTATGCAGGCGGCAAGTATGGCGAGGGCGAGGATAACTACGAGTTCAGCCTTGGCTTGAACGGTCTGGGCCTGTGCGCTACCCAGTATGCTTCTGCATGGATGACCGCCGATATCTACCGTGACGGATACCACTATCACCTTGATTTTAAAAAGGGCGAGAATGTGGGCGGCCTGCAGAAGGAAGCCTACAAGGGCCGCCGCACCGGCAGCATCATTCACTGGAAGCCGGACGACGAGGTGTTCACCGACATCGATGTGCCCGGCAGCTACTATAAGGATACCCTGCGCCGTCAAGCGGTGGTCAACGCAGGCCTGACCCTGAACTTTACCGATGAAAAAGAGAAAGACCCTGCCACTGGCAAGGCGTGGTACGAGAGCTGGTGCTATGAGCACGGCATCGCGGACTATGTGGCCGAGGTGGCAGGGGAGGATACCCTGACCCCGGTGTTCAGCTGCGAGAGCGAGGCTGTGGGCCGGGACCGCGAGGACCAGCCGGATTACAAGGTGCGCATGAGCGCGGCGTTCTGCTTCTCCAATAAGGTGCAGATGCTGGAATACTACCACAACTCTTCCTGGCTGGAGCACGGCGGCAGCCCGGAGCACGCGGTGCGCACCGCCTTTGTCTACCAGATCAACAAGTACCTGAAGGAAAAGAACCTCTATAAAAAGGTGAGAGCGCCATCAGCTTTCAGGATGTGCAGGACTGTCTGGTGTATGTCTCGTCCAGTTTTTCCACCCGCACCAGCTACGAGAATCAGACCAAAAAGGCCATCACCAACAAATTCGTCTCGCAGGCTATGACCGACTTCCTCAAGCATTATCTGGAAGTGTATTTTCTGGAAAAGCCGGACGAGGCCCAGAAGATCTGCCAGCAGGTGCTGGTGAACAAGCAGAGCCGTGAGCATGCGGAAAAAACGCGCCAGAGCATCAAAAAAACCCTGTCCACCCAGATCGACCTTGCCAACCGGGTGCAGAAATTCGTGGACTGCCGCACCAAGGATGCATCCCGCCGTGAGCTGTATATCGTGGAGGGAGATTCCGCTATGGGTGCGGTCAAGTCCAGCCGCGACAGTGAATATCAGGCCATCATGCCCATCCGCGGCAAAATTTTGAACTGCCTGAAGGCCGACTATGCCCGCATCTTTAAATCGGATGTCATCGTGGATCTCATCAAGGTGATGGGCTGCGGCGTGGAACTGGGCGGCAAACACAACAAGGAGCTGGCCACCTTCAATCTCGATAATCTGCGGTTCAATAAAATCGTCATTTGTACCGATGCCGATGTGGACGGCTACCAGATCCGCACGCTGGTGCTCACCATGCTCTACCGCCTGACCCCGACCCTGATCGAGAAGGGCTATGTGTATATCGCAGAGTCGCCGCTGTATGAAATTGCAACGAAAGACCGCACTTATTTTGCCTACACCGAGCCGGAAAAGACAGCGTTTCTGGAAGAGATCGGCGAGAAAAAATACACCATCCAGCGCTCCAAAGGTCTGGGTGAGAACGACCCCGAGATGATGTGGCTGACCACCATGAACCCGGAGAGCCGCCGTCTGATCAAGGTGATGCCCACTGATGTGGTGCAGACCGCGCAGGTGTTCGATATCCTGCTGGGTGATAACCTTGCAGGCCGCAAGGAACACATTGCGCAGCACGGCGCAGAATATCTGGACGATCTGGATGTGAGCTGATGATTTTAAATTGCCTCCGCTTGCGCTCTGGCAATGACAGAGGTAACGTTATTTTAATTTGGTGATTTGTCGCAGCCTGCGGGCTGCTCCAAATCACGTTTTCACGAAGAAGGCCCCAACGGGTCACGGCATTTTAAGGGAAAAATGCAGAAAACCGGAACGGCTCCATCTGTGAAAGAGCAGCTCAGGATGGCCCGCAGGCCATCCTGAACTGCAAAAATAAAAAATATTTTCCGCTGAATATGGGCAGAGCGAGAGCGGCGCCCATTTAAAATCGTCAAGAGGTTAGAAGATGCCTAGAAAATCGACCAAGAAAACACTCAAGCCGGTGCGCCCGCAGCTGGGCGACGGCGTTGAAATTTTAAATGCCGGCAGTGTGCTGGAGGACCCCATCACCCGCACGCTGGAAACCAACTATATGCCCTACGCCATGAGCGTCATCGTCAGCCGCGCGCTGCCAGAGATCGACGGCTTCAAACCGGCGCACCGCAAGCTGCTGTACACCATGTACGAGATGGGCCTGCTCAAGGGCGCACGCACCAAGTCTGCCAACATCGTGGGCAGCACCATGCACCTGAACCCCCACGGCGATGCCGCCATCTACGACACCATGGTGCGCATGGGCCGCGGCAACGAGAGCCTGCTGGTGCCCTTTGTGGACAGCAAGGGCAACTTCGGCAAGGCCTACAGCCGGGATATGTCCTGCGCTGCTGCCCGTTACACGGAGGCGAAGCTCGAGGGTGTGTGCGAGGAGCTGTTCCGGGATATCGACAAGGAGACCGTGGACTTTGTGCCCAACTACGACAGCACCACCACCGAGCCTACCCTGCTGCCGGTCACATTCCCCACCATTCTGGCCAACAACACGCTGGGCATCGCGGTGGGCATGGCCTGCAACATCTGCTCGTTCAATCTGGCAGAGCTGTGCGCCACCACCGTGGCCCTGATGAAGGACGAGCACCACGACATCTCCACCACCATGCCTGCCCCGGACTTCGTGGGCGGCGGTCAGATTTTGTACGATGAAGCGCAGATGCGTGAAATTTACGAGAACGGCCGCGGCAGCGTGAAGGTACGCGCCCGCTACAGTGTGGTGCCGGGCGAGAACATGATCGAGGTCACCCAGATCCCGCCAACCACCACGGTGGAGGCCATCATGGATAAGATCGCGGAGCTGGTCAAGGCCGGCAAGGTCAAGGAGATCAGCGACATGCGTGACGAGACCGACCTGAACGGCCTGAAGCTGACACTGGACCTCAAGCGCGGCGTGGATGCCGACAAGCTGATGGCAAAGCTGTTTAAGGCTACCCCTCTGGAAGACAGCTTCAGCGCTAACTTCAATATTCTGGTGTCCGGCCAGCCCCGCGTGATGGGCGTGCGCGAAATTCTCAAGGAGTGGACGGCCTTCCGCGTGGAGTGCGTGCGCCGCCGCACCTACTACGACCTGCACGGCAAGGAAAAGCGCCTGCACCTGCTCAAGGGTCTTGCTGCCATCCTGCTGGACATTGACAAGGCAATCAAAATTATCCGCACCACCGAGGAAGAGACCGAAGTGGTGCCCAACCTGATGATCGGTTTTGGCATCGATGAAGTGCAGGCCGACTATGTGGCCGAGATCAAGCTGCGTCATTTGAACCGGGAATATATCCTCAAGCGCACCAGCGAGATCGAACAGCTGGAGAAGGACATTGCCGACCTGAACGATATCCTTGCAAAGCCCGCCCGCATCCGCCGCATCATCATCAATGAGCTGAACGATGTTGCCAAGAAGTACGGCCAGCCCCGCCGCAGCGAGATTCCTGTACGAGTCTGCCTGAGGAATGAGAACGGCTCCGAGGGAGGAAGAACGCGCCGGATTACCCCGTGACGGTGTTCTTTACCCGCGAGGGCGTACTTCAAAAAAGATCCCGCCGCAGGGTCTGCGCACCGCCGGTGCCCACAAGCTGAAAGAAGGCGACGAGATCGTGCAGCAGATCGAGACCCGCAACAACGTGGAGGCGCTGTTCTTTACCGACAAGCAGCAGGTGTACAAGGTGCGTCTGGCAGAGCTGGAGGACGGCAAGGTGGCCCAGATGGGCATTTTCATCCCGGGCCGTCTGGGCATGGACGAGGGCGAGAACGTGCTCTCCATGGTGATCACCAGCAACTACAGCGGCTATATGCTGTTCTTCTTTGCCAGCGGCAAGTGCGCGAAAATTCCGCTCAGCTCCTATGCCACCAAGCAGAACCGCCGCAAGCTGCTGAAGGCCTACTGCGACAAGGAACCGCTGGCAAAGCTCTTCTTCCTGCCGGAGGAGACCGAACTTGCCATCCGCACCAGCGCCAGCCGGATGCTGCTGGTTGGCACGGCGCAGATCGCCGCAAAGACCACCCGTGACAGTCAGGGCGTGGCAGTGGTTACTTTGAAAAAGAACCAGACCATCGCTTCGGTGGTGCCGGCGGACACGCTGGAACTGGCGAACCCCCACCGCTACCGTGTGCGCAGCCTGCCCGCTACCGGTGCGCTGCTCCGCGCCGAGGACGAGGGCGAGCAGATGAGCCTGCTGTAAAACGCTTTTTATTGAGAAATGGCTCCGCTTCGCTCTGCCATTCTTAGCGGAAGTTGATTTTAAGGATTGCAAATTGGAAAAATCTGCGGATTTTTCCAATTTGCCTTTTCACAAGAAAGGCCGCAACGGCAAACGGCACTTGCTGCTGTCGGCTTGCAGCCGTCGCGCAGCGGAAAATGCATTTTCCGGCAGCGACCCCACCCGTGAAAATGTGTTTGGAGTGGCCCGCAGGCCGCGACAAACACGAAAATAAAAAATAGGAAATTCCGCTGTTATTGTCAGAGCGAAGC
>ENA-OQJC01000044-OQJC01000044.1-human-gut-metagenome-genome-assembly--contig:-NODE-44-length-31148-cov-3.974147_pt1 | contig 31148 bp, 31 predicted proteins | sample MGYA00242600_ERZ504766 | MGnify/ENA primary metagenome ERZ504766 (study PRJEB26092, sample SAMD00036364) | human gut metagenome | host: Homo sapiens | study: EMG produced TPA metagenomics assembly of...
CCCCGCTGTCCCTCGGCATCGAGACCAAGGGTGGCATCATGACCAAGCTCATCGACCGCAACACCGCCATTCCGACCAAGCGTTCCGAGGTCTTCTCCACCGCTGAAGACAACCAGCCGTCCGTGCTGATTCAGGTCTACCAGGGTGAGCGTGAGTTCGCTCGCGACAACAAGCCGCTGGGCACCTTCGAGCTGACCGGCATCGCTCCGGCTCCGCGTGGCGTTCCGCAGATCGAGGTCACCTTCGACATCGACGCCAACGGCATCGTGCACGTGTCCGCTAAGGACAAGGGCACCGGCAAGGAGCAGTCCATGACCATCACCGGTGGTTCCGGCCTGCCGAAGGACGAGATCGACCGCATGGTCAAGGAAGCCGAGGCTCATGAGGCTGAGGACAAGAAGCGCAAGGAAGACGCCGAGACCCGCAACCAGGCCGAGGCCTTCGCCTACTCCACCGAGAAGCTCGTCAACGACAACAAGGACAAGCTCTCCGACGACATCGTCAAGGAAGTCACCGACAAGGTCAACGCTCTGAAGGAAGCCCTGAAGGGTGACGACACCGAGAAGGTCAAGACCGCTCAGACCGAGCTGATGACCGCCGCCCAGAAGATCGGCCAGGTCCTCTACGCCCAGCAGGGTGCCGAGGGTGCTGCCGCCGGTGCGGCTGGCGCTGACGGTGCCGGCGCTTCCGCTGGCTCCGCCTCCGGTTCCGACGACGACACCGTCGAGGCCGAGGTCGTGGACGACGACGACAAGGACAACAAGTGATGTCCGAGTTCAACAAGGACGACTACCTGAACGACCTGCCGGATCCCTCAGATGCTGAGGCTGCCGCTCAGGCCTCTTCAGGGGCTGACGCCTCCGCCGAGTCCGGCTCTGCGCAGGATTCGGCTGCCCAGGCTCCTTCCAATGAAGGAGCCGACGCGGCTCCTGCCGCAGCTGAGGGAGAGAAGACTGGCGAAGGCCAGTCCGATTCCGCAGACACCCTCACCCCGCTCGGCAAGGCCAAGAAGGAAGCCGCAGACTACCTCGAAGCCCTGCAACGCGAACGTGCGGAGTTCATCAACTACCGCAATCGCACGCAGAAGGAGCAGGAGCGCTTCCGCCAGCACGGCATCATCGACGTGCTGACCGCGCTGCTGCCCGCCCTCGACGATATCGACCGCATTCGCGAACACAGCGAGATGGACGACTCGTTCAAGGCCGTTGCCACCAAGATTGACAAGGCCTTCGAGAAGTTCGGCGTCGAGAAGTTCGGCGAAAAGGGCGAGGACTTCGACCCCACCAAGCATGACGCGATCCTGCACAAGCCGGACGCGAATGCCGAAAAGGAAACGGTTGACACCGTGGTCGAGGCCGGCTACCGCATCGGCGATCGCGTAATCCGCGCCGCCCGAGTAGTAGTAGCCTCCCCGCAAAACTGACGGTCAGCTCGCTGCAATGAGTTGATATTTACCTTGGCTCCCCTCTCTGAGGGGAGCCAATCATAAAGACTTTTCTAGAAAGGAGACATGAATGGCTGAAAACGAATGGCTCAGCAAAGACTTCTACAAAGTCCTTGGTGTCTCCAAGGACGCTTCGGACGACGACATCAAGAAGGCGTACCGCAAGCTCGCCCGCAAATACCATCCTGACGTCAACAAGACCAAGGAAGCCGAGGAGAAGTTCAAGGACATCTCCGAAGCCTATGACGTGCTGAGCAAGAAGGAAGATCGCCAGAAGTACGACGCGATTCGTCAGTTCGGCATGGGCGGTGCCCGCTTCGCCGGCGGTTCCGGCGGCTTCGATGCTTCCGGTTTCTCCGACATCTTTGGTTCCATGTTCGGCCAGGGTGCCGGCGGCAATGGCTCGCGCATCCGCTTCTCCACTTCGGGCGGCGGCCCCAACAACATCAACGACATCTTCTCGATGTTCGGTGGTGCTGCAGGTCAGGGCGGCCAGCCGTATGGCGGCTACGGCCAATCGCCGTACGGCAATGCCGGCGGCTATGGCTATGAGGAGGCCCCGCGCCCCGAAAACGGCGAGGACCGCAACTCCAAGATCAGCCTGACCCTGCGCCAGGCGGTCAAGGGCGCTACCGTGTCCCTGTCCGTGGACGGCAAGAAGTTCAAGGCCCACGTGCCTGCGGGCGTCAAGGACGGACAGAAAATCAAGCTGGCCGGCAAGGGCAAGCCAGGCATCAACGGCGGCAAGGCCGGTGACCTGTACCTGCACGTCACCGTCAAGCCCGATGCCACATTCTCGATGCGCGGCCATGATATCGTCATGGACCTGCCCGTCACCGTGGGCCAGGCCGTGGCCGGTGGCAAGGTCGAGGCCAAGGATATCGACGGCAATCCCGTCACCTTCAAGGTGCCGGCAGGCTCCAGCTCCGGCGCGGAAGTCAAGCTCGCGGGACTTGGCGTCCAGCGCAGCAACCAGCCGGGCGATCTGATCGGCCGTGTGCAGATCATGGTCCCCGCCAAGCCGGGTCTGGCCGTCAAGCACGCCGCCAAAGAATTCGACGAAAAAGCCGGCGACTATCTCAGCCTGTAATCAGGAGGTGAACAATGGCGCGGTTAGCCAACCAGATGAAGCAGTTGTACGCGATGTGCGCAACCGCGCTCGTGATGGGCAGGGCCGATCTCGACGGAGCCGATGACGTCGGCTTCGACATCGAACTGCCCATCTTCACCGTCGGCCAGACCGCCGAGTTGGCCAACATTCACCCCCAGACCCTCCGTCAGTACGACCGCCTCGGTTTGGTTCGTCCGCAGCGCACCGATGGCGGCGCACGCCGCTACTGCCTGCGCGACATTGCCCGCCTGACCCGAGCTCAGCGCCTGAGCCAGGATGAGGGCATCAATCTTTCCGGTATCGCGCGCATTTTGGTCCTCGAAGAAGAGAATCGCCAACTGCGCCGCGAAGTCAAACGCATGCAAACCGGCGACCAGGAGAGCGTTTTCGCCGCAGGCCGTGACGGCAATATCGTGGAGGTACAACGCTCCAACCGCGCCCGCCTCTGGCGCAACGCCATCCGCCGCGAAACCCGCGAACTGCCCGGCCGCGATACTGCCGCCGATATCGCTGCCGGCGCCACCGGCGACTCCAACTACACTCCCGCCGACTCCAAGTCCATGGTCCTGTGGGGTTGGTGAGTCTGGCCGCATTGCTTCGATTCCTTCTCCATTCGTAAAACTGTTTGTTATCTCACATCGGGCAGCTGCCGAAAAAAAAGCACGAATCTTCTTGACGGAGATGTCAAGGTTTGTTACGGTGACGTGCGAAAACCGATTCGTAAGGGGTGCTTTAGGCTGAGACGGTATGTGCCGAACCCTTCGAACCTGTGAGCTAACACTCGCGTAGGGAATGCGACGGTTGAACTCCTCTGTTCGGCTCGGCATCCCATATGCGCGTTGAGAGAGAGGAAGCGTATGTCAATACGCAAGGAGCTGACCGCCCAGAACGTACTGCTGGGTTTCCAGCATGTGCTTGTTTCCAACGTCTGGCTTGATCCGGTGTTTGTGGCCGGAGCAATCGGCTTACCTATTGCCCTGTCGTCGAACATGATTAACGCCATCTTCATCGTCTCTGGTCTGGTCACTTTGGTTCAGGCCACTCGGCTGGTTCGCCTGCCGGTGGTGCAGGGGCCGTCAGCTGCGTTTGACGCGTTGATGATCGCGGCAGGTACGGCCGGCATGCTGGGGCGGCGAGTTCGTCCATTCTCATCGCTTCGCTTGTGTTCCTGTTGCTGTGCCTGACCGGTGTGATAGAGCGGATGCGGTTCCTGTTCTCTCCGATGATTTCGGGCGTGGTCATCTTTATGGTCGGTGTCTCGCTGTCTGGATTCACGCTGAGCGAGTTTCTAGGCGGGGCTCCCGGCGACAAGACGTTCGCCGATCCGCACATCCTGACCGTGTCGATTCTGACCACGGCGATTGTGCTTGTCCTGTCGTTGCTCGGCAAGGGCCTGCTCAAGTCGTTCTCATTCCTCATCGCGCTCGTCGTCGGCACCGTGGTCGCCGCAGCGTTTGGCATGGTGGACTTCTCTCCTGTGGCATCCAAGGGATGGTTGGGCCTGCCGACCTTCCTGCCCTACGGTCCGTTCACATTTGACTGGAAGATCTTCATCCCGTTCTTCATCGCCTACATGGTTGCCGTCATGGAAGCTCTCGGCGTCTATCAGGCGGCTTCTGAGATTCAGGGCACGCCCCTCGAACGCAAGCAGGTGCGCTACGGTCTTGCCGGCGAGGCGGCCGGTTCAGCCATTTCCTCGCTGATTGGTGGATTCACCACCACCGCCTACCCGCAAAATGTCGGCCTGCTCAACCTGACCGGCGAAGGCAAGTTGCGCACGCGCACGCCTGTGATCATCGCCGCTGTGCTGTTGCTGATTCTGGGCTTCGTGCCAAAGGCGGGCGCGTTGCTGTCCGTCATTCCCTCGGCAGTCGTCGGAGGCATTTTCCTGCCGGCTGCGGCCAGCCTAATCGTGACCGGCCTGCGCGCCCTGCGCAAGGTCGCTGATGACGAGCGCCGTCAAACGGTCATCGGCATGTCTCTGTTGCTCGGCATCGCCCTGCCCAAGGCGCTCTCCGGCCTGACCGGCGGCGCAAGCGTGTTCTTTGGCAACAACATCATGGTCGGTGTATTCAGCGCCATCATTCTCAATGCGCTTTTCGTCGCTCTTCCGGATTTGGTGGCGAAGCATCGTGCGCCGGCGTCCGTGGATGTTCCAGCAGCCGATCCGGCGGATGGGACTGGCGCTGCGGCGTACGATGAACGATAATGCTGGTTGATATTGGATATTGACAGGAGCGATGCAATGACTGATGTGATGGATGACGCGCGTCGTATCAAGCGCGGGATTCTGGATTTTATCCATACCTATGGCTGTGAGCAGGCCCCGGAAGAGGCGTTTGGTGCGTTGGCGCGCGACGTGTTCATCTATCAGTACACGTATGATCTGCCGTACCGTCGTTACTGCGCGGCTAAACGCGTCACCCCCGCAACGCTCAAGGATTGGCGGGAGATTCCGCCGATGCCGGTGGACGGGTTCAAGCACCTTGACCTTTCGACCATACCGACCGAGCAGTGCAAAGCCGTATTCATGACGAGCGGAACCACGCATGGCGGCAAGATGCGTGGGCGCAACTTCCACCCCGATCTTGAGGTGTGGGATGAATCAATGATTGTGCCGTTCCGTCATTTCATCATGCCGGATCGAGAGCGTATCCGCATCGCCGTGATTTCGCCGGCATGGGACATGAACCAGAACTCCTCCCTGTCGCGCTACCTTACCAAGGCCGTGGAGTGCTGCGGCAGCGAAGGCAGCGGTGTGTTCTTCGACGAGCATGGACTCAAGTTCGATGAAATCATCGCCTTCCTTAACCGTGCGGTGTCTGACGGTGAACCGGTGATGCTGATGGGTGTCTCGTCGTCCTATCTGTATCTGCTCGATTACCTGCATGAGCATGATCTGACGTTCGCGCTGGCCCCCGATAGCCGGTTGTTCGACACTGGCGGCTTCAAGAGCACTAAGCGCGACATCACCGAAGACCAGATGCTTGATGAGCTGGAACAGACACTGGGGGTGCCGCGCCACCACTGTGTCAACATGTATGGCATGACCGAGTTGAGCTCGCAGATCTATGACCAAAATATTCTGTCGTGGTATACGGATGGCACCAGCAACTATCTCAAGGCGAACCCCGCTGGGTGCGCACGGTCTTCCTCGATCCGGAAACGCTGACTCCCGTCAAGGATGGTGAGACCGGTGTGATAGCCCATTACGACCTTGCCAATTGGAATTCATGCATCGGATTCCTGACCGAGGATCTCGGCCATCGGACCCCGGACGGATTCCTGCTGCAGGGCAGGGCGAAGGGAGCCGAGGCTCGTGGGTGCTCAATCGCGGTAGACGAGGTCATCAGTGCCAACCGTTGATGAATCCGTGAGTCAGGCCATTGATGTCTTCCACCTGCCCTCGGGAGCGGATGTTTCGGATTACGAAATCTATGAGGTCGCCACATCGGATGGGGTGAAGCGTTTGCGCTATCCGCGACTGGATGGCCCAAAGGTGACTTCCCTTGCCAAGCAGCTTGCCGATGTTCGCAACCGCACGCTTGCCGCGATGAGTGTCAACGATATTCTCGACATCGTGGCCGACGCGGCCCAACTATGGGCCGATCCGGATTTTGAGCTGCGGCGTCAGGCTGAACTGCTGATTCCCGCAATCACCGGATATGAGCCTGACATGGTGCGGATTGAGCTCAAACGGTATATGCGCCAGTTCAGGCGTCGTGAACTGCTCCGGTTCCTTGACTCCGAAATCGGTCAGCCGTCTATGCTCGACGAATTCCGGCCGAACAAGGCGGGGGGATACTCTAAATATGTGGGCCCAGCGCTCACCTATCAGGTGTTCTCCAGCAATGTGCCGGGGATTCCCGTGTGGAGCATGGCGATGACCCTGCTGGTCAAAGGCGCGATTCTTGGCAAATCTTCATTTTCCGAGCCGGTGATGCCTGCGTTCTTTGCTCGCAGCATTGCGATGGTCAATTCCGACCTCGCTGATGCCATTGCGGTGGTTCCATGGAAGGGCGGCTCGCAGCAGCTCGAGGATTCAGCCATCGATGCGGCCGATGCCGTGATTGTTTACGGTTCTTCGCAGACTACCAAATTGATTGCGGGCAAAGTCGCCGGGTCCAAGCCCTGTCTAGGTTACGGAGCAAAAGTCGGGTTGGCGTTCATTGGCCGAGAGGCTTTGCGTCCTGATACCTATGCCGATACCGTGCATCGTGTGGCTGTTGACATCGCCACATATGACCAGCAAAGCTGCCTGGCTCCGCAGACCGTGTTCGTGGAGACTGATGGAGCCCTCACCCCTCGTGAAGTGGCTCAGCTGCTCGGTGGCGAGCTTGAGAATCAGCAGCGCAAATATCCGCGCTCCGTATTGAGTGACGCCGAGAACGTGGCCATTCAGCGGGCGCGCACCGACGCTGAGATGAGAGCCTTGATGGGCGGGAAGGCCGCGGTGTTCGCCAGTGGCCATAGCACGGCATGGTCGGTGCTGTATCGAGAACTTGACGGTAGCGGTGCCGACGAGGATGTTGCTTCGCTGATGTCGCCGTTGAACCGCACCGTCAACGTGGTGGCGGTGCCAGATTTGTTGGACGCTGCCAGAAGACTGACTTCCTGCCGTGGCTGGCTGCAAAGCTGCGGTGTCGCTGTGGATTCAACCAGACTGTTTGGTCTTGCAGATACATTGGCCGAGGTCGGTGTGAATCGCATCTGTCCGCTCGGTGAGATGGATCGGGCGAAATCCGGCTGGCATCATGATGGGGGCTTCAACCTCATCGATCTGTTGCGCGCGGTGGATGTCGAACGCGGCAGCGACGCGTACAGCGATTCGTTCGATATGGATATGGAATAGGCCTGTGCTGTTGCGGGCAGCAGAGGCTGGTAGCAGGGCGAAAGGCAAGGGTAATGACAGAGCAAAGCGATATGGCACGGCGTCCAATGGTGAATCTGGATGGCAGAACAGCGATCATCACCGGTTCCGGCAAGGGCATAGGAGCGGCTGTGGCGAAATGCCTGGCATCGCACGGAGCCGCTGTCGTCATCAATTACGTACATGACGCCGCCAGCGCGCAGCGCACCGTTGAAGACATCCACTCGCTGGGAGGCTTGGCTATAGCTGTACAGGCGGATGTTTGCGATGAATCGCAATCTTCCAAGCTAGTGGGTACCGCTGTCGACTCATTCGGCGGCGTGGACATCTTAGTGAATAATGCTTTCGGACGCTTCTCCTTTGACCCGCGTCGCCGTTCCACTTTTGCTGGAGGCGATTGGGATGAGTTTAGCGCACAGATCGAGGGATGCCTGCATGGTGCATATCTGATGTGCTCACATGTGGTGCCGCTGATGCGAGCCCAGACCTCCGGGCGTATCATCAACATCTCCAGCAATCTGGTCGATTCGCCCATCGTGCCCTACCATTCGTATATCACTGCCAAAGGCGGCTTGGTCGGCATGACCCGCTCTCTGGCCCAGGAGCTGGGCGGCTTCGGCATTACCGTTAATGCCATTGCCGCAGGTTTGACGGCCGGAACCGCATCCAGCGCAGCCACCACCGAGGATGTTCGTGAACGAATCATTGCCATGACGCCTCTTGGCCGCCTTGCCCGTCCCGATGACATCGCCGGAGGGGTCGCGTTGTTGGCGTCCGACATGGCCGGCTTCATTACCGGACAATGTCTGCACGTCGATGGTGGGCTGACCATGCGCTGAGGCGCAGGGGCGGTGTGCTGACGCGCTATGGTTGTCGCATCCGATTGGTGCAATGGAATGCAGCAAGAGTAAAGGCGCCAATTGGCGTGCGGGCATGTGGACGGAGGTAACTATGCTGCTCAAAGCCGTGTTCTGGGATTTGGACGGTACTCTCATCGATTCTGAGCCGCTCTGGCATGACGGTGAGATTGAGATCGCGCACAACAATGGCGGCGAGTGGAACGAGGACCTCGGTTGGGAGTGCTCCGGCACTCCGGTACCACACGTGGCAGAGGTCATGATTGCGCATGGCTGCACATTGAGCGTTCCCGAAATCGACAAGCAGCTCAAGGATTATGTGTTCAAGGCGGAGGTCGAACGTCTGCCGTGGATTCCTGGTGTGCAAGACGTGCTGCATTCGCTCAAGGAAGCCGACATCCCATCCATGCTGGTCACTACTTCGCCTCGCCGCATGGCCGAGAACATCATGAAGCAGGCTGATGGATTGCTTGCCGGCTACGTCTGCGGCGATGATCCGTACGAGCACAAGCCGAGCCCTGCCCCATATCTGGCCGCGGCTGAGAGACTCGGCATCGCGCCTGAAGACATGGTCAAGTGCGTGGTAATGGAAGATTCCTCATCCGGTCTGCGCTCCGGCGCCGCCTCGGGGGCCACACTGATTGCGCAGACTGGCTGGATTCGCACCGACACTTCCGGCCTTGGCCAGTTTGCCTCCATCGACTCGTATGAGGGCATCGATGCGGCCGCGCTGGACGCCTTTGTGCGGCAGCGTTTGGGGGAGTAGAAATTTCGTTTGTATTGCGGAGTTTGTGTGGGAAACCCCAGTCGACCTGATGTTATAGGCCGGCTGGTAGGGTATTTGACGGTTTGCATATAACTGTCTGGTTCATTGGGCTGGCAGCTCAATACAAGATTTAGGACTCATAGGAAACACATGGGCTTCGTTAATTTCATCATCGAACTGCTGAAGGATCCGCGTGCCGCGATTGCCGGTTGGATTGCCATGGGCGTGGCGCCGACCCTCGGATTCATCTTCCTCATCGTATTCATCGAAACGGGCGTGGTGTTCTTCCCGTTCCTGCCCGGTGATTCGCTGTTGTTCGCGGCCGGCGTGTTCGCAGCCCCGGATGCTGCGACCGGCAAGGCCGCGCTGCCGCTGTTCTGGTTGCTGCCGGTGGTTTGGTGCGCGCCGATTATCGGCGACCAGTGCAACTACTTCATCGGTCATTTCTTTGGTCGCCGTATTATCCAATCCGGCAAGGTGAAGGCGCTGACTCCTGAGCGACTGGCCAAAACCGAGGGCATGATTGAAAAGTGGGCCCGCTGGCTGTGTTCCTGGGCCGCTTCTTCCCGTTCATTCGTACGTTCATGCCGTTCATTTCCGGTATTTCCGGTATGCGTTGGAGCCGTTTCACGCCGTTCTCAGTGCTCGGCGGCCTGTGCTGGTCCACGTTGTTCACGCTGCTGGGCTACTTCTTCGGCAACATTCCGGCCGTGCAGGATCACTTCGAACTGGTGATCGTGCTGATTCTGCTGGTTTCGCTCCGCCCCGACCATCATCGGTCTGCTCAAGGCCAAGTTCGGCAAGAAGAAGCCGGCCAAGGTGACCGATGCTCAGTTGGACGTCATGGAAGACGGCATCAAGAACCTCGATAAGTAAGCAAGGAATGTAGATTACCGCATAAGGAATCGTCGTGAAAATGAAGGCCCTGACTGTGCATATGAGGTCAGGGCCTTTTCTGCATGAGATGGGCGTGAAACAGCAGCGTGGTTATCCACATTTGTCGTGGACGACATGCCGGGGTGTGGATAACTCAGCAAGCTAGAACCACAATGGTCGATTCGTGTTGAGCATTGAACTCGGACACGTTTCAATCGGCTTATGAATAGCAACACCACACCCCGCGTGGCGCGTAGGATCACCTCGCCAGCGGTAGCACCTCCGGGCATTCCGCTGCCCACGGACGATGCGCCGATTCCAGCGTATCGCTACTACACTCCGCCGCCCAGGCCGTTGGCCTCATGCGAACGGCAGAGATCGGGCGAGGCTCCGGCACTCGCCCTAACTACAGACACCAGCTTCCATAACATTGTGACGATGACGTCAGGTCATGGAGGCGTGGGGCTGAGTGTCATGGCTTCCATGCTTGCATGGACATTGGCGAGACGTGAACACAGCTGTGCTCTCATAGACGCTGATTTCGTGGCCGGATGCCTTGACCTGCTGCTCGGTGTGGAACGAGAGCCGGGTTTACGATTCAGCCAAGTCGACGCACCCCTCGGCCGCATCGAGGGCGATGCGATGAACCATGAGCTGATGATGTGGGAGGGTGTGCGAGTACTTCCCTATGACCCTTGGAGCGCGCGCCAGCCTGACTGGTGGGAAGTTCAAGCGGCCATTCGAGCCTTGGCGGAACGACGACGTTGTCATCGTAGATGCCGGTCAGGGTGGACTCATTGAGACCGTACCCGATCTGCGCAGTGGCATGCAGGTGATTGCCGCGGAATTGTCGGTGATGGGGCTGGCCAGAGCCAAGTCGCACCGGTCCAGACTGGATTCATGGGGCTGTGAAGCGCCACATATCGTCGGCGTGGAACCACGTGGCGCTCCACGTGGGAGAGGCCACGTGGGTATTGGTGAGGCGCAGGACTATTTGACTGCCACGGTATTGGGGCCTGTCAAACCAAGTGTCAATCTGTGTGGAGACGTACTGGAAGGCCTCGGCATCAGATCGGTGACCAAAGGCAGCCGCAAAGCCGTGAGCTTGCTTGCCGATCTTGTCGAGCAGGCCATTCGCCCGGTTTCGGGAGCTTCTTGCAAGGACCGGTGATGCGGTATGGCTGCCGTAATCACTCGGGCTGATGAGCCCGGCGCAGTGCCCAGAACTGTGTTCTTCGGTCTATTGAATGATGTGGCATCCGACCCGCAGGTTACCGATCTGGCGGTGACCTGTGATGGCCGCGTTTGGGCGGACCGCGGCAACGGCATGCGAGAAACAGTATTGCGTGTGCCGTTTCGCTCGCCGCAAGTAGTTCGAGAATACGCCGTCCAACTGTGCGCGCAGCTTGGGCGCAGACTGGATGATGCCTGCCCGATAGCGGACGCCGCCAGTCCAGACGGCATCCGCGTGCATGCGGTGATTGCCCCATTGGTGCCACAAGGTGCCGCAATCTCCATACGGTTCCCTGACAGGACCATGGCATCGTTGCGACATCTGAGCCAATTAGGTGTATTCCCGGCTGCTTGGCTGCCGATGTTCGTGGGACTGGTGCGCAGACATGCCACAGTGCTGATTACCGGCGGAACAGGCGTGGGCAAGACCACCTTGCTCAAGGCGCTGCTGGCGCAATGCGATGTGAACGAGCGCATCGTCACCGTAGAGGAAGTTCGTGAACTGGGAGAACTGGGGCGTGGCGATCATGTGTCGTTGGTAACGCGCGAGGCGAATGTGGAGGGCGTCGGAGCCATAAGTCTGACGGACTTGGTCAAAGCGACGTTGCGAATGCGCCCCGACCGCGTGGTGCTGGGCGAATGCCGTGGCGCGGAAATCGTCGACCTATTGCGCGCGTTCAATTCTGGTCATCACGGTGGCATGACCACTGTGCATGCGGACGGCGTGAACCGAGTACCGTCCAGGCTGATTTCGCTTGGATTACTCGCCGGAGTCAGTCCACAGGCGTTGGCCATGCTGGCGGCAGGCGCTTTCGACGCGGTGGTGCATTTGGAGCGAGTGAACGGACAGCGGCGTATCACGCAGATCGGCGAACTGCGTGTAGCACATGGTGAACTGGCAGGAACACCGCTGGCGGTATGGAATGGCTGCCATCCTCCTCGGTATGCCGCCGAATGGGGGCACTTCATTGAACGATGGGGCATCGTTCCCGGGCCGAGTGGTGGTGGGTGATGATGTGGTGTGCTGTTCTGGTGGCGCTCGCCGTGCTGATATGGCCGGGGAACAAGTCCGGGAGGCTGTATCGGCTGGCTTACCGCGGGCGTGCGGTCGATTCCGCAGCCATAAACGAACCTCGATATGCCGGCTCACCTCGCGTGGGCGTTGCGCAGGTGATTACGTCCGCCATCGCGCGATTGCGAGGTGGCGGCACATTGGTTGAAGCATTCGAGGAACAATCCAGCAGACGCTTCGCCACTCAGCGCATTACTGTGGAACGGCTCATAACGGTGTTCGAACAGCGGCGTCTGCCCGACGAATCACCAGCGCAGGTACTTGAAGCTGCACGCGGGGTCACCGCCGCAGCGGTTTTGAGCGATGAGCTCGGTTGCCAAGCAGTGCCATGTCTGGAAGCGGTATTGACTGCTTACCGGCAGATGAGGCTGATGCAGAACCTGCGATCGCAAGCATGTGCCGTTCCTAAAGCCACTGTGGGGCTGCTGAGCGCACTTCCGGCCGTCACTGTGGCATTGGGCGAGCTTCTGGGAGCTAGACCATTGGCGTTCTTGCTTGGATCGCCACGCGGTGTGGTCTGCTTGACATTGGGAGGATGTTGTTATGCTGCCGGCTTGGCATGGATGCGGGCATTGTTGAAAGGCAGCGGATTATGAGTACGGTGTGGGTACACGCCGCGGCAGGCTGTGCGGCGATCGCTAGTTGGCTGTATAAGGCTCCGTCTCGTCATGACAGCCGCTTGCCGGGCGAGGAACCGGCCGTAGCGCATGATTGCGGGTCGTCATGGACCATACTCATATTGCGTATGTTGCAGGTGTCCTTGCGTCAGGGCTCCTCGATTCCCCGGGCGCTTGACATGGTGGGCAAAGCCGTCGGCGGCGACTGCGGCGCTCGCATGAGCGAGGTCGGGAACTCCCTGACCAGAGGGGTTCCCTGGGCTGATGCGTGGCATGCCGCTATGGCTGTTCAGCATGAGGGTGCGCCAGCTGATAGTCCATCCAAGGGAAATACGAATACCACGCAACGAGATCTTGGCCTGCTGCAATCGGCTTTGGAATCGTCATGGACGCATGGCGATATGCCTGGTGTGCGCCTCGAATCCGCCATTGAACAGCTGGACCGTGACGAGCGTGCTGCTATCGAACGGAATGCCGCGAAGCTGTCGGTAAAGCTACTGATGCCTACAGGGCTATGTTTTCTGCCGGCATTCGTGCTGGTAGGAGTCATTCCGGCGATTGCGTCCTTCATGATGTGAATATAGGCGTGAACTGAGTGCGCTTAGGGTGAATCTTGTTGTATTGCTCGGTATTGCACTTGGCTGCGTTTGGTTATCCACATTGGTGGTGGACGACACGTCGGGGTGTGGATAACTCGGCAAGCTAGAACCACATACCCCGTTTTTCCTGGTGCATGAAGCGTTGATAGTCCACAGTGGTATGCACCCCGCGTCAACCCGGCGCGGGGGCCAACCACTCACATACGCATGGGGAAGGTGCGAAGCCACTGCGCAGCTTCCCCTCCTTACCGAAAGGAACGCCAATGAATACCCCTATCCCCGTCATCGTCGACGGGCAGGCCGGCATCTTTGCGCACAGCAAGGCTCGTGTGGCCACGCTGAACGCCAAGGCGAAAGAACGGCTATGCCTCATGGACGCACGCATCCGCACCCTCATGGCTGAGCCCGAAGAAGGCGCGGCCACTGCGGAATACGCAGTCGTACTCGTTGCGGCTACAGGCTTTGCGGCGGTGCTGGTCGCCATCCTGAAGTCGGATGCCATCAAGACGTTGCTGACCAACATCATCAAACAGGCTCTGAAAGTCGGGTGACAGCCATGAAGACCATGACATGCCGGTGGCGGCTCGCCAGACTGCCGCCAGACCTATGCACGGGATCGGCCACCGCCGAATTCGCAATCGTATTGCCCAGCATTATCGCCATCGCCGGGCTGATATTGGCAATAGGACGTGTGGTCATCGTTTCCATGGACTGTCAAAGTGCCGCGGCAGCGGCTGCACGCGAGTTTGTGGTTACCGGTGACGAATCATCCGCGCGCAGCATAGCTGCGGACGTTGCCGGGGGAGAGCCCCACGTCAGCATTGCCCACGACGGCCAATCGACGAGTGTGACGGTCGAATGTTCGGTATTGCCCGGTCCGCTGGATGTAACTCCAACGCGGGTTACCGGCAACGCTACGGCGATAAGCCAATAACGGTCGGCTGGCTGGGCGGCCGCAACAGAAAGGAACTGCGGTGCAGGGAATGCGTTATGAGGAGGGATCGGGCACGATGGCCGGAGCCATGCTGGTTATGGTGGTGGGCATTGCGCTCGCGGTGGCGGCAAGTGTGGGCAACCTCATGATCTGCCAGAACCGAGCGCGTTCCCTCGCCGACCTTATCGCCTTTGACGCCGCGTATGCGCTGTGGCATGCGGATATCGGTGATCCATGTGCGCTCGCCGCCAACATGGCTGAAGCGAATGGTGTAGTTTTGGGCTCCTGCTCCGTGCGGGATGAAGACGTGTTGGTAACCATCAAGGTGGAAACCATGGTCCTGGTGGCATCATCCGTGGAGCGGATGGCTCGGGCCGGACCGGTGAGTTGTACGGAAGGAGACAATTATCACAATAATGGACCGTAAAGCACCGATACTCTGGCGGGCTTCTGGGCCTTTGGCTAAGGTGAGAGCATGAGCGAGAGTGAACGCAACGAGCGCCGTCGCGTGGTGGCCATGGTGGGCAACCCCACTTCCGATAAAGGCCGTGGCGCTAAGGTGGACGCGCAGGTATTGGGTCTGCTGGAGGAAGCCGGCCGTGCCCATAACTTCGACGTCATCGACATCACCGGCACGAGTTTCGACGATTCCCTGAATCAGGCGCGTGAACGCGCGCACGAGTACGACTATCTCGTAGTGGTCGGTGGCGACGGCATGATCGCACTTGGAGCGAACGCCGTGGGCTGCAGTGGCAAGCCGTTGGGCATCGTGGCCACGGGGTCGGGCAACGATTTCGCACGAGGACTGAAGCTGCCGGTCAACCGTATCGAAACCGCAGTGGAAGGTATCGTCGGTGCTATCGTGCGTGGATCACACATCGATGTGGACATGGGACGCGTGACCTCTTTGGACGGCGGCTATGCCGTGGATCCCTCCACTGGCGAGGAGTACGAGTACCAGGAGGGCAAGTCCGCCGAGCATCCGATTGACCGGTGCTATGCGGGCATGCTGTCCTGTGGTCTTGACGCGAGCATCAACGACCGTGCGAATCATTCGCATCTGCCGACCGGCACCATGCGCTACTTTGCGGCGGTGCTGGTGGAGCTGACGCATATGAAGCGTTATGGTTACCACATCAAAGCCACATTGGCGGACGGGACCACGGATGAACGAGACATCATCACACCATTGCTGACGATTGCGAATTCGAGGCATATCGGTGGCGGCATTGAGGTCTCGCCGTACTCCTGCTTCTCCGATGGATTGTTGGACCTGGTGTGGATGGACCACGTGCCGAACTTCGGCGAATGCGCGGTGGCCATTTCGAATGCCTATAACGGCAAGCTACTTGCTTCAAAGGTGTTCGGCTGGAAACGTATCCGTGAAATCGAAGTCACGCGGGCAACGGAAGGAGACGAGCCGCCGGTGCTGATGGCGGACGGCGAATATATCGGGCATTTGCCATTTAGGGTAGTGGCCGAGGACTGCGCGTTGCGCGTGCTAGTGCCGCCGGCCGTAGCCGCCCGTGAGGTGGATTCCCGACAGGAAGTGCTCAACGCCATTGCCCGAGATGGTCGCGATCCCGTGACCGGCCAGTTCGCGTGACCCGATTATATTGGCTCCCCTCATTAGGCTGAGCCGTAAAGCAAACAGCCCAGTGGGCTGTTTGTAGGCGAGGGTTCGACGATAGTCGAACCAGAAGAAAGTCAGCCGTAGGCTGTCCGCAATTGCGGACGAGCTGGCCGCGAAGCGGACTGAGGGGAGTGCGGGAGAGCGGTACCAGAGCCAATGGCCGTCAGACCTCAGACGACATAGCTTTCGATATGCAGCGTCTGCGCCATGACCTCTTTGATGGTTCGGTCGCTGATGTTCGGATGCGAGCGAATCAGCGAGATAAGCCCCACAATCAGTGTGAAGAACGTCTCATGGACGTTGGTGATTGGCAGGCCATGCATCTGCTCGAAATCACGTACGGTGGTCTGGGCAATGTAGTCGGCAATACGGTCCGCCGCGCGGTCAATGAACTTGATATACAGTTCGGCGTTGCCGTCTTGGATCATACGGTTTGAGAAGGGGCTCTCGTCGGCGATCAGGGAGCGGAGCACATGCACGATGTCGTCTAATGCCTTGTTCACGTTGCCTGTTTCGCGCGCTTGGTTCCACTGCTTCAACGTGGTGAGGATTTCGTCGATGACGTTATCGAGTACTGCGTCAGCTACGGCTTCCTTGTCTTCGAAGTAGTGGTAGAACAGCGAACGCGTCATACCGACTTCGCTTGCGATGTCGGAAACGGTGATTTTGGAGAAGCCTTTTTCCAGACACACCTTGCGCGCGGCTTGCACGATGGCGTCGCGCCGGGCATCGCCGCGGGTGGGGCGTTTCTCGTCGAGGGTATCGCTCATGGGTGCCTCCTGACCACAACCGTTATTGACACTATGTTAATACAAAGAAAGCGGTTAATAACAATAAAAATGCGGTAACCGTTGTCAGGTGAATGTCGTTGGAATATAAAGAGTTTTCCGATTCGGCAACTATGAGCCCGGTTTATCTTGACTTTTTATCGGTTAATTCTGAGGGCAAAGGTAGGTTAGTAGCTATGGCACTTGCACTGTATCGTCGCTATCGTCCGGACACCTTCGAAGGGGTCATCGGCCAGGACCAAGTCACGGTCCCGCTGATGCGCGCCTTGGACGAGGGCAAGCTCACACATGCCTATCTGTTCTCAGGGCCGCGAGGCTGCGGCAAAACCAGCTCCGCGCGTATCCTGGCCCGTTGCGTCAACTGTGCCAAAGGGCCGACTTCCCACCCCTGCGGCGAATGCGAAAGCTGCAAGGACCTGGCCACCGGCGGTCCGGGTTCCATCGACGTGGTCGAAATCGATGCGGCCTCGCACAACGGTGTGGATGATGCTCGAGAATTGCGAGAACGCGCTGGTTTCGCCCCTGCGCGCGACCGCTATAAGATTTTCATTCTCGATGAGGCCCACATGGTCACGCAGCAGGGCTTCAATGCGCTGCTTAAAATCGTTGAAGAGCCGCCTGAACATGTGATGTTCATCTTCGCCACCACCGAACCAGACAAGGTGATCGGCACCATCCGTTCGCGCACCCACCACTATCCGTTCCGTCTGGTGCCGCAGGAAGTCATGGGTCCCTACCTGGAGACGATCTGCGACAAGGAAGGCATCAAGCCCGAGCCCGGTGTGCTGAAACTGGCGATGCGCGCCGGTGGCGGCTCCATGCGAGATACCCTGTCCGTGCTTGACCAGCTGATGGTTGGTTCGGTCGAAGGCGTTATCACCCATGATGCCGCTGTAGCCCTGCTCGGCTTCACGCCGGAGGCACTGATCGGTGAGGCCGTGGATGCGGTAATCGATCACAACGGCGAAGCCCTGTACGGCGTTATCCAGAAAGTCGTGGTCGGCGGATTCGATCCGAGACGATTCGTCGAAGACCTACTGGCTCGTGTGCGTGATCTGCTGGTGCTTACGTTGGCCGGGGACCGTGCGGAATCCGTGCTGTCCGACACGGCTGAGGCCGAGGATATGGACGATCTGCACCGCCAAGCCAAGGCGCTGGGACTGGGCGCACTGACCGCAATGGCAGACATCATCAACACTACGTTGGGTGCCATGACCGGAGCCATTTCTCCGCGTATGCGCTTGGAACTGCTGGCCGCGCGATTGTTGGCCGGCAGTGAATCAGGCTTTGCAACAGCCGCTCCCGCGCCAGCTTCTTCTGGTATGCCGCCTGCGGCTGCTTCTTCGACTTCGACTACGCCAGCCGCTTCCGGTATGGGTGCCAGTGGTTTTGCCGGCGCATCGCGAGGCGGGTTTGCCGGAGCCTCACATGGCGGATTCTCCGGTGCTGCACGCAACCAGCAAGCAGCCGCGCCTCAGAGCACCGCTTCCCATGAATCTGTTGGAGGCAATGGCCCTGTCAACGGCCCGGTCAGCGACCGACCCGCGGGCTCTCTGTCTGTGCAACCTGCTGTAGCAACTGCTGCTGCCGGTGCCGCTCCTGCCGCCAATGCCGGGTGGGGCGCGCCCGCCGCGTCGCCGGCCGTCCCGGCTCAACCGGTGACCTCGCCTGCGGCATCGGATAATCGGTCCATCGACGAGAAGTGGGATGCAGCCGTCGCCGCTTTGCCGGAAACCATTCGTGAATATGTGTCACGAGACAAGGTGCCGACCGTAAAATTCGGCCCCAACCGTAAGGGTCTGCCTTGCTTGTCGATGACGTTCGACAAGTCGCTGAGCCAGCACGCTTTCGCCTTGGCCGTGGATAACAGCGGTAAGAAGGCGGCGGCCGTGGTGATGGATGCCGTGCGCAACGAGTTCGGCGCCAATGCGGTTATTGCACCTTCTGCGGTCGCGGCGAATGGCGAGCGAGTCGAATCCGTCAAACGTATGAGCCCAGAGCAATTGGCCAAGGTCAAGCAGCAGATTGCCATGGCCAAGGCTGGATTGGCCGCGTCGAGTTTGGGCGCGAGCCTGGGCATTCATATGGGGAGCGAGACGAAAGCTCCGAAGCCGACTGCAACAGGCCAAGCCGAGGACGCAGACGACAGCCATCGAGCCGGACAATCCAGTGCATCCACGGCAGCGAAGAACTGGAGTGACGATGACCCTTGGGCCAAGCCGGCCGTAAGCAACGCTTCGCCGCAATCTGCAGACGGGTTCGCGCCTAACGAGCCCGCTGCTACGCCTGCGCCCGAAGAGCATCACAAGAAGCATGTTGCGGTTCCGGACATCAGTGACGGTGTTGATCCGTGGGCCGCTCCGGCTGCTCCTGTTGCACCCACTGCGTCCGTTGCGTCCGCTGGACCCACTGGACAGTCCACTGGGCAGCCAGCCACCGCATCTTCCGTTACGGCAGTTGCCGGCGCGAGCGACGATCCATGGAATCAGACGCAGTCTCAGGCCGCGGTCTCACCGGCGTCGCAACCGGCCGAAGCCGACCCGTGGAACCAGCCATATCAGCAGTCTCCTCACGATGATCCGTGGAATCAACCGCAGGGGAACCATGCTCAGGCGGCTCCGCAGCCAGGAGACGACCCGTGGAATCAGCCTCAGTCCCAGACTCCGGCTTCTTCGGTTCCTCAGACAGTGTCGGGCAATATGTCGGGCGATGACCCGTGGAACCAGCCCCAATCGGTTCCGCAGCCGGCTGCCGGCGATGACCCGTGGAATCAACCGCAGGCAGTTCCACAATCGGCTCCGCAGGCCACCCCGCACGGTGACCCGTGGAATCAACCGCAACCCGCACAGCCGACCCCGAATGCCGACCCGTGGAATAGCCAGCCCCAGCCCCAGCCGAAACCACAACCGCAAGTCGCGGCCGAGGATGACGAATACTCGATGAGCGACCAGTCGCTCGGCGAGGCGACGGCCATGAATCTCGACGATCTGAAAAAGCTATTCGAGGTCAAAAAAGTCGAGCAATTCGCGGCAGATGATCCGAAGAACCCCAAGAACATCCAGCCTGCCAAGAAGCACTCGGATGAATAATGAGGACGAATAACGAGGAATACCCATGGCACTTGCTTATGACGGCGCAATACAACGACTGATCGACGCTTTCGGGCGGCTGCCCGGCATCGGGCCGAAGGGCGCGCAGCGTATCGCCTTCTACATGCTGTCCGCGCCCGAAGATGAAGCGCGCGATTTGGCCGAGGCCATCGAAGAGGTCAAGGCCAAGATCCGCTTCTGTGATATTTGCGGCAACGTGTGCGAATCCAGCCCCTGCCCGGTATGCGCCGACCCGAGACGCGACCGTTCGGTGATCTGCGTGGTCGAAGAGCCCAAGGATGTGATGAGCATCGAGCGCACGCGCGAATACCACGGCCTATACCATGTGCTCGGCGGCGCAATCAACCCAATGGCCAACGTTGGCCCTGCCGACCTGCGTATTCCCGGTCTGCTCAAACGCTTAGAAGGCGATGAGGTCAAGGAAGTGATTATGGCGCTCGACCCGAATATTGAAGGCGAGGCCACCACCAGCTACTTGACCCAGCTATTGCGACCCGTAGGTGTCAAGGTCACCCGACTTGCCAGTGGCCTGCCGGTGGGCTCCGACTTGGAGTATGCCGACGAAATCACGCTGGGCAGGGCACTGGCCGGTCGGCGCGAGGCCTAAGCCAGCGTATCATTGGCGCTTTCGCCCTTGCGGCGCATCCACGGCCAGAATGCGCCGTGGCGGATGATGCGCGCGGCCTTGTGGCGTCGTGCCAACCAGATAATGAACAGTCCTGCCGCCAGTATGCCTAGACCAACACCAAGGGCGATATTGCGCGCGTCAAGCACGTCATTCGGCTCGGGGGCCGGCATCGGAATCGCCACGCGGTGCCCGGAGATAAGCAGTCGGTGCGTGTTCACGCCGTATGGCGTACAGGTCATCAAAGTGACGCGATCCTCACCCGGCACGATCTTGAGCTTCGACGTGTCATCCGGCAAAATCACCGAAATGCGGTCCACTTTGTAGCCCAAAGTTTCGCCCATGACTTCGATGTAGAAGAAGTCGCCCTCTTTCACCTCGTCCAAACGGGTGAACATCAGCGCTTCAACCAACCCGCGGTGCCCGGTAATGACCGAATGGGTGGATTTACCTCCCACCGGCAGCGACGTGCCGTACAAGTGGCCGGCACCAGAAGCCAGTGCTTCCTCGGAAGTGCCGTGATAAAACGGCAGATTGATGGACTGCTTGGGCACCTTGATTGTGCCCATCACGCCGTTGCCGGTATTAAGCAGTGACTGGTATTCCTTGTCTTTCTTTGAGGCGGAATCCTCGCCGCTGGCTTGGGATCCTCCTTGAGCGGCGGCGAACGGATCGACGGCTTCACCCAAGATAGGCTGGCCGGATTCAGCGAGCTTCTTGTTGTATGCGCGGGCCGCCGTGAGCTTGTCTTCCGCCTGCGGGTAAGGCCAGCCAGCTACTTCTTTGGCCGTGGTGGCTGTGGTGGCGGCCAAGTTGCGGTCGGACTCGAATTGCAACGCTAGCGGGAAGCAGGCCACGGCGATTGCGGCGATCAGCAGCACAATGGTGATGATGCGCATCGCCCACAGGTTGCGTTGCAGGCGTCGGCGCTCGGCCACGAGATCGCTGATATCGATGACTTCGTCAAATGGTGTTGGAACGAATGCTGCGGGCTCGGGCCGCGCTGAGGAAACGTTGTCATTTGCAGATGCGTCATCCGGCATGGCCGCGTTGTTTTCCCACATTTTCTGTGAGGCACGCTTACTCGTCGAACGTCGATGCAGCAATGCCATAGTCGCCTGTTCCTTCGCTTGATCTGCTCATGATTTGCTTATACAAGACGGCCGGGTCCGTCTTAGTCGTGCATGGCATAGGTGCTGTCGCAAATGGCAACACCGCACGCGCCACACTGCGAAACGTTACTCCGCACCAAGCCTTTCATGCAACATGCCGACGGGGCCATATAGGGGCAATGTAGGGGGCATAAGAAGTCTGAAAATGCGATACGAACAACGTTGCTACGGCTGTCAGTGATGCGGCTTACTTCGGACAAGCCGTTGAGATGCAAGGGGATGCAAAGGATTGCAAAGTATGGCAACATGATAAGTCGCAGCGTCGGCGATATTTGGCAGAGCTTTCAAATAGGGGGGTATGAATGCATAAAGAGGGAATATGTTACCTCGATAAAAGAGGCGCTATTGCTGTTTTCGTGGATGTCGGTTCGTCGTCGAGCCGTTGGTTTCGTAGGCGTGAGGGGCGTTCCCGCGTATTCTGTTTTCCGACCAAAGAAATGAATCGCGAAGAGCGCCTGAGCAAAAGCTTGTTCGCCGGATTGCCGAACGTCAAAGGCGCGGTTGCAGAGGATGCGCGGATCACGGATTCGCCGCTGCGTTCCGAATTGGCTAGTGTGATCAGAGAAAAGATGGCACTGTCTGGGCATCTCTCTTTTTAGGTCAAGGAAAAGGGTCTGGCGATAGGCGGTGATGACGCCCATCGTGTTGGTGGCACTGTTGCTGCAAAAAGGAAAAGTCTAGTTCGTAATCTAGTGTCCAACTTCCCTAATAGGAATGGTCCAACTTCCACAACGAAAATAGTCCAACTTCCACAATTAGAATGGTCCAACTTCCGCAATAGAGTGATTTATAGGTTGATGTTTCGACGGTTTGCGGGAGGGCACATATGGCAGTGGAGAGCTCGGAGATTCAACGTGGCGAGTACCTTCCTCGAGTGGCTGATGGGTTGCTGACTCAGGCATTGCAGTCTTCTGGTGCCGTTCAGATTAAAGGTCCAAAATGGTGTGGCAAGACTGCAACGGCAGAAAGGCAGTCGGCGAGTCAGGTCTTCATGCAGGACCCGGATCGCAGTGCTACGCTGTTGGCCTTGGCTGATACAAAGCCTTCTCTCATCCTGCGAGGTGAGGAGCCGAGACTCATTGATGAATGGCAGATGGCCCCGCAATTGTGGGACGCGGTGCGTTTCGCCATCGATCGAGGGCGCGGTCGTGGCCGATTCATCCTAACTGGATCGGCGACTCCTCAACAGGAACCAGCTCATTCCGGAGTGGGAAGAATTGCCCGATTAACCATGCGTACCATGTCCTTATTTGAATCGCAGGAATCGACGGGCGTTGTTTCGTTGGGAGAGTTGTTCGATGGCAACCATGATGTTTCGGGTTTCTCCGATTTCGATATTGAAAACACCGCGTTTGCGCTATGCCGCGGTGGCTGGCCTGAAGCAGTAGTCGAATCTCGAGTAAATGTTGCCTTGCGCATGGCCGCGGATTATGTCGAAGAACTACTTGATTCTGACATCAATCGTATGGATGGTATAAAGCGCAATAAAACTTGGATGCGTCTGATTATGCGCTCGTATGCGCGCAATATTTCTTCTCAGGCGTCGCAATCCACTATCGCGGCGGATATGCAGGGTGAACCGCCTTCGGAAGGTACACTCTCCGATTATTTAGATGCATTGTCGCGAGCTTGCGTAACTGAAGATCTTCCAGCTTGGAACCCTCGTTTACGTTCTAAGACTGCAGTGAGAACGAGCCCAACCAGACACTTCAGCGACCCGTCGATAGCTTGTGCGGTACTGCACGCGACCCCGGAGAAACTCCTTAATGATTTCGAGACCTTTGGCTTGCTGTTTGAGTCCATGTGTATTCGCGATCTGCGTGTGTATGCTGATGCGCTTGGCGGAGATGTGTTCCATTATCGGGATAAGACGGGATTGGAATCTGATGCGGTCATTGGCCTGCATGATGGACGATGGGCTCTCATTGAGGTCAAGCTCGGAGAAAAGCAGGTTGATATTGCGGCGGCCCATTTGAAAAAGTTGGCTGACAGAATTGATCAAGATCACGAAGGCCGTCCGTCATTCTTGATGGTGCTGACCGCTACGGCTGCCGCTTATCGCCGGGATGATGGGGTATTGGTAGTGCCGTTGGCCACGCTTGCTCCGTGAGCTCGTATCGTGCGTTTGACCCATCGTTCCCAACACAAAAGGAAAAGGCCCGGGCTGCGGGACCGGGCCTTGAAAAGGAGAGAGGAAGAAGAAGGTATTCAGTTATGGGGTCTGCGGAAACCTCGCCGGTTTGCTTTCGTTTGCCGGTAATTGATAGTTAACCGCTCGAATCTCAAAGGATGGATGCGGCTGCCTCAAAGAACCACCGGTGAAAACTTGAATATTTGCTGAACAACGTAGGCCATGCCCGTGTCCACATGTCGGCGCGGGGTCGCGGGGTGAACGCGGCAACCTTTATAATCGTTGCGTTTGCGTAGAATATTGAGCAAACTCCCCCTAAGAGAAGAACAAAGGACAGCAGTGGCTCTCATCGTGCAGAAGTACGGCGGTTCGTCGGTCGCCGATACCGAATCGATCAAACGTGTGGCCAAGCGCGTTGTTGAGACGGAAAAGAAGGGCAACAAGGTGGCCGTGGTGGTCTCCGCCATGGGCGACACCACCGATGACCTTATCGATCAGGCGCTGAGCATCGACTCCAACCCGCCCGAGCGCGAGATGGACATGCTGATGACCGCAGGCGAGCGAATTTCCATGAGCCTGCTGGCCATGGCCATTCACGCCGAAGGCAGCCGCGCCCACTCCTTCACCGGTCAGCAGGCCGGCTTCTTCACCGACGCCCGTTACGGCGCGGCTCACATCAAGGCCGTGAGACCGGACCGCGTGAAGAACGCGCTCTCATTGGGAGACATCGCCATCGTTGCCGGCTTCCAGGGCATCAACGCCAAGGGTGACGCCACCACGCTCGGCCGCGGTGGTTCGGATACCTCCGCCGTGGCGCTTGCCGTGGCGCTCGGTGCCGATATCTGCGAGATCTACACCGACGTGGACGGCATCTTTACCGCTGATCCGCGCATCGTGCCTTCTGCCCGCCGCATTCCGTCCATCGACTATGAGTCGATTCTGGAGATGGCCTCCTGCGGCTCCAAGGTGCTGGCACTGCGCTGTGTGGAGTACGCTCAGCGTTTCAACATGCCGCTGCACGTGCGTTCCTCGTTCTCCCGTCGCCCCGGCACATTGGTGGTGCCCGACGGCATTGACCCGCGCACGCTGCCGAACCTCGACTGAGCGCGGCTACAGCGAACGATAATCGTAAGTAATTTCAAGCAAGACAAGGCAAGACATGACTGAAGAAGAAGCGAAATCCATGGGCGACCTGTTCCCTGACCTGGGCCCCGAGGCACCGGTGATTTCCGGCATTGCCCACGATCGTTCCGAGGCGCTGGCCACCGTGCGTGGCGTGCCGAACGAGCCGGGTATGGCCGCCAAGGTGTTCACCGAGCTGGCCACCGCCGGCGTGAACGTGGACATGATCGTGCAGGCCGGCGCATCCGTCGGCACTGCGGACATCTCCTTCACCGTGCCCGAATCGGCCGTCAAGCAGGTTCAGAACACACTGCTCGACAAGCAGGAAGTGCTGGGCTACCACTCCTTCGATGTGGACACCACCGTAGGCAAGGTGGCCGTGGTGGGCGTTGGCATGAAGACCCATGCCGGTCTGGCCGCCAAGTTCTTCCAGGCCCTGAGCGATGAGGGCATCAACGTGCTGATGATTTCTACCTCCGAGATTCGTATCGCCGCGCTCGTGCCGCTCGATCAGCTCAACGACGCCGTCAAGGCGCTGCACACCGCATACGGTCTCGATGCCGATCAAATCGAAGCCGTGGTGTACGGCGGTACTGGCCGCTGAGCCACTGAGCCGCGTTTTTGCGGTATATACGACGAAAGCCCTCCTTGCGGAGGGCTTTCTCAGTTTCGGACTCAGTTTCAACTACTTCTTGGTGATGTAGCCGAGAGCCTTGAGCATTTCGGCGCATTCAAGGGCACCGCCGGCTGCACCACGCAGGGTGTTGTGGGCCAGACCCACGAACTTCCAATCGAAGATGGAATCCTCACGCAGACGGCCGATGGAAACGCCCATGCCACCCTCGTAGTCCACGTCGAGCTTGACCTGCGGGCGGTCATCCTCGGTGAGGTACTGGATGAAGTGCTTCGGTGCGTGCGGCAGCTCCAGCTCGGAAGCCTTGGACGTGTAGTTCACCAGACGGTCGATGAGCTCTTCCTTGGTGGCCTTCTTGCCGAAGTTCAGGAACACGGTGGCGGTGTGGCCGTTGAGCACGGGCACGCGGATGCACTGGGAAGTGATCTTGAGGTCGCCGTCGAACGGCACGATCTCGCCCTTGGCGGCGTCCACATGGCCGAACACCTTGAGCGGTTCCTTCTCAGACTTTGCTTCCTCACCGGAGATGAACGGGATGATGTTGCCCACCATCTCGGGCCAGTCCTTGAAGGTCTTGCCCGCGCCGGAAATCGCCTGGTAGGTGCTCACAACCACCTCGCGCGGCTCGAATTCCTTCCACGCGGCCAGCGCCGGCGTGTAGGCCTGAATCGAGCAGTTCGGCTTGACGGCGATAAAACCACGAGTGGTGCCCAGGCGCTTGCGCTGGTGCTCGATCACCTCGAAGTGCTCCGGGTTGATCTCCGGCACCACCATCGGCACGTCCGGGGTCCAGCGGTGGGCGCTGTTGTTGGAGACCACCGGGGTCTCGGTCTTGGCATAACGCTCTTCAATGGCGCGAATCTGGTCCTTCGGCATGTTTACCGCAGAGAACATGAAATCAACGCCAGAGGCCACGGACTCGGCATCGTCGCCATCGACGACCACCATGTTCTTGACATATTCGGGCATCGGGGTTTCCATCTTCCAACGGTCGCCGACAGCCTCGGCATACGTCTTGCCGGCGCTGTGCGCGGAAGCGGCAAGCGTGACCACCTCGAACCACGGGTGATTCTCAAGCAGCGTGATAAAACGCTGACCGACCATACCGGTGGCACCAAGGATGCCGACCTTCAATTTTTCGGACATGATGACCTCTATGACCTCTGGGTTTCGATGGATTACTTACGTCGGACGGCCGTCATGCGGGTGGCCGTAAAACAATGCAATTGTACGAAACACGCGGAACAACGGCAGTGGTCTTCCCAGATGGTGGCTGCCCAATGAAGCGAAGGCGATGTTCTACACTGGTAGCCATGTCTATCGCATCAGTAGAGGCCCAAAAACAGCTCGACCGTATCGTGGCTCTCGGCTACCCGGATGTGGCGGATATTTCCGCCGCCGCATTCCGCTCGCTGGCCCGACCTCTGATCGGGGCGCTCGAGCATTCCGATTTGGGATCGAACATCCTGCTGGTGCCCACGCGTGAACTGGTTTCGCCTGAGTCGCTGATTGCACGAACCTCCATCAATCGCATGGCAGGCTTCACCACCATGCCGCCGCGTGACATCGCCAGCTTCCTGCTTCAAGACGGCTTCATGCCGCCGGAAGGCCCGTTCTATCTGGTCGTCAATCCGCACACCGGCACGTGCTATGTCAATCGCGAGCCGGATGTGGCCCGCAAACTTATTGACTCCGATGAGCGCCTGCCGCTCACCCTCGAGGAAGGCTTGGCCATCGCCACCCAGCACCCGGAGTGGCTGCTGGAAAAGAACGGCTTCAATCTGCTCGGCTCACGCTCCGCAGACGGACGCGTGCCGAGCATCTGGATGAGCCAGAACGCACCGCGACTGGGAGCCGTCTGGCCCAATTCCCGCCATACTTGGCTGGGCAACGCGTATTGCACGGCCCGTCGCGGGGTGAGTCTGTTTAAGTAGGTTTAGCGCGCGGCCTTGATCAGCGAACGGATGATGGCTATAAAGCCAAGGCTCATCGCGCCGGCCACCACGGCGAACACCTGCGGGCGGCGCAGCTCGTTGCGTGCGCTGACCGCTCCGGTAACGCAATGATCCTCGAACCAGACGCGCAGCTCGTTGCTGGAGTAGCGGCCGACCAGATTACCCCATGTGAGCATGCGGGTCACATAGCCCGCCGGATTGCTCTCATGGAATTCAAACAGGCGAATGCCGCGGTACCGCGACTTGGGACCATAGCATTCGAACCCGCACGTGGGTGCATAGCCCAGATCGATATCATGCACATGACCAACGAAAGAGTTCTTATGGTCATGCCCGCAGAACAGCGCGAAATAGCCGCCAGCCTCGCGCAAGGCATCCACCTCGCCCACATTCTCGTCCGCGCAGCCGATCGCCTCGCCGAGCCGCGAGCCGGGGCGGCAGACCTCATGGTTGAGCACATAGCAACGCCCGGCGTGCGTGCGCGCGCCTTCCACGGCGTTCGGCGTCCATGCGGGCACTTCCTTCAGACAATCGTAGAATTCCTGCGGCGGAATGTGCTGGAAGGCGATGGCCGGCACGGGCTTGCCGTCGCCATTGCGCTCGCCCAACTCGGTTTGGACGGACCCCAGCCATTCGATGGCCTTGGGGGTGGGGGTGCCGTACCCGTCGGCGTCGGCCAGGTCGAGTCCTCGCGGATTGACCACATACGCCGGGTATTGGGCGTCGTTTTCTTCGGGTTTGCCGGCATAATCGCCTGAATTGACCATCATAACGGACATGGCCACGCGGCCGGAACCATCGGAGGACTCGACGGGCAGCGCGAACGTGCCGGGCTCGAGACTGTCGTCGGGGTTCAGGCAGCCGGGGTATTCGCGGTAGATGTCATCCTGTTCGTCGGCCAGAATGCCGCATTGGAAGTCGTGGTTGCCGTAGGTGGCGGCAAAGGGCACGCCGGCCTCGACGACCGGACCAAGGAAACCGGAGAACGTGCGGCGGACCTTTTCGCGGGTCTCAATCATGAGTTCGTCGAGGGTCGCCGGCGTCTCGTGTGCGGGGCTGGCCTTGCCGGATTGCGTTGAATATACGAGGGTGGAAACCGTCTCGGGCGTGGGGCTGGTCTCAACGGAATCGCCTACTTCGGAAGTCGTGATCACGTCGGTCGAATCGGCGCCGGCAGCGGCGACGGCGTTCGTCACGGTATCGGGGTCAAGCAGCGCGGCTGGTACAGGCTTGCCGGCTTCGGTGAGACGATCGGCCACGCGATCGGATGTTTTGCGAATTACGGGGTGACGCTTGATCCCGCGGATTTTGGCCTCGATCTCGGTGACCGCGCGCACGCGAGCGCCCGGCTCTTCGCCGCGGCGGCGCAGGAACGTGTCGATGTAGGCGGGATCATAGCCGCGGATCTGGTCGCCGGTGAACACCACAAGATCCGGATCGGCTTCGCGGATGGCCTCGCGGATGAGGCGGATGGTGTCGGGCAACACATCGGGGCCGTCCTGTACGTCGGCCATTTGCAGCACGCGGAAGCTGCCGTCTTCGCGGAATCGCAAGCTCGTCATAGCTCTTCAGTCTATGTTGCCGGGCGGCGGATCGCCCGCGCGTTCACAGGACTGGCACAGCAAGGGACGGGGCAGGGCGGGGTGCCGCAGCCGTGTTGTTGCTTGATGGTGCCGCGATTTTGTCATGCAGCGTCGGTGGAGATCCAGACAGCGTCCCTATGCTGACGTTCTGAGACCATTGGCGTCGTTACTGATTCATAGAATGGCCCGGCGCCGACGCTCAAAGAGGCTAGCGTCGGCGGTGGGCCAATATTTGTCGCGTTGCCGATGGTTGTGGGCCTCGTAGCGTCGGTAGTGTGCCATAGCCTGGCAATTTGCCGACGATAAGCTTTCCCAGAGTCGGTATTTCGCCATAAGTTGGTCCGCTGACGACGCTGAGCCGTTTGGCTGTCGGTGCAGTACCAATATTTGGCCCGCCGCCGACGTATGGAGGGCCATCTGGTGGGGTATCGCAGGCGGGGTGTTGTGCCGGAGTCAAAGCGTGGCCCGGCGCCGACGCTGAGTGCCCTCATGTCAGCCAGGTGCATAAGCAAATGCCACGATACGGCATTTCCCGCGGGTTTGCCCGAACCGGCCTGTAGGATGTTACGTGCGTATTGACAAATCCGCGTGGCCCGGCGCCGCCCTGGCACAACGCCGCAGTCGCGTCCGCAAGAGGGCCCGCGCAATAACCAGTAAAGGAGGAACAATGGGTCAGGGTCAATCATCCGTTTTTGATCTCGCGGCAGTGGCTGCGGCGTCCAATGGGGGGAACAACGACCCGCTGCTGCCTCCGGCGCGATTCATTGGCGATCCGCAGAAGCCGAGTCGTATGCCGTACAACAAGTACGCCGCCTACGACAAGCAGATCCCGTTTGATTACCCGGAGCGTACGTGGCCGGGCAAGCGACTGCAGCGCGCGCCGCGCTGGTGCTCCGTCGATCTTCGCGACGGCAATCAGGCCCTCGTCAACCCGATGGATTCCGAGCGCAAGCTGCGTTTCTGGAACCTGCTCGTCTCCATGGGATTCAAGGAGATCGAGGTGGGCTTCCCGTCCGCTTCCGAGACCGATTCCGACTTCATCCGTATGCTCATCGAGCGTGAGCTGATTCCGGACGACGTGACCATCGTGGTACTCACCCAGTGCCGCGAGCACCTCATCCGCCGCACTTACGAGGCGCTCAAGGGTGCCAAGCGCGCCATCGTGCACTTCTACAACTCCGTGTCTGTGTTGCAGCGCGAGGTCGTGTTCCGCAAGAACAAGGAGGAGATCAAGAAGCTCGCCACCGACGCCGCCGAACTGTGCAAGGACCTCGAGAACGAGGCCAAGGGCATCGACCTGTACTACGAGTACTCGCCGGAATCCTTCACCGGCACCGAGCCGGAGTACGCCGTCGAGGTGTGCAACGCCGTGATCGGTGTTATCAAGCCGACTCCCGAGCACCCGATGATCATCAACCTGCCCGCCACCGTGGAAATGACCACGCCGAACGTGTTCGCCGACGAAGTGGAGTACGTCTCCACCCACCTCGACGACCGTGACTCCGTGGTGCTCTCCCTCCACCCGCACAACGACGAAGGCATGGGCGTGGCCGCCACCGAGCTGGCCGTGCTGGCCGGCGCCGACCGCGTGGAAGGCTGCCTGCTGGGCAACGGCGAGCGTACCGGCAACGTCGACTTGGTCACGCTGGGCCTCAACTGGCTCACCCAAGGCATCGACCCGCAGCTTGACCTGTCCAACGTGCCCGAGATTCGCAAGACGGTTGAGTACTGCAACCAGATCAAGATCTCCGAGCGCCACCCGTACGCCGGCAACTTCGTGTTCACCGCGTTCTCCGGGCTCGCATCAGGACGCCATCAAGAAGGGTCTCGAGGCTCGTCAGGTGGCCGCCGAGCGTGCTGGCGCCGATCTCGACAGCTTCGTGTGGCTTGTGCCGTACCTGCCGATCGACCCGAAGGACATCGGCCGTACGTACGAAGCCATCATTCGCGTCAACTCGCAGTCCGGCAAGGGCGGCATGGCCTACCTGCTCAAGACCAACCACAATCTTGACCTGC